>WNGK01012419.1_pt1 | contig 11588 bp, 7 predicted proteins | sample 5400601 | NCBI WGS metagenome assembly WNGK01 (sample SAMN13153376, study PRJNA577476) | soil metagenome | isolation source: 60 cm soil or saprolite under Garry oak tree replicate 1 | place: USA:California | collected 2016-06-15
ATGCTGACGCAGCACCTGGACCCAACACGGTGCAGACCGTCTCGAACGATCGCATCAGCCCTTTGTTTACGGCGACAGTAGAAGCAACAGAAGAGGCGATCGTGAATGCAATGGTCGGTGCAAAGACCATGACCGGCATCGACGGCCACACCGTGATTGCATTGCCGCATCAAGAGTTAAAGCAGGCGCTGAAGAAGTACGGCCGGTGAGTTCTTCGGCAACCTAGGTCTCTGACCGTGTGATTTTGTTCCGGTTGAGGTTCGTGGTATCCCAGGTTAGGCGCAAAAACAAAGACGCGCCGAACCTGGGGCACCCAAATATTGGTACAACAACAAGCGGTCAGAGACCTAGACTAAATGCTCACTGATTCTTGTCGCTCTTCGAGAACAGCGGGATGTGGAACGGCATCTCGGCGTCCGAGTGGCTTTTCTTCTTGCCGGCGGGACCTTCTTCGCGCAGTACGGTTCGCTGCGAGTTCACACATACCCATCCATTGTGCAGGCGTTCGAAGACGTGCGTGAAGATACCCTTTTCATCCATCGGACCAGAGGCCGCTTTGTGATGCAGGACATAAGTTCCATTGGCGACGGCGACGTCGCCCAGCATACGCACGGTGATGACGCGCTGATCGAGGTGGAGGGTCTTGTCTTCTCCATTAATCACCTGCGCAAGTTGCTGGTTGCGGGTGGTGATGTCGCCGGAGGCAGAGATGTCTACGAACAATGGCGAGAGCACTAGTTCCAGCCCATACTGATCGCGCCCATTGATGGCGCTGGACCAGTTGTCCTCGACCTTCTGGAACTCGTGGATTTCCGGTGTGTCAGTGGTGGTGGCCGCAGACGCAGGTCGTGCGCTTGCCGCTGGAGCCGGACTTTGACCGAGAACAGCGCAGCAGGACACCAGAAGAGCAGCAAAACAGGCGAATTTCGTTGTCATTGAGCGGGGACTCCCCATGCTTTAATCATAGCTCTTTGACTCAAAAATGGGCTCTGCGGAAGCGGACGAAGTGCTCTCGGCGATTACGCTAGTGCCTGGAGATCCTCAGGCTTGTTGACAGTCACAATCGAATCCTCGATCGTGACCCACCCATCCTTGCGGAACTGGCCCAGGGTGCGCGTAACCGTTTCGCGGGTGGTACAGGTCATCGACGCCATCTCCTCGTGCGTGAGCAGCAGCGGAAATCGGAATCCGCCGTTGATGCGTTCGCCGATTTGATGGCCGAGTTCGAGTAGCAGGCGCCCCAGCCGTCCAGCCACCGTCTCCGACAATGCGATACGGCAGGCATCCTGCAAGGCGAAACGGTACTCCTGGCAGATGCACTGAACGGCGCGCATCTGTGCTTCCTTGTGGGCGCGCAGGAAATTTTGGAAGCGGTCACGCTCTACCGGCCGCAACTGGGCGGCGGTGAGGGATTCCGCAGAGACCTCGTAAACGCCATGCGAAAGCACTGCGTAGAGGCCGAGCATCGAGCCCGGGCCGGCGACACGGACGATCATCTCCCGTTCTTTGCTTTGCCCTGCGGTCAACTTGATGTAGCCGCTGCAGATGAGATAGAGACAGCGCGCCTCTTCGCCCTGCGTGAAGAGTGGCGCCTGTGCGGGCAGTGAGATCGTGCTGGTGGCCAGTTCAAGGTCCGCCAGAACTGCGCTTCCCAGCGAACAGAACCAGCCGGGGCGGCGATTCGAGCATGCCGCACAGCCAACCGGCGACTGCCGGTTCAACGGCTTGTGCCGCATGGGTGTCACCGGAATGTTTTGTGCGTCCGCCATCTTTGCGTCCACTCCCGCCGGCGAAGCGTTCCGCGGTTCGTTGTTCCTTTGAAGGGTGGAAAGCAATTTAACTCAAACACATTGCGAGCACCTGTAAGGATTCCGCTTAGAGCAAGTGTGCATGATGAATCGCCGCCTGAATGTGATGGGGCTCACGGGCATTCCGCTGAGCCCCGACAGTACGAGAGGCCCCTTCTGGCCCTGCTGCGCGTTGAAATGACGCGAGAGAAGGTCCCGCTTTTCACCGGCATGTGATCCACATTGGACGGTCGCAACAAAATGTTTCATCGCTTGTGATAAGCGTCACCGCCTCATTACGCGAATAGATCGTAACCTCGGCGCATGAAGTGATGCTCCGCACAGTGGACCTTCTGTACGAAGCTCACATGACCTTGACCGCGCGCCCTTCACTTTCCGGGTTCAGCGCCTCCGGTCGCAAGTCAGTGGAAGCGATTCAGAAGAGCACGTGGATCATGCAAGGCGGTTTTCATGCATAGAGGTAGGCCAGTGACAACGATGTTGAGTGGAGCGGTTCCGAGGCTAAAGCCCGGGCTGCGAGTTTTGTTTTTCATCCTGGGGGTTCTGTTGTTGAGCTCCTATGCGCTGGCAGCCCCGGGGGCGAAGCCGGCGGATAAGCAGGTGAAACCGCCGGCGGCTTCGGATTTTGTTGGATCCGAGACGTGCGCTACCTGCCATGAGGAAGTCTCCAAGGGATTCGCCGAAAATCCGCACACCAAGATGGCGCTCATGCATGGCAAAAGCGGCATCACATGCGAGAACTGCCATGGCGCCGGCAAGGCGCACATTGACGGCGGCGGAGACGCGACGAAGATCTTTAATCCCGCGAAGGCGAGCGCGAAGGAACTCGATGCGCGCTGCCTGAGCTGCCACGCTGGCCAGCATGCCAACTTCGATCGCTCGGCGCATGCCAAGGCGAACGTGAGCTGCATCAGCTGCCATAGCATTCACAAGAGCGAGGAAAAAGCGGAGTTGCTGAAGGCTGCCCAGCCGAATCTCTGCTTCCAGTGTCACAACGATGTGAAGCCGCAGTTCAGCATGGCCTTCCACCACAAGGTGAATGAAGGGGCGGTGTCGTGCTCGGACTGCCACGATCCGCACGGGACGTTTGGAAAGAGCAACCTGAAGTCGACGGCCGATCAGAACGCCGTTTGCACCAAGTGCCATATGGAGACGCGTGGGCCCTTCGTGTTCGAGCATGCGGCGGTGCGAGCGGAAGGCTGCGTTGGGTGCCACACTCCGCACGGTTCGCAAAATGCCCGGCTGCTGAATATGGCGAGCATCACCACGCTGTGCAACCAATGCCACAGCCCGGTTGGGGCGGGTGCGGTTCACGGGACGGGCGCGGGATCGAATAGCGCGACGCCGTGCATCAACTGCCACACCATGATTCATGGGTCGAATCTTAGCCAGGCGTTCATCAGGTGAAGGACCGGCGCTGCGCCTTCCATCCGTTGGAAGGCGCGGCTCTGGATCCGCAACGACTTCGCACTTCGGGTGCAAGCTTTTCGACGAGAGTAACGATTTTCAAGTGAGGCTTCATATGAACAACATAGGCAGGTTCGTTTGGCTGCCCATTCAAAGGTCCACTACCGCGATGATCAAGCTATGCGCGGGGGGACTGGGGGTCGCCGTTCTTTTCATGACGACGGGTCTGGCACTCGCCCAGAATCCGGGGCCGGGCAATCCGATACCGGAGCCGAGTGCGTCGATGTCAGTTCCAGCGGGGTACACGGTCCACGAAGCCGTGGATTTGGGCGGGCACATGACCAATGTCATGGGCAGCCCGGCGATGTACAACACGATGGTCAACGTGAAATCCGGTCCGCGCGTGCTTGGAGAGACTTTTGAGTTGCGCGCTCTTCCCGGCACAAAGAACACGATCCTCGACTCCCTGAAGGCTTACGGCTCCGGATTCGGCGGCGATCCGTACAGCTACGCGAAGGTGAACTTCTTCAAGGGCAAGGTTTACGAGTTTTCGGGAATCTTCCGTCGTGATCGTCAGTACTTCGACTACGATCTGCTGGGCAATCCCAATATTGCCCCGGCTTCGATTGCGATCGGCCCGTCGAAGTCGCCCACGGGTACATTCGCGTGGGGGCATATTAACCAATCGCCGGTTCTGTTCAACTCGGTTCGCCGCATGACTGATACCAATCTCACCCTCTATCCGTTTTCGACGTTCACTTATCGCGTGGGGTACTCGCGCTATAACTTCGAGGGACCGAGCCTGAGCCCCACCTACACAATCGCCAAGTACGACGCGCTGCTGAGCCAGTATCAGCGCAACAGCATCGACGATTTCAGCGGGGCGCTTGAATGGAAGCCGGTGCGGGGAACCAGGCTGATCTTTGAGGAGCAGGTGAGCCACTACAAAGCCGACTCTTACTTCACCCTCGCGCCCAGTGCCATGAACGCGCAGGAGGCGGACGGACGCCGGGTAGCACTAGGCAACTGGGACAGCCAAACGCCTTACGGCATCGGCGGTTGCAACACCACCAGCATGGGCAGTGCCTACACCAACTCCACGATGTACACGATCTTCACGGCTTCACAAATGCCCAATCCGCTGCCGGTCATCAATCCGGCATGCTCGGTGGTGACGAGTTACATGCGTTCGCAGCCGACGCGCGTCTTCTCCCCCACGGAGATTCTGCGGATTCAAAGCTCGAGCATCAAGAACGTCACGATGAATGGCAATGTCCGCTATACCACCGGCACGATGAACCTTCCCAACTTCTATGAGGGAGTCCAGGGACTGATAGGGGCGGTTCGCTCGATCTCCTACAACGGATATGCCAAGGCGCACCGGGCGGTCCTGGCGGCCGACTATGGGTTTATCTGGCAGGCGACCAAGACGGTTACGCTCGCCGATCAGATGAACTTCTCGAACGCGCAGGAACCTGGCTACTCGAATGTCCCGATGGCCACCACTCTCTCTACGCCCCTGGACACGAAGGCCTCCACGGGCAATCAAACCATCACCTACTCTGGACCGCTGACGAGTGGACATGCTCAGGCGCTTCCACACGGCATCAACGGCTATCTCACCTATAACTTCTTTGGGCAGAGGTTCCTGACCAACAATCTGACCGCGAGCTGGGAACCGTCACCTCGCACAGCGCTTTCGCTCACCTATCGGTACGGTAATCACAATATTGCCCAGGGCGTTCCTCATAACGCGCCAATTCCGGGGGCGCTGGCTGACCCTGTCAACGGCACCGCTTCCATTACCGAGAATGCCGGCATCCTTGGCGTGGCCTACCGTGTCACCAATAACTGGAACGTCAACGGCAGCGTCGAGGTGGGCTACTTCGACAACGCGTTCACCGCCGTCAGTCCGCGGCAGTTCAAGCAGTTTAAGGTGCGCACCGCCTACAAGCCGAGACCATGGGCGACCATCTCGGCCACATACAACGATCGTGAGCGGCACAACAACACCAATAACAACCTTGATGCCGTTGCGTCGGGCGATTCCGTATACTACGGCCCGATCAACCACATCGATTACAGCCGGATAGCAAGCGTGGGTGCGATGCTGGCGCCGAACGAGCGCTATGGGCTCGACTTCAACTACGGCTATACCGACGTGTACTCGGCGACCAACGTCTGCTTTACGAGCGGCGCAACGGCCACACTGGCAGGTGCTGCCACGCTCACTGGCAGCGGCGCGCCGAATGTGTGCCCCGGCATTTTCGCCAGGGGCTCAACCACCCAGCTTGTGGACTTCTTCGCCAGGGACTTTATTGATGCTCCCACGCAGTACGGATCGGTATCTCTGAACCTGTCTCCGGTGCGGAAGCTTCATTCCAATGTCGGCTATCGCATCACCTCGGTGAAGGGCGACCGCTTCTTCAACGATGCGCGGGATGTCGCCGGCTCGCTGGTCTCCACCTACCAGTCTCCCTTTGTCAATGTCTCGTGGAAGTTCAGCCCTCGGATGACATGGAAGGCTGAATACAACTACTACGGCTATGGCGAAGGCGGTCCTTCCGGGGCACAGTATTGCAGCAACTCCGTGACAATGACAACCACGGTCGTGCCGTGCGCCACGATGGCTCTCTCTACGGGCAGGAACGAAGCGCCCTCCGGCCTGACAGCATCGCGAGATTTCCACGCAAACAACGTCACGGTTGCAGTGCATTACGAGTTCTGATCGCGGATCTCTGTTCCACCACTCACGACGAACGAACGAGAGAGGAGATTGCCGATGAAGATCAGAACTGGACTGGCGCTCGCGGCTGTCATGGCCACGACGATGACAACCGCCTTCGCGCAGGGAGCCGATCTTTACAAGGCCAAGTGCCTGATGTGCCACGGCGCAGCCGGCATGGCGGACTCACCCGCGGGCAAGGCAATGAAAGTGAAGCCCATCACCGATCCGGAAGTGAAGAAACTCACCGAGGCGGAGATGATTTCAGCAACCAAAAATGGCATGGGGAAGATGCAGCCGTTCAAAGACAAGCTGACAGAGGCCCAGATCAAGGATGTGGTGGCGCACTTCCGCACCTTTTTGAAGTAGGCACGACCCGGTTCAACTCGCACGATTGCGGGCCGTGAAGAAACATCTTCCCGGCCCGCAGCTTTTCCGGGGCAGGGAACCGCGATTGGTTATCATCCCCATGGCCGGATTATCAAATGCTAGCCGGTCATGGAATTTTCAAGGAGATTTAGCAATGACGAAGGGACTTCGTTTACAGGTGGTGCTGGCCATGGTGGTTTCTCTGGGCAGCGCCGTGGGCTTCGCCGAGTCGGGAGAAGCGATCTACAAAGCCAACTGCCAGAGCTGTCACGGAGCCACCGGGACACCGAATGCCGGGATCGCCAAGATGATGGGCGTCAAGCCGGCGTCAGAGTACAAGACCACGGAGAAGGAACAGATCGAGTCCGTAACAAAAGGCAAGGGCAAGATGAAGCCGTTCACGGGCAAGCTGACCGACACGCAGATCAAGGACGTAGTCACCTACTTTCGCACGCTCAAGTAGACAAGGCAGCTTTCAGCAGCACGTTGAGGCCCGCCCAGGTGGCGGGCCGTTCATTCCGGGACCTGGGGGTCACTTTGCCGTTTCTTGAAAAATTCCGCGAAAACTGGGTGCGGCCGGCGTTGTTCTTCGGCAACAACCCCTTGAGTCTTCTGGGGGGCGCCATCACCACCGCAGCCGGCGCCACCATGATCGGGTACTGGCTGTTCGAGCTGTTCGGACACACCAACGAGAACCCGTACCTCGGCATCATCTTCTTTCTCATTCTTCCGGCGCTCTTCATCCTCGGACTGGCTCTCATTCCGGTCGGCATCTTTCAGCGCCGACGGAGCTTGCTGAAGACCGGAGCGATTCCCGCGGTGTTTCCCAAGGTCGATCTGAACGATCGCATCTTCCGCCACGGCCTGGACCTGGTGCTCATGGCCACCATCGCGAATCTGCTGGTAGTGTCTGTAGCCAGCTATCGCGGCGCTGCGTACATGGATTCGCCGCAGTTCTGCGGCCAATCGTGCCACGTGATGCATCCCGAGTACGCAGCCTACCAGGTCTCCGCGCACTCGCACGTGGCCTGCGCCGATTGCCATATCGGCGCAGGCGCAACGTCTTATTTCCAGGCCAAGGTTAACGGCACCAAGCAGCTTCTTGAAGTGTCGCTGCGACCCATGAGCGGCATCGCGCCTAAGCTGATTCCCACGTATCCCACGCCGATTCCATCGCCGGTGAAGAACCTGCGCCCGGCGCGCTACATCTGCGAGGGATGCCACACGCCGGCACGGTTCATCGGCGAAAAGCTGCTGGTGAAATCGAACTTCGGCGACGACGAGAAGAATACCGAGACGCAAAGCGTGGTGGTGCTCCACTTGGGCGGCCGCGACTCGCTCTCGCACCTGACCGGCATTCACGGCGTGCACCTGGGCCACATCGAGTACATAGACACCGACGACACGCGAACCGCCATCCCGTGGGTGGAACGGACGAATGCCGACGGATCGAAGACCGTGTTCACCACGTCCGCGCTCAAGGGCGCAATGCCAAAGGGCGAACGCCGCGTGATGGACTGCATCGACTGCCACAATCGCGCTGCTCACACCATGCAGACCGCGGAAGACGCGCTCAACCGCGCCATGGCGGAAGGCGCGGTCAGCCCCGATCTTCCCTGGGTCCACAAGAAGGGCCTCGAACTGCTGAAGGGCGACTATGCCACGACTGAGGAGGCGAGCGCAAAGATTCCCGCGCAGCTCGTTGCGTTTTATCGCGGCGAGCACCCCGATGTGTACGCGGCCAAAGCCGCCGAGATCAAAACGGCAGGCCAAGGGCTGGTCTACATCTTCACCCACAACGTGTTTCCCGAGATGAAGGTGACTTGGGGAACGCATCCCAACCATATTGGGCACATGAGCTACCCGGGGTGCTTCCGCTGCCACGATGGCGACCATGCCACCGCTGACGGCAAGACGCCCCTCACGAATGACTGTGCGGCTTGCCACAACCTGCTGGCAGTGGATGAGGCGAAGCCCAAGGTGCTTTCCGACATCGGCATTCAACAATAGCTACGAAGGAAATGGCCGGGAGAGGCAGGGATCGAGTCTCTGCTTCCCCAGGCCGTTTTTTTCTTGCCGAATCGCTCCCTCCCGTTTCTACACGAACCATTCTGAATACGGCCAAACCGCCGTTTCGCTGCATGGCGATCGCGGTACAATCGGGCCGAATCGTGCCCAGCCTTATTCCCTAACCCAAAAGGGTGAGGGTCAACGACTGCTCGATGGCGGAAGATAGAAGCTGACCCTCTGCGTGCATTATTGGAAGCCGCCAGCGCATCGGGGGTTGGTGTACAAAAGAGGTACATGGCACAGATGAAAAGGTTGGGCCTGCCATTGGCGCTCGCAATGGTGCTTGGCACCTCGATGTGTCGGCATCGCGCATCGCCGGCGATTGGCACGCGACCGGCCTTTCTGTTGTGCCAGACAGTAAGCCGCCTGTGCCGAGAGGCGCCGCGGATCTCGGCATTGCGCCCGCCGGAACGCGTCTGGAGCGGATGCTGTTGTTGCTGGAGCCCTCGACCGCTCAGCGAGCGGCTCTCGACGCACAACTTGCCAGCCAGCAGACCGCCGGTTCCTGCGCCTGGCACCAGTGGCTCACCCCCGCACAATTTGCCGACGCTAATGCCAGCTCGGCTTCAGATGTAAACGCCGTCGCTGCGTGGCTGCAGGATGCCGGCTTCACCGTGGCTCCAGTTCCAGCCAGCCGGGGATGGCTCGAGTTTTCCGGTACAACTGCCCAGGTGGAATCAGCCTTCCATGCGCCGGTTCATGCGTACTCTACTGCGTCTGGAATGCGACCAGTGCTCGCCGGAGACATCTCCGTCCCAGCCGCGCTTCGCCCGCTGATTCATGGGCTGGTTTCGCTCGATGGCGCTGTCTCGGCGCCGGCCATCACCGCGCTCCAGCCGGTGACCGCTTCAGCGGCTGAGTTGGCCGCGGAGACGTCGCTTGCTCACGCGGAGGCGCTCACACCGGCACTGGCCGCGCAGTTCCTTCATCTCGACACGCTGCACGCGGCCGGAACCCTGGGCGCCGGGGAAACCATCGCCATCGCGGCCCGCAGCAACGTGCAGCCACAGGACATCGCCGCATTCCGCTTAGCATTTGGCCTGGCGGCTAACCCGGTTGTCGTCGCGCTCGACAGTGTCGATCCCGGGCTGATAGACGATCAGGCCGCGGCCGAATTCGCGGCATCGTGGGCGGGTGCAGCCGCTCCCGCCGCGAAGATCCTTATCGCTCCCGCCGCCACTACCAAGGCGACGGATGGCGTGGACTTGTCCCTCGCTTCGACCATCGACCAGAATGCCGCACCCACCATCGTCGTTGGCTTTTCGGTCTGCGAAGCATCGCTGAGCGAGGCGCACCAGGCTTTCTATGCTGCGCTGTACCGGCAGGCCGCGGCGCAAGGCATGGCCATCATTGCGGCGGCCGGCGACAGCGGTGCATCCGCCTGCCACACGGCGGGAAGCAACGCTCTCGTCACCACCGGCTTCGCCGTGAACGCGCTGGCCTCCACGCCGTGGAACACCGCAGTTGGCGCCGCCGCTCTCGCGCCCAGCGGCTCGGCCGACCTTTCTTGCTTCAGCGGATCGTCGCCATCAACCGGCTGCACCCTCGTTCGCAGCGGAGGCAGTTCAGCGGCCGCGGCAATCTTCGGCGGCATCTCCGCGCTGATCGCACAGAAATACGGCCCTCAGGGCAATCTCGCCCCGCACCTCTATAGTCTCCGCAGCCAGCCCGGCATCTTCCAGGACATTGCGCAGGGCACCACGGGCCTCGCATGCGCTCCCGGCACTTCCGGCTGCAATGGCGCCGGGCAAATAGGCTACGACGCAGCCTCCGGCTTCGATCTCGCTACCGGCCTCGGTTCACCCAATGCCGACAAGCTTGTCAGCCTCTGGGCCACGCCTGCCGCTACCGGCACCGGCACCACCTCCGTCGTCCTCACCGTTTCACCCGTCGCCGCCAATAACACTTACAATCCATCGGCGCAGCTCACATTCACCGTGTCCGTCTCCTCCACGACCTCCGGCCCCACGCCCACCGGAACCGTCCAGTTCACCGACAGCGCAACCACCGGTCCTCTCGGCAGCGTCACCCTCGACTCCAGCGGGATGGCCGTACTCATCCCCGCAGTCGGCGGTCTGCCCACCATCGGAAACAACATCTCAGCCGTCTACGGCGGCGATACCAACTACGCCGCCAACAACTCGCCTCCCGTCACGGTAAACATTCAGAAGAGCACGACCACCATGACGGTCGCGCCCGCCACCACAGCTCCCGCAGCCGGCTCTGTGATTGCCGTGACCGTCACCATGGTCGTCGGAATCCCGTCGGCCGGTACTCTTCCGCCAAGCGGCAAAGTCACTCTCAACGTGGATGGCCTGGCCAACTCGACCGCCAGCCTGGTGACCGCGGCTGGCTCAACCACGGCCACCTTCTCGCTCACCGTTCCCACCGTGGGCGGGGCGCACAACCTGCAGGCAATCTACCCCGGCGACGCCAACTACACCGCATCCACCTCGCCCGCTGTCTCCATTACCGTCGGCAAGGGCGCGACGGTTACCGCGCTCACGGCCACTCCGGCTGTCCTTACACCCGGCACCGCGGAGGTTCTGACCGCCACCGTCAGCCCCATCAATCCCGTCACCGGGACCACCTACACCATCACGGGTTCCGTGGCATTCTACGACGGAGCCACGCTGCTTGGCTCCGCCATTCTCACCCTGAACTCCGCCACGCTCTCCAACGTGACGCTCTCCGCGGGAATCTCCCATGTCATCACGGCCGTCTATTCGGGCGACCTGAACTGGGCCGCCAGCACTTCAAACCCCGTGGACCTAACGGCTGCCCTCTTCGCTGACACCGTCACCCTCACCGTTAGCCCCACCTCGGCCGCCCCCGGGCAGGTCGTCACGCTCGTCGCCACCGTAACTCCGGCAATTGCGCCCGCCAGCACCACGGAACAAAACCCAACCGGCAACGTGATCTTCTACGTCGGAACCAAGGTGCTCGGCACGATGGCGCTCTCTGCGTCGCTCAACAACACCTCGACAGCTACGCTGCTCAACGCCACTCTCCCCGCCGGGCAGGACGTGCTGACGGCCGTCTATGTGGGCGATCTGTTCTACGCCGCCGGCACGTCGAACTCCATCACCATCAACGTGCTCGACTTCTCCATCGCGCCCTCCGGCACCAATCCGCCCAACAACCTTAGGATCATCAAAGGCACCGCGGGCACTGCTTCCTTCGTGGTCACCGGTCTCGGCGGATTCAAC
>WNGK01013913.1_pt1 | contig 11588 bp, 7 predicted proteins | sample 5400601 | NCBI WGS metagenome assembly WNGK01 (sample SAMN13153376, study PRJNA577476) | soil metagenome | isolation source: 60 cm soil or saprolite under Garry oak tree replicate 1 | place: USA:California | collected 2016-06-15
CAGGCGGGCAGCACGACGCCGTCGAGCAGATCGGCGTGCTGAGCAAGGCCGTCGAGACCGCTCCGAAGAGCTTGCGCTGGAAGGCCAGGGCGAAGGTGGGCGAGCGGGTCCGTTGGTACGAGATACCCGAGGAGACCCCGCACCACTAGCTGCTTTCCGCGAAAGGTGGCCGGCAGAGGGCAGACGGGGCTCGGGATGCCGCTGTGACCTGAGGCTGTGGGCATGATGGCCGTCAGCGTTGTTGCGTAACGCAGGCCATGCCCGGCGCGATGACAGCGCTGCTCGCGAACAGTCAGCGCCACGTCGATAACCAAGCCAATCGTGCGCGCTTAACCGCGCCGCGTGAAACTTGATGACACAAACAACCAGAAGCCCGCGACGAAGATCGTTAGGCCAAGATCTGCAGGGACTTCGATACCCATGGCAACGAGGAGGCGAGTTCGATGGAGAGTTCGCTCCTGTGCGAGCACAACGGGACCGCGAGCGGGAAGCAGTCAACTAGTGAGCCCAGATCGACGCAGTCACTCCAGGCTTGGTGAAGCACGCGGAGCAGACCGTCGTCGCCGTCGAGATCCGCGATCGCCCAGGCCAGGTCCCGCATGACAGAGCGACGAGTTTCGTGGTCTCGGATCTGCGGGAGCATGTCCGAGGTCGCCTGAACCACGGTCCTGGCTAGATCGGCGGCGAGGCCCGAACTCGCCCGAGCAATTCGCGCCATAAGGATGGCAGAGGCTTCTTTTGATCGGCGACTACCGGCGAGGTCAAGCGCTCGCTGTAGGTCCCCCGCCGAGATGGCTGCATCGGCTAGCGCTGTGGTGAGGTGGTCAGGCATCGACGAGGCGTCGGCAAAGAGCTGTGCCGCTGAGTCAAGTTGCCCGGATGTGACAAGGAATTCTGCCACATCCAACACGAACTGTGTCGGTTTGCCCTGGTCCGGTTCGGCCATGTGCAAGGCCCGGTCGAGGCGACCGTGCCTGGCAAACTCCACGGCAAGTCGCGCGGCGGCGTGTGCCCGTAGCCGGGCGTCAACTGCCGGAAGCCATTCCACTGCCGATTCGAGTGACCGCTGAACGTCGAGAGCGGCCCCTCCGCACAGCGAACCTGTTTCCGCGCTTGCCTTGCTGATCGCGCAGCGGGCGTGAACGAGGCTGAAGAGATCCGTCGACGGGATCTGGTTCAACAAGGCCAGGGCATTGTCTGCCGAGCCTGCACGAATCCAGTCGCCGCACAGCCACGCGCGCTGGTCCGGAGCGTACTGCACCCGCCAGACGGCCTCGAGCATGCCCTCGGCGGCCCGCAAGGCGCGCGCGCTCGCCACGGTATCGCCGAGCCTCCCCCATTCGGAGGCAATGCCGCGAAGGTGGTCGATGCCGCGGAATGAGACGTCCGAGGGATTGAGATGCTCCGCCTCGGTGAGCGCGGCTTGGGCTTCCTCCGGCGACGCGTGCCTGGCAAGTTCGACGAGCAGCCCGACCCGGTCAGAATCTCTTGCCGCGGCGATCGCCGGCTGAGCGACAGCGAGTTGGTTTGCTTGGATGAGCGCACGAATCAATGCGACCTGAGCCTGGGCAGGGAGCCAGCTGAGATCGTTCATTGCGAACCTCGGGGAGGTCCACGCCCGGCCGGTGGCAAGGATCTCCGTCACCAGCAGGGCCGTGGGCCCCGCCTGGCTGTCGAGAGGTTCATCCCGCCAGAGCCGGAAGGCCGCGGCGAGGTGTGCGGATGCCGCTTCGTGCTGATCGTGCTGAGCCTCGTGAAAGGCCAGCACGCTCGTCGCATAGCAGCGCGCCCGGGTGTCGCCGAGTGTGCCGATGATGGCGCTTGCCTGGTCAAATCTGAGGTTTTGGGCGGCCGCGGCCGCAATGGTGGCTCGGGCTCGCTCGACCTCTGACGCTGGCTCAAGAAATGCGACCGGCTCTTTGAACATGCTGGTTTTAAGGCGGGTGGCGTTCGCCGCCACCTCAAGTTGATCGGCAACGTGCAGCGCATCGTCGAGCCGCCCGACGGCGCACAGGGACCGGATCACCATGCCCAAGATGTCGAGCTTTTCGGATCCGGCCGACGAACTGGCGATGTGCAGCGCGTCGTCGGGAAATCCGAGGTTGGCCAGCGCGGCGGCTCTTTGGAACGCGACGGGGTTATATGTTCCTTCGCTTGGGTGCAGCAGATCGTATCTCCGTTCCTCGAACGGGCCGGAGGTAACCATGCCCCACACGATTTCCCTCCTAAAGGGGGCATCGTGTTTGTCTGCCCCGGTAGGGGGATGGAGCTGTATGTACGCGGCGAATGCGGATGGCTCGTCGCGCAATATGTCCGCGAGGCGGCGGAGCGCCTGGTGATCAAGCGACGCCACCAGGTGACAGATCTTTTCGAAGTCGGCGGGGGTCGGCTTGGGCTCCGGGTTACTGGCCGCGAGTACTGCGGCGTTGACAAGATCGACGGCGCCATCGGTGTCACCGTACGCGGCAAGGATGTGTGCCATCAGGGCGCGGGCCCAGGCACGCCCGCCGACCGGAATCCGGGTGTCGCTGCGTACGACGTCGGCCAACTGTTCGAGGATATGATCGAATTGCCAGGATCGCCGGCCACCCCATGCCGCCGGGCGAAGGGTCTCGAGTATCCGCCCGAGGCTGGTGAGCACACTGAGAGTCTGGGCGGCGTGCGCGTGATCTTGAATAGACAGGTAGAGCTGGACAAGTCGGCACCGGATCTGCTCCGCCGTGTCGTCGTCCTTGTCCGCCGAGTTATCCGCATCCGACAGGGTCGCTTCCAGGACGGACACCACGCGCGCGAAGTCCTCCCGCTGCCCGGCCATCCGGTAGGTGTCGGCGATTGAGGCGAGCAGCGAGCATCTGACGGAAACCGGGACAATACCTAGCGCGGCCTTCTCACAGTTGGCCGCAACGGTCGAGACGTGCTCGGACAGCGCCTCGGAATCACGGAGCTGGCCGAGAATGGCGGACAAAGCTGCGCTGCGTGCTGCCTGATCGGCGATCAGGCCGATTGAGTCTACGGCGTCCAGCCAGATTTGCCTCGTGGTACTGAGCGGCTGGGCGTGTCGCGCGATCTGGGCGAGGCTGCTCGACCGCAGATAAGGGTCCCGGATCAATGTAACGAGGCGGACCGCTTCGTCTGTCCGGCCGAGCCGCGTGAGCGTCGCGTAGGCCAGCGGCGGTGGTTCGGTGGTCGGTGACACCAGGACGTTGCGCAACATTCGGTACTTCCACGCCCGGGGTAGCAGGGCCACACCGTCTGCTTCCCGCGTTGCGGTGCCGATTGCCGCGGCGAACCCCATGTCGAGATCCAGGCTGTACTGGAACCCGCTCGGATCCGCCGCGAGCTTTCCGCCTCCGTACGTTCCGTCATCCAGCAAAGAGAACAGCTTCTCCCATTGTTCGGCGTAGTAAAGGTGCCGTGGGTAGTGGAGCCTGGCATACGCCCGTCGCGCCTCTTCAATCCGGTCGTTCGACGCAGGCCGCCACAGGTTCGCCGAGTCTCGGCCCAGTCGGCGGGCGATGGCATAGTGCGTTTCCCGGGCGTCGACAGCCAAGTCCGCCGTGGCCGGGTCGGCCAGCAGTTGCGGGGACACAAGGAACTCGGCGACCGTCGCGTGGTATAGCTGCCAGCCGGCAGTGGTGCGATGGAGGAACTGGCTGAGATGTTGGAGGGCGTCGTGCATGGCTGCGCGGTCTGCCAGAGTACCTGTCAGCGCAACGAGTTGTTCCGCGGTCAATGGCTCGAAAGCTGTCGCCAGGACCGCGAGTGTCGGCCGCATGAGTTCGGTCCAAGTATTCGCCAGGAGCGTTCGCCCAGTGTCGGGATCTTCGATCCGCAAGTCGCGGCGGCCTGGCCCAGCCCGCAGTTGCCGCATGAAGAAGACGTACAGGTCCGTGAGGGCGCCGGGAAGCTGGTCCAGCGACAACAGGGCGTCGATCGCCGCGCGGCTCTCGGCATCACCGCTGCGTTCGTCGATGGCGCGCGCGATTGCGTCGAGATAGCCGATGTTCCCGTCCGCTCGAACAACGGCCTCCGACACGAAGTCTCGCGCGGTTCGGCCGGCTGCCGTTAGCGTCGAAGCCACCAAGGGACTCGCGGACAAGTCCTCGGCCAGTCGCCGTAGATCCTGCTGCACGCGCACATCGGTGCCATCAATGCGCAGCCGCCGGAGCGCACCGACGTGGCCTTTCAGCCTGTCCAGCAGCCGGTCATCCTCGCGGGAGGTGAGAACGAGGCGGACATTGGGCGGCAACTCCGGGGCGGCCGCGAGCCAGTCGAGGATGGAGGTGCCTGAAAGATCGTCCGTCACCTCGTCCACCGCGTCCACGAGAACAACGATCTGCGCGTCGCTGTGTTGCCGGAGCAGGCGGTAAGCGGGGTCGATCAGCGCCATCGCAGCCAAATCCGGCAGATCGATCAGCCGGGGATCGGTGATCCACTCATGGGCACGCAGTCCCACAACGCCGCCGTGCGAACGAGAGATTGTCTGGCTGATCTCCAAGACAGTCTGGTGGAACGGTGACGAAACTATACGATCGACCTCAGCCGCAACCAGTTGGGAGTCCGTCGCGAGTTCGCCCACGCGCTGCTGTACCGTGAGCCGGACCTGCTCCGTATCGAACAGTGCGGGGAAGGCCGCCGCCAACTGGAAACCTATGCGCAGCAGCATCGACTTGGCCGAGCCGTCGGTGAGCTGAATCCGTTGATCTCGCCGATTGAAGTACACGGCCCACGTTTCGTGCTCCTCCGCGACCTGGGCTACGAGCGCGCTTTTGCCGACGCCTGGTTCACCAGTCAGCAGCACGAGGCGGCACTGTGGGTCCGCCAGCAGCGCCATAAGCTCCGCGGTAAGCCACGGCCGACGGATGAATCTGGGGCGCTCGGTATAGGAGGTAACGACGGACCGGAACCAGATGTCCTCTACCGATTCCATGGCTACGAGCCTGGTCGTGGAATCTTCGCCGCGGCGCCGGTCTGGTCTGCCACGACGGCAAGCGGTTGCCGCTGGTCACGGCAGATCACATACCACAGCCAGTCAGGGTGGTCGTGGGCCAGTTGGGCCAGGAAACCGCTCTTTCCGGCCCCGGGGTCAGCAGTCAGCAACACGAAACGGCGGCCCGGGTCGGGCATCCACACGGCTACCTCGGCGTCGAGCCATTGGCGCCGTATGAATCGAGGGAGCGTGACGTAGCGGTGGATTGTGGAAAGGAAGAATGAATCCTCTATAGGGCTCCCAGACCGGTCCTTTGCGGCGCGACTCATTGGCCGCTGAGCTTGCTTATTCGGGCTCCCGCTGCCTGCTGAACGTTGTCGGTGGCCGTCCTGCGTCCGGCACCGCTATACGCCGCCTCGTCACGAAGTCCGGCTGGTGTATTAGCCTGTAGCCTTCTTTCGCTGCGGTCACGGTTTGTCGTCAGAGGTATTTCCCTACTCTTCATTCCTTGGTCGCCCGCGGCGGGTCTTGTCCATGCACGTGAGGAGAGCGTTCTCCGAAGCATCGACAGCCCGCACCGCCTCCTGTAGAGCACGCATATGGCTTGCATCCGACGAGTTCAGAGCCCACTTACTCAGCACGGCCACGAGGCGGTCCACGTCTCTTACGGCGGTTTGGGCGGCATCCAGCACGTCGGACTTCCGCGCTCCGGATGACAGGCGGAAGTCAGCCAATATCTCATGCAAGGCATCGCGGAGGGCAGCCGAGTCTGCGGCCAGACGTTGCCGCTCATCGTTAGAGCCCTCTTTCTCCAGGGCAAGTGCAGCCTCACCAATAACGCGCACCTTGTCAAGGCGACGGTAAATGGCTTCGTTGCGCAACCTAGGTTTCCTGCGTCGATCAGCCATAGCCTTGGGAAGTTTTGCCGCCTGGTCAAAAGCGGCCTTTGCCAAGGGGGCCGCAACAGCAGTCACGACCATGGCTCCGAGGGCCTGCCTACTAAGAGGCCCCCCACTGGCCGGCTTATTAGAAGATCCTTTCTCCGTCATTCCATTCTCCTCTGGCAGGGCCGGTAATAAGGCTAATTGTGATTCTTAAGCGATCGCTGGGGAGCTTAACTGTAAGCACCCCTATAGCGGAGACCACGTTGATCATGGGCTCTGCTCTGACCGCGGGAGTTCCCTGGTGACGGTGCGCAGTTGCCGACGGGCCGATGGAAATGCGGTGCGCGTGCCGTGCTGGCGTGCGAGCAAACGCCGAGTGCCCGCGGCCGCGAGCTCGACGATCGAGGGAGCGATCGTGTGGAATGCGGCCGCTAGCGCACGGCGCAGCAGTGGCGGCGGACGGTCCTCGGGCGTGGCTGCCGACGACCAGGTCACGGTTACCGACTCCCACCATCCCGCGCTGCGGATGGCACCCTCTCGCTCCTGACGCTGCCAATGCCCTCGTGAAAGCTGCACACGCGGCTCCGGCGAGAGCATTTGGCTCCCATGTGCCCTGGAACGGTCTCTAGCTGCTCGCACAAGACATATTGTGCACCCCCCTGCTGTTCTCCGTCAGCAACGAAAGCGGCGGGCTGCGAGGATCGGCGTCCCGGACACGTCATGCTGATGACCCAGCTTGTTCTCCAGTCAGCACCCGCCCAACCCGGCCGAACGCTTCGTGGCCGTCGCGGTCGCCTGTCCGGGGATGAACAGCGAAGGAAGTCGGACGGTCCGTTAGTACTGGCAATGCCGGAGACCAAGCCTGTGGCTGCGGAGGCGGGGGAGGAAAGGGACCGCCAAGGGATATGTGAACACCAGCCGTTCCCATAAACGTCCGGCGTGGCGGGAGCGGTGTGATAGTGCTGCTGTCGGCCTGGCGTGACACATCGATCCGGAACGTGACCGGCACATCGGGACCCACGGCGCGTGGTGCCGGTTGCTGAGCGCGACTGGCTCCCGACGGCCCGGCTCGGATTCTCTGGGTGTTCTCGCTCTACCAACAGAGCCGTGTGATGGTACGACGGGCGCGCCTTCCTGGAACCCAACGATCAGCCGATCGTCTTGAACCTCGCACCTGTGATGTCACTAGCCTTATCGATGTTCTGATCCACGCTGACTCGGCCGCGCCGGAAGTCATCAGCTTCGAGGCCAGTGACGCCGTGTGCCTCGGCCATACGCTGCACGATCGTCAACTGCGGTCCGATGTCATCGACGGCTTGCGCCAGTTCGGCGCGGAATCCCGGATCGGACGAGAGCAGTTGTTCTAGGCGAGCTTGTATGACGGGTGCGTAGAGGCTGGGGTTGTCGGCGAAGCGCTCAAGGTCACCAGCGGCGGCCGGGTCGTCGGACCATCGAGCCTTTAAGGCGCCGAACAGCCTCCGGAGCTTCTCTGCGGTGGCGCTGCCGAGGGCCTTCAACATCTCCTGGGTCGACGTCGTAACGAAGGCGGTGAGCCCCGCGAGTGCTGCTGCGATGACTGGATCCATATAGCGTCCTCTCGTTTAGATCGGTGTCAGCAACGTCTGTACCCGTGCCTCAGATCATCCAGAGAGCGCGCCTGTGCCATGCACAACCATCGGACCTGCAGAGGACAACTGTCAAGGACGCGCCCGGCTGCCTCGCCACTCGAGCGTTCGGTGATGTCGGTCAGCCACGGTCGGTTAGGTGTCCGGGATGAACTCGCTCGACGAGGTGGACCGGGGCCGCCCCCGCCTCGGCCAGCCGGGCGCGGCCTTCGGGCGCGCGGTGCACCGCGATCACCTCATGTCCGACGTGGCGGAGCAGGCGCACCAGGGGCATCCCGATCGCCCCCGACGCGCCAGCAACCAGGACCCTCATCGGCTCCTCCTTCCGGAAGCTGCCGCGGCTGGGCGGCGTAACCGGTACCGATTGTGGCCACCTCGGCTGCCACTGGCAGGCGCCGCCAGGCCGACCCGCCACGCCGCGCCCCAGCTATGCCCTCGGCCGGCCGTCGGTCCGGCCGTGGTGCCCGCAGCCGGGTCCAACGGCAGGCCCCCATAAATCCCGACCTGGCGCCCAGGCGGCCGGCCCGCAGGCCCGGTTCGCTTGGCGGCCTTCCAGCCGCCCACGGCGCCAGCAGCCCGGTCCCATGTCGCGGCCGCCCCGGCGGGATGAAGCGACGGGCGCGCGATGTCGTCCCAGGTCCCGGTGAGATCAGCGCACGACTTCGGCCCGGTCAGGCGTCCGGCCCGGACGCAACCCAGCACAGCGGCGGCCAGCGGGCCGCAGAGCTACATGGGTTCCGACGGGACGGCGGCATCATGCGAGGCGTCGCCGTGACCGCGGTCCGCGGGTCATTGCGCGTCGGCGGCCGTGGCGCCTGGTGAGACGATGGTCACCTGAAGACCCGCAGCGGGTGGTGGAGCAGATGGCCGCAGTCATGGTCGAGCGGGATGCCGTCATGGCGGCGGTGCGCGGCCTGATCGGGGACGCGCTTGCGGGCCGGGGCGGGGCGTTGTTCGTGACTGGCGAAGCCGGGCTCGGGAAGACGACAGTCCTGGAACACGCGGTGGCGATCGCCCGGGGCCGGTTCAAGGCCGGGATCGGCAGGGCGGACGTGGCTGAGGCGGCCCTGCCGTTCGGCCTGATCGGCCAGGCGCTCGAGGTCTTGCTGGGCGGCCCTGCCGGGCTCACCGATCTGGCGGACCGCGGCTCGGCCCCGGCTCCTGCGGATTATTTTTACGCCGTTCTGGCCCGACTGCGCGTGGCCGCCGCCGAGCCGTTGTTCCTCGCGCTTGACGACGCGCACTGGGCTGACCCGGATTCGCTGACGCTGCTGCGCCTGATCTGCCGGCGGATCGCGGCAATGCCGGTGGCGGTGCTGGTCACGGCCCGGCCCTGGCCGCCGGAGGCGCTGCGCGCGGGCGAGGAGCTGGCCGCCCAGCAGCTGGCCGCCGTGCAGCGGCTGGCGCCGCTCAGCCAGGAGGCAGCGCGGTCGATCCTCAGCCGGCAGGCGGGTCCGGCCGATCCGGCCACCGGGGAGCTGGAGCGGGCGGCGGCTTTGTGCGCCGGGAACCCGCTGCTGCTGGACTACGTTGCTGCCGCAATCCGGGCCGGCCAGGGCATCCCGGAGCGGCAGTCACCGGCCGGCACGTCGTGGGCGCGCCGGCTGCTGTTGTCTCACCTGGCGGGCCTGTCAGGGCCGGCGCAGCGGTATCTGCGGGCTGCCGCGGTGTTGGGGCGGCGTTTCCGCCCCGAGGTGGCGGCCCAGGTCGCCGGGCTCGCGGCGGCGGATGCGGCAGCGGCGCAAGAAGCGCTCGCCGCTGCCGGGCTGGGCCGCGACGCCGGTGAGGGCTGGGCCGAATTCAGCCATGAACTCGTCCGCCAGGCCGTGTACGAGCTGGCCGCCCCCGTCCGGGCGCAGCTGCACGAGGCGGCGTTCCGCGCCCTGGCGGCCCGCGGTGTCAACCCGGCCGAGGCGGCTGGCCACGCGGTGGCAGCCCGGCTCGCCGGGGACCGCGAGGCCCTGGACGTCGTGGCCCGGGCCGGGAGGGAGGCGCTGCGGGCCGGCGCGGTGGGCGCGGCCCGGCGCCACCTGCAGGCGGCCGTGGACCTGGCCGGCCCGGCCGCGCCGGCCGAACTTGTCTTCGACCTGGGCCGGGCGCTGATCGCTGGCGGCGACCACGCGGCCGGGGTAGCCCGTTATGAAGAACTCCTTGCGCGAGCCGGCCTGCCCGGCGAAACGCGGCTGGCCATCCTCGGCCAGCTGTCCCAGGCCCGGATGTACGCGGGCCGGATCGCCGAGGCCGAGGCCGCCATGGAAGAGGCGCAGCGGCTGGCGGGACCGGACCGCCGCGACCTCACCGCCGGTGCCATGGTCGACCACGCCGCTCAGGTTATGGTGACCTACGGCTGGAAACGGGCCGCGCCGCTGGCCGTCCGGGCCCGTGAGCTGGCCGCTGAGGCCAGCGCCCCGGTACGTGCCGCCGCCGCGGCGGTCTGGGCGGTGGGCACCTATTTTTCCGGTGACCCCGCCGGGCTCGAGGTCGCCGAAGCAGCTGCCCGCAGCGCGGCGACCGCGCCCTCCTGGCGGCCGGCCGGCACGCCGTGGTGGGATCCGGTCGCGCACTACGCCTCCCTGGCCCTGTCGGCTGAGCGCTTCGGCGACGCGCAGCGGCTCCTGGACAGCATCCTCGAGGCCGCCGAGCGGCGCTCGGATCCGATGGCCGTGGCGCAGGCCCTGTACTACCGGACCACGCTCAGGTGGCGGCGCGGCCAGCTGGACGAGGCGCTGGCCGTGTCTGCGCGCCTGCTCGAAGCCGCGGATCTGGTACCGGTGATGACTCCCAATGCGGCCGCCGTCAGAGCCCTGGTCCTCCTCGATCTCGGCCGGCTGGACGAGGCGGAGGACTGGTGCGCCCGCGCGGAAGCCGCCGCGGGCGGCGGGGACAGCCTGGGATACGCGGTGATGGCGAGTTACCTGCCGCGCGGAACCCTCGCCCTGCGCCGCGGCGACCTGGACAGCGCGTGCGCCACGTTCAGCGCGCTAGGTGAGATCGCCGGTGCGCTGGAGGTGCGCGATCCGGGCACGGTCCCGTGGGCGGCCGATGCGATCTCCGCCTACCTGGCCTGCGGGCGGGAGGCAGACGCCGGGCGCCTTATCGACTGGCTGGCACCTTCCGCCGGGGCCCTGCCCGCCCGGTGGCCGAAGGTCGTCGTTGCGGCGGGCCGGGCGGCCATGGCCGAGCACAACGACGACCCGGAAACGGCGCGCCACCGCTACGGCGAGGCGCTCGCCCTCCAGGAGGAGATGCCCATCCCGCTCGCCAGGGCCCAGGTGCTCACCGATTACGGCGCGTTCCTGTACCGCCAGGGCGACACCCGCCAGGCCAGGCAAGAGCTCGCCGAGGCGCTGCGGCTGGCCGAGAGCTGCGGTGCAGGCTGGCACGCCGAGCGGGCCCGGGTGGAATGGCGCCGCGCAGGCGGGCGCACCGGGACCACCCCGCCCGGCCAGCTCACCCCCCAGGAGGCCGCGGTGGCCCGCCTGGCCAGGGCCGGAAAGACCAACCGGGAGATCGCCGGGCAGCTGTACCTGACCGTCAATACGGTGGAAACCCACCTGCGGCACGTCTACCAGAAGCTTGGCATCCACAGGCGCGTAGAGCTGCCGGCCGGCCCGGACGCCGAGACGGAGGCAATCAGCAGCCCAGCGCCGCCGTGACTCGGGCCCGCTGCCCTTGCTGGCCGCGCGCTACAACTTCCGCCAATACCACCCGCACCCGGACAGCCGCCTCAGGCGCCCCGGCGGACTCCTCGCATGCCCTGACCTAGCCGGTCACGGGCCCATTGCCCGGCGCGCCGCGCTTTCCGTCCTGCCCGCAGGTAAGCCAGCCGGGCCTGCTTTGGTGGCCGGGAGCGGCAGCAGCGCGAGCTGGTACGCGGCGATGCCGACGGCACCGGCAAGGAGCGGGCCCGGGACCGCACGGCCACCGAAGAGAAGCCGCCGCAGCAGCCCAGCCGTGCCAGCGGTAACTGAACGCACCTTCCTCACTTCACCGGCTTCCGTGACGACACCGGGGCCGTTCTCGTATCGGCTTAGTACCGGACCCACCATGCCCCTGGCACGCCAGCAGAGCATCCCGCTCGGAACAGAAATAGACACAACCCGAACCCCAAGGAGAAACCCTCATGTCCCAGGCACAATCGATAACCAG
>WNGK01010209.1_pt1 | contig 11587 bp, 10 predicted proteins | sample 5400601 | NCBI WGS metagenome assembly WNGK01 (sample SAMN13153376, study PRJNA577476) | soil metagenome | isolation source: 60 cm soil or saprolite under Garry oak tree replicate 1 | place: USA:California | collected 2016-06-15
CAATCGGGCTTGCAGGTACACCGAAATAGCGCAAAAACTCGCCGAAGAAGACGGCAAAACACATATTCACGATCCACAATCCGCTAACATAGTAGAGTACGAGGATAGCTCCTGTCCACAGCCCGTACCCAGGTCGAAAAGCATGCCATAACCAGGTGTAGGCTTGCCCAGCCGCAGGAATCTCTTTGCTGACCATAGCATAACTAATTGCCGTTGGCAGTGAGATCAGAAGTGCCAGCATGTAGATAAGGGGAGTGATTGGTCCGGTCGCGATACTCATAGGTCCCCAGTTGAAGTAGAGTCCCAGGGCAGGTGACATGATGACGGCTCCCAGGCCTGCTACGGTTAGCAAACTCAGAGCGCTGTGGCGGAGTGTTATGCCTGGTGAAGCACTGGCTGTTGGTCGGGTAGGCACAAGCCGACCTGGCTGTTCGGAAGGTGCCACTGGATTCTCCTTTCGGATAAAGACAGCCTATCAACTTCAGGAATAGTGCAGTTATCGTCATGAGCAGATCCATTTTCTTCGGAATGAAGCAATGCCAATTTACTTGCCAATATACTTGCAAGGTAGGTTTGAACCCGGTCCAATTCTGCTTTTCTCTTGTCGATCGCATCCATCTTTTGGCGAATGAGCACCACTTTCATGTGGATGGTCAGCTCATTCATTTCATCCGCTTCTACAAGCTCTTTGAGTTCCGCCAGGGTAAAACCAGCCGCCTGACCCGCTTTGATGTTCAGGAGAAGGACAACCGCATCTTCGGAATAGTCCCGATAGTTATTTTCGCCACGGCGTATATAGTTCTCAAGGAAGCCTTCTTTCTCATAAAAGCGAATAGTGTGGCGCGTTAAACCGGTCTTTTTCTCCAGTTCACTGATGAACATAGAAACCTCCTCAAAAAGGTCTTGACTATAGAGCATACTCTATAGTTTACACTCTGGACATCAATGAGGCAAGAGCCAGAGAGGAGTAAACATGATCCAAATCGATCAACGTACAGTGCGTTTTTTTTGCTCTCTCGTTACACTAGCAGCAGAGATGACGAGATGCAGTCGGTCGGGTCAGGAGGATGAGGTACTTCATCCGACCGGGGGTATTGTCAACTTATTTTAAGATGGACATTCTAGGAAGGACTGGGGCATTCATAACGTGAAGCAGCATCGTGATACAATGAGAAGGTCTATTGCTTATAGCGGAATAGGTTTCCGCTTTGATCGTTGTTTGCAACCAAGAGGGAGGTACTCGAGCATGACGGTCTCCGAACTCATCCGCACCAAGCGTGCTGTTCGCCAATTCACTGATGAACCCCTGTCTGAAGAAGCGATTCGCTCGATCTTGAATGCAGGTAGGCGGGCGCAAAGCTCGAAGAATACGCAGCCGTGGCACTTCATCGCCATCCGTGACCGGGCAACTCTGCGGCAGCTAGCCGAATGCGGCGCATATGCAGGGCACCTGGCAAGCGCACCTTTCGCTGTTGGCCTCGTTTCTTCCACTGCCGATAGCTTCGATCTGGGGCAGGCCGCAGCCTATATGCAACTGGCCGCCTGGGAGCTGGGCATCGGTTCGTGCATCGCCTCGATGTGGGAGCCGGAGAAGGCCAAGGCGATCCTGGGTGTTCCCCAGGACCGTCACTTTGATGTCGCGATCTCCTTTGGCTATCCTCTCCAGCCGCGTGCAGTCTCATGCTCCAAAACCAAATGGGCGCAAGCCGTTCGATGAGGTGGTTTTCTGGGAACGCTGGGAGCATCAATGATGCCTCACACACTTTGAAAGTATTCGTTGCGAGATGAGTTGATGAGCCTGGGGAATAACACCTCTTTGCTCATCTTCGAAGGGGGAGAGTATTTGTATGTACCAGCGGCTCCAGTCACCAAGCCAGTTCCACCACCTCTGGATCGTTCTCGCGATTATAAGTGATATCCTCCTCGCCTCCTGTAGCACAACACCGACAACAGGAGCACCAACACCAGTTGGCACACATGTGAGCCCACCAACACCTACTCCTCATCCCGCTGCAACTTCCGCACCTCTGCCTACTCCAACCTCCCCATCGACCGCAAGGACCATCTTCCTGATCCTGATGGGGTCGGACATCAAGAATAGCCCCTCGGCCCCCTACATCAACAATACGCTTCTTCCGATGGCATCATACGCAGAGCAGTACTACAACCCTCCAGGTATTCACCCAAGCGAACCGAACTATTTATGGCTGGAGGCCGGGACCAATTTTGGCATCTTTAACGATGCCCCTCCCAGCGCCAATCACCAGAACACGACGCACCACCTCGCCACCCTCCTGGACCGGGCCCACATCTCATGGAAGTCGTATCAAGAGGGTATTAGCGGCGCGGTTTGCCCGCTCACTAACAATGGCCTGTACGCACCCAAGCACAACCCAATGGTCTTCTTCGACGATGTCACCAACACGAATGATCCCAATTCGGCCTACTGTATTGTGCACGTACGTCCCTTTCCCGAGCTGGCCACAGACTTACAGAAGCATACAGTAGCACGCTACAACTTCATCACGCCGAACTTGTGCGATGACATGCACGACACTTGTGCGCCCCTCAACGATTCTGTGAAGCAAGGCGATACCTGGCTCGCACAGCATCTTCCGCCGATACTCAACTCACAGGCCTACAAGGACGGGGACATCGTCTTCATCACCTGGGATGAGGGCGAAGGCGGGGACGGTCCAATTGGGATGATCGTGCTTTCTCCTGACGCGAAAGGTGCAGGCTACTCGAATACGATTCACTATACCCATAGCTCCACACTACGCACACTGCAGGAGATATTCGGGGTGACCCCTCTTTTGGGTGGCGCGACGACTGCCATTGATCTGCGCGACCTGTTTAAGACGTTCCCCTAGTACAGCCTCGCGAGCGCGCATCCAACATCACCTTACATACCCGCCCCGCTGCGTGCCAGGATGACCATATCGACTGAGAGCAGAAAGCAGGGCTGATTTGTCACCGCTGCTGGCCTATACTTTTATGGAGATTATGCTCTATACTTTATGTAGGTTACTGGAAGAACGATCGGTTTTAAGGAGCAGAGCTGATGGAATCCGAACAGTTTCGCTGGATTGGAAAGTCGCTCCCCCGAGTAGAAGATGAACGCCTGATGCGCGGTACCGGGCGCTATATTGATGATTTGGAGCCCTTCCCCGGATGCAAAGTTGCCGCTATCGTTCGAAGCCCTTACGCGCATGCCCACATACGGCACATTGATGTGGAGGCTGCCCTTCAGGTGCCAGGAGTCGTGGGAGTCATTACCGGAGCCAATGTGCGGCAGGAGATGCGACCTTTCTCTGTAGGAGTACCAGCACCCATCGAGTATTACCCGATGGCGATAGACAAGGTACGATTCGTTGGTGAGCCGGTAGCAGTCGTCGTAGCCGATTCACGTTACATTGCGGAGGATGCAGCAGAACTCGTTCATGTGGAGTATGATCCTCTGCCAGCGGTCACCGGTGTCGAAGCGGCGATTCAAGCGGAGAGTCCAGTTTTGCATGAGAATGTGGGGAGCAATGTCGCCAATCACCGCATCTTCTCCTATGGAGAATGGGAACAGCCCTTGAAAGATGCTCCTCATGTTATCAGTGCTCGTTTTGAATTTCCCAAAACCAATGCTACACCGATAGAAACGTATGGAGTGATAGCGAATTACGCTCCTGGAACCGATGAGTATACTATTTGGGCAAACTTTCATGGTCCCTTCACACTCCATACTGTGATGGCCCAGGCGCTAAAAATTGGGACTCAACAGTTACGCCTGTGCGTTCCCGCTGATATTGGCGGCTCCTATGGCATCAAGTCCGCGGTCTATCCCTATATTACGCTGATCGCTCTGGCCTCAAAACTAGTAGGGTGTCCCGTGCGCTGGATTGAAGATCGCATGGAGCATTTCAAAGCGAGTTCGAGCGGAACTGACAGGGTTTCGTATATGATTGGTGCGCTTGATGAGCATGGCCGCGTACTTGCCCTGAAGCTCACGCAGTACGATGACGTTGGGGCTTATATCCGAGCGCCAGAACCTGCTACGCTCTACCGGACGCATGGTGATACTACCGGGGCATACGATATTCCTGCACTGTATATGGACAACTATGCAATCATGACGAATCGCTTGCCAACAGGTCTGATTCGAGGCTATGGCGGACCACAGTTGTATTTCACCTTAGAGCGCTTTATGGATATCGCGGCACATCGTCTGGGCCTCGATCCTACGGAGATACGGCGGCGAAATTTCATTCGGCCCGACCAATTCCCTTACCGCACGCTCACAGGTGGACTCTATGATAGTGGTAACTATGAGGCTGCTCTGGACAAGGCTCTCGAGCTAAGTGACTACCGGGCCTTTCGGGAGGAACAGCAGCGTAGCCGCAATGGAATGGGGCAAGGACAGGCGGGCGCAATAAAGCGGCCCCTACAAGGTATTGGAATGGCAGCCGTCGTCGAGCCGTCGGGTTCAAATATGGGCTACCTTGGTGTTGCGTTTACGGCAGAAGAGCGAGCCAAACAATTACCGAAATCAGGCTGTACTGCCGCAGCGGCTGTGGCGATAGATGCGCTTGGCGGCATCACAGTGCATATTGACACGACACCGGAAGGTCAAGGGCATGAGACGGTCGTGCAGCAAATCGTAGCAGAAGTGCTGGATGTGGAGCCGCGCAGCATTCGCGTCATTGCAGAAATGGACACGGCTACAAGTCCCTGGTCGGTTGCTTCGGGCAGCTATTCAAGCCGATTTGCTCCGGCTGGCTCCAGCGCAGTCTATACTGCCGCAATGCGCGTGAGAAGTAAACTTCTGCATCTTGCTGCTGAGCAACTGCAGGTTTCCGAAGCAGCACTGCGGCTACAGACAGGCCGCGTCTATCATGGCGATAAGGATACGGGACTTTCAATTCGACGGCTGGCCGGATTGACGCATTGGAGTCCGACAGAGCTTCCAGGTGGTGTCGAGCCTGGAGTGTATGAGACCTCCTATTACACCATTCCGACGGTCACTCCACCGAACGAAAAAGATCAGGTGAATTCATCGGCTACCTACGGATTCCTCGTCGATGTGGTCAAGGTTCAGATCGATCCCGAAACCGCGGAAATAAAAGTGCTGGACTATATCACCGTCCACGATGCGGGACGGCTACTGAATCCTAAGCTGGCTCATGGTCAGATTTTAGGTGGCCTGGCTCAAGGACTTGGCAGCGCTCTCTATGAGGAGATGGTCTATGACGATGAGGGCCAACTACTTAACGGATCGTTTATGGATTATCTCTGTCCAACAGTTGGCGAAATGCCCGCAGTGGAAATCGCACACCAGGAGACACCTTCTCCTCTCACACCACTTGGAGCGAAGGGGCTTGGCGAGGGGAATACGATGAGCGCCGGAGCTGCGATTGCCAACGCCGTAGCAGATGCCCTCGGTGTAGAGCCTACCGCTTTGCCCCTCTCTCCCACACGCGTATGGGATTTGCTTTGCCAGAGGAATATTCCTCCTGGACAGCCGAAAAGAGAGGAGTCACATGAAACCATCCGCATTTGACTATATTCGTGTCGATACACTGGATGAAGCGCTCTCCGTTCTGGCTGATAGCAATCTCGAAGCCAAAGTGCTCGCAGGTGGTCAGAGCTTGCTCCCGGTGTTGAATATGCGGCTGGCACAGCCAAAGGCGCTGATTGATATAAACAGGCTTGCTGCATTAGCAACGTTAGGGCAAGTAGAAACGAACCTGACGGGGGTGGCTGCGTACAGTCCCGCCACTACATTGCTGAAAGTTGGGGCATTGGTGCGGCAGCGGCAGCTTGAACGATATGCTTTGGAGGAACCGCGCGCTGAGCTCATTCATACAGCGCTGACATATGTTGGACACCCGCAAACAAGAAATCAGGGAACGGTAGGAGGGAGCCTGGCACATGCAGATCCATCTGCAGAGCTCCCATTGCTCTTTCTCACGTTAGGTGGGACCGCCATTATGCAAAGTACACGTGGCGAACGGCAGGTGGCAGCAGAGCAGTTTTTTCAGTCCTATTTCACCACAGCAATTAAGCCGGACGAGATGCTGACGAAAACGCTGTGGCGGCTCCCTGCACCTGACGAGGGTATAGCTTTCAAGGAGTACCGGCGGCGTCATGGCGATTTTGCTCTTCTGGCCGCCGCCTGCACGATGAAAATAGGGAGCGATCGAACAGTGCAGCACGTTCGGCTTGGCCTGGGTGGTCTAGCGGATACGCCGCTGCTTGTGGACGAAGTACGAGAGTTAGTGGGTGAGCATTGGGCAAAGGAGCGGGTGAGGACGGTAGCAGAGGCAGGAGTAAACCGGTTGGATTTCGCAGATGACTATCAAGCATCCTCTTCGTACCGCCGACAGTTAGCAACCGTTTTGATCTCTTCTGTCCTGGATGCTGCGTACGAAGATGCAACGGCAAAGGAGGGCAATCATGGAGTGGATCAAGGCTGATACGTTGACACCAGTTACTCTTCATGTGAATGGCCGCCAGTATCGTTCTGCAATTGAGCCTCGTATGCTGCTTAGCGATTTCCTGCGCCAGGAATGTGGGCTGACAGGAACGCACATTGGCTGTGAACATGGCGTGTGCGGAGCATGTACAGTGCTGGTGAGTGGTGAGGCGGTCCGAAGCTGTCTGATGCTTGCCGTATCCGTTACGGATGCTGAGATTACTACGATAGAAGGTCTGGCAAAACATCCTTACTTCCCCGCCGTGTATCAAGCCTTCACGGAAAACCACGCCTTACAGTGCGGCTTTTGCACGCCAGGAATTGTGGCTTCGGCTATGGCAGAGGTGGTGGGACGTAAGAAGAAAGAAGAGGAGATAGTCGATGTGCTGAGTGGGCACCTCTGTCGCTGCACAGGCTATCACGGTATCTTGTCAGCGTTACGGGAATTAACATAGGTTGCTAATCGTCGAGGCGCTTTTAAGTAGCAAATGGGTTATCCGCGCATAATGATGAGGGGAAAATGCAGAACCCCTGGGAAGGATGAATGCAGATGCATCTCGCCCAATACTTCGTTCAGGCTGTCAAGCGATTTCCAGAAGCAACTGCTGTGGTAGATGACCAGGTTCGCTGGTCATACCAGGATCTTTATGAAGAGGTCTCGACAGTCGCTGCCAACATGCAGCAATCAGGTGTGAAGCAGGGTGATCATGTGCTGGTGGTCTTGAAAAATCACCGCGAAAATCTGGTCATCTACTGGACATGTCAGTTGCTGGGGCTCATCTATACGCCCGTCAATTTCCGCATGTCGCTTGCCGAGCTTGCTTACTGCATTGGTGATGCAGAGCCAGTCCTTGTCTTTTATGAGGAAGAAAACCGCGCAACAATTGAAGCTGCCCTCAAACAAACGCAAAGCTCGGCCAGGGCCTATGCCGTTGGTGCAAGCTCTGGCTCGGATACCTTTGAGGAATTGCGACAGCGTGGAGCATCCCTGCAAGCAGTGACAACTATTTCCGACGATGTTATTGCCATCATGCTCTACACTTCGGGAACAACAGGGCGTCCTAAAGGTGTGCCACGTTCTCATCTTAATGAAGCAAGTGCTGCTGAGGCTCATATGATTCAGAATCAGTATACGCTCTTTGAGAGTACCATTGGCGTGATGCCGTTTTATCATACGATGGGTATGCGCACGCTGCTGGTGACTACCTTTCTAAATGGAAAACTCGTTTTGCTGCCCTACTATGAACCGGAGGCAGCCTTAGAGCTTCTCGCCCAGGAAGAAATTACAAGTCTGTACCTGGTGCCCACCTTATATTATGATCTCGTGAGCCGTCCTCAACTCGATAAGTACGATCTGCGAGCGCTTACCAGGATAGGATACGCTGGAGCCGCAATGACCTCGACGCTCACGCAGGCTTGCTTTGAGCGGTTTCGTCCTAAAGTCTTTGTGAACCACTTTGGCAGTTCTGAGGTGTATACCTTCACGGTCTGCTCGTGGCTGGATCGGAAACCTACTTGTGCTGGTCGACCAGGCTTTCACGAGGAGGTACGTATCGTAACGGCTGATCCTACGCGCTACGTCCCTCCTGATGAGGTAGTTGGCACAGGCATACCGGGTGAGGTGATTGTCAGCCTCTCTTCACCGGAAGCCTACAAGGGGTATTGGCATCGACCTGATGCCAATGAGAAGGCAATTCGCCAGGGTTGGTATTTCACAGGGGATGTCGCTGTGTGGGACGAGGATGGAGACCTGTGGGTGCAAGGGCGAGTAGATGATATGCTCATTTCTGGTGGAGAGAATATCCATCCGCTGGAAGTTGAAGATGTACTCACGCAGCATCCTAAAGTTGCCGAGGTCGCCGTGGCAGGGTTGCCGGATGAGCGCTTGGGACAAATTGTGGCGGCATTTGTTGTTCCCGCAGACGCCTCTCTGACTGCTGAGGAACTCGACCAATTTGCTCTTGCGAACCCACAGTTGGCGAGGTTCAAACGTCCAAGACGCTATGTGTTCATCAAAGAAGTCCCAAAATCTGCGGTGGGGAAGATTCTGCGGCGAAAATTGCAGGTGGAAGAGTACGAACTCTACGATCTGCCAGTTCAGCAATAAATGAAATCAGGAGGGACAAATCGTTATGACCGAGTATCCAGATTCCATTTTGCGTGTGGAATATCGCAGCGATAAGCAGGTAGCAGTGCTGACTTTCGATGCACCCCCACTCAACGTCATCACTATCCCGACGCGCGAACATTTTGGGGCCGTGTTCCGGGAAATTGAGGCGAATGATGCAGTACGCGTCGTCATTGTGCGAGGTAGAGGCGAACATTTCTCCTCTGGGGGAGATGTTGTAGGGTTTCTCAAGGTCACTCCTGAATATATCAGTCATTTTGCGGAGAACGTCGCGGCCCCAGAACGCTGTTCCAAACCAGTAATAGCTCGTCTCTCAGGGTATGCTCTTGGCGTAGGATTGGAGATTGCGCTGGCCTGCGATTTTCGCATTGCGTCTGAGACTACTCAGATCGGGCTCCCTGAAATGCGCCTTGGCATGATTCCGGGGAGCGGTGGGACACAACGCATTGCGCGTATGGCTGGACTTGGCCGGGCAATGGATATGATTTTGCGGGCCCGGCGCCTTCCTGCTGAGGAGGCCCGGTCCTGGGGTCTGCTCACGGAGGTAGTGCCGATGAGTGAACTTGATGCACGTGTAGATGCTCTGGTCGATGAGTTATTGGCGTTTTCACCGCTGGCCTATCGTGTAGGAAAGCAGGCGCTCCATGCATCGATGGAGGTTCCGCTGAGTGCCGGTCTGGTTATGGAAGGCAGAATGTACGGCTTCTTGCGTACGACGGAGGATTTCCGCGAAGGGGTGCAAGCCTTTAAGGATAAACGACGGCCACGCTTCCAGGGAAAGTGATAAGCCCCCTGGGTTAGACCTTGCTGTGCACAAGATCTTCAGTGATGCGACCAAGCTGTTCTATTGAAGTGACAACCTCGACCCGCTTGCAGTGTGGTTCATAAAGCGCCATGTCGCAGCTTCCCAGGGACCAGCCCCACTTTGGCTCGGGGGTGAGCCAGATGACATCGCGGGCATGGTAGGCGATCTCCTCAAGGGCCCCTTCATTGGGTGGATTGCCATTGTTACGGCCGTCGCCAAGGATGACGACCGTGGTGCGCCGATTTATCGAGTTCAGGAACTCATCGCAGAACTGTTGAGCTGCGCGTCCGAAATCGCTCTTGGTATCCACGTCCAGCAACTGGCCACCGAAAATTGTCTCCACTGCCCGGTTGAGACTGTACTCTTCAAACAGGTGAGTCACCTCAACCATGTCGGCCACGAAGGTAAAGGTGCGCACCTTGGAGAAGAGGCTCTGCATCTGGTGGATCATGTGCAGCCAGAAGCGCGCCAGATTTCGGGTGGAGAGGCTGACATCACAGAGCAAGACGAGACGGGGGCGTTGCTCATGCCGGCGACGCAGCACCGGCTGAAAGGGAATACCTTCGAAGCGTAAGTTGTGGCGCAGGGTATGAGATATGCTGATTCTGCCAGTGCGATCCTTGCGCTGCCGACGAGAGTGTGCGCCGTGCAGTTCATGCGCCAGGCGGCGGACGGCGACCTCCATATCGCGCTGCTCACTGGCGGAAAAATCGAGTAAACGGCGCAGCGAGCGCTGATGCAAGTCGATGGGGTCGGGCTGCTTCGCAGCAAGCTTTTTCTGACGCTCTTGCATCGATTTAAGCAGTTCAGGGAGCCCCTCTATGATGTTATCGGCCTGTGCCTTGAGCTGCTCGATCATATCCTCGTCTACATCCATCTCATGCAGGTGGTCGATAAGGTCCTGCAACTCAGCAGCCGAGATGTCAATAGGCAGTTCCTCACTATCGCTCAAAGGCGCCACCCCGCCAGGTTGGAAGACGTTGCGGGCGCGGCGCACCTGTAACTGGTGCGAGATACGGTCAAATATCTGTTGGAGCGCACCCTGCTTGCGATTGAGCACGAGCTGTTGGGCGAAGAGGGAGAGGCGCAGCTTATCAGGGTCGCCATGCAAATCTTCTCCCTGGCGTAGCTGTCGCTCATCAAAAAACTTGCGCAACTCGATCGACTGAGGCGGTTCGTGTGTGTGTTCGTGGTCCTCATCGCTTTCATTCGTCTCAGCCTCAAGGTCTTCACCCAATTCGAGCCTGGAGGGTGCGCCTCCGTGATCGTGATCGACCCCCCGCAGCCTGGGTTTGGGAGTGTCGGCAGCCTCCTGGAAGCTGAAGTAGAGATCGAAGAGCCGGTCATATACCTCGACGTCATCTCTACTTTTTACCAGGATGGCCCGTAGCGCGTCGCGCACTACTTCCCGCTCTTCAAGGCCAACATAGTGCAATGCCTGGAGCGCCTCGATGCTTTCCGCAGGGGAAACCCGCACCGAATGTTGGCGTAACAGGTGAACGAAATCATTAATGACTCTATCCATGAGGGCGGCTCCTTGAAACGTTCCTATCGGTTGGGTGAAGATACTCCTCTTAGAGGAGACGGTCAGTGATAGTGACCGTGGTGGTAGCTGGCAGCATTCGCCGTGTTGGTGATATTTTTCGTGGCCTCTCCAGTCACACCCAGGTGCGCCAGGACTTTTTCTGCATCACGGTCATATTTGATGATGACACTGATAGTCTCTTCATAGAGTTCTTTCGTGAGCTGCGGTGCATTGAGGATCACAAGAGCCTGTGCCCAGTCCAGCGTTTCGCCGATACTTGGGGCTTTGCGCAGGTCAAGAGTGCGAATGGACTGAATCACCTCGACAAGTTGTTCGGCCAGCTTCTCGCCGAGGCCGGGAGCTTTGAGCCGTATAATCTCCAACTCGACTTCCTTGCTAGGAAAGTCGAGCTGCATGTGGAGGCAGCGACGTTTAAGCGCCTCGCTCAGTTCGCGGGTACGGTTGCTGGTAAGAACAGTGACGGGAATTGTGTTGGCACGCAGCGTTCCGATCTCAGGGATAGTGATCTGATAGTCGCTCAAAAATTCTAGTAAGAACGCCTCAAACTCCTCGTCGGCGCGGTCGATCTCATCGATCAACAGAACCGTCGGCTTCTCGGAGCGAATGGCTTGCATAATTGGGCGATTAACAAGAAAGTTTTCGGAG
>WNGK01017627.1_pt1 | contig 11585 bp, 13 predicted proteins | sample 5400601 | NCBI WGS metagenome assembly WNGK01 (sample SAMN13153376, study PRJNA577476) | soil metagenome | isolation source: 60 cm soil or saprolite under Garry oak tree replicate 1 | place: USA:California | collected 2016-06-15
ACATCCGCTACGACCACACGTCGGTGCTGCGGATGATCGAGTGGCGCTGGGGCCTGGACCCCCTCACCGTGCGCGACGCGACGGCCAACAACCTGGCCGTTGAGCTCGACTTCACGCAGGTCAATCCCGCCCCTCCGCCGGTCTACTCCGTTCCCGCCGTCATCGGGGCGGTGTGTCCCGTCCAGCTGCCGGCCCTCGCGGCGCCCGCCCTGGCGAGTCCGCGCCCTCCGCGCGCCCACTGGGCGCGACTGCGTGAGGTCGCGCGCCGGCACGGCTGGAGCACGTAGTCGCAGGTCGTGTCACAAGGTAGCGCCCCGGCTAGGCCGACCGTGCTGACCAGCAGGCGTCCACGGTCCAGCCGGGCGTGTCGATTTCGGGGGGTGTCGCTCGACGTTTGAGTAGGAGCCTGGAGAGGCCGGCTCCGTACTCGAACGGAAGGAGACATTCCCATGTCGCTGAGCCCGCTCCCCGCCCCATTCCTCAAGTTCATCGGCATCCTCGCCGCCACGGTCGCGCTGGGCTGGCGTCGATTCCTGGAACGGGCCCGTTACCAAACCGTGATCGCGAGGAGCTGACGACCATGCGATTCATGATGCTGGTGATCCCCAAGGGGTACGAGAAGGCGCCCGCGGGCTTTGCCCCCCCGGCGGACCTCGTCGCCAAGATGACCAAGTACAACGAGTCGCTCACCAAGGCCGGCGTGGTGCTCGCGCTCGACGGGCTGCACCCGCCCGCCACCGGCGCCCGCGTCAAGTTCTCGGGCGGCAAGGCCACGGTCACCGACGGGCCGTTCACCGAGTCGAAGGAGGTGCTCGGCGGCTACTGGATGATCCAAGTCAAGTCCCGGGCCGAAGCGATCGAATGGGCCAAGCGCGCCCCCATGCAGGACGGCGACATCATCGAGGTGCGGCAGGTACAGGAGATCTCGGACTTCCCGCCCGACGTCCAGAAGGCCGCGGGGAGGTAGCACTGGCCGGAGTGGCCGGGAGAGTGCGAGATTCGCGAACGTCATGAAAGGAGTGGGTCATGGGTAGCGTACGGGTGCTGGTTGGTACGCGGAAGGGCGCCTTCGTCCTCTCGGCGGACGGCAAGCGGAGACAGTGGAACGTGAGCGGCCCCCACTTCGCGGGGTGGGAGATCTATCACATGAAGGGATCGCCCGCGGATCCCGATCGCGTGTACGCGTCGCAGACGAGCGGCTGGTTCGGACAGATCATCCAACGTTCCTGCGACGGCGGCAAGACGTGGGAGACACCGGGCGGTGGCATGACCAAGCGGCCGGACGGCATGCCGGCGGGCGAGAGCAACAAGTTCGTGTACGACGCCTCGCCCGAGACCGGGAAGCCCCTCACCACGCATCAGTGGTACGACGGCACCCAGCACCCCTGGGAGTTCAAGCGGGTGTGGCACCTCGAGCCGTCGCTCACCGATCCGGACACGGTGTACGCCGGCGTGGAAGACGCGGCGTTGTTCCGCACGGGCGACGGCGGCAAGACGTGGCAGGAGCTCCCCGGACTGCGCGGCCACGGCACCGGACCCAAGTGGCAGCCGGGCGCCGGCGGGATGTGCCTGCACACCGTCCTGCTCGATCCGAAAAACGCGAAGCGCATGTACGTCGCGATCTCGGCAGCGGGCGCGTTCCGCTCGGACGACGGCGGCACCAGCTGGAAGCCGATCAACCAGGGCCTGCGCTCGCAGTACATCCCCGACCCGAAGGCCGAAGTCGGCCATTGCGTGCACCGCATCGCGCTGCACCGCTCCCGGCCCAACGTGCTGTTCATGCAGAAACACTGGGACGTCATGCGCTCGGACGACGCGGGTGACTCGTGGCGCGAGGTGAGCGGCAACCTCCCCACCGACTTCGGGTTCGTGATCGACGTGCACGCGCACGAGCCGGAGACGATCTACGTCGTCCCCATCAAGAGCGACTCCGAGCATTACGTGCCCGACGGCAAGCTGCGCGTGTACCGCAGCCGCAAGGGCGGCAACGAGTGGGAGCCGCTGACCAAGGGATTGCCGCAACAGGACTGCTACGTGAACGTGCTGCGCGATGCGATGGCCGTCGACTCGCTCGACCCGTGCGGCGTGTACTTCGGCACCTCGGGCGGGCAAGTGTATGGGTCCGCCGACGGCGGCGACAGCTGGGCACCCATCGTGCGCGATCTCCCCGCCGTGCTGTCGGTCGAGGTCCAGACGCTCGCATGATCCGCGTGGTGCTCCCGCCGCACCTGCGCACCCTGGCGCAGGTGAAAGGCGAGGTGACGCTCGACGTACCCGGCCGGGTCACCCGGGACGCGGTGCTGGACGCGCTCGAGGCGCGTTATCCCATGCTGCGCGGCACGATCCGCGACCACGTCACCGAGCGGCGCCGGCCGTTCCTGCGGTTCTTCGCGTGCGAGCGAGACCTGACGCACGACCCGCCGGACGCCCCGCTCCCGGAGGCGGTCGCATCGGGGGCGGAGCCGTTTCTCGTCATCGGAGCGATTGCGGGTGGGTAGTCCTTAGTTCCCCCTCTCCGCGTATGCGGAGAGGGGGACAGGGGGTGAGGACCTCTGGGAGAGGGGGACAGGGGGTGAGGACTTCTGGGAAGCGTAGCAATGTGGCCACGCACGGAGGGGCACTGATGAGATACATGCTGTTGATCTACCTGGACGAGAAGGCTTTGAGCGAGGCCGAGCGGCAGTCCTGCTACCGCGAATCCACGCAGCTGGCCCACGACCTCGCTGTAGGGGGACAGTATGTGGCCGCCTCCCCGCTCGAGCCCACCGCGCGAGCGACCAGCGTGCGGGTGCGCCAAGGCAAACGCGTGGTGACCGACGGTCCGTTCGCGGAGACCAAGGAGCAGCTGGGCGGCTACTTCCTGATCGATGCGAACGATCTGGACGAGGCGATCGCCGTCGCCGAGCGCATTCCCATGGCGCGGCGCGGCACGATCGAGGTGCGGCCGGTCGTCGAGCTCGCGGATCTGCCGGAGGATTAGCCCATGAAGAAATTCGCCTCGGTGGCCGCGTACCTCCGCGCCGTCCCGCCCGCCCCGCGGGCCGCTCTCCAGAAGCTCCGCAAGACCATCAAGGCCGCCGCGCCCAAGGCGACCGAGGTGATCAGCTACGGCATCCCGATGTTCAAGCACCACGGCATGCTGGTGGGCTACGCCGCGTTCAAGGATCACTGCAGCCTCTTCATGAGCACCCACCTCACGGGAGCGCTCAAGCAAGCGGTCGCGCCGTACGTCGCCTCCAAGGGCACCATCCGCTTTACCGCCGACAAGCCGCTCCCCGCGATGCTGGTGCGGAAGCTCGTCCGGGCGCGTATCGCGCAGAACGAGCGCAAGCGGTGACGGAATCGCGTGCGCACGACGCGATCGACGCCGTGTGGCGAATCGAGTCCGCCCGCCTGATCGCCGGCCTCACGCGGATCACGGGCGACGTCGGCCTGGCCGAGGATCTGGCGCAGGACGCGCTCGTGGCGGCGCTCGAGCGCTGGCCCCAGTCGGGCATCCCGGACAACCCGGGAGCCTGGCTCATGGCCACGGCGAAGCACCGGGCCATCGACCAGCTGCGCCGGGGCAAGATGCTCGACCGTAAGCACGAGCAGCTCGGCCACGACATCGAGGCCGATCGGGACGCGAGGCTCCCGGATCTCGACGCCGCCATCGACGATCACATCGGCGACGACCTGCTGCGCCTCATGTTCATCGCCTGCCACCCGGTGCTCTCCACCGAGGCGCGCGTGGCGCTCACGCTGCGCCTCTTGGGCGGGCTTACGACCGACGAGATCGCCCGGGCGTTTCTGGTGCCCGAGTCGACGGTCGCCCAGCGCATTGTCCGCGCCAAGCGGACCCTGCGCGAGGCGCGCGTCCCGTTCGAAGTGCCGCGCGGGACCGAGCTCACGGCGCGCCTCGCGTCGGTGCTCGAAGTCATCTATCTCGTGTTCAACGAAGGCTACTCGGCGACCGCCGGCGACGAGTGGGTGCGGCCCGCGCTGTGCGACGACGCGCTCCGGCTGGCCCGGATCCTGGCCGAGCTGGTGCCGGACGAGCCCGAGGTTTACGGCCTCGTGGCGCTGCTCGAGATCCAGGCGTCGCGCCTGCGCGCGCGCGTCGGGCCCGGCGGTGAGCCCATCCTGCTGGCGGATCAGGACCGCTCGCGCTGGGACCAGCTGCTCGTGCGCCGCGGACTGGCGGCGCTCGAGCGCGCCGAGCAGCTGGCCGGCGCGCTCGGCCCCTACGCGCTGCAGGCCGCCATCGCCGCTTGTCACGCGCGCGCGCGCGCCTCGGAGGAGACGGACTGGACCCGCATCACCGCCCTGTACGATGCGCTGGCGCAGCTCACGCAGTCCCCTGTCGTGAACGTGAATCGCGCGGTGGCGTACACGATGGCGTTCGGTCCGGCGGCGGGCCTCGAGATCGCCGACGCGCTCCAGTCCGAGCCCGCGCTCGCCACCTATCATCTGCTGCCGACCGTGCGCGGCGATTTTCTCTTCAAGCTCGGCCGGTTCGAGGAGGCGCGGGCCGAGTTCGAGCGCGCGGCAGGGCTCACCCGCAACGCGCGAGAGCGCGACCTGCTGCGCACCCGCGCCGCCGCGTGTGCCCGCGGACCGACCCCGTGATCGTTCATCTCATCGACGGCACGTACGAGCTGTTCCGCCAGTTCTACGGCCGCCGCCGCGCCACGCAGGGCGAGGACGCGCCCTTCGGCGCCGTCGTCGGAGTGCTCCACTCGGTACTGGAGATGATCGAGCAGGGGACCACGCACGTCGGCGTGGCGACCGATCACGTCATCGAGTCGTTTCGCAACGCGCTGTGGCCCGATTACAAGACCGGCGCAGGCATCGATCCCACGCTGCTGGCGCAGTTCCACCCGCTCGAAGAGGCGCTCGTCGCCATGGGTGTGGCGGTGTGGCCTATGACCGAGCTCGAGGCGGACGACGCGCTCGCCTCCGCGGCGGAGCTCGCGTCACGCGACGACCGCGTGCAGCAGGTCTGCATCTGGACCCCCGACAAGGACCTGGCGCAGTCCGTGCGCGGCGATCGAGTGGTGCAGGTGGACCGCAAGAGCCGCAAGATCCGCAACGCGGCAGGGGTGCGTGAGAAGTTCGGCGTTGAGCCCGCTTTGATCCCCGACTTCCTCGCGCTCGTGGGCGACTCGGCCGACGGGTATCCGGGCATCGCGGGGATCGGCGCCGTCACTGCCGCCCGGCTGCTGAACCAATACGGCCCCATCGAGAGTTTTCCCGCGACCGTGCTGGGGGACGGCCGCGACCGGGCGTTGCTGTTCAAGCAGCTGGCGACGCTCCGCACCGACGGGCCGCTGTTCCGGAATGTGGACGAGCTCGAGTGGCGGGGGCCCACCGACGCGTTCGCGGCCTGGCCACAGCGGCTCGGAGACGCGCGGCTGCTCGACCGCGTCACTGCTCACCGGAGGGAGCGCCATGACCGCATCGAATCTCGTCCGTAACTGGCCGACCCGGGCCGCGCAGCTCCTGAGCGTGCTCCGGATCGTCGCCGCCTTTCTCTTCATGCAGTTCGGGACGGCCAAGATCTTCGCGTTTCCGGGGGCCATCATGCCGGGTGGGGGCACCGCACCGATCATGACGCTGCCCGGGATCGCCGGAACCCTCGAGACGTTCGGCGGCCTGTTTCTCCTCGTCGGACTGTTCACCCGGCCGGTGGCCTTCGTTCTGGCGGGCGAGATGGCCGTCGCGTATTTCCTGGGTCACGCGCCACAGGGCTTCTGGCCGGTGCTCAATCAGGGACACCCAGCTATCCTGTTCTGCTTCATCTGGCTCTATCTCTCCGCCGCGGGGCCGGGGCCCTGGAGCCTGGATGCCAAGCGCGGCACCTAGGCCGCTCGACCGCTCCATCGTCGAGGGCCCGCTCGCCCACGCCGTATGGATGCTCGCGTGGCCCACCATGCTGCAGAACCTGATCGGCGGACTCCAGGGTGTGGTCGATCACGCCCTGGTGGGCCACTTCGTGGGCTACGCCGGCAACGCCGCTATCGGCGTCGCGATCCAGATCTTCATCGTCGTGATCGCGTTCGTGATGTCGGTGTTCAGCGGCATGGCCGTCCTCGTGGCCCGCTTTGCCGGGGCCAACGAGCCCGAGAAGGTCAATCGTACCGCGTACCAGGCGTTCCTCGCCGCGCTGGCGCTGTGGGCCCTGGTGCTGGCGCCGCTGGGGTGGTTCCTCGCGCCGTCGCTGCTCGGCGTGGTGAACGCCGCGCCCGCCGTGCGGGTCGAAGCGCTGCCGTTCCTCCGCATCATGTTCGTGGGCAGTATCGGGATGCTGCTCTTTTTCATGGTGGGCGGGGCGTTGCGGGCGGCCGGCGACGCGCGCACCCCGCTGCACCTCGGCATTCTCCTCACCGTTCTGAACATCGCCTGCAACGTGGCGTTCATTACGGGCCTCGGCCCCCTGCCCCGTCTGGGAACGGCCGGCGCCGCCGTCGGCACCACTGTGGCGGGGCTCGTGCTGACCGGCGTCGCCGGGTACCTGTTGTTTTCGGGGCGCCTGCCGGTCGTGTGGCACCGCGGGATGGACTGGCGGCCCGATTGGAGCGTCATCCGGGCGCTGTTTCGCTTCGGTCTCCCCACCGGCGTGCAGGGGATCGCGATGAACGTGGCGGGGGTGCTGCTGCTCCGCTTCATCGGGTCGTTGCCGCAGAGCGCGCAGGCCCAGGCCGCCTATGCGGTGAGCTACAGCGAGCTGTTCTCGTTCATCACGTGGACGTCGGTGGGACTGATGGGCGCCGCGGCGACCGTCGCGGGTCAGAATCTCGGGGCGCACCGCCCCGAGCGTGCCGTGCAGGGCGTGCGCGTCGCCGCCAGCGTTGGCCTCGGCCTCGCGGCGGCGATCGGTGTGCTGTTCGTCACGATCCCGCGCTCCCTGCTCGGCCTGTTCGGCATGACCGACCCGGTCGTGGTGGGCCTGGGCGTGCAGCTGCTCGGCTTCCTCAGTGTGTCCGGGCTGTTCGTCACGGTCGCGCTGGCGTATACGGGGGGACTCCAGGGCACAGGGGACACCCGCTCGCCGCTCTACATCTCGATCGCTTCGCAGATCGTGGTGCCCCTGGGCCTGTGCGCCGCGCTGCAGGCGACTCGCGGCCTGCACCCCGCCGACATTTGGACGGCGATCCTCCTTGGGCACATCACGCGCAGTGCGTTGTGCGTTGAGCGTCGCGCGGTTCCGTCAGGGGAAATGGCGCGGCATCCGGGTGGAGCTGGAGCCGGCGCGGCCTTAATAGCGGGCTGAAGAAGGGGGTCCCGGCACCGATGTCCCCATCCTGAAGGATGGGCCCTGCACGACACAACGCTGACGCGTAATGCGCTTCTGCGCAGTGCTGTGCCGGGCCCACGCTTTAGCGTGGGAACACGAGGGTGGGGTGCTCTATCGTTTCGTTTTGGGGGGGTAACGCGCCAAACAAACCCTATGGTCGCGCCCCTAGGGGGGACCGACCTGCAGTAAGACGGGCTCGCCCACCGAGAACCGCACTCCCTGCCGCTTGAGCTGGGCCTCGAGCGTCCGGTTGACGGCGCGCCGGCGGCTGGGGCTGTCGGTGACGATCATGATGTGGGTGACGCGCGTCTGCAACACCACCCGGCCCGCCCACATCCGGGCCGCGCGCCGCGCCGTGACGTGCGCCCGGCGCAGCAGCGTCTTCACCTTGGCGAACCGCCCGTCGGGCTGGGGCGGCTCGATCTGATACGCGTACACCCAGTGTCGCTGAGGCGCCGGCTGTCGCTGTGGTTTCGTCATGCGCCCCCTCGCTTCCCGGAACAGAAAACGCGAGACACACCGATCGGTCGGCGCATCTCGCGTGGCCCACGTCTTGTCGCTTTACCCAGGCGTTGGCTGGGTGGCCGCGGTCTTTATGCTGCACGCGCGGTCGTAGCCCTGCCGTTCCGCGCATGACCCAACCTAGCCGCTGTTACGGCCAATAGCTAGTTGCAGATCGCAACGCATATGGCCCGGCACAGCCGGCTCCTTAGATTGGGGCAGCCTCGCCCAGGAGTGCCCGATCAGCCGTCGAGCGGTGGTGAGTGCGTAAGCTTCGCGTCGGCATCGTCGACCTCGTCACGAGGGGCCCGACGCGCGCCTTGTACGCGCGCATCATGCACGCCAACCTCGCCAGCATCATGCCGCAGGTGGTGGGCGTGTGGTGCGAGGCGGAAGGGCACGACGTCACCTTCGTCTGCTACACCGGCTTCGAGGACCTCGTCCGCGAGCTGCCGGCCGACGTCGACCTGGTGTTCATCGGGGCGTTCACCGAAGCCGCCCTGCTGGCCTACTCGCTCAGCAACCTGTTCCGCTCCCGCGGCGCGGTTACCGTGCTCGGAGGCCCGCACGCGCGCTGTTATCCGGAAGACGCCCGCCAGTACTTCGACTACGTCCTGGGCTTCACCGATCGCACCGTGGTGCGTGAGGTCCTGGAGGATTGCGCTCCCCACCGCCCCGAGGGCCGGCAGCTCGCCGCCGGACGGCAGCCGCTCGAGCTCCCGGGGGTGCGCGAGCGCTGGAAGTTCATCGCCCCGACCATCAAGAAGGCGCCCCTCTTCAAGCTCGTCCCGATGCTCGGCAGCCTCGGCTGCCCCTACACCTGCAGCTTCTGCATCGACTCGGTCGTCCCCTACCAGCCGCTCGACCTGGAGGTGATGCAGGACGACCTGCGGTTCCTGCGGCGGCAGCTGCGCCGGCCGCGCGTGGGCTGGCACGACCCGAACTTCGGTGTGCGGTTCGACGAGTTCCTGGACGCCATCGAAGCGGCGGCTCCCCCCGGGAGCATCGACTTCATCGCCGAGAGCAGCCTGTCGCTCTTGTCCGAGCCGCACGTGGTGCGCCTCAAGCGCAACGGGTTCAAGGCGCTGCTCCCCGGAGTCGAATCGTGGTTCGACCTCGGCAACAAATCGAAGACCGGCAAAGTGGAGGGAAACGGAAAGGTCGAGCAGGTCTCCGAGCACGTCAACATGATTTTGCGCCACATCCCGTACGTGCAGACCAACTTCGTGCTCGGTCTCGATTGCGATCACGGCCCGGAGCCCTTCGAGCTCACCAAACGGTTCGTCGATCTCACGCCAGGTGCCTTCCCCGGCTATTCGCTGCTCTCCGCGTTCGGGCGGGCGGCGCCGCTCAACCTACAGTATCAGCGCTCCGATCGCGTGCTGCCGTTCCCCTTCCATTTTCTCGACAACAACCACGCGATGAACGTGAAGCCGCAGAACTATTCCTGGCAGGAGTTCTACGACCACGTGATCGATCTGACCCGCTATACCTTCTCGCGGCGGGCGATCGTGCGGCGCTTCCGGGCGACCCCGGCCGTGATCCCGCGGTGGATGAACGTGGTGCGCGCCATGTCGTCCGAAGGGTACGGCCGCATCCGCTATCACAGCGAGGTGCGCCACCGGCTCGATACCGATCCGCAGCTACGGGGCTATTTCGACCGGGCGACGACGGAGCTGCCGGCGTTCTACGAGCAGCAGGTGCGGCGTGATCTCGGGCCGCTGTGGCAGTGGCTGCCGCAGGGCGCGCTCAGCCACGACCACCACGCCTACCTCAAGGCCGAAGCGTCTACGGTCGCTTTGACCCCCCGCCGGTCAACTGCCTGATCCGCATGCGCGCCGGTCCCATGGTCGAATCCTTGGCGAGCGCCTCCCGGTAACTCGCTAACGCCTGGGTCGTATCGCCCTTCTCGAGGTACACGTCCCCTCTTGCCGCCGGCGTCATGCCGGAATTGGGAAAGAACTCCGCGGCGAGCTGCAGCAGGCCGAGCGCATTCTCGGTCCTCCGGGCGCGCGCCTCACTGCGCGCCAGGTCCACGAGCGGCAGCTCACGGAAGTCGTAGGCCGCGCCGCCGTAATAACGCGTGCGGAGATCGCGATAGCGGCGCACCGCCGCCGTGAGCCCGGAATCGGCGAGGTAGAGCGCGAGCTCGTCCGAGAGTAGCCGGGGCCGCGCCACCCCGCGATGACAGGTCTCGCACCGCACGACCACGTGCGGCTCGGGGCGCTCGGGCACATCGGCGAGATGCTCCTCGTTGATGTGCTTCACCATGTCCATCATGACGCGCGCCGCGCGTTTGGTGCGTTTGTCGTCCGAGGCGAACTTGACCGAGTCGAGCGGCGCCCCCTCGCGCCCGACGTGACAGTAGGTGCACCGCACGCCGAGCCCCAGGGCGAAGCCCCGCATGGTGGCGATCAGCTCCTCTTTGCCGATCGTCTTGGGCAGCACCTTCAGGTTCGTGAACGAATCCGGTGGAAACTTCCCCTGCGCGTGAAGCGCGGGCACGAACACGACGGATGCGACAACGAGACCGATGAGCTCACGCATATCAAGACCCCCGCCGGATCGCCCGCCCTGGAAACGGAGAGCCTGCTGCCGAGACTCCGTTCCGCACCACGAACACACCGTTCACAAGCACGTGGACGATCCCCTGCGAGAACTGGGCCGGCCGCTCGTAGGTCGCCTCGTCCACGACGCGCGCGGGGTCGAACACGGTGATGTCGGCGTCCGCACCCACTTGGATCCGACCTTTGGCGCGCATTTCCGGCACGGCTCGCTCGAGCCGTTGGGCCGGCAGCAGGGTCATCTTGCGCACCGCGTCCTCGAGGCTGAGCGCGCCGGAGTCGCGCGCGTAGCGCCCCAGGACACGGGCGTGCGTGCCCGCGAGCCGCGGGTGGCCATGCGGCGAAAGGCCGTCGCTCGCCACCATGACGAGCGAGTCCGCCAGGGTCTGCCGCACCGTGCTATCCGGAATCAGGAAGATCACGACGACGGCCCCCTGCCGGCGCAGCCGTGCGAAGCTCGCGGCCGTCAGCCGTTCGCCGGTCGGAGGGTAGAGGATATCGTGATAACCGATACTCATGCGCTGCTGCCAGCCGGGATCGAACACCGCTGACTGCAGCTCGGTGGATGCCGCGGTGTACGGATACGCTTCCGTGGTGACATCGACACCGTGCTCGCGCGCGCCGTGAATCAGCTGCAGCAGGAGGGGGGTGTCGCGCTGCCCCATGCTGGTCACGTGGACGACATGCAGGGAAGCGCCCGTCGCTGCCGCGTCGGCGATCACCTCTTGCAGCGCCGCGACGCTGCCGCCCGTGGCGGGATCCCGGCCGCCTTCGCGCAGGTGGACGAAGCACGGGACGCCGTGGCGCGCCGCGACCCGAAACAGCTCGAGGATCTCCTCGCGGCTCGCACCCGGCGTGTATGCGATGCCGAACCCCACGCCGAGCGCTCCCTGGGCGAGTCCCCGTTCCACCAGGGAATCGAGTCGAGGGAGCTCGGCGTCTTGCAACGCGCCATGGGTCCAGCTGCGATTCTTGTCGCCGATCGCGGCAGCGCCGGCGAGCGACTCGTCGTGCGTGATGACCGCCCTCCGTGCACCCACATGGCCGACGCTGACGCCATAATTGATGAGGCTCCGGCCCTCCCGCGCGGCGTACCAGGGCGTGACTGGGTAGGTCCCGATCTCCAGTTCCAGCGCGGTCGTCACGCCGTCGTGCGCATAGTAGCGGTAGCTCTCCGAGTCCTGCCCATGCGCATGCAGATCGATGAACCCCGGCGCCACCACGAGGCCGTGCACGTCGAGCGT
>WNGK01007325.1_pt1 | contig 11584 bp, 14 predicted proteins | sample 5400601 | NCBI WGS metagenome assembly WNGK01 (sample SAMN13153376, study PRJNA577476) | soil metagenome | isolation source: 60 cm soil or saprolite under Garry oak tree replicate 1 | place: USA:California | collected 2016-06-15
CCCGGCCACAAAATCGTCCCGTGCTTCGCCTCAGACCGTCACCGATGATCGAAGATCTGACAGAAAGATAATCCGGAAAGTCGGCAGACTGAAGCCGCTTGGATCATGAAACCAAGGTTTTCACGCCGGATTCAGGTATAAAGGACCCGAACCTGGCTCAAACGGAATGACCCTCGATGCGGATGGCCGGGTCAGCGTCGCGGGCCACGCCGGACGTACCGTCTGGCGCATGGAGTCTGTCGATCCCAAAGCCCAGATCACGATTCTGGCCGACTGAGGGTAAGAAGCTCAATAGCCCCAACGACGTTGTCTACAAATCCGACGGTTCGCTGTACTTCACCGATCCTCCGTACGGGTTGCCGACGCAGCAGGACAACGATCCGCAAAAAGAACTCCAGGTGAATGGCGTGTACCGCATTGTTGGCGCTCGTCGACACAAGCCCGGTGTGCCACCTGACCGCGACAAATTGCAACTCATCATCAGTGATTTGCCTCGGCCAAACGGAATTGCATTTTCTCCGGACGAGAAGACTCTCTACATCGCGGACTCAGGCAAGAAGGTCTGGATGCGTTACCGCGTCAATGCGGATGGTTCAGTCAGCGACGGCAAGTTGCTGCTCGACGCTTCGGGCGATAAAGCTCCCGGCGGCCCGGATGGAATCCGCGTCGACAAGAATGGAAACATCTACGGCTCCGGGCCCGGCGGGTCTGGATCATTTCCTCTGAAGGCAAGCATCTGGGCACGATCAACATTCCCGAGGTCGTCAGCAACGTGGCCTGGGGCGACAAAGATGGCAGAACACTGTACATCACGGCCAGCACCAGCCTGTACCGAATCAAGCTGAAAATTCCCGGAGTGAGAAACTGAGCATTCCGCGCGCTATGTCGCCCTTTCATGCGACGCGATTGGAACCGGCAAGTCTAACCCGCGCCATGCGAGCCTTGGTTTCGTTGTGGCAGCTGCAGTCAACTTCGCAGGTCATTGCTCGAAAGCTTCCGCTCGCTCGAAAGCCGAACCCAAGCGGTCTCAACTATCCGCAGAGTTGCAGATGCAGCTTGGGGATTGCTAGCGTTTGGTTTGAGTTTACTCCAAAAGTTCTTTCATGCTGCGCCGCAACCATGTCGTCATAATCGTATTGCGGGAAATGGGCTCGTAGACTATCGCTGGGCTTGCTCGATTTACCATGGCCGATATTGTCGGGAAGGACTACGAAATAGAAGTTGACATCGAGAAGCTGGCCCGGCCCGAATAGCACTCCTGCGAATTGCGGCGCGAGAAACTGCCGCCCGGAGCCACTGGTGCCATGCAGAATCAGAACAGCATTCGTCGTTTTGCTTTTCGAGTCTTTTGCTGGCTTGCCGAAGGTGTAGTAATGCATTCTTACTGTGCATTCTTACTTCGGGCAGAAGGTCGCCTAACTTGAAGTGAAAGTTATGGAGGGTGAAATCGTTCTCACTTGGCGTTGGAAAGGATGCCGCTAGCGGTTGCTGTCCATCCGCTGCCAACGCAAGGAAGAACATCGACAGGGCGCGAGCCAGAAACATGAACCGCGGCATGAACACCTCCGCATGGAATCTAGCATAGGTGAGTCCTGCAAGCCGAGTTCAAGGCGGTGAGGTATGGCCAACGGAAAACTATTGCAATTCCCAATGAGAAATCCCGATTTGTTCTCTCGCGAGATCAATTATCAAATATTGAGCACCAGCGAATTCAATCGAATTCTGTACGCAGCCATCCGGGCCTTGCCGTATGTGACGAATTCGGACTGCCGCGAAGCGTTAAAGTGCTCACTTTGCGATCTCTTGCTGCGAGAAGAGGGTGTGGCATAATTCCGCCAATCGCCCGGGAGCCCCCAATGTCACGTCCTTTTGCTCCATTGAAATTGGGCTACTATCCGTTGCCCATTGCGGTAGCCCGAAATATTCGCGAACTTCTTGTTTCCTCAGCTCCCTTTGCAACTATCGATCCATCCGCAGGCGATGGTATCGCGGTTTTGGAAATCACCAAGGAAACTGGTGCGCACGTCGCCGCCATTGAAATCGATGCGGATCGCGCCGCGGCTTGCGTGCGGAGGGGAATCACGACTGTCCACGGAAGCGCGTTCGAGTGCAAGGTGCAAGCAGAAAGCTGCTCCCTTCTATACCTCAATCCTCCTTATGACACCGAACTAGGGCCGCACGGTAATCGAAGAATGGAGGCGGTGTTTCTCGAGCACTGTTATCACTGGGTAAGGGCCGAGGGCGTACTGGTCTTGGTGATCCCGTAACCGCACTCAATTCGTGTGCGCGACTGCTGGCCAGCCAATTTAACCGAATCAGCTTATTCTGGTTGGAGCACGCAGATTGCATCCGATTTCACCAGATCGTAGTTTTCGGTACGCGGAAGAAATCGCACGCGTGTGGCGAGCCGCAGGGCGTGGATGCCCTTCTTCGCTCGGGATATCAGCCAAGTTTGATCCCGCCGCTCAATCAAGACGTGGCAGAGCGCTACATTATTCCACCATCTCCACCGGCTTCGATTCACTACACCGGCTTGCCGCTCGACCAAATTGAAGACGCGATTGAACGTTCAGTAGCAATGCAAAATGCTCGCCGCGTGCTCGTCCGCAAGCAACAGAAGATGAGCGGGCGGCCAGTGACGCCTTTGCACAAAGGGCACGTTGGGCTTCTCGCCTGTAGCGGCATGTTGAACGGCTTCTTCGGACAAGGCGAGAACCGGCACATCGCCCACTGGCGGGCGGTGAAGCATGTGGACGAGTTCAACGAGGAAGGCGAAGAGGTGGGTGAAACCATCATTCGGAAGCGGGAGCGATTTAGCCATGAACTGACGCTCGCCTTCGAAAATGGCCGGATCCTTGAATTGAAGGAAACGAAGGAGAACGGCCGCAACTCATCCCACGAAGGGGTCACCCATCAGCTCGAACATTCGAGCGCGATGTAGGCGGTTGCCATTCCCGCATTTCACTGAACCAACACCATCGAGGAACTGCCATGAAGAACGCTCATGAGCGTTTCGGGAAGCTTGTCTATGTACGACGAACTGAAAAGACGGCCACCAACATTCGCCTTCATCTCGACGCTTTTGTTGGCGAAGAGCGCGGCAAAGCCCATTTGGCCTCGGTAATCGGTGGAGATGTAGAGATCGGGGCCATCGCAGCCGCTCTCGCCAACGGGGATATGTTCACGGTGATAGATCCCACCGGCGTGGAGAGTGTCGTCGGGCTCGGAGAAAAACCGCTACTCTTTCGCGGCTCGATTGTGCTTGCAGAACGGAAGCGGCCGCTGCGACATCTGGTGGCCTGCTCACAAGAATTGGCGGACACCAGCTCCGATGGAAAGCTTCTACTCATAAGCAATGAGAGCACCTTCATCTGGTCTTCTTTGGTTAGCCACTATGGGTTGTCGGCTACGCCGGATTGGGGAGTACGGACGCGTAATCTTGTTTTTCCACCCGAGAACGGGCCGGTAGAGTGGCCTCCCATCCAGCTCGCCAAACACATTTCGTAATCCCTGCCTCGCAGGAATCAACCCACACTTAGTTAACAGTTCAAAACGAGGTTCTTTTGCCATGACAGCCGCAATCGCACCAAGTGCATTTCCAATCTTCCGCCCTCATCCCATTGAGAATTCCTGTCTTCTCACCTTGCTTATCATTAGCCCAGATCGCTCGCTCCGCGATGTGTACGGCGAAGCAGGATCTGCCTTAGGATACGCGACAAGCAGTGCGGATACTCCGGAACAAGCGCTCTACGTGATCGACTCTCAAACAGTTGACGTGGTCTTGCTGGATGTGAAACCGCCAGTTTTCCGCGGACTCGAAACACTGCGCCGAATCAGATCCCGCCATCCGGGGATCGAAGTCATCGTGGTGAGCGTTTGTGGGACGGCGGAATCAGCAGTTCAGGCAATGAAGGCCGGGGCTCACGACTATCTCACGAAACCTTTCAGTCTCAGCGAACTGAAACTGACCTTAGAGCGGATCGCTGCAGATCTCAGGTTCAAAACTAACAACCGGATGCGATGCGAGAAGCTCAAGAACGGTCAAGGGTTTGGCGCAATAATTGGCAGAAGTGCGGAAATGGAGAAACTCTACCGGCTTATCGCTAAATCATCCCAGAGCTCGCATCCGGTGCTGATTCTTGGCGAAACCGGCACAGGCAAAGAATTGATAGCCCGCGCCATTCATTACTCGGGGCCATGGCGTGACAAGCCATTTATTCCGGTCGACTGCGGTTCGCTCGTTCCCACGCTGATAGAGAGCGAGTTGTTCGGGCACACAAAAGGTGCATTCACTGGCGCCAACCAAACAAAGGAAGGATTGCTAGCGACTGCCGATGGTGGAACTGTATTTCTCGATGAGATTGGAGAACTCGCCGTCGATCTTCAGGCAAAACTGCTCCGTGCGCTTCAGGAAAAAGAGATTCGACCCGTCGGCAGCATCAAGTCCGTGCCAGTCAACGTGCGCATCCTGGCTGCTACCAACCGAGATTTGGAGCAGGCGGTCGCACAGGGTTCGTTCCGCTTGGATCTCTTCTACCGGCTGAACGTGCTGAACCTGCGAGTTGCACCGCTTCGGGAACGCCGTCAAGATATCCCATTGCTCGCTGCAAAGTTTCTCGAACAGTGTTCGCGTTGTTATGGATGTAAGCACGAATTGAGCGATGAAGCTATGCGTGTCCTGGTCGCTCATGATTGGCCGGGAACTGGAAAACTGCATTGAACGGTGCTGTGCGATGAGCTCCGGGCCGGTCATTCACACCTTAGACCTTCCAAGCTCCATCTCCGGAGCTCTCGCACGCCCGACTCCGACCGGAACAGAAGAACGAGTTGTGCCATTGAGCGTGATCGAAAAGCAGACCATTTTGAGGACCATCACGCAGTTTAAGGGAGACAAAATGATGGCCGCGAAGCTGCTCGGAATTGGCAAGACCACTCTTTACCGCAAACTGAAGCATTACAACACAGAGTTGTAACCTTCCCGAGTCTCAACACAAGTTTTGCTCATCTAGTCGCAGCCCACCTGAATTCACTATCCCCGCGAATTCTTACCGCTCCGCTGCTCAAGGCAAGGACTCCATGCAGACCCTTGAAACGATCCATGACTATTTGCGCTGCCATTCGGACGAGATTGGCCGACGAATCCTGTCTTCTTATCCCTCGCTACATGGCCCCGATGACACTCCTTCTTCGCTAATTTCACGCATGCTACGGACGCCATATCCAGCTCAGGCAGTGGCAATCATGGGATCAGCAAGCGCTGGCAGTTGAGCCGGAATGCCAACGTCATCGCAGAATGCGGTGCCGGCAAGACTCTCATTGCCCTCGGAAGCATGCTGGCGCACAGCGGCGGTCGTCCGTTCAGCGCGCTAGTAATGTGCCCGCCGCATTTGGTGGAGAAATGGGCACGCGAGACTTTTCTGACGCTACCAGGAGTGCGCGTGTTCTTGATCGACGACATGCGCAATGGCGGCAATCCGCGAGAGCCGCACGGCGTCAACGAAGTCCGTCTTCGCCGCGAGGAAATCGTGCGCGAAGGACTGCACACGTCGCTTGCTGAAATGCGACGCTTGGGACGCAGAGGCTGGCGCAAGTTCTGTCCTCGCACCGCCGTTTTCTGCATCGGCAGGGAGAAAGCCAAGCTCTCCTATTTCTGGAAACACTCCTTCGCGAAAAGCCAATCGGGACACTACAGGGGATCAGTGATTAATCCTGACACGGGCTCTCCGATTGAGACAGATGGAACACGGCTAACCGTGCTCGACTTTGACAAGAAGCGTCTCCACGAAATCGTAGAGAGCCAGAAAGGCGGCACGACCCGGTACTCAGCACTCTGGCAGGCGGACCGAGGCAAGATCATGCGCATGGCTCCGGCCGAGTACATGGGTCGCTACATGCCGGAATGGTGGGACTATGCCGTTGCCGATGAAATCCATCAACTGGCGGGCGACACCGCCCAAGGCAACGCGCTAGGCGTTCTCACGCGAGTGTCGCGACGATTTCTGGGCTTAACGGGGACTCTGCTCTCGGGCTATGCGGACGATCTGTTCAATACGTTATTCCGCACGGATGCGAAGCGAATGGTCGAGGACGGCTATCAGTGGGGCTCGGCGGGACGCGAACGGTTCACTCACGACTTCGGCGTGATCGAGACCATAGAGCGGATCAGGGTCGAAGACAACGCCTGCTCTAAGAAAACCAAGACAACTATCACGATCAAGCGTCGGCCCGGCGCTTCGCCCCTGCTGTTTGGGAAATATCTGATGGATCACTGTGCGTTCATCAGCCTGGAAGATATTTCAGATGCCCTGCCGAGCTACCGGGAACAAGTCGTATCCGTAACAATGGACAAACCGTTGAGGGCGGCTTATGAGGCGCTCGAAGAGGAGATCAGGGGATGTCTCAAGGAGGACAGGGGCAATAGCAGCGTAGCCAGCACGATGTTGAACGCTCTGCTGGCCTGGCCAGACCACCCTTATGGATTCGGCACCCTGTACGGATCTGAATTCGATCTGGAGACGCGGTGTCGTGAGCGATTCGTTATCGCAGAAACTGTCGATCTGGACAGAAACGAAGTTTATGCAAAAGAACGCGCGCTGATCGAAGAAGTGAAGGCGCAGCTAGCACGCGGCAGCAAATGCCAAGTGTTTGCGGTTTACAGCCACAAGCATGACGTCACGGCTCGCCTCGAACAGTTATGTCTCAAAGAGGGCATACGGGCAGCGATCCTCAGGGCGAGCGTTCCCACCCACAAACGTGAAGCCTGGTACCGGGAACAACTGCGGCGCGGAATTGACGCTTGCATCTGTCATCCAAGAATTGTGGAGACTGGCCTTGACTTATTGGATTTTCCAACAATCCTGTTCCACGAAACAGGTTATTCTCTGCACACCCTGCGTCAGGCGAGTCGGCGATCGTGGAGGATCGGCCAGCGCCGGCCGGTGGAAGTGAAGTTCTTCGCCTACAAGGGGACGATGCAGGAAGTCTGTCTGCGCTTAATGGGCAAGAAACTACTTGTCGCCTTAGCGATGGAGGGCAAGTTCGCTTCCGAGGGTTTGCAGGCCATCGATGGTGATGACGATATGCTCACCGCGATGGCGCGAGAGCTAGTGCAAAACAAAGGCATCGGCGAATCCGCCGACTCAGTGTGGAGGAGCCTGGGAGCGCTTCGTCCGTCAAACTCCACGGAGATCCACGAAGAGCCACTGCCATCATCGACCGACACCGACCTCACGTTTTCGGATGTGTCGCCGTCGAGATTCGAACCTATTTCGAATTCAGCTTTGGTCGAAGCCGTGACTTCGCACTCGCGTTCTTCGCGTCGAGGCGAGGCGAGCGGACAGCTGTCTCTGTTCTGAGCCTTTTCCATCTACCGCAATCGCTTTAATTCCCCAGCTCCCAGAGAGAACACCCATGCTACATGCTGATTTCACAAACCACGCTGCTCTCACTTCAATGTCAGTTGCGCCAATTTGCGATGGCCGCTCGGTTGGCAATAAGGCCAAGCGCAGGCGGAAGTACGTGTTCACGGCACAAATCGACGAGCGGATTCGAGAAATCTATCTTCATCACCCCAATGCCAAGTCCCGTCCAGGTATCCGGCAACTGGCGGATCAGGTTGGCATTCCGCACTGGGCGTTCAAAAAGCGAGCGCGCGAGCTCGGCCTGGCACGAACCAAAGAAAAGCCGTGGAGTGAACCAGAGCTGGCAATCCTAGCGAGGTACGCGTGGATGAGCGATGAGCGTATTCGGAAAAAGCTCAAAGCCGCTGGTTATGCGCGCACTGTCACCGGAATCCACTTGAAGCTAAGGCGAATGCGGTTCAAATGTGACCCGAATTTCTATTCCGGGAAGGGCCTGGCGCAAGCTCTTGGCATCGATTCGCATGTCGTCGCGCGCTGGATCAAGAGCGGCCATCTGAGAGCTCAGTTTCGAGGAACCGCACGCGGCGAGCAGCAGGGTGGTGATATCTATCTCATCCGAGAGAAAGACGTGCGACATTTTATCCTCGAACACCCCACCGAGATTGACCTGCGAAAGGTCGATCAATTGTGGTTTCTCGACCTGATAACAAACGGGTTCGTACGCTCGGCTTGAGCTGACCAGCCAAAAGAAGGATGCCCTCGGCCGTTGACGAGGAATCTGGCCGCTAAGACGTTCGTCTGCAATTGCCCAATTAGAGCTCACGAAACACATTCGGGAGAGCCGCGGCGGATCATCCGCAGCGGCATCCCGATTTTCTTTGAAAAAGGAGAAGACGATGGAAGCAGCAACACTGATCGAACAGGAACAGCCTCCAATGCCTACGCTGGTGACAGCGCAGGAGGCGGCTCCAACTATAACGTTGTCGTCCTATGGTGGAAAGCTCACCCGAGAGCAATTATCGAAAGTGCCAACGCCAGAAGCGACAGCAACACACAAACCCGTTCCCCACATCGAGGTGGTTGAGAAACTGATTGAAGCGCTCGGCTTCCGCCAGATTGACGTAGTCCGGGAGGAATACGCTGTGTCAGCAGATGGTATGCGAATGTTCGGTGTTATGGATCTGACGTCGGGGTTCCAGGGCTGCCGATTTGCCATTGGATTGCGGAACAGCCATGACAAATCATTCCGGTTGAGTTGTACTGTGGGGCTGCGAGTTTTCGTGTGCGAAAACCTCGCGTTTCACGGGGAATACACGCCGGTATTGGCAAAACACTCCAAGAACTTTCTGCTGGAAGACAGCCTCGCCGTCGGTGTTGACAGAATGCAGAGGAACTTCGGGCCTCTGAAACGGCAGGTCGAGGAATGGCAGGCGACGCAGTTGTCCAATGCTTCTGCCAAACTGTTGATCTACCAAGCATTCATTGAGGATGAGCAAGGCTTTCCGAAGCATCTGGCGCGGCGGGTACATGACCTCTATTTCCAGCCGGTTCATGAGGAGTTCCAGCCGAGGACCATGTGGAGCCTCTCGAACGCGTTCACCAGCGCGTTTAAGGAATTGGATCCAATTCCGCAGTATAAGGCCACCGCTAGACTGGCCGGATTTCTGCAAGCGGTCCACCCGTCATAGTGTTGTAAATTGTCCGAGTCATGCGCTTTCGCAGCAAAGCCCACATCCGAAAAGGACGTGGGCTTTATTGTTCATTTTCCCTTTACGCAGCCTTTTTCGCTTGTTGTGCCTTGACCCTGGCCCATCGTGCTCTCTGTGCCGCTGCGATCTTCCGCCGAGCCGCAGCCGATAATGTTCGCTTCGGCGAAGATGCTGTGCGCGGCTTATTGGTATGCGGGGTCTGAGCCTGTTGGCGCACCTTCGCCCATCGCGCTCTCTGAGCAGCAGCCATGCGCCTGCGCGCCGTAGCTGTTACAACTCGACTTCCTCCCACAGCCGTCCGCATTAGCGAACCGTTCCTTCCAACCAAATCCTCAAGCACGGAAATTGCCGAATCCAACTTCTCGACCTGATACTGCGCCTGCTTGCGCTCTTCTCGTAGCTGCTGGAGCGCACTAGTTAGGTTAGCCATAGTTTTCCTCTCGTGAATTAATGCAACCGGCTATTGTAAAGGTTCTGACGATGTGGGCTCACGCAACAACAACACTCTGCAAACACCAACGAGGGGATTTGGCCGTGGCGCTTCCCGAAGTACGGAACTCTAGCCGCGCGGCAGTGTAGTCGTCAGCAAGCTACGGATACGCTGGCCATCCCACATCCGCCAGGTATAGAAGCCCAAGTTAAGAGCGCAAACGATCAGCGCTGCAACCGTGAGGACACTCGGTGAGATATCTGGATATATCAGCTTATCGAGATAGTGAAGTAGGAAGCCGCCCTGGTACGGCTGGATGCCGGCCTTTTGCTCCAGCGCATTTTCTGCGAAGGTAATGGACAAGGCCAATAAAGAACATCAGTAAGAATTCCCCAGACGAGAGAAGCACTGTGCAGCCAGCGCAGAACTGGCCGGGACCAAACCAGGAAAGCTCCGAATACTACCCAAAGGATGAAAAGGGCGTGGAGAACAAGAACAAAACTTGCTAGTCCGGAATACAAGGAGACGGCGAAGATTACCGCCAGCATGATTCCAGTCTAGTGCCGTTCTTCTATGCCGCACGATCTTTGACATCGGCCGAGGTTGCAGATCGCGCACAGTGTGCACAGCAGAAGAAGTGACCGCTGACTTCAACTCCATGGCCGATCACCCGGCATTTGCAATGTTCGCAAATGGGTGCGATGGCCTGGATCGCACATTCGAAGCTGTCGAAGGTATGCCGCGCGCCCGCGGCGATCAGCTCGAAACTCTTGTCGTAGTCATTCCCGCAAACTTCGCATTTTGCCATTAAGGAACTCCTTCATATTTGTGCTTGGTAACTTAAAACAAGTTTCGTGTCAGTCCGGAATTCATGGACTAGATGTTGGTTCGTAGGGCGCCGTTGTCTGCTATCTGAAGAGGACGCGCTCACCCGGACTCGCACCCCCTGGCTCGCAGAGCATTTCTAAGAATTCAATAATTTGCGGGCACTATATGCGAACAGCACGCCTTGAGTTCAGAAAAGTCGGGGAGCAGGGGCCGCGATCGGAATTTCTCTCGCGCACTCTTGATCATCGTTCTCAGGGCGGTTCACCCGCGTGCTGACGGGATATTTCTTCATCAGGATGGAATCGAAAGGCTTCAGAAAATCCACGACACGCTGGGAATCTGTAATGCCAGGATCCAGCCAAAGATCGTAGTCCTCGGGTCTCAGCATCACAGGCATCCGATCGTGTACATCGGCGACCAGCGAGTTTGGCTTCGTCGTAAGTATCGTGCAAGTTTCAATCGCCTTGTTGTCTTGATCTAGCCAGCGGTCCCACAGGCCAGCAAAGGCGAACGGCGAATCGTCTGCCATTCCAAAGTTGTATGGTTGCTTTTCTTTGGGGCCAAATCTCTTCCACTCGTAGAACCCGTCCGCAAGAATCAGGCACCGACGCCACCTCATGGCGTCACGAAATGCGGGCTTCTCCGCTGCTGTCTCCGACATCGCGTTAATCGTCTTCAGACCGATGGACGGTTCCTTGGCCCAGTAGGGGATGAGACCCCAGCGCATTAGGCCAAAGATGCGCTTGGGCTCCGATTGGTGCTGGCGGATGGTCGCAATCGGCTGCGTCGGAGCGATGTTCCAGCGTGGTGTCCAAGGTGGATCGTCATCGAGTCCGAAGTGGTCTCGAATATAACGCTCCTTCGCCGTAAGGCGGTAGCGGCCGCACATGGAGCGCCAGTTTATCAGAGGCACGAAACCATCACGCGAGACCTTGGACGGTAGAACAGCGGGTGGATCGCCGTTCTCCGGGAGAAGGGATGACTTTCTCCTTTTGTTCGCCTATTATTGCGGGTATGACCGGTCTGAATTTAGGGCTGCCCACAGCCTGGGTCGTCAAGTGCAAGAAGTGCAGTTGCACGATCAATTGCCGCGCTATCGACCCGCAGATCGAGCATTCCGAGCCGGACAAAGCTGAGCCCCTGCCGCAAGATACTGTCATCGTAACCTGCTCATGCTGTTGGGCCGCCTACAGGTACAGCCCGGCTGAAGTGTTCAAAGGGCCACCTGGCCCGAGTAGCAATTGTTACGACCGTGG
>WNGK01015256.1_pt1 | contig 11584 bp, 8 predicted proteins | sample 5400601 | NCBI WGS metagenome assembly WNGK01 (sample SAMN13153376, study PRJNA577476) | soil metagenome | isolation source: 60 cm soil or saprolite under Garry oak tree replicate 1 | place: USA:California | collected 2016-06-15
ACCAGAGCGATCCTCTGCGCGTGGTGCTCTGCACGTGGACAAGGAACAGGTAGTACGACAGCAGGATGAAGAAGACCGGAAAGATGTCGATCATCCCGATGCGCGACTGGATGAAGAACATCCCGTCGAAGCACACGAACGTCGCGGCCGCGATCGCGAACAGGCGCCTGGGCCACAGCCGCAGCGCCAGCAGGTACATCAGGGGAATGCAGAGCGTGCCGATGACGGCGGAGGCGATGCGCCAGCCGAACGTGTTGAAACCCAGGTCGATGTAGTCGCCCTGCGCGCCCTGGAAAGTCGCCCGGAACCATCCGTACGCCCACTCCCCCGCCGCGATCATCTCCTTGCCCAGCGGGGGTTCAGGGTCGAAGTAGTTGTAGGGACACTCGACGGTGCTCGGCTTGCACTTCTCCATTCCCTTGACGTCTTTGTGCGCGTCGTCCGGGAAATACACCTCGTCGAAAACCTGTCCGTTGGGCGGGGACAGCACGTTGTTCGGGTCCTTGTATCCGCGCATGAACGGATAGGCGAGCCCGCAGAGCGTCCCCGGGTCTCCGTACACGTCGACGGGCGTGTTCGGCACGCAGAAGCTGATCGGCTGGCCGCTGAACGGATGCGCGATGAAGTTCGGGGTGATCGGGCTGAAGAACCTGATGAAAAACGCGATCGCGGTCAGGATGACCAGCGCGACGACGTCCCAACCCTGCAGCCTCAGGGCCCGCAGCAGGTTGGACATGCGGCGCTCGCCGACCTCGGTCAGCGACGTCGCTTCCGCCGCTTTCCACCTCCCAGGTTCTGGCCCACCCGCATCGGGAGGTGCGCGGCGATCGCCCACGCCACCGCGTCGGCGTCAGGCACGGGCATCGCGATCGTGTCCTCGTAAGCGAGACGAGCACCGAGCTTCTTCCTGATCGCGCCCACCTCGTCCTCGTCCCCGCGCAACCGCACGAACAGCGCCGGCTTGTCCATCAGCGGCTTGGTGATCCGCGCCACCATCCGGCTCCGGCGGTCCTGAAACGCGATGTTCAGCGGCTGCACCTTGACCAGGCGGATGCGGTCGTAGTCGATGACGACGCTCGAGAAGAGGGTGGAGATCTTCAGCCCGTTTTCCTGCGCCTCGACGTAGCTCCTCCACCTGTAGACGAGGAACGCGCCGCCCAGGAGCAGGCCGCTCGGCACGTACATCGTCCAGATCAGATTGGAGTGCTGCAGCAGCTGTCCCTGGTAGACCAGGAGCACGGTCATCACCAGCCCGACGGCGACCAGAAAGCCGGCGAAGAACCGCTGCTGCCGCCACATCTGATCGGCGTACAGGATCGGCTGGCGAACTCGCCCATCCGGGCTCGGCTGGCTGGAGCTCAAGACGTCACTGATTATCCCTGCCGGGCCGGCCACGACTCCTTTCCACGGCGCGCCGCCACCCGTCTTGCAGCGAGTCCGCCTGGTCGCGAGACATCTTCGGCGTGAATTCGCGGTCGAGCATCCACAGCCCGGCCAGGTCGGATTCGCGCCACAGCCCCGCGCCGAGGCCTGCCAGGTACGCGGCGCCAAGCGCCGTGGTCTCGGTCAGCTTCGGCCGCCGCACCGGGATGCCGAGCAGGTCGGACTGCAGCTGGCACAGGACGTCCATCACCGCGGCCCCACCGTCGACGCGCAGCTCGCGCAGCTTTTGACCGCTGTCGCGCTCCATCGCCTCCACGACGTCGCGCGTCTGAAACGCCATCGCCTCCACGGCCGCGCGTACGACGTGCGCCCGTCCGGTCCCGCGCGTCAGGCCCACGATCGTGCCGCGCGCGTACGGATCCCAGTACGGAGCGCCCAGGCCGACGAAGGCCGGCACCAGGTACACGCCACCCGTGTCCGGAATCGATTCCGCCAGCGGACCCGCCTCGGCCGCGCTCTGGATGATGCCCAGCCCGTCACGCAGCCACTGCAGCGCCGCGCCGGTGACGAAGATGGCCCCCTCCAGCGCGTAGGTCAGCTCGCCAGCGCGGCGCCAAGCGACAGTGGTCAGCATCCCGGTCTTCGACATCACGCGCTCGGCGCCGGTGTTGAGCAGCACGAACGACCCCGTGCCGTAGGTGTTCTTGGCCATGCCGACGGTCGTGCACGCCTGGCCGAACAGCGCCGACTGCTGGTCGCCCGCGATGCCGGTGATCGGCGCGTCGACCCCGCCGAAGACGTCGGGCGACGTGCGTGAGATGGCGCCGCTCGAGTCGCGCACCTCCGGCAGGTTCTGCAGAGGCACGCCGAAAAGCTCGGACATCTCGGCGCTCCACCGTCCGCTGCGGATGTCGAGCAGCAGCGTGCGCGATGCGTTGGACGCGTCGGTCACGTGATCGCGGCCATGCGAAAGGCGCGCCACGAGCCAGCTGTCCACGGTGCCCAGCGCTGCGTCGCGCGCGCCTTCGACGTGCTTCATCGCCCAGCCCGCCTTGGTGGCGGTGAAGTAGGGGTCGAGCACCAGGCCCGTCACCTCGCGCACCTCGTCCTCGTGGCCGGCCTCTCGCAGCCGGATGCACTCCTCGGTGGTGCGCCGGTCCTGCCATACGATGGCGCGGGCACGCGGCTTCAGCGTCCGGCGGTCCCACATGACGAGCGTCTCGCGCTGGTTCGTGATGCCGACCGCGCGAACATCGCGCGGCTGCGCGCCGGCAGCGTTCAGCGCCTGCGCGGCCGTGTCCTGCACGACGCTCCAGATCTCGTCTGCGTCGTGCTCCACCCATCCCGGTTGCGGGAAGTGCTGCGAGATCTCGCGGTAGCCCTTGCCCTTGACCTCGCCGTCGAGCCCGATGACGACCGCGGTGGCGCCCGTCGTGCCCTCGTCGAGCGCGAGCACGACGCCGCGTTCGGTCACGCTACCTGGCTACGCCCGGCTTCCAGGTTCTGTTGAGACTTCCGGTCGAGTAGCCCTCCAGGTCGAGTGAAACGAACTTGTACCCCGCGTCCTGCAGGGCCTGCACCACGCGCTCACGATTCGCGAGCAGCCGCGGCATCTCTTGCGGCTCGACCTCGATTCGCGCCACGTCGCCGTGGTCGCGCACGCGCACCTGCCGCAGTCCCAGCAGCTTGATCGCGTGCTCGGCCGCCTCGATCCGTCTCAGCGCGGGGATCGTGACCTCGGTGCCGTGCGGGATGCGCGACGACAGGCACGCGAACGACGCCTTGTTCCAGTTGGCGAGCCCAAGCTGGCGCGCGGCCGCGCGGATCTCAGCCTTGGCCATGCCGGCCTCGAGCAGCGGGAACCTCACGCCGCGGCGCACCGCCGATCCGTGACCCGGCCGGTGATCGCCTGCGTCATCCGCGGTCGCGCCATAGGCGAGATGCTGCAGCCCCAGCTCGACGCGGATCGGCTCAAGCGTCTCGAACAGCTCCTCCTTGCAGTGGAAGCAGCGATCGGGATTGTTGCGCGTGTAGGCCTCGAGCTCGAGCTCGTGCGTGTCGACCTCGACCAGCCGAGCGCCGAGAGAGCGCGCCATCGCGCGCGCCTCGTCCTGCTCGGATTCGGGATAAGCCGGCGAGCTCGCCAGCACCGCCACCGCGCGGTCACCCAGCTCGTCCAGCGCGAGCTTCAACAGCAGCGTCGAGTCCACGCCACCCGAGAAAGCCACCAGCACCGAGTCGAGGTCGCGCACGATCGCCCGCGCGCGGTCCAGCTTGCGTGAGTCGTGACGATCGAGCTGGATCATGTAATCCAGCTAGAGATTAGCTGGCGGCCGCTTCCGAAGGCTCCACCGCCGGGACGCCACACCACGCCTCGTAATCGATGAGCTCGTGCACGGTCGGGTTCTCGCCGCACAGCGGGCACGCCTTGTTGCGGCGAAGCTTCAGCTCGCGGAACGACATGTCCTCGCCCTCGAACAGCAGGTACCGCCCGATCATCGGCTTGCCGATGTTCAGCAGGTACTTGATCGTCTCGAAGGCCATCATGCTGCCGACGATCCCGGGCAGCACGCCGAACACGCCTGCCTCGGCGCAGCTCTGCACCGATCCTGGCGGCGGAGGTTCCGGGAAGAGGCAGCGGTAGCACCCCGTCCCGTGCGACGAGTCGAACAGCGCGAGGCGGCCCTCGAAACGGAAGATGCTCCCGTGCACCAGCGGCTTGCCGAGGAAGTGCGCGGCGTCGTTGGCCAGGTAGCGGGTGGGAAAGTTGTCGGTGCCGTCGACGATGATGTCGTACGGCTCGAACATCTTCATCGCGGTGTCGGAGTTCAGGTGCTCATGGATGGGCACCACCTCGACGTCAGGGTTGAGGTTGTGCAGAGTCCGCGCCGCCGAGTCGACCTTCGCGCGGCCCACGTCGTTGACGCCATGAAGCAGCTGGCGCTGCAGGTTGGAGGCGTCGACGGTGTCGAAGTCGACGATGCCAACCTTGCCCACGCCCGCGGCCGTCAGGTACATCGCGGCCGGCGAGCCCAGGCCGCCCGCGCCGAGCAGCAGCACGCTCGACGACAGCAGCTTGCGCTGGCCGGCCCCACCCACCTCGGGCAGGATGAGATGGCGGGCGTAGCGCGCAACCTGGTCGGGAGTGAAGCCCCTGGCGGGTCCCATGGAACAACCCAATATACCGGGGCGAATTCGCAGCTATTCCTAGGCGAACACGCGGGATTCCTAGACTAGGGGGCACCCATGGAAACCGAATACCTCGACGAAGAGCAGGTCATCGCCCTCTACAACAAGGTCCGCACGGGCAAGCGGACGTGGCCGGCGGACATCTGGAGCTCGCCCGCGGCGCTCCAGTACGCGGTCACGATCTTCGACTACTGGATCCACAACGTCATGGGCTGGAAGGGCTGGCCTGACTCCCGCGGCAAGGTCACGCCGGCGCTGCTGGAGGAGCACCGCCTGGCCGACCTGGTGGAGAGCGTCTTCGTGCCCGAGTTCGGCGACGACTGGCTCGACTTCGAGGTCGTGCTCAACGAGAGCATGCGGCTGTCGGAGGACGAGGGCTGGTCCCCCGAGCTGTCCGACCGGCAGGAGCGAGTCGAGGCCGCGTTCGAGCACGCCTTCGAGCAGCTGGTGGGCTCGCCTAAGCAGCAGGCGAAGCTGCTGCCGACGTACCACCGGTTCCGCAATCACCTGCTGCGCATGTGGAGCGCGTTCCAGGAGGCGCAGGCCGAGCACGACAAAGCCGAGCGCGAATCGGCCGAGAAGTTCTGGACGAACCTGCGGCTTGTGCGCAGCACGCGCGGCCACCAGGCCGAGGCGTGGTCGATCGTCAACGCCGAGGACGAGCGCCGCGGCGAGGTGACCATGGTCTGGGGCGAACCCCATCCGTACTGCCTGGTCGTGCTCGACCCCGAGATCGAGGCGGGCAGCTGGGAGCAGGTGATCTACCGACTCGAGCAGGAGATCCTGGTCGAGGAGCCGGGCGAGGTCAGCTACGCGGTGTGGCACAAGGGATTCGTCGGAGAGTTCTACCGGTGCGCGGACTGCGGCGAGCTGCACAGCCAGTTCGACGAGGACGCGGGCAGCGAGCTGCGCCTGAACGACCTGGAGCCGCCCGAGGACCGCTAGATAAGGGTCACGGAAAAGTTCTGCCCTTCCCAGCCGGTGGCGTAGTGAGCGGTCCACTGGAAGGTCGACCCCGCGGCCACCTTGTGAGTGGGCACCTCGGCGACCCAGACGCCCAGCGTCGTGTCGACGGCCTCGACGTCCGCGTGCGTCGCCCAGTCGTCGAACGTGAAATGGACTGAGCCCGGCCTCGGCAGCTGAACCTTGAACCGCCGGCCCGCCAGCAGCCTCGTGATCTGGTGCTTGTGCGACCACACGAACGCGGGGTCCTGCGGCGGCACCTCGGTGTAGCGCCTGCGCGCGGGGAGCACGACGTCAGGGAATCCGCTGAGCGCGACCATCGCGAGCAGCTGGAGGTACTCGGCGTGCGCCCAGCCCAGCGGCGATGACGACCCGTTGGCGCGGCCGAGGGCGAGCCCGCGCGCGGGAATGTCGGGACCGTCCCAGATCTGCTCGGGCAGCATCAAACCCGGACCGGCGAACGACTCCATCGTGCGCACGAGCTCGGCCGCCGGCAGTCCCATGGAGAAGAAATGACGCGCGCGCTCGGCGGTCAGCACCGGCCACAGGCGGCCGCGACCGTCGCCGTTCCACGGCGAACCGTCGTCGTGCTCGCCATAGCGATCGTCGACGTAGCGACGCCATGAGGGACCGCCAGGCACGCTCTTCTTGAGCTTCGCGTCCACGCCTTCGAGGCTGCGAAGGATGCGCTCGTCCTTGGGACGCCGCAGCCCGTAGCGGACGAGCTCGAGAAACTCCGGCGCCAGCGCGCCCTCGGCCGGCCGGCGGTCGGGATCGGCCGCGAGCCTGAGGTACTGCCCGCCGACGGTGCTGCACCATGCCTCGACCCGATCGTTCCAGTAGTCGGCGACCGCGCGCAGGTGCGCAGCCGCCACATGCTCGCCCACGTCCTGCGCGAACTCGGACGCGGCGATGAGCGCGGCGATGCACGCGGCGAGCGTCGATGGAGAGAGGCCGCCTAGATCCTCCCAGCGGTCCAGCTGCGTCAGCGGGCCCTCGCGGATGATGAACTGCGCCGCCGGGCGCACCATCGTCGGGTAGGGGTCCTGGTCGAGGCACCCCGCGACGCCAAGACGCCACGCGAGCAGGATCGGCAGCGCCACCTGGTCGAGCTCCGTCGAGGTCCAGTGCGGCGAACCGTCGACGTTCCAGTTCTGAAACCAGGCGCCGTCGGGACGCTGGCGCGACTGGAGATGCCGGAATGCGCGCAGCGCCGCGGCCGGGTCGCCCGCGTCGAGGAGCGCGGTCGCGACACGGCACAGATCGCGCGGCCACACCAGGTGGTAGACGTGGTTGCCGTCGTGGTTCGTCTCGCCCCACGGCGCGCTTGGTGAGGCGACGTACGCACCTGGCCGCGTCTTGTCCTCGAGGCAGCGAAGCACCGCGAGCGACGCTTTCGCGAGCGCCCCGTCGTCGCCGCTCACCTTCGCCAGCGCCGCGGGGAGGTCCGGCGTCGCGTGCCACGCGCGCGCGAACGATGTCTTCAGCGCGCCGGCGCCTTTCTGCAGTACGTGTCGCGCGACCTCTTCCGCGTCCGCGCGCGAATGCGCAAAGCCGATGGCGAGCTGGAACGCGCCCGACCTCACGCCGAGCTCGGCGCCGACAGCGACGTTACCCGGGCCCGCGCGCTCGTAGGTCTGGGTGATGAATCCGTCGGCGTCGTGCAGCTCGACATGGATGTCCGAGCTGCGGTAGTAGCCGGTCGTCGCGCGGCTGAACGGACCGACGATGCACATCCACACGTCGTGCTGACGCATGAGCAGCGCGGGGGGATGCGTGTCGAGCACCTCGCCGAAGTTGCCCTCGGTGCCGGGCGACCAGTGCGCCGAGGCCTGCATGAAGAGGCGGACGTCCGGCAGCTCGGGATTGAAGGTGCCCGAGATGATCATCGCGTTCTCGTCCGAGTCGGAAACGAACTCTTTCGTCAACCGGTACTCGTGATGCGTGCTCTCAACCGTGAAGGCGGGTACGCCCGGGCTCAGCCAGCGGATGCTGTGCTGTCCGTCACTGGCGTCGTCGACCGGCGGCGCGCCCGGCGCCGATGCGAAGAACCGCAGCTCGTGCAGCGCGACGCGATCGAGCGTGGGGAAGAAAACCTCGCTCAGGCTCCCGTCGGCCAGCGTGTACCAGACCTTGCTTCTCGGGCCCGGCGCTGCACCGAAGGCCATCTTCCGACCGGGGCCCCACATCGGCGGCGCCCCGGGGCCTCCTGGTGCCTCCATCGGACAAGCACCCGCCTGCTAAGCGGGTAGGGGGTGTGAAACTCCCTCGAGGGTTCGAATCCCTCCCTTCCCGCCATCTGGCAACGAGGCTAGAGCCGCAAGCTGGCTGGTGTCGTCGCGGGCGGTGCTAGCCGCGCGACGACAGGGCCAGGAAGTCGTGCGCCATCCAGCCGCGTCCCGCCAGATGCCACCAGATGTGGCTGTCGGCGAACACGGGGGCGCTGTCGACCGCGACCTGCGTGTTGTTGGGGAGGCAAGCCACCACGTTCGCGGTCGTTGACGGGCCCGTCCTCACATTCGCGCACCCTGATGACACCGTGACGTGATCCGCGGGTCCGGGCATGTAGCCGGGGTTCTGGGCGCAAGAGACGTTGCTGTAGTGCCAACCGCTCGCGTCGCTGAAGACGAACACGACGCAGAAGCTGCCAAGCCCACCACCGGGGTACTGACCCGTGATGGCGCCGAAAGCGCCGGCGTTGGTACCGACCATCGCCAGGGAGGGGCTGTTGACCTTGAAGCAACCCTCGCCTGCGGTGCAGTTCGACCAGTCTTTCAACTTGAGATCGGCCTCGGCGCCCGAACGGCCGACAGCGACCATCGCCTGCTCTTCCTGCGCGGTCGCTGCGCGACCGACGCACAGATCAGGAAGCGGTTGGGGAACCGTGCAGGTTTTCGTGCTGGCCGATGGAGCCGGGGACCCAACGCTGGCAGTCGGCGTCACCGAGGAGCCGCACGCCGACACCGCGAGGCCCACAACCGCCAGTCCGATCCATCCAGCTCGCATGCCAGTGGAACGGCGCAGCCAGACGAAAGTTCCGGGTTCTGAAGAGCTCAAGAAAGAAAGGTCGCCTCCGTCGGCGGAGCACTGACCGGCCCGGCATTATGGTTCAGCAAAGGCCGTGTCGAGTCGAGCGATAGGGGTCGGGATGCTCCTGGTGCTGGCGGTCAGCGCGTGCAACCCACTGCCACACAACACCGCGCACGGTCTCAGCCACCGCGGGACTGCGGACGCGGTCTGGGCCAACTGCGGTGATGGCTTTCAGTGCGCGACCCTGCACGTCCCCATCGACTACTCAGATCCGAATGGCCGCCAGATCTCGCTGGCGCTCATCCGCAAGCAGGCCACCAACCCATCGAACCGCATCGGGTCGCTGCTCATGAATCCTGGAGGTCCCGGCGAGTCAGGACTTGACTTCCTGCGCACCTCCGCGGACGACTTCGCGAACCTGAACAGGAGCTTCGACCTCGTGTCGTGGGATCCTCGCGGCGTCGGCGCCAGCTCGCCCATAAGCTGCATGGACGGTCCGCAGCTGGATTCATTGCTCGCGCTGGATCCGGTGCTCGACGATCCACAGGAGAAACAGACGTACATCCAGGGCCAGAAGGACTTCACGTCCGGATGCTGGCGCCGGAATCAAGACCTCTTGCCGTTCCTGGATTCAAAGAGCACGGCAGAGGACCTGGAGAGAATCCGGGTCGCCGTTGGCGACTCCAAGCTCACCTATATGGGCTTCTCGTACGGCACTTTCATCGCCGAGTGGTATGCGCACCTGTTTCCAACTCACGTGCGCGCGATGGTTCTCGACGGAGTGGTCCTGAGTGACGTTTCATCTCCCTCGCCCTTCGACCTCGTTGACGAGGTCGCCGCACTCGAAGGGAGCCTTCGAGCGTATGCGAACGGCTGCGCGGCGCGCACGACCTGTCCTTACCGTGATTCGAGCGACCCTGAGGCGCGGATCGAGCAGACGATCGGTCGCCTGGACTCCAGGGCCGTCGCGGTCGGAAGCCGGCAGCTGACTCGAGGACTGGGTCTCACCGCGGTCTTCAGCGCCATGTACGACGAGGGATCGTGGCCGGACCTCGATCGGGCACTCGCCTCGCTTGACGCGGGGGATGGGTCGCCCATGCTCGAGTTTGCTGACGCATTCAACGAGCGGAACGATGATGGAACGTATTCGAGCGCGGTCAACGGGGCCCTGGACGCCACCAACTGCATCGACGCGCCGCGTATGACCGCCGACATCAGCGCCTACGACCAGCTGGGGCCGGATCTCGTAAAAGCCTCGCCGCTGTTCGGCCCAATGGTTCAGTACTCGGCTTTGCAGTGCGCTTACTGGCCGGTCGACGGCAAGGGGCTTGAGCAGCCCTCGATCGAGGGTGCGCCGCCGATCTTGCTCATCGGCGCCACTGGTGACCCGGTGACCCCATATGCATGGGCCACAGAGATGAACAGCGAGATTCCTGGGTCCGTTCTGCTCACACGCGACGGGAACGGTCACACGTCATACGGCATCACCGATTGCATCGACTCGTCGGCGGACCACTACCTGATCAACCTGGCCCTGCCAGCGCCGCATAAGGTCTGCTCGGCCTGATTCGCACTACACTCGCCGACTGGTGACGGGTCGAGCCATGAGGGTCACAGTACTCGCGGTGCTGGTGATCAGCGCGTGCAAGGTCCCGTCGCCGAGCGCTGCGCAAACGCCAAGCCCAACCTCGCACGTTGAGCTCGCGTGGACTGACTGCACCAACGGCTTTCAGTGCGCCACGCTGCACGTGCCGCTCGATTACTCCCGGCCCGAAGGCCGTCAGATCTCGCTGGCGCTAATCCGCAAGCCAGTCACCGATCCATCGCGCCGCATCGGATCGCTGCTGATAAATCCCGGCGGGCCGGGCGGATCAGGTGTCAGGTTCCTGCGCGACTTCGCCCCCTACCTCAAGGAGCTGAACACGCGCTTCGACCTCGTCTCATGGGACCCGCGGGGCGTTGGCGCGAGCACCGCGGTCACATGCCTCGACGGCCCGCAGCTCGACGCGTTTCTCGCGCTCGACTCGGTGCTCGACGACCAGCAGGAAGCCGACATCTTCTACAAGGCCAATCAGGACTTCGCCATAGGCTGCAGGCACCGAAGCGGTGACCTCCTGCCGTTCATGGATTCGGAGAGCACAGCTCGGGATATGGAGAGCATCCGCGCGTCACTCGGCGACTCGAAACTGACCTATCTCGGGTTCTCATATGGGACCTTCATCGGCCAGTGGTACGCGCACCTCTTTCCAACCCATGTAAGAGCCTTCGCGCTCGACGGCGTGGTCGACTCGACGGTGACGGGACGAAGTGAGGCATTGACGCAGCTCAGCGGCTTCGAGAAAAACCTCGAGGCGTATCTGGCCGACTGCAAAACGCGCACCACGTGCACGCTCGCACGCGCAGGCGACCCAAGAGGAAAGCTCGTCGCCCTGATGGACCGTCTCGACAAGGCACCGGTGCCTGTAGGCAATCGTCAGTTGACGCGAAGTCTCGCGATGATGGCCGTGCTGGCGACGATGTACGACCAGCTGCGCTGGAAGGACCTGGACGACGCCCTGACCGCGCTGGATGGTGGCGACGGTAGAAAGATGCTCGCCATCGCAGACCACTGGAACGAGCGAAGCCCCGACGGCACGTACGGCAACCTGGTCAACGGCGCATTTGCCGCGACTGCATGCCTCGAGAACCCGCCGGCGCCAACTGAGATTCTGTCGCCAGACCCTGTGGGTGACGAAATTCTCAACGCGTCTCCTTTCTTTGGTCCGTGGGAGGAATGGCATGGCGTCTACTGTGCTTTCTGGCCAGAGCTGCCGAGGACGTTCCGGCCACTGACCATCCGGGGAGCGCCACCAATCCTCCTCGTCGGCGCCAGCAACGACCCCGCGACGCCATACGCGTGGGCGAAGAGCGTCAGCGAGCAGATTCCCGGGTCGGTGCTGCTGACCCGCGTCGGCAACGGCCACACGTCATACGGGTTCAGCGATTGCATCAGCGCCGCCGAGGACGCGTACCTGACGAA
>WNGK01007327.1_pt1 | contig 11583 bp, 13 predicted proteins | sample 5400601 | NCBI WGS metagenome assembly WNGK01 (sample SAMN13153376, study PRJNA577476) | soil metagenome | isolation source: 60 cm soil or saprolite under Garry oak tree replicate 1 | place: USA:California | collected 2016-06-15
TCCCGCTGCGGCGCAGTCCGCGACCTGGCCAGGCCCTCCAGGATGCCCCGCTGGCCGTCCGTCATCGGCAGGGCAGGGCTCGGCGGGCGCATGATGCATGCTACCACAATCACCACTTATTTGCGAGACACTACACTAGACCCGCGAGCAGGCGATGCCACCAGGAATCGGCCGGGCCCACGGCGTCCACCGGGAAGCTGATACCCGGCGTCATCCAATTCGCCGCGCACACTCCCAGCGTGCTCGCGGCCGACAACTGACCGGCGCAGCGCCATCCCGAGCCGGAATGGCTCGGATTGCCTGTCAGACGATCATCCGCACCCGCCCCAAGGCCTCGCCGCTCAAAACTGAGCCACCACAGGTCAACAACCTGACCACGGCTCAGATCCGATGGCACAGGACATGGGCGCGCCGTTCGTTCGCTGGCACGTACCGGAGTGCCCGGTGCTGTGGGCGCCTACGGTTGAGTTCGGCGAGTCCGCACTTCGCGGCCACGGTCGACAGGAAGTCAGGACGTTGACCGATCCGCTGGTCACCGGCGCAACCGCCAAGCCACTTGGGGCGTCCAATAGTCGAGGAACGATCGTGCATGTGTCCCACCGCGCCGGGAACGGGAGGTCTTGCAACTTTGGCCCCGATGTGAGACCACCGAACCGGGCATATCTGCTGATATCGGGATAGAATGTCGTGAGACCTAAGCTAGCCATCATCGCGCTTGCAGTCGGAATTCTCGCTCCGTTCGCCCCGGTGATAGTGGCAACCCCAGCCGCCTGGGCACTAAGCTGCGATATATCTACAGATCACCATACCTTCGGATCATTCTTCTGGACGCGCACCGGAAATGGTGTGTACGGAGTGCGAGCGCCAATACAGAAGCGAACGGACGGCGAGATTTGCAATAACAGCGACGCGAACTCTGGTAATAACTGGTCGTCCATATGGATCTCAATCATCAGCAGCAACAGTAACGCCATTAACCAGGCTGGCATGATGCACCTGGAGTTGCCGAATGGCAACCACACATGGTGCCGGGCCTATGCTTGGCGGAACCGGCCAGTGGACTAGTTACGATTGCGGTACAGACTCAAATGACCAATTCGTCTGGTTCGACATTCATCCGACAACCGATGGACTGCACTATCATATTGACGACTGCGGCACGAGCGGCGGCTATGGAAGCTGTACCACCATGTACGGCGCCGACTCCGTCTACTCGAGTCCAGAGACCGCAACCTTCATAGAGACATACTTCGGCTGCGACATACTTATCACGGGCTCGCTCGGTGACCAGCAGAACGTAGGGAACAGCAGCTATCACATTCAAGGCCTGGCCAATAACGGCACAGGAGGGACAGAATGGGCCGCCAGGCAATGGGGCAATCAAGGCGTGTATTGGTACGGCAGCGATGGGACCAAGCACACAAGTACCTGCGATACCACCGATTACCAGACGAGCGAGGTAATCTCGGGGGAGCAGCTGAAGTTCTATGACGCCAGGAACAACACGTAGATGGGCGGGCACATGTGGCGGACAAGAAGCCTCGCGATTATCGCCGCAGTCGGGCTTGCCGCGCTGGCCGGCGACCTGCTCGCGTCGCAGATTAGCGGCGGTCGTGCCGAGAACTCACAACCCCGTAGCCACCGAGCCACTCGCGTGGGGCAGCCCGCGGCCAGCAGGGCAGGGGTGATCACCGCATCGGCGGTGCAGACGACCATCACGATCGATCCGCATGGCGGCGCGACATTCGCGCCGCCGCCGGCCAATGCCAGCCCACCTCTGACCGCCCAGCAGGCGTGGGCACAATTCATACGGTCATCAACCGTCGGTTCAGGCGGTACCGCGATCCCGTCCACCGTCACCGCGCAGCTCGGACTCTTCACCCTGCCGATAGGGCCAGACTGCGGCACAACGTGCAGCGGCGATCCCGTCCAGAACGGCATCGCCTACAGGTCCCTGAATCAGCTTGCATACGGATATAGCTGGCCCGGCGGCACCTGTGGAGGCGACAGCCCGGTAGACCCGGCCCCAGCCGTCCCGTGCACCGAGTGGATATTCATCGACGCGAACACCGGGCACATGATCGTCTGGATGGAGCAGCTGCAGCCAGCTACTCCATAGCGGGTAGCCCAGGTTTTTGGTAGCCATGGTGCCGCGCCCGCCCAGTCGGCGGGCGTTTGAGACCTACCCAACGGGTGGGTATGTGTAAGTACAGACCTTGCCTGCCCGCGGCAGCCATCAGCTCGCGGATGCGGCGGGCACCCTCGGTGCGGTCTGCAGGATGAATGTCGGGAGTGACGCCGATCGCGAGCAGCAGCCCGCCGGCCGCCTCTTGCGCGGTTGCGGCGTTCGTCTCCTCGGGCTCACCGTGGATGCCGTGCCGAGCCAGCAGGCGGATTAACTCTGCAGGACCGTGTGCGGGGAGACGCTCTGCGGCGGCGGCCTGGGCGGGCGGTGCGCCCCTCGGGCTTCTGCTGCCACCACCGCGCGTTCCAGGCGTCCTTGCCGTTGCCGTCATCGGTTACGCGGTCGCCAGCATCGCAGGATCAGGACGTCGCGCCCGCCCGGCCGCGATCGGGTTCCTACCGGCCATGGAACGCCTCGCTCCCTACCGCGCATACTCGCCGCGCGCGGCCGTGGTGGCGGCCTCGCCCGACCGGGCCGCGTCGCGCGGGCTGATGCCGGCCGGGGCGATCATGACGACCCGCCCGTCCGGAAGCTCCAGGGCCGGGGTGCCGCGCACAACCATCTCCCGGCCGGCGGCGACGGCGTTCGCCTCGATCCGGCGGGCCGCGCAGGCCTCGGTGATGACGACGGTCAGGATCATCTCCGCGATGCGGCGGTCCTCGGGTGAGGCGCTCCCGCTGAGCAGCACGTCTACCCACTGGCCTCGGGCCAGCCGGCCCGCGTAGGCGTCGGCGGCCTTGCCGAGTGTGAGCGGGTCGAGCATGGCGAGCTCTACCGCGTCAGGCTCGCCGCCTTCCGTGACTTGATGGCCTCGGCGCGGGCCGCGGCGGCTTCCTCGCTGCCGGCTGCCTCGCCAGCACTGGCGGCCTCGGCGCGCAGGTGCCCGAGCTCCTCCTCGACCGCGTTCTTCAGGGCGCGGCTCTCGATCCGCACGGTCATGTCGGCGTCGGCGGAGGCATGCGTGACCGACGCGAGGCGGCGCTGCGCCTCGGCCACGTCGGCGGCCAGGGCGGCGGCGCGGGCGCGGGCGGCGGCGCTGACGGCGCTTGCCGACGCTGCCGCGCGCTCGGCGTTGCGCAGCTCGGCCAGACACGCCTCCCACGCCTTCTCAAGCTCGGCGCGGGATGAGCAGGGCGTCGGCCTCGTCGTCCAGGTCGCGGGCCGGCCGTCGCAAGGCAGCGGCGCGCGCCTCGGCACGCTGCCGGGTGACCGTGGCCGTGCTCACCGGCACTCGCCGGGCGCGTGGCGGGTCAGCCCGGTCATGAAGTCTCCGGCCCGCGGCGCCTTCGGCGGACGACCCGCTCTTGGCTAGATCGGCACCTGCGCTGATGTGACGGCGGCCGGCGCTTCTGGCAGGTCCCGGCGGCCAAGGAAGTGGGGCGTGAGCAACACCGTGGCGGACACCGGGAGGATGCCGAGCATGATCCACAGGCCGTTCCGCGGGCCTAGCCAGGTAGCGAGCGCCCCGCCGGCGAGCGCCCCGAGTGGGCTGGTACCGAAAGTGACAAACCGCATCGTCGCGGTGATACGACCGAGTATGCCCGCCGGGCAGTAGGTCTGCCGGAAACTCGCCTGGATGACGTTGGCAATTCCGACACCGGTCGCGGCGACCAGGATGCCGACCACGTAAAGGGCCAGCCTGGGGCCGGACGCGGCCAGGGGCGCGAGCAGCGCGAAGGGCAGCGCACACAGCGTGCTGGCCAGCATCGTGCGAGCGGTACCGAGCCGGGCCGCAACCCGCCGGGCTGCCAGCGCTCCGGCCACGCCGCCGACGCCGGGCACTGCCAGCAGCACGCCGACCGGGCCCGCGCTCAGCCCGACGACCCGCACCAGGAACACCACCATGACCGCTGCGTAGCCGTCGAGCGCGAAGTTAGCCAGTCCGCCGAACAGGCTGAGCTGCCGCAGGTACGGGTCGCCGAACACCAGCCTGATGCCTTCGCCGATGTCACGGCGCAGCCGGAAAGGCGGGCGCCCCGATTCCTGCCGCGGTTCGCTGGAGCGGATGGCGATCAGGCACGACGCCGATACCAGGTAGCTGACCGCGTTGAACAGCAGCGCGGTCGCCACGCCCAGCGCCTGGGCGATCACCCCGGCAAGCCCTGGGCCACCGAGCGATGCCGCCGACGCGCTGCCTTGCAGCTTGGCATTCCCCTCGACCAGCTCCGCCGCCGATACCAGCGACGGCAGATTCACCTGGTAGGCGGTGTAGAAAAAGACAGCGGCCCCGCCCGCGAGAAGCTCCACGACCAGCAGCTGAGCGATCGTCAGCGCGTGCAGCCAGTACGTCACCGGAACACTCGCATACAGCACGGCCGAGATGACATCACAGATGATCATCAGCGGCCGGGAGGGCAGCCGGTCCACCCATGCGCCCGCTGGCAGGCCGATGACCAGCCACGGCAGCCACGCGGCAGCAACCAGGGCACCCACCTCGAACGGGCTCGCGCGCAGGCCGATGACCGCCAGCAGCGGTACGCCGACGACCGCCATCGCACTGCCGAACTGGTTCACGGTCTCGCCGAGCCAGAACAGCCGGAAGTCCCGGTGCCACAGCAGGCCGCCGGGCCTCCGCGTGCCAGTCAAGGGCTCGCCCACCGGCCCGCCTCTCCGCAAGATCCTTTGAGGCAGTGTCATCCTGGCGGACCGGCAGGTCGAGAGATTCCGCGACCGGCGGAAGAGAGTTGAAGGTCGGGCCGGGCGAGTAGGCGACAGCGCCAGCCCGCAAACGGATTTGTAAACGCGACGCGGCGGAACCCTCTGTCCCCCCGGCGAACAGTTCCAGCAGGTCACAGCACCCGGCGGACCCGGTCGCGCCGGATCGCCGCCTGGTGACTATGTCGTAGCCCGTGCGGCGTCAGCCCCGGTGACGAGAGGCACCCAGCAGGCTGCTGCTCCGACCACGTCGCGTCCACGGCGCACACCTTGTTGTCCAACAGCCCGGTAGGCAGGGCCAGGTCGCGGATTCCCTGTTCGCTCGTGTCGGCCGGCACCCGTGAGCCGTGTTTCGGCCAGGCGGCCCGGAACCGGCGAGGTGTACTGGGTAGGACTGGTGCCGGTGATCGGCTTGAACACCCCGACCACGCCGTCGGGGCCGGTGAAGGTGACCGTGCTGTCGCTGTTGGCGATCAGCCGCACGTCGATCCCGGAACGGGAATGCCAGCCGTGCCCGAACGCGCCAGTCTCGATGCTGCTCCCGATGTCCAGGCTGTTGTGGTCCGCGCCCAGCACAACGTTGCCCTCGATCCCGGACAAGACCAGGTCGCTGCCGCGCACCAGCAGGTTCCCGGACCCGACATTGACCAGCGCATGCAGTCGGTCGGTCAGATTAAACGTCAGGAAACTGCCGCCCGGCAGCGGGCCGGTCCCGGTCGGGTTGCTGGTCGCTGCGGCGGCGGGCGCTGTCGGCACACCGACGAGCGCTGACAACCCTGCCCCGATGAGCGCCGGAACAGCGAGAAGGGAGATTAGACGGTTCCGGAGTGTCACTGCTGGCCCTTCCGGGAGGCATGTATCACATGTCTTGGACGGGAGCATCGCGCCGCTGCGTGCAGCCGGCGTTGCAGCCGCGTTGCAGTGCCCAAGGGGCCCAAACCTGACTTACCCCGAGTATGGGCGCCCCGGGTTCACCGAGCCCCCGCTGGACCGGTAATCCATAAGTGGGCGGGAGCCCGGTGGCGGCGTGGCGGGCGTTGTCGGCTTGCCGGGCGTCCCCCGGCGGCGCGGACGCAGCCGTCGCGCTCTTGCCGCAGTTCCACTGTGCTGGAGCTGACGCCGTCTCTTTGGCGGAGCCATTGCCGTTTAGACCTGAATCCGCCGGATGTGGCGCCGAAACACAAGGTACAGGCCGAGCCTGATTGCACCGGTGGTCAAAGTAAGCTTGATCGCAATCAGTGCTGGCGGGGAATGACCGCATTGGAGCAATTGGACGTTCGGACCCGCCGCAGGGCAGCAATATCGTCTCGGAACTGGCGCCGCTGCGGCCGTCCGCGGATTCGACCAGAGGCAGGCCGAGATGACACGTCATGTTCAAGCTGCGCTTCGCAAGCTGCGCAGGGCGGCGGCAGTTCTTGACACCGTTCCAGGCGGCGTCCCGCCGACGGCTTCGTCACCGATTTCTCAGCCCGTCGCTGCGACCGGGGCTAGCCAGGATGCGGCGCTGCCCGCCTCAGAGATCGTTGAGCCCTCGTCTGTCCAGCGCGAGCCGATCCCGCGGCCTGGGAACGACGGCGCGACAGGGCTGGCTCCCACGCAGCAGGAGGATCGCGCGGCCAGGGCCGGCGAGAGTGAGGTGCCACCAGCTCACGGGAGGCGGCAGGCGTCCGCGCGCTTGCGTGGTCCGCGCGGGAAGGGAGAAGAGCATCGCGACCAGGCAGTACGGGCCGCTCACGTCGGCGGGATCTACGTCATCGCAGCAGCCGTGATCGGCGCCATTCTGACGGCGATATTCACCAACGGCTTCGGCCTCTTCCCGGCACGAGACCACGGCGTCGCCACTACGCCTCCGAGTAGGTCCTTTACGCCGCCCATCACAAGCCTGTCAAACCCGCGGCAGGTCGTCGAGGCCTACCTCGCGGCTGTCAACCAGCACAACTGGCCCCGCGTGTGGCAGCTCGGCGGCAAGAACCTCGGTCACACCTACCGCCACATGGTCACTGGGTTCCGGCTGACCGGGTCGGTGCAGATCCTCCGCCTGACGGCAAGCGGCAGCAGCGTCGCGGTCCGCGTCAAGACCTACGAGACCACCGGGGCCGTGCAGTTCTATGCCCTGCACTACGTTGTCCGCCGCGGGGAGATCGTGGCCGGCCAGAGGACGCTGCTGCGAACCTCCGGATAGCTCAAGGCATCGCCTGGCCTTGGGGTATAACCGAGCGCGCGATACGTCGGCAGCCAGATGCCAAGATGGGGCGGGTGACCGCCCCCAACCTCCAGCAGTGGTTGCGGACGCAGTGCCTGGAGTATGTGTACGACCTGCGCGGCGTCTTTCGCATCGCCGGCAGCACGCAATGGCCCCTGTCTGCAACGCATGCTGCTGACCTCGAAGCGCAGCTACACGATCACGGGCATCTGCTGCCTCTACCCAAGGAGCCTGCAGCTCTGGCCAACGTGATGGAAGTGAGTATCGTCGACTTCCTGCTCGACCGGATCGCTGCCTCGGGCGGCGCGCTCACCGCGATGAGAGGCGGCGAGCGCTTCTATCCGGATCTTGAAGTCTCCGGGCCGGGGGTCGGCGGTGACTTCTACGCCGTTGACATCAAGATCGCTCAGCGCAAGGTCACCAAGAAGGCTCCGCCTGCCCAGACCCAGAGCCGGATCACGCTCTACACCGGCAACACCTACTTCGCTTACCCGACCCTCCACTGGCCTGGGACGTTTCGGCCTTTCGCTGACTATGCCCAGCACCTGGACGTCATCGGGGTCTACACGCTGAACCGTGACACGACCTCTCGCGTCGATGACCTGGAACTCATCGTCCAGGAGCCGTGGAAGATCGGGAGTCGCAAGCGCTCGTCCACCACCCGGGAGTACATCGGTGCGGTGCTGGGGCTTGAAGATCTTCGGCAGGGCCGGGGCGAGTTCAAGACGGCGGCCGAGTTCTACAAGTTCTGGCGTGCTTACAACTTCCGCATCGGCGGCACCGTCCGCAACCAGCTCAACAAGCTCCTGGCCCAGCAGACCCAGACGCCAGCGGGTGACTAGCTGGCCACCTTCGTCCCGATCGGTGCGTCACGGCCCTACTGTCACTGGGCCATGTCATCCTGGCTGGCATGGCAGGCGAACCGGTGGCGATCTCGTTGTTCTCGGGGGCGGGCGGTCTCGATCTCGGCGTCGAGGCAGCCGGGTTCAGGGTGGCGGCAGCGGTAGAGCACGACCCCGACGCCGTTCTCACCATGGAGAAGAACTTCCACTACCTGGTCTCGCCGGTCATCCGCAAAGACATACTCGATGTCTCCACGCGCGAGATCCTGCAACATGCTGGGTTGAGGACCGGCAAGCGGCCAGACCTGCTCGTCGGCGGGCCTCCCTGTACACCGTTCTCCAAGTCCGGGTTCTGGCTGGAGTGGAAGCGCGCCGGGCTCGACCCCGACGCCAGTTTGTTGCAGGCCTACACTCGCGTCCTGGCCGAGGCCAAGCCACGAGCCTTCATTCTGGAGAACGTCTACGCGCTCACCTACAACAACAAGGCCAGCCAGCCAGCGTACGAGCGGCTACTGCGGGAGATCGACGAGGCCGGCTATAGCTTCCACGCCAGGGTCCTCAACGCCGCCGACTACGGCGTGCCTCAGGTCCGGCCGCGGCTGTTCATCGTCGGAGTACCTAAGGGCTCCCGGCTCCCCAAGCTGCCGGAGCCGAGCCACACCGGCATGTGGGAGCGTCGGATGTCAGGTGCTGGCACGACGCCACATGTTACGGCTGGGCAAGCACTGGCTGACATGGACTGCGACCCTGAACCTGGCGAGGTCTTGCGCGGGCAGTACTCGAACCTCCTGCCAGCGATCCCACCCGGCGAGAACTACCTCCACTACACGGTTGAGCGGGGGCACCCAGAGCCCCTGTTCAAATGGCGGAGCCGCTACTGGTCGTTTCTCCTGAAGCTCGATCCTGGGCGACCTTCTCCCACCATCCAGGCCCAGCCAGGCCCGAACGTCGGGCCGTTCCACTGGGAGAACCGGCGGCTGCGTGTCGGCGAGATCAAGCGGCTGTTCACCTTTCCCGACGAGTTCGAGCTGGTCGGTTCACGCGCCAGTATCCAGGCACAGCTTGGCAATGCCGTGCCACCACTGTTGGCTGAAAAGGTAGCTGCGAAGATTATCTCCTTGCGTCAGTAGCCAAGATTCCTAGCGTGCCGCGCTCGACCTTGTCCCTTAGAGCTGGCCACTCGCCCACAGACGTGGCCCAGTCAGCGATCTTCGACGTCCAGATCGCCCCGAGCGGCGGCGATGAAGTCGTCTCGGGCCGGTAGCCAGTGCTGTTCCCATGCCTCGCGGAATTGCGCACCAGAACCGCATCGGCCGCGTACGTGCTCGGCGGCCACCGCGAGTCGTTCTGCTGTTTCGAGCATGGACGGTGAGGCGATCATGCGCAACTCCCATTGCGCTGCGATGAGGGATGCGTGACACACACGCTCCTCCCGCACGAGGTTTCGAAGCTCTCGCGACTCGGGCGGGTTATCGCCTGGATGGCCGGCAACCTTGGACAGGAGATTGACGTACTTTCCGGCCTGGACGCCAAAGTTAGCGTAGGCGGCCCGCCGCACGACCTCCAGATGATCTCGCCGAGCAGCTGTGGCATCTCGAGTTCGCCGGCGCTCCTGCCACGCCCGCTCCCGTGACGCTTGCAACATCTGCCCGCCCGCGCCGAGGATCCCACCGGCGATCGTACCGAGGATTCCTGCCACAACGGGGTCCACACGCCGATCATCCACACGTCGGCGAATCCTGGGAAGGCTGTAGCGCCGAGGGCGCAGGCAGTCAGCGCCCATCCGCGAATGGCAACAGCCTGATGGCCAGCGTTTCCTTGCCTACGCGGTCTCGGCCGCTGGCGTGCGGGTCCTGGTATAACCCCACGTCAGAGGGTGTGGAGATCTTCAATTGGGTCTACCCGAGTTGGCGGCGATGACAACCCCTGAGCTAGGTGGGTAACACCCGATGCGACTCCGCTCATTTGCAGCCAGGAGGCGTGCGCGTGCCGCAGCCCGTGCACTGTGACAGACCACGGCATGTCGGCGGTTTCAGCAGCTGGGAGCCAGACATCGGTGCGGAACCACCAACGGGGGATGTGCCCGTCGGTTTCCACTGTGCGGATGCGGCGCGGCTGATCTTGACCGGCCGCACGCCGCTGGGCTCGGTACCTGGCGTACGCGCCACGGCAGTGCTCTTCGCTGGCATGGTGAATATGAGGTCGTCGCGGCCGATCCCGTTGGCATCGATGAACGCCCGGAGCTTGGCTGTGATCTGGCCGCTCAGCTTGAGCCGCCGATGCTCCTTGTCTTTGGGGTAATCCTCAACGAGAAATCTGCCACCACCGGGGTGGAACTGCGGCGACAACTCCGCGACCACCCGGCTGACGGTCAGCACGCCGCTGCCGAAGTCCAGGTCACGCGGGCGCAGTTCGGTTAGCTCACCCCACCGCAGGCCACTTTCGATGTCAGTCTCTACGTGCAGCTTCGCCGCGTTCGACGCCAGTGCCGCGTTGGCAAAGCCATGATCGCCACCCTGCGGTGGCGCCTGATCGCGGTCCCGGGACGGCTCATCCGCCACGGCCGCCAGCTGATCCTGCGGCTGCCGCCCGGCTGCCATCTGCTCGCCGAGGTCCTTGCCCGCCTCCGGGCACTGCCCGCCCTGTCCTGACCGCCATATCCCGCACCTCCCCGGCCCGGAACCTGGAACCCGCGAACCCGGCGCGACACCCGGCGCATCACCGCTGCCCGGACACAGGAAACTACCACCGCGAACGCCAGCGCCGACCTTGAAGATCAGCTCGGTGTGCTACTCGCGGAATCGGGTCAGCACGTGCCGCAGGTTCATCAGGTGCGCGATGTTCATGAAGTCGGTCCGGTGCACCGAGACGCCGTTGCCGCGTGTCACGAACCCGGTGATGGTGTCGCCGGGCACCGGCGTGCAGCACTTGGACAGCCGAGCCCAGACGTCCGGCGCAGGAAAGACAGCATCGCATCTGCGAGCTTGCCTGAGCGACCGGTGACAGTCGCCTCACTGAGGATTCTCATTGCCGATAAGGACCGGTTGCTCTGGTTCCTATCGGCGCAATGGCGGCTAGTTGCGTGGGATGATCTTTTCGTGAATGCCGCTGCGGGTCTGGCCGGGGGCGAGCCGGCCGAGGTCAGGTTCCGGAACGGCGGCCGGGCCTTGCTGGTGCAGGAATCCGGCGCGGATCCGGGTGAACTGCTGGCTGCGCTTGGTCTTCAGCCCGTTCCCGGCAGTCCGGGAGTCATTGTTGTCTGTGGTGGCGCTGATGATCTGAGGGGCTCGGCGCTGGATCGTGCGGAGGCTCTCCTCGGATCATCTGTGTCCGCCGCATCGCAGCTAACTGGTGCTGCGGTTCTCGATGGCGGCACGTCGTCAGGCGTGATGGCGATTATCGGAGCGGCCCGGGCCAAGCGTCCTGCCAAGATGCCGGTCCTGGTCGGCGTCGCGCCTGGGGGCCTGGTCTCTTATCCAGGCAGCCCGGTACGTGACCGGGTGGCGCTTGAGGAGAATCATTCTCATTTCGTGCTGGCCGCCAGCGCCGAGTGGGGCGGTGAGACGGGGCTGCTGATGAACCTGGCTTCCGCGCGCGCCGGGGACAGCCGGGTCGTGGTGGTGTTGGCCGGCGGCGGCCCGGTGTCGACGTCCGAGGCGCTGGAATCGGTGCGCCGGCGCTGGCCGGTTTTCGTGCTC
>WNGK01007615.1_pt1 | contig 11582 bp, 9 predicted proteins | sample 5400601 | NCBI WGS metagenome assembly WNGK01 (sample SAMN13153376, study PRJNA577476) | soil metagenome | isolation source: 60 cm soil or saprolite under Garry oak tree replicate 1 | place: USA:California | collected 2016-06-15
CGAATGACGCGAACTGGCGCGTCTTTTTCACCAAGGGATGACCTCCGGGACGGTGCCCGCGAATTGCACGGTTAAACTCCTCGCAGTGCGGTGCCGTGACACTTGTGCAGCGATTCGGAGATACGTTGAATCTCGCCCCTCACTTTCACAAAAACGGTTTTACGGCACGCATTATATTTCGCTTAGAGTTCGTACGCGGACTTGTATGCCGGACGAGGAAACAACAGCCTTCCCCGAATGGGTTGTGCCGATGGCGGCGACGCTTACGCAGGAGCGCTTCACCGGGCCCGAGTGGATCTTCGAGCGAAAGCTCGATGGGATCCGAATGCTCGCATTCAAAAATGGCACGGACGTGAAACTTTATTCGCGCAACCGGCTGCTCCAGTACTACCCAGCCGTTGCCGAGGCGATCGCCAAGCTGCCGGTCCGCGATGTGATCCTCGACGGCGAGGCTGCCTGGAATTCGACTAGCAGAATCGTGTACCACGTATTCGACATCCTGTGGCTGGAAGGGCGTTCGGTCATGCCGTTAGCGCTCGACGCCCGACGTGCTTTGCTGAAAGATGTCCCACTCCGTGCTCCGCTGGCGCATGTTCCGGAAATCAAGGACGACAAACCCTGGGAACGCGCGTGCCGCGAAGGCTGGGAAGGAGTGATCGCGAAACTTCGCACGTCACCGTACGAGCACCGGCGCTCGTCGTACTGGCTAAAGATGAAGTGCGAGGCTACGCAAGAGCTCGTCGTTGGCGGATTCACGGATCCGCAGGGCAGTCGCGTTGGTCTCGGCGCATTGCTCGTGGGTTACTTCGACGGGGATGATTTCGTCTTCGCCGGCAAAATTGGCACCGGCTTCGACACGAAGCTGTTGCTGGACTTGCGTGCGCGGCTGGACAAGCTCGAGATTCCGAAATCGCCGTTCACGAAGGCCAAAGGGCTGCCACGGATTCGCGCACATTGGGTACTACCCGAAATTGTCGTACAGGTTGGCTTCATTGAGTGGACCGTGCACGGTAAGCTCCGCCATCCCCGGCTGCTCGGCGTTCGCTACGACAAATCGCCCCGGGAGGTTGTCAGGGAAACGTGGTAATCACCCATCCCGAAAAGGTCCTGTTTCCTGATGACGGAATTACGAAAGGCCAACTCACCGCTTACTACGAGATGATTGCACCCGTGATGCTGCCGCACATCGCTCGTCGTCCCGTAACGATGGAACGCTTTCCGGCCGGCATCGGCAAAAAGGGATTTCTCCAGAAAGATGTATCGAAAGGGTTTCCGGAATGGCTGCAGCGTGTCGAGGTCCCCAAGAAGGACGGCATCGTCCATCATCCCATAGTGACGGACACGCGGTCTCTGCTCTGGCTTGTCAACCAGAACAGCATCACGCCCCACGTCTGGACATCGCGCGCCCCTGATGTGTACTACCCGGACATCTGTGTGTTCGACCTGGATCCGTCTGTCGACGATCCAGACATGCTGCGCGCCGCGGCGCTTGCAGTTCGCGACCTGCTCGAGGAAGTCGGGCTTTCAAGCTGGGTGAAGACGTCCGGCTCGAAGGGATTCCACATCGCCGTCCCGCTTGACGGCAAAGCGAATATGGGAGAGGTCGAAGGATTCGCGCATGCCCTTGGGAGGGTACTTAATGTTCGGATCGGCATATTATTGCTTCCGTTAGATTGAAGTGCACGCCAAATCGCGTCCCACGATCACTTGTTCCGGGAGGCTCGGAGCAGAACCTTTCGCTCACCGAGATTACCGAATGACCAAGTTGGATCGGCGTTACTCAGGACTTATGTCGAGTGTGTTTCCCGTGGCTGCGGTCATCGTCAGCGTTTCTTCATTGTCCCGCCGAGTTGCGGTATATATTTGATTCGGTGATATGCTGATTTTCACGTTTGGAGGAGGTAAAAATGAGATTTTCAAAAACCGAGATGGCTGGATTCCTCATTGCCGGAGCGGCCCTAGGCACACTTGTCACGCTGATATTTGCACCCAAATCCGGTGCTCAAACCCGTAGAGATATTCGGAGATTCTCGAAGGAAACTGTTGATCAACTCGACGACCTGCAAAAAGACGTTCGAGGTCAGCTCAGCGCTGGATATGAACAGGTCAAGGAAGTTGTCGATAACGCGAAGGAATATGTTAAGGACGGGAAGAGCGGTTTGCAGAAGTTGATCAAGAGTGCATAGCGCCGAAAAATCCAGCATCCATCGTGGACGGGTTGAACGCTCGACCTGTCAGGTCTGCTAGTTTCATTCCCCGTCCCGCTAAATCATCAATATATCTCACGCTCGGATTCGGGTATTCCATCACTCCGGTCCCGAAATTCCCGGAAAGGCTGACATTGGTGAGCCGTTGGATGCCTGGTGCTGCCGTCCAAAGCCCGACTCGTTCATCAAGTGGTAAGGAATGCTGGCGCTCTCAGGTTCGCCGGTCACAATGAAGTTGTGAGTCCATGCATACGCAGTCCCGGCAGCGTCTTTATACCTGCCATCATTCCATATTTTGGCCTGACCTTCCGGCGTCGCCGTGTCCACGAAGTCGATTCAGCGCAAACCTCGAATGGGATGGCCTCCGCTGCGTTAAAACCGTTACACCACATACCGGCACCCGAACGGCGCTCTGATACTTACGGTACCCCGCTTGTATCTTCTATGATCACGCGGACGGTAACGAACCCGGTTTCGCTGTGTGCGGCGCCTAATGCCTTGATATACTCACCCGCACTTCGTCATCCCGGAGGAGAGTCCCATGGTGAATCAGCAATCGGCGGAGGCCGCTACCGGCGGTCTGGTTCCGCGGAGGCACCTTCTCGTTTCTCTCTTGGCGGCGGGACTTTTGCGGCCTCATCCTGCGCCGGCCGGCCCCCAGTCGAAAAGCAAAGAATCCCAACTGCCGGTGCACGTCAGCACGCTGAACCATGTGAGTTTCGGGTGTGCGGATCTGAAGAGCGCCGTGCGCTGGTATGGGCGAGTCTTGGGAATGGCGGTTCACGCGTTCCAGGACTACGGGGGAGGCCAGACCGTTCTCAGAGTCGGGAATGGACCAGCCTACGTCGCGCTGTCGCAACTTGACGCGAAGAGGATTGGGCAGCGGCCCTCGCGGCTCCCGCATTTCTGCTGGGGAGTCGAGGATTTCAATGTCGACGGAATCCTGAGGGCTCTATCCGAGATGCAGGCCCCGGCTCAGGCGGTTCTTCGTGAGGGGAAAACCATCAATGGCGTCAACTTCGATGACCCGGACGGATTCCCGCTCCAATTCAATCCTGTCAACGCCTGCGGCGGAGGCGGATTTCTGGGTGATGTGTGCGACAGATCTGCACAGGCGGATCGGCAGCCGGGTGACCCGCCGCCCATTCCGGTGCGCACGCTGAACCACGTCAGGCTTACCGTGCCCGTTGTCCGGCGCACACTCGAATGGTATCTGAAGCTGACCGATATGCATCTGCAGACGTACCAGGAACCCGAAGGCGGCCCGCGAACACCCGGGTATGTGGGACCTTCGATTCCCATCCTTCGCGTCGGATCCGGTCCTCAGTTCGTCGCGTTGATCGAAGGAAGCGGTCCCGAAGCTTTCCGGCCGCACGTTGGCTTCGGCGTCGACGGATTCGATCCGGACCAGATCATCAAAAGTCTTGCCGCGCACCGCGTTCGGTGGCGCATCAGGGAGCGCGAGAGTGCCACCGTAGAGGTCCTGCTTGACGGCCCCGATGGCGTCGACATCCAGCTCCAGGACGTCAGCTACTGCGGCGGCCGCGGGCCTCTCGGCAACATGTGCAGCTAGGGGATGGCGCGATCGGTTTTCCTGCGGGGGCTGGCGATCGTTTACCTCATTGCATTCGCCTCACTGCTGCCCCAGGTCGATGGGCTGATCGGTTCCAACGGCATTCTGCCGGTCAACGACTATCTCGATACGATCGATTCCGAATACGGAAATACCGGTTACGCGCTGTTTCCGACGCTGGCGTGGTTCGACTCGAGCGACACGTTCTTGCACGTGATGATATGGGCCGGCATGGTGCTGGCGATTCTGCTGTTCGCTCGTGTTTTGCCACTTGGGGCTGCGATCGGTCTCTGGGTTCTCTACCTATCACTGGACACGGCCGGCCAGATATTTTTCTCCTTTCAGTGGGATGCGTTGCTTTTGGAGACGGGCTTCGCTGCAATTCTCCTGACTCCGCGGGGCCTGCGTCCTTCATACGCGAACCCGCCACCGCGAATGGCAATGTGGCTCTTGCGTTTCCTGATCTTTCGATTGATGCTGGAATCCGGCGCCGTGAAGTTGTTGAGCGGAGATCCCACGTGGCGGAGTTTCACGGCATTGAACTATCACTACGAGACGCAACCTCTGCCGACGCCGCCGGCATGGTATGCCCACCACTTACCGGCATTTGTCCAGAAGATGTCGGTTGCCGGGATGTTTGCAGTCGAGATCATCGTGCCGTTTCTGTTTCTGACAACACGGCCTCTCCGCAGGATTGCCGCGGTCATTACGATCGCGTTTCAATGCCTGATCGCGTTCACGGGAAATTACACGTTCTTCAACCTGCTCACGATCGTTTTGTGCTTCGTCCCGCTGTTCGACAATGCAGAGCCGGCCGAACCCCGATGGTCCCGGTGGGTGGTATCGACGGCGAGCGTTGCTTTGATTGCGTTGGGCCTCCTCCAACTCTTAATGATGTCCGGAATACCGCGGACGACTCCTGAACGGCTGGCATTGATCGACTTCCGCGCGCAAACATTCCACATCGTCAATCGTTACGGCCTGTTTGCCGTCATGACGACAGCCCGTCCCGAAATCATCATTGAAGGCAGCGATGACGGCGAGAATTGGAAAGCATACGAGTTCAAATACAAACCGGGGGATATGAATCGTCCGCTGGCCTGGGTCGCGCCATACCAGCCACGCCTGGATTGGCAAATGTGGTTCGCCGCTTTGTCAAATTACCGGAATAATCCCTGGTTTCCGCAACTTCTGCGACGGCTTCTCGAAGGTTCTCCTGATGTCCTCAACCTTCTCGCGGTTAATCCGTTTCCGAACAAACCTCCCCGCCTCGTTCGGGCGACCACATACGACTACCACTTTTCAGACGCTCCGGCACGGCGGCGTACAGGCGCCATTTGGACGCGCCGCTACCTCGGCGAATACTTTCCCGTGGTCAGTTTGAAGCAGTAAGCGATCTGTATTGCACTCATTTCTTCAGTATCGGCTCGAGCGTCTTCAAGACGAGATTTGTCACAAGCACGTAGCCGTCTGCATTCGGGTGCAGGAAATCATCGAGCGTGTATTTCGGATTGCCGGCGACGCCTTCGAGGAAAAACGGGATGAGGGGCAGGCTGTGTTTCTTGGCAAGACCGCGAAATACCTCTTCAAAGGACTGAACATAGGCGCCGCCATAATTTCGGGGCAGCGTCATACCCGCAAGAATGACTTTCGCGCCGGCTTTTTGAAATGCGGTGATCATTTCTTCCAGATTGGCTTGCATCTGGGCGGTCGGCATTCCACGAAGTCCATCGTTCGCTCCCAGCTCCAGCACGACAATAGATGGCATGACATTGAGTGCAGACTGCAAGCGCGCGCGGCCGCCGCTGGTAGTGTCGCCGCTGATGCCCATATTGACGATGCGATATTTGTATCCGAGGGCGTCTAATTTTCGTTGGAGCTGTTCGGGATAGCCGGAGCCGCGAGGCACGCCATATCCGGCCGTCAAGCTGTCGCCAAAAGCGAGAATCACCGGCCTGGAGTCCTGAACCGGAGGCGGTTGGGTCATGAATAAAACCGTCATCATTGAAATAAGAAACATCGTTTTCATCTAGAATCGAATCATGATTGCTGTTCGAAATTTGGTCAAGACCATCCGGAACGGTGCGCATGCAGTCGAGATCATTCGCGACATCAGCTTTGACGTGCCTTCCCGGCAATTCATTGCCGTCATGGGCCCGTCAGGCAGTGGAAAGAGCACGCTGCTCGGGTTGATTGCAGGCCTTGATTGGCCGTCGTCTGGAAGCATCCTGATTGATGGTCAGGAGATCACGAAACTGCGCGAAGACGAAATGGCAGAACTGCGCGGCAAAAAGCTGGGATTTGTCTTCCAGTCCTATCACCTGATTCCCACGTTGACGGCACTGGAAAATGTCATGCTTCCCATGGAATTCAATCGAGTAACTGGAGGTAATGGGGCCGTTCAACGCGCTACATCCTTACTGGAAAGTGTGGGTCTCGCCGACCGGCGTGATCACTATCCCGCACAACTCTCGGGAGGCGAACAGCAGCGCGTTGCGCTGGCGCGCGCGTTTGTGATGAAGCCCTCGGTGCTGCTTGCGGATGAGCCGACCGGAAATCTGGACAGCGAGAATGGGCGGCACGTGCTGGAGCTTCTCATTCGTTTGAATAAAGAAGAAGGGACAACGCTCATTCTGGTCACACACGACGAAATGCTCGCGTCACACGCGGAGAGACGCATTCTCCTGCGCGATGGACAGATTGTCGGAGATGTCCCCTCTCCCCCTGGGAGCAGCCAGCGGGCTGACGGGCGGCGCAACAGCCAGCAGGCTGGCGCGCCGGGTGAGGGTTGAAGCGATGACGAATCCCTGCAGAGCGTTCCCCCTCTTGATGGCATGGCGCGAAACACGAGCGGCGCCGGGCAAATTTATCTTCCTGGTCATCTCCGTGGCCCTTGGCGCAGCGGCCCTGACTGCGGTGACGGGATTCAATGAATCCGTACGCTACACCTTGCTTCGGGAAGCGCGTAGCCTGATGGCCGCCGACATTTCGCTGCGGATGCCCGTTGAACCTTCCGCAAAGGAGATCGATTTTCTCGATCGGCTGAAATCACGAGGCATCGATTCGACACGCGTAACCGAAACCGTTTCCATGGCATCGACGGGCCAAGGGCCGCCGGTCCTGGTTTCCGTCAAAGGCGCCGACCTTGGACGGTATCCATTCTATGGAAGGATCCAGCTTCAGCCTCCCAACGTCCAGCTCGACGCCGGCACTGTGGCGGTTTCGGATGACCTGTTCCTCCGCCTCGGAACTCGAGTAGGCGATTCGATCGAGATCGGTAATCGCAGATTTCGAATTGCAGCGCGGATTGTGAAAGAACCCGATCGCATGACGACCGGTTTTACTCTCGGGCCACGCGTTTTATTTACTCGAGACGGTCTCTCCGGTGCCGGTATCGTCATTCCCGGCAGCCGCATTACAGAACGGCTTCTCTTGAAGCTTCGGCCTGACGACGATCTGGAAGCGACGAAAAAGGAACTCAGCGGCATATTCGGCCGGCGCGCGCGCATCACGGACTACACCGAAACAAACCCGCAGTTGACGCGCGCGCTCGATCGGGCGACGCGATTTCTGTCGCTGATTAGTCTGATCGCATTGATTGTGGCGGGATTGGGTGTGGGCGCCACGATGCAGAGCCATTTACGCCAGAAGATACCGAACATCGCGTTCATGAAATGCGTCGGTGGCCGATCGGATCACATTGTGAGCATCTATATCGCGCAAGCGCTGATCATCGGTTGCGCCGGAAGTTTAATCGGCATCCTGTTGGGCGCCTTCGCCCAGGCCGAATTCGCCCGGCTGGTCTCGCGTTACTTTGATATTGCGGTCATCCTGGTTTGGCCTTGGACGGCGATGCTCAAAGCCGTAGCTGCAAGCCTTGCCACGGTATTTCTTTTTGCGCTACCAGCGCTCGTGGCCATCTCGGAAGTCAAGCCGGCATTGATATTGCGAAAAGAAGTGTCAGGCGAGACCCTGGCGCCGGGCCAGCCCCGGCAGCCCCAACGTGTCCGGCGAAGCGTCGTCGCAGCGGCATTGATCGCGATCGGACTCTGGGGGATAGCCGTATGGGTGGGCTCTTCCATCAAGTATGCGACTGTTTTTGCGGCGATTCTTATCGGTAGCCTTCTTGTCCTCGGCTCGCTGGGAGGAATTCTCTTGCACGGCATCCGGCGTCTTTCGCAGTTTCAAATCATCCGCCGCTCCGCAGTGCTCCGTCATGGAATCGCGAATCTCTATCGTCCGGGTGCGCACGCGACAGCGATCCTGGCAAGCCTCAGCATCGGTGTCATGGTCACGCTGAGCATTTACTTCCTGCAGAATTCGCTTTTGGAAGAAGTACGCCTCACGGCGCCACCCGATACTCCCAATTTGTTCCTGATCAATATCACCGATCGGGAACGGGACGGTATTACGCAGCTCCTTGAAAACGATCCTGCGGTTATCGAACACCAGGCGCTCTCTCCCTCAGTTGCCGCGCAGCTATCCACCATCGACGGAAAGCCCCTCGAGCAGCTTCCCCTGGAGGAAGGTGCACGCCGTTTCTTGAATACACAATTTGTTCTCACATGGGCGCGCGACATGCCGCCGGCTACGGACATTCTGGAAGGTTCGTGGTGGCCGGCCCAACCGGCCCAACCGGCCCAACCAACCGAATCTCTCGTCTCGGTTCAAGAATTTGCGGCGCAGGCGCTTGGCTTGAAAGTCGGAAGTATTTTGGAATGGACGGCCATCGGCGGCAATATCCGCGCGCGTGTCGCGAATATCCGGCGGACGAATGCTCTACGCGCAGGCGCGAATAATCAATTCATTCTTTCCCCGGGCACGCTGGATAATTTCTTGCTTGTGTATTACGGCTCAATTCGCGTGAAGCCGGAAAATGCGGCTGCTATCCAGACGCGCGTCTTCCAGCAGTTCCCAACCGTAACTGTGATCAATGCGGCCGATATCCTGGAGATCATTCAGGGTGTCATGGACCAGGTCAGCCTGGCGACTCGATTTGTATCCGGATTCGCCATTCTGGGTGGATTTGTCGTGCTGGCCTCCAGTATTGCGGGCAGCCGCTATCGCCGCATCCGCGAGACGGCCATTTTGAAAACCGTAGGAGCAACCCGCGGCATGTTGCTGCGAATGCTTTGCGCTGAATTTGCGGTAATCGGGTCCGCCGCCGGCATCATAGGGGGAGCGCTTGCTGCAGTCGCTTCGGCGGTCTTGATTGGGCAGCTCCTCGATACACCTTACAAGTTTAGTTGGCTGCCGGTTTTTTTCGCGGCAGCCAGTACAGCCATGCTCACGGTTCTAACGGGCTGGGTTGCCAGCTATGGAATTGTTGACCGCAAGCCGCTGGACATCCTTCGGCAGATCGAGTCATAGTTTTTGGATATGCAGAGGTGATCTATGAAAATCCGTCATCACTCCGTCATGGGCTTGTTCCTCTTCGCATCCCTTGCCGTCACTGCGGCAGCCGATGAAGGAATGTGGACATTTGATAATCCACCGGTCAAGCAATTGAAAGACAAATACAACTTCACGCCGGCAGAGCAATGGCTGGATCACATCCGGCTTTCGAGCGTTCGATTCAACGATGGAGGATCGGGTTCATTCGTCAGCCCGAATGGTCTCGTTATAACGAATCACCACGTCGCCCTGGGCCAGCTTCAGAAGATATCGAATGCGCAGAGAGATTACGTTAAGGACGGCTTTTATGCGAAGACGCAGGCGGAAGAGCTGAAGGCTCCCGACCTCGAGCTCAACGTTCTCGTTTCGATGGAGAATGTCACCAGCCGCGTTCAAGGCGCCGTCAAGCCGGGAATGACGGAGAAGCAAGCTCTCGATGCGCGAAAGGCGGAACAGGCAAAGATCCAAAAAGAGAGTCTCGACAAGACAGGTCTTCGCTCCGACGTCGTCCCGCTCTATCAAGGCGGGGAGTACTGGCTCTATCGCTATAAGAAATATACGGACGTCCGGATCGCTTTCGCACCCGAACAACAGGCCGCATTTTTCGGCGGTGATCCCGATAATTTCACTTTCCCGCGGCACGACCTCGACTTTGCCCTGTTTCGCGTGTACGAGAATGGCCGTCCGGTTCAGAGCAAGGAATATCTGAAGTGGAACACGAAAGGAGCGGCCGACGGAGACCTCGTTTTCGTTTCAGGCCATCCGGGTTCGACGGAGCGCGGATTGACCGTCGCTCAACTGGAAAACGAACGCGATGTCATTTATCCGGTTCGCATCAATCGCTTCAAACGTGAGCTTCAGGCGTTGCGCACCTACTCCGCGCGCGGCGCCGAACAGGCACGGCAGGCCGCTGACGATATTTTCTCGCTGGAGAATTCGCTGAAGGCCTTCATCGGCGAATACAACGGGATGGATAAAGCCCTATTCGATAAAAAGACAAAAGAAGAAGCGGATCTGCGCGCCAAGGTGGCCGCCAACCCCGAGTGGAGCCGCGAATACGGAAAGGCATGGGATGATATTGCTGCAGCCACTCGAAGGCAGAAGGACCTCTTCAAGATCCAGCAATATCGCTCCATCAGCACGGCTTCGAAACTCGCGTCGCTTGCTCGCCAGATTGTTGTGTATGCCGCCGAGATCAAGAAACCCGATGCCGTGCGTCTGAACGGTTATCACGATTCCCAACTCGAAGAGCTGAAGTTTTACTTGTTTTCGCCCGCGCCGATTTATCCGGAATTTGAAGAAGCGCAGCTCGCATTCTCGCTCCAGGATTCGCTCGATCAACTTGGCGCCGATGATCCCTGGGTGAAGGCCATTCTGGATGGAAAGACCCCGGCACAGGTTGCATCTGAAGTGATTCGCGGAACGAAGCTGACGGACCCGGCCGCAAGGAAAGCGCTCGTGGAGGGCGGCGAGGCAGCGGTAAACGCATCGACCGATCCTCTTGTGGTTTTGGCCCGCAAAGCCGATCCATTCTTCCGCGAGCTTCGAAAACAGTACGAAGACACGGTCGAATCCGTTATGACTGCCGCGGAGGAAAAGATTGCGAAAGCACGATTCGCCATCTACGGAAAGTCGGTGTACCCGGACGCGACATTCACGCTTCGGCTGGCATACGGCACGGTTCAGGGATATCCGATGAACGGTACGAAAGCTCCGTCCAAAACGACTTTCTATGGCCTATACGACCGCTCCGCGAGTTTCGACAACAAACCGCCGTTTAATCTGATGCCGCGCTTCGTCCAGCGTAAGGACAAGCTCGATTTATCCACACCGCTCGACTTCGTGGCCACCGCCGATATCATTGGCGGCAATTCGGGTTCTCCCGTAATCAATCGGAATGGCGAGTTTGTCGGAATCATTTTCGACGGCAACATCGAAAGCCTGACGGGTAATTTCGTCTACCTCGAAGAGACCAACCGCGCTGTCGCCGTTCACAGCGCGGCAATCATCGAAGCCCTTCGCCAACTGTACGACGCGCCGGCTTTGGCGAATGAATTAGAAGGGAAGTGACGGCGGCGGTCTATGGAGCGGTGAAAAAATTGACGACAGCCAGAACTGCCAAATGTCGAATGTCTGTTGTGCGATGTCCGATGAATCTGGGAGAGGGCAGGGTGAGGGTCTCAAGATTCGGAGAGACTTGCGACCCTCACCCGGCGCTTCGCGCCGCCCTCTCCCAGAGGGAGAGGGACCCCCTCCTCGATTTCTTCACATCTTTCATAGACCGCCCCTTCTACAATTTTTACAGCGCATCGAACGTTCTCGGATACCTGGACTCGAACTCGACGCGCTTTCCCGTGCCGGGATGGCGGAAACTCAAATATTCGCCGTGAAGTGCAAGCCGGCGAATG
>WNGK01007332.1_pt1 | contig 11581 bp, 9 predicted proteins | sample 5400601 | NCBI WGS metagenome assembly WNGK01 (sample SAMN13153376, study PRJNA577476) | soil metagenome | isolation source: 60 cm soil or saprolite under Garry oak tree replicate 1 | place: USA:California | collected 2016-06-15
TTGACGACAACAATATCGGTATTTGTAGCAACAGTATTAAAGTCACCTGTCAAAGTCCCGTTACGGTTGTCTGAGAACGCAATATACAGATTAGTGCTGCCGGGAGCAGGTCCTGAAGTCGGATCGACAGTGATATTGCCAGCAGAGTTCACGCGGAACTGGCTGTTGCTGAGAGTTTGTCGTCCCTCCATGTTGCGCGGATAGTCATCGTTGCCGTCAAAGATTGGGAAAACAGCCTGAAAAGGTCCCTGAAATGTCTGCCCTCCATCCGTCGAACGGACTACAAGATACTGGTCCCGAAAGCCGTGAGCCGATCCTTCGAACTCACCGTTTTCAAAAGCGACGTAGAGGGTTCCGTCAGGGCCGACAGCAGGAACAGAATCTTGATTCTCGTTGCAGACATCCTCGTTCGAGGAAATTCCCGGGTTGTGGCAGAGAGTCGCGCTGCTTCCGCTAATCTCTTTCGGATCGGAAAACGAATTGCCTCCGTCATCCGAATAAGAAAACAATATCGGCGATCGGAAATAGCCGGACTGGGACGCGCCGAAGAATTCAAAACGAGTGCAAGTAACATACAATCGCCCGTAATGGGGACTGCCTGAATTGTTGTCAACGGCAATATAAGGCTTGTCATTGAAAATTTGTACCAGCCTGCTTCCTGTTCCATGCGCAACCACAGTCGGGCGTTCAAAGGTCAATCCACCGTCCCTCGATGTATTGACTTGCACTGTAGGCACTGTAAAAGCGCCTCCCGCGCCCAGATTAAATCCAACGGTAGCGTAGTGTACGAGCCCAAGTTTTTTGTTGAACGCGATTGAAGGATCGCCGCTGAAGAAGAAACCGCCGGGGTCAATATGACCATTCAACCATGTCGTGCCACCATCGGTGCTCGTGTAGTAGCCGGCAATAATTTTCTGAAGAAAACCTGATGCCCCAGGGATGCTGAATAATTCATAATCGTTCGAGCCCGCCACGATATGATTCGGGTTCGCAGGATCGACAGCAATAGACAATTCATTATGGGGAAGCTTAGCGCTATCGCAGTTTATTCGAATATTGCCTCCTCCCAAGTCTGTACCATTCGTGCAGAAACTCTTCGTTATAGCGCCTTGACCCGGCGCCGTTGAGTCGTTAGCGAAGTTCGATGCCGCCTGAAAGATTCCCGACAATGGCGGAGGATGATAGGAGCGATCCCCGGAAACGGGTCCGGCCGGCGTCGGGCTAACAGCTCGCACGCTTTGTACTCCTGTGATCTTTGCCGGCATTAAAGCGAACCCAAGAAACAGAGCGACAACACCGATTGATATCACTAACCTTTTTGAACTTTTCATGAGTAACTCCTTGTCTGAAAGATTGGCGCGCTATGGTCTGACTCAACACCTCAAACTCAATCGCGGATTTTGGGCAAACCGCAGGTCTGGCGCTCGCGTCGTGACTGCTGCTATCCTTTCCCCTACTTATTAATGCGCAAATCGCGCCGGAAACCTCTAATGACAATTGCGCCGCATCAGGTCACGAGGCTCTTGCAGGAATGGAATGATGGCGACGAAGGCGCGCTAGAGCAGTTGATGCCGCTGGTTCATGACGAACTCCACCGCCTGGCACACCAGCATATGCGGCGAGAAGGGCCGGGACACATTCTGCAAACGTCGGCCTTAATCAATGAGGCCTATCTTCGTCTGGTGGACCAGCCAGAGATACGATGGGAGAATCGGAACCACTTTTTTGGTATTGCTGCCAGGTTGATGCGGCGCATTCTGGTCGATGATGCGCGCAAAAGAAATTCCGCGAAGCGTGGCGGCAGCTTGATCCAGGTTCCACTCGAGGAAGCGACTAGTTTGGCGGACGAGCAGTCGGCGAACGTGGCGGCGCTTGATGACGCGCTCAAACTCCTGGAGACGATCGATGCGCGCCAGGGCCAGATTGTCGAGCTGAGGTTTTTTGGCGGACTCAGCATCGAAGAAACCGCCAATGTCTTGCAGGTCTCGCCTGGGACCGTGATGCGCGACTGGACTTTCGCGCGCGCATGGTTGCGAAATGAAATGAGCGGCGCGTGATCTCGAAGCCCTCTGCTGGGAGTGCCGTAGGCACGAAATGTTTATAGACACGTCTGCTTTTGTTTGCATGGTTGAGCCCATTTATGGGCGGCAGAACATTTCGCTCCTCACGGAGTTCGATGGATTTTTGTTGAGCGGCGTTCTATAAACATTGCGCCGCTACGCGGCTCGCTTGACCATCATGCCCGATCCGCATTGGGAAAACCTCAAAGAGATCTTTCACGAGGCGTTGGCCCTCGCGCCGGCTGAACGACACACGTATCTCGATCATGCTTGCGACGGCAATGCCTCTTTGCGCCAGGCGGTCGAGTCATTGCTGAAGTCTCATGAAGAGACCGGTAACTTTGTGGATGCGCCGGCATATCAGGCTGCGGCTGAGATGTTGACCGGTGGTGAGTTCAAATCTGGACAGACTGTAGCCCATTACAAGATTGTTTCGCTGATCGGTGAGGGTGGCATGGGCCGAGTCTATCTGGCCGAAGATGCGAAGCTTCATCGAAAAGTCTCGCTGAAATTCCTCTCCACCAATTTCACGCAGGACCATGAGCGTCTGCGTCGGTTTGAGCAGGAAGCGCGTGCTGTGTCTGCCCTTAATCATCCGAACATTCTGACGATTTACGAGATCGGCGAAGCGGATGGCCGTCGCTTCATCGCGACTGAATTCATCGAAGGTCAGACGTTGCGCGAGCGCATGCTTTCCGGTGTGGACATTGATGAAGCGCTCGACCTTGCAATACAGGCGGCTTCAGCGCTGGTGGCTGCGCATCGAGTAAATATCGTGCATCGCGACATCAAGCCCGAGAACATCATGATTCGCCGCGAGGACGGATTGGTGAAAGTGCTCGACTTCGGCTTGGCGAAGTTGTCAGTACCGCGAGCGGTCGCGACCGGGTCCCTGAATAAGGAAGCCGAAACCCGACTGCGCGCGAATACTGCTCCGGGCGTCGTGATGGGCACGGTCGCTTACATGTCACCGGAACAGGCGCGCGGTGCCACGGTCGATGAGCGGACCGATATCTGGAGCTTAGGTGTACTTCTCTACGAAATGGTCGCGGGTTGTTCGCCATTCATAGCCGGCACCTCGAACGAAGTCATCTCTGCAATTCTGTCCAAAGCACCGGTGGCGCCGCTCGCTCGGTTCGCTCATGAAGTGCCACCACGGCTGGAAGAGATTGTCGAGAAGGCTCTGACGAAGAATCGAGACGAGCGTTACCAAACCAGCAAAGACCTTTTGATCGATCTAAAACGATTAAGACAGTCGTTGGAGCTTCAAGCCGGCATCGAACGCATCTCCACAGACAAGATAGGAGTTCCGACTTCAAGTGGGCAGTCGAGAGCCGGCAAGACCTTGTCGTTTGAAGACGGAACCCCGAGCGCTGCACCGACTTCCAGTGCCGAGTACATCGCCACAGAAATCAAGCGTCACAAGGTTTTCGTATTCGGCTTACTGGCTTTGCTGGTGATCTTTGGAATTGGATTTGGCGTTTACAAATACTCCGCTTCTACTGCGCCGACGCGAAATCGCTTCACTTCATCGCAAAAATTGAATTTCGCCAAGCTGACTAGTTCGGGCAAGGTCCGTGACGTTACGATTTCTCCTGATGGCAGATATGCCGCCTACTCGGTAAATGAAAACGGCAAAGACAGCATTCGGTTGCGACAAACGGCGACAAACAGCGATGTGGAGATCGTAGCGCCGGTCGAAAATGTAATGACGAATTTAAGTTTCACCCGCGACGGCAATTATCTTTATTACGTTTATGGAGGATTGGAAGGAACGCTTTTTCAAATTCCTGCGCTCGGCGGTTCACCGAAGAGGATAGCCGGCAAGGTCAGCAGCGGCGCTAGGATCTCGCCAGACGGTAATACAATTGCTTACGCAACCTATGATGGCAATGTAACCTACAAACTGTTGCTTGCTAAGCCCGACGGCTCAAGTGAAAGGACGCTTTTCACTTCCACCCCGCTCAGTTGGTTTGCCGCATCTGTTATCCCGGCATGGTCGCCGGACGGTAAAACAATAGCCATAGGAATTAACTTTACCGAAAACGGCAAACAGCTTTTGAAACTCTTTGGAATCAGCGTCTCTGACGGTTCAAAACGCGAATTGAGCAACCGCGATTGGGATGACATCTTCGGAGTCGATTGGTTATTAAACGGGAATCTAATCGTATCTGGAAGTGTATATTCCGATTCGGAAACTCTCCCGAATCAGCTGTGGCTTGTAGCTTCGCCCAACGTCGAGCCCCAACGCATTACTAACGATTTGAACGATTATTATGGAGTTTGCGCCACGGCGAATGGCGATACGTTGATAACACTGCAAAAGCAAACGGTGGCGAACCTTTGGGTTATGCCAAACAATGATGCCGCACGCTCCGAGCAGATCACGCCCGCGTCGGGAGTCTCGTATATTCGGCGGACGCTCGACGGCAGATTCATCTTTATTGTAAACAGAAATATTTGGACGATGAACGCCGACGGAAGTGCCAGGCAACAGTTGACCAAGGATCAGGGCCGGAATTGGTTACCATCAATGACACCGGATGGGCGTTATATCGTGTACGTTTCTACCCATAACAACATCAGCCACATCTGGCGAATGGATGTCGACGGCAGTAATCAGAGACAGTTGACGTTTGGTAATCAAGAATGGTCGCCGAATACTTCGCCCGACGGCAAATGGGTCATTTACGCTGGTTTCGATGAAAAAGAATTCCCAACTGCCTGGAAAGTTCCGATCGAGGGAGGCACACCAGTTCAAGTTTCAACAAGCGAAGCATTTCAGGTATACGTCTCGCCGCGCGACGGGAAGATGGCCTTTGAACCTGTCGACAGGCCGGAAGGTCAAGTCAGGATATCTGTGATATCGCCAGTGGGCGGTGAACCTGTCAAGACTTTAACGCTTCCAAAAACCAAGGCTTCCTTTTATGTTCATTGGACGCCGGACGAACGGGCAATCGCTTTTACAGATTTGCGAGACAATGGCGCAAACATCTGGACAATCGCCGTGGACGGCAACGGCGAAGCGAAGCCGTTGACCAGTTTCAAGACCGAATCAATCTTCGACTTTGCGTGGTCGGCGGACGGCAAGCAACTCGCCGCAATTCGCGGGACCTCTATCCGGGACGCAGTGCTAATCACCGAAACGAAGTGAACTCAAGCCTTGATCGTTATGCCCGATCCGCATTGGGAAAATCTGAAGGAGATCTTTCATGCGGCGTTGGCCTTAGCTCCGCCTGAGCGATACCCGTATCTCGATCACGCTTGCGACGGCAATCCCTCTTTGCGCCAAGCCGTCGAGTCATTGCTAAAGTCTCACGAAGAGACAAGAAACTTTGTGGATGCGCCTGCATACCAAGCGGCGGCTGAGATGTTAGTTAATAGCGTGGACCTCAAAGCCGGAAAGAATATTGCTCATTACCGAATTGTGCGATTGCTCGGCGAAGGTGGAATGGGAACGGTTTATTTGGCTGAAGATACTAAGCTCCATCATTCCGTCGCTTGGGGGTCAACCAACAAAAATCCTACCCTTGCCTTCATCCGTGTTTCCGAATGTCGGACTCGGATGGACACCGGACTCCAGCACGCTGGTTTACATGCAGAAGCGCAGCGGCGTCTCCAACATCTGGAGCCAACCCATCAACGGCGGCCCGCCCAGACAGTTAACCAACTTCAAATCTGATCTCATCTTTAGATTTGCTCTTTCCGCAGATGGATCCAATTTTGTGCTTGCTCATGGTACGCAAACCCACGACGTTGTTCTGATCCGAGACTTCCGATGAAGACGCAAAGCCTTTCTTGTTATCCTGACCTTCTCGACCAAGTAACGAAAGATCAACACCACGGCGAAGAGAGCATGCCGCAAACGCAAGCCACGAATCGATTTTTTCGAGAAAGCGATCGAGATCGATCCGAAATACGCGCCGGCACAAGCTCAATTGGCCTTTGCCTATGGATGGACTGCTCTAACCTGCGCGGTTGTTCGAACGAGCGACGCCAAAAGTGAAAGGAAGGGAAACCGATGTACGCGTATTGTTCGCGCGATGAAAAATTTGCACGCTTCTTCATCATCGCTAAGTTATTGAAATTAATGGTGGCCAGGGACGGAATCGAACCGCCGACGCCGGCCTTTTCAGCGCTCGGCTCTGCCGCCTTATCTTACTGATTCCGTGTGGACTACACATCATTTCAATCGGTCTAACCACTTATTATTGGAACGTATTTGGAACGTGCCTCAGTTGACAAATGCCGAGTCAGTCAGCAACGTTAGTCTCTCTACTGCGCGCAGCTGTGACGCGGGAACAAACTGCTGGTAAATGTCTAACGTTGTGCTTGCTCGTGAGTGACGCATCTGGGCCTGCGCATCTTTTACATCAGCACCAGCCATCTTCAACCAGGTGGCGTGAGAGGTGCGCAGACACCGCCAATTCACCCAACCGATGTCTAGTTTCCTGCCCGCCGGTTTTATAAAGCGGGTAAGAATGTTGTTGTCCCTCATCGGCTTGCCAGTCCTCACTGATGCAAACACAAGATCATCAGACCCGCATGACTTCACCGCCCGGTAGGTACGCACAGCTCGACCGGCGCGGATCTTTAGTGTCAGCGTCTTCAGCCCCTGGATACGAGCAATCACTGCATGATTGACACCAATAGTCGTCTTGCTAGCCTCGCTTTTGGGAGGTCCCCAATAGCCACGACAGCAACGCTCTTCAATCCTGATCGGGGATCCAGTGCTCAACATGAGTGAAGATCGATCGCTCAGCTGTGTCTGCCGTAAGATTGCCCAGAATGGATCCGGGCCTCATCTTTTGGTAGTCTCCTAATTTGAGTTTTTCTACTCATTTGCTGGCTGAATCATGAATCGAAGAGCACGGTATCTTTTATTACTCATCGTTGCCAATGCAGCGATAGCTGCTGGTGCGTGGGCATTCCTTCACTTCAGGGTGCTAAGACGTCAGGCCCTTCGCCAACACAACTTGTCCGATAAGACCAGCGAACGCCGCGCCGATCCTGATCTGTGGGCGCGGAGTATGGAAAGAGTAAAGGAGGATCGAGGTGAAACCGGAAACGTTGGGCTTGAAATTCCACCAGAGCTTCGCCACTACAGTGACCGGCATTGGTTTTTGGCTACACAGGTTGCCGAGGTCAAGAAATTTAACGTGCAACGGTGTCAGGACTTTGTGGATCTCGCGGCGATGATCGAGCGCGGCGTGGTAGTTTCGGTGCCTGCGGTCACCGATACCTACATCCTTTTCGGAGTCGGGGCCAGGGTGGATGGTGGCGTCTTCACCCGACATGTGGCCAATCAGAACATCGAACTAAACGATGAAGCCGGACTGCGCGATGCCTACGCCTGGCTTGAATCTGCACACGCCAAGCTGCAAAAAGACATTTCGGCTTTGCAGACTCAGTTGGCCGCGCTTAAAAAGCGCGCTCGTACGAAACAAGACGAGCTGCAAAAAGAAATCACCGCGCGACAGCAGGAATTAAAATCGAACGATAAAGACAAAGCGCAGCTCGATGAATATTACGGGCAATCTGTTGGTTCGGGGGAAAGCCGGCCGAAACTGTTGAGCGATTACGAGTCGCTTCAAGCGCTCGCAAAGAATTTCGGCGGACGCTCCTTTAACCTCGATGACTCATCTCACCGCCAGGCGCTGAAGATCTATCTGCTTAGCTCGCTTAGACCGCAGGCGCTGAAGATTCTTGAAGAAATAGCAAAGGAGTACCACGATAAGTTTGACCGTCCGCTACCCGTAAGCTCTCTGATTCGACCGGAACAATATCAGCGTGCATTACGCAAAGTGAACCGGTATGCCGTGCTCATTGATACACCACCGCACTCGACGGGTCTCGCATTCGACATCGATTATCGCTACATGAGCGGTGCCGAAGAGAATTTTCTGATGACGGAACTTGCGCGCATGAAGGACGAGGGCCGCATTGAAGTCATCCGCGAACGTGGCGCCAATTACCACGTGTTTGCCTTCATCGACGGCACCCGGCCGAGCGATGAGCTAATCACCGCGTCATTGGAAGAAGCCGCTGGACCGGAAAAGGAAACAAATCTTGTTGAGAAGACCGAGGCGAATGTCGAGACCAAATCACGACCAGCGAAGAAGAGGCAGTAGCCCGACTGAATGCGAAAAACCCGCAGCGTGGTTACCTCGGTGATGACGCAAGTTCGCATGCTCGTTTGCTTTCCACCAACATCGCAGGCCTCATGTGCCGCATGCGCGCCGTCGCCATCGAGGCCCAGACCATCGGACCGGTGCGCCCATCGCCGCGGCGAAGTTTCCGTGGGGGGCGCCCCCGACTTGCGTCTCGCCCCGTTCATAGTCGAGCGCCGAGGCAATCCTGCGCGCGTGTTCGTACCGTCACAGAGGGTGCAGTTATTACCCGCGACGGAATGCGATCAGTCCCGGGAGCGACCGTGTATTCCCCTCTCCCGTTGCGAGAGGGCAAGGGCTGAGGGTACACAGCATAGCGACCGGGTCAGGCGGCAAGCCAAAGTCTGCTATGGTTGCTTTTCGTGCTTCGGTGGGGATGGTAACGTAGCTCTTGTTTTTCCACTGCCGGTATCGAAGGCCACTGGCGATGGATACCCTTTACCCTTCAGGGCTGCAATTTCAATCACGACCTCTTTCTGATTCTTAACCACGGTCGGTTTCTTGCCTGAGTTTGATTTCCTTTCGACAAGTGAAGAAGACCTGGGCGGGCCTACAGGTGATGAACTCTCTTTTGACTGGGCCGTCGGCCGAACGGCACCCGCGCCGGACTTGCCCGACATGTGGGCCAAAGCGTCAAAGACCTGGGTTCGCTCTCCTTCTGTTAAGTCATCGAGCCGGACACCATTTGCTTCCAGCACGGCGCGCAGGTTCTCTTCCGTGTTCGTTTCTTGATCGTAAACGTCGCGATAGATATGCAGTTTACCGTCTTCGACGACGATTGTTTCATAACGCAGCTCTACCGGCACTGGCTGGTCAAGCTTAATTTGCTTTGTCTGAGTCTTATCTCGCGCATAATCGGTTAGTTCTGCATCGGTCAAATGCGCGCCGCCAAGTTGCGCGAGCACTTCAGCAAAGTCCTGTACCTGAGGCGTCGTGAGCCCGACACAGCCGTGCGAGGCGAAGGTGCCCAGCTTTGCCGGCGACTTGCCGCCATGAATCAAAGATGGCCCGCCGATTGGAATCTTGATTGGACCAAGCGGATTCAATTTGCTGCCGGCGGCGACCTTTTCGCCCACGCTGATGTCTTTCATCTTCGCGACCCACGGTTCATCTGGCGGTGTCCAGGTTGGATTAAAAATAATTACGCGTGCTTTGCGCAGGCCAGTCGGCAACGGAAATTGTGGATAGCCGATGCCGATCTTGTAGGACTTAATTAACCGGCCGCCGTCAAAGACATCCATTCGATAAGCGGGAGCGTTGACGACTATTCGCGAATCCGTCGGGACCGCGTTAGGGGTGCCGGCAACTCGCTCGCGACTGTTTGGGTTCGTGGGTTGAGCGGCGGTTTTGTCCGAAGCTTCGTCGGCCGTGCCACTCCATCGTTCACCGACGAGTACCGCAAGCTGCCGCGTTTTTTCCTCCCCAATCAGGGCGCTGATTTTTTCTGCTGCTACCGACCGCGCATTCGAAGATTCTCCTTCACCCTTGCCCGCATTTTCCTCGTTCAGGTTTGCCGTCTCTGAGTGAGCTAGTTCCCTGAGCTTCGTGACTTGCTCGTCAGTTAACTGCAAACGCGTCCTGAGTGATCCGGAGAAAGACTCGTCGGCAAAAAACGCATCCAGCACCGGTAGAGTCAGCGGTGCTGTGTTCGCCGCCTTCTCCTCTGCCGGTGAGGTCGAGGCTGTTGCCGAGGGTAAAGGTGACGCATTCTTGTTAGCCTGATTTGCGGGTTCGACAACGCATCCGGTAATCGTTAGGCAAGCCATCAGCGCAAACAGATGAATCAAGCGTCCTTTCATGAATTACTCCTGGCGACCTTCTGGTGGCTCTAATTGGTTTAGTCCGGGTGGACTCTCTTGCAATGCGCATTCCGACCACCCGAGCAGTTCTTGGCGTCAATAATATAGAATCACTACCAAGGAGTTGGCTTGTTTGCATGATAAGCGAACGTTAACAACGAGAGCTATTCCAAAAGACGAACATACTTCCGACGGCAAGATCGGAGGTCGTTTAGGGGGGCCTCATCTCTTAAGTAGCGGGTACGGATTTATGTTCACGCCTTCCCAATAATGTTTAGGATCAGAGATCAAGGCGATCGAGAAATGCAGATGATAGTTTCCCGCTCCGGCATCTCCCGTGTCGCCCACGTAGGCGATACTTTCGCCTTGTTTCGCGAAGTGACCTTCAGTCAAACCTTCGGCATATCGATCAAGGTGCGCATAGTAGTAAATGAACTTGTTGTCAGTGCTTAATTGATAAATTGTTGTCCCCCCTCGTTCGCTGTGAAAGAGTTTCACGATTGTTCCGTCTGCGGCCGCGAGCACGGGCGTGCCCAACGGCGCGGCAATATCAATTGCATCGTGAACGCGTCCTTCGGAACGGCTTTCAGAAAACGTGTCATGCAATCGGTCTGGTCGTACCCCAGCCACTGGAATAATCAACTTGTTCGGCGCCGCCCCTTCGGGAATTGGCAAGGCAGGACTCGCGTTAGGCGTGGGAGAAATTGGAGTTGAGAGAACACTCCTGGAGTTATCTCGAGGCGGCGACGAAGAACTGGGGGTAGGTTGATCCGCGAGGGAATGTGATTTGGACCATGTCAGTACCTCTCGCCGCGCATCTCTGGAAATTCTGCTAAGCCGCACCACCAGCACGCCGACAACAACGACTATTGCCAGGAAACTCAGAAGAACTCGCGTCCGTCTTTGGCTTCCCAATTTCATTTCGAAGTTCGATTAGAGAGATTAACAGATGTCACAGACAATTCGAGTTCCCTCTTCTGTAATCCTCCCTTACGGTGCGCCCTTGAAAATCAATCCGCCGCGTTTTCGCCCCGGAGAGAGTTTCAATTTCCGCTGAAGTTCCGACGGCAATAATGCGATCACCACGAATGGCAACAGCTTCGGCAGATGGCTTCGCTGCATCGGCAGTAAGAACCTTGCCGTTAAGTTCTCCTCGCTCACACACGTCTTTCTACCGAATCGCGGCTCCGGCGTAGCCCAGCAGCATAGCACCTCGGTATTCGCACATCCGTTACTGTATCGGTGTCCCTTGGGTTGCAAGCACTTGCCAACGGCCGTCCCGCTTGACCAACACGTCAGTGAAGCGATACCAGCGGTCGAATGCCTGTCCCTTGTCATCACGGCCACGCACGTGGTTGATGCCCGTGACCACCGCGGTGTCCCCCTCTTTGCGCACATTCAAGTCCGACAGGTCCGCCGCCTCCAGCACGGTCTTGTCGTCCTTCACTGAGGAAAGCACCTGGACCTTGGTGCTTAATGCGCCCGTGCGACTGCTTACGTCAGTAACGTCGGCCGCGTAGTTGCGCTCGAACCAAGCTGCGTCATGCTTCAT
>WNGK01007333.1_pt1 | contig 11581 bp, 9 predicted proteins | sample 5400601 | NCBI WGS metagenome assembly WNGK01 (sample SAMN13153376, study PRJNA577476) | soil metagenome | isolation source: 60 cm soil or saprolite under Garry oak tree replicate 1 | place: USA:California | collected 2016-06-15
TGCGCCAGTGAGCGCCATCTTTCTTGCACATCGACATACCGCGTCCGATGAGATGCTCGGTGAGCAAGCAAAATAATAGAAGTGAGCCAGCGTAGTACGTCGAGTTGCGTGCGGGCCTCGAAATCATCCGAAGGCTCCTAGAGGCGAAACGTCCATCGCAGCTTGATCGCAATCAGATCGCTTTCGGGAACAATGCTGACGCGCGGGTCGGTCACGATGCGTTGCCAGCCTCGGTTCCATACGACAAATAAATCGTTGCCGGGTTTGATGGTCCATCGCAACCGCGTGTTCGTTCCGATGTTCTGCGACTCGGTGTCGTACTGAATAAAGCTCGAGAGCACGAGGTTCGGACTCCAGGCGTACGCTGCTCGTACCGACCAGAGCCGCTGCACGAAGTTGCCCACTGCAAAATGGCCGAAATCATTTTCTGTTTCAAGATCAAGCTGCACTTTGCCTCGCGGCGATGTCCATCGCAGATAGTTTTCCCACTGCGTTAGATGGCCGTTGAAAAATGTACCGAACCAGGTCGTCGTTCCGAATTGCAAAGGCCGGTGCTCACTGGTCTGTGCTTCGAGCCGCCAGCGCGTGAAGTCGTAGGAACCAGGAGGAATCACTACACCGGGGGCGACCTCGAACGGCACGATCAGCGTCTCGCCGTGGGGATTCCAGTTGAACTCAAAACGGTCGCCCGTCTCGAAACGAACGTTGACCGGCGCCATGAAATATTCCCAGGATTCCACGATTCCTTTCGGGTCCGTATAGCGCACGTAGTCGTTCTCGAAGAATTCCTGGCGTATCCACGCGAACGGACCATCTTTCGACGGACGCGGCTGGAAGTTGCAACTTGCCGACGTGCGCCGCACGCCGGGCCGCGGCAGAAAACCGATCAAAGGCTGCAGGGCTTCGCCGTATTGATTGACGCTCGTGGCGCAGTCCCACAAGTCGTTCGGATAGTCGATCTTGAACCCCCAGCCGATCTTGCTACCGGGACCGACATCACCTTGCGTGGTAGCGCTCCACGCACCAAGCAACAGGTTCTTGTTTCCACGAAACTTGGAAGTTCGCCATACGGCATCAGCGCCCACCAGCGTGTTTCGCCGGAAGCCCGCCGGATCACCATTCGTAAAGATCGTGCCAATTCGCAGGTTCTCATTGAAGTCGTAGGAAACCCGACCCGCCAGTAGATTCGTGCTCGGCACCACCTGGGAGGGCAGCGCGAGGTCTGCGGCGACTTCTGGCGTGACGATTGTTTCCCGGGTTGTACATCGAGGAGGGCAAGGTTCCACTTCCCCACGCGACCGTTCAGCTTCACGCCGCCATTGATCGGAATTTGCTCGCCACCCAAGAGGCCGATGCGCCTGCTGAAGAACGGAATGAATTGCGGAGAGTCTGTGCCACCGAGGCCGAGACCAAAGTCATACTGGTTCGCGCCTTCGAGAAAGAAGGAGCGTTTCTCCGGGAAGAAGAGAGGAAAACGCGTGAGATTAATCTGCCGTGTGTCGACTTCCGTCTCTGCGAAGTCCGTGTTGGCCGTGAAGACCGTGACAAGCTGCGGTGTGACTTTCCAGGTCACCTCGCCCCCGACCGCTCCCTGCCACGACCGTTCACTGCCCGGGAACGATTCCCTCGTTTTTCCGACGCCGTAGGGGACGAATTCGATCCCCTTGCCTTGATCCAAACCGCCGACGCCGCCGACGCGCCCACCCCGGCTCAAGTCGTACAAGAAGGAATCCAGGGTGGGAGACGACCACCGGCGCGTCGCGCCACACCGGTTCATCCAATCGACCATCGAGCACGATCGAAGCCAAAGGACGAACAACCGCTTCCACACTGGGGCCGTCACTTGCTCGGGCGTCAGCTAATCCCGTCGTCGCGAGTGCCATGCAAAAGAGCCAAACACATTGCTGCTTCTGGAGAATTCTCGAAATCACCGGTCCAACACATGCAGAGCGACGGAGAGGTCTCGCGTTGATCAGCAACAAGTCCCTGGGATGGGAACCCTCATGTGTCCATCGAAGCATTATCGGTGATCGACCACCGCTTCGTAGACGCTCATGCGCGCAACCGCTTTGCCGTCTGCTTCCTGCTCGGGCGCATACACACGGTGAGTTGCAGGGTCTACTGCCAAGCTGTGGACCTTCTTTTGAACAGGAAAGTCTTCGAGCTTCCGGTAGTGATCTGGATCGTCCATTTGGAAAACCGAGATCGCGCCGCTCGAACAACCGGCGTAGATTCGCTTGAGGCCAGGATCGAATTTGATGACGTCCGGCCCTCCGGCCATCGGCAGGAATGCAATCGGCTGCTTCTTGTCGAGATCGAACACAGTCATCAGTTCATTTCCCTCGCAGGAAAGGAAGGCGCGGTGATGCTCCGGGTCAAGAGTCATCCCGTGGTTTCCTTTGCATCGGCCGACCGGATACCGCCCGACGACTTCGTCCGTCGCGGGATCGATGACCGCGAAAATGTTCTCGTCCTGCAGGTTCACGTACACCTTGCGGGCGACGGGATCGTATTGCGGCATCCCGGTTTCACTGTCGAAATGCAGAGTCTTGATGATTTCGTCCTTGGTCACGTCCACGATCGCTTCGGCCTTTCCTCGCTCATCGGAGACGTAGAGCTTGTGAAACGGAGCCGCGTACGTGCTTCCATCCGGTTTTGCCTCCGTCTTCAATTTCTCAATGACCTTCATTTGCTTCAGATCGACGACGCCGATCGTGTTGTCGCCGGCGTTTGAGGTGTAGAACTTCTTAAGTTCCGGAATATATTCGACGCCCTCCGCACCGGGTGTGTCGGTCACGGTGGCCACGACTCTGTTCGTACGAAAGTCGATCACATACGTCTGTCCCGCAGCGAGATGGGCGGAAATCAAATAGTGGTCGTCCGCATCGATCGTGAGGTAGTCGAATCGTTTTCCGCCCGGACCCGGCAGGTCGAACGTGGTGATCCGTTTGAGCGTTTGGCCGAATACGCTTGCCGAAGACATGCTGCCGAATAAGAGAAATGCACAAATGGCAGATCGTAGAGAAAACAGCTTCGTTTGCATCACTTCCTCCCAATGAACTTACGACCGGTGGTGAAGTACGATACCCGCAATGCCGGCTGCAAGGATGAGAAGCGGTTCCGGCACTTTCTTGAATCCCAGCAGTACGGCGAAAGAAGTCAGCGCAGCAGGACCGTTGGCATGCCTCGAATGTACAGCGATCTCCGCGGCGATTTACCTTCACTTCGGGAAACCGGTTTTGCGTCGAAGGGAGTCGCCCCCTCGCGGTGAGCCGCTTCCAGAAGCTCGTCTTCAGGAACGAAGAGAAACTCGGCCTGTGGATCAATGAAACGCCGAATGAGCCAAGGGCAGGCAACGCGGTCCACTTTGACATTGCTTCGTATGATCCACTCCATGTTTCGACCCTCCCTCAAGAAGCGGCCTGCTAGTCCAACTTTTCGGACACGGTCTTCCACTCCTCGCCTTTTGCGAGAGTAACCTCGGCGACTGGGTGACCATCCTTAAGCGTTGGAAAGATGCTCACGGCGCGGAATCCCGGGTTACTCTTAAGGACTGTCGCGAGAGTCACATGTAGGGGCTGCTTCGCCTTTGCCATCACTTCCCTTTGCGCCGTTGCTGCGGTGAAATCCTGACCGCTGGTAGTGGGCTCGGTCCTGGCAATCTTTCCCGTGTTAACGTCGATAAGGACCTCCGAAAATGTGTCGCCCTTCGCCGTGTAGACCGACAACTGCAACTCGCCATCTTCGATCTCAAATTTGGCCGAAATGGGTTTTCCCACTTGCGCGCTGGCGGATAGGCCTTGTTCGAGAGACACTTTTGCGTCGGCGACGGCCTTCGCAAGTTTGGCGCGGTCATTGTCTTGAGACCACAAGCCTGGATTCACAACCAGCCAAACCACCAGAAACCCCATAATTGCTGCCGCTTTTTTCACGACATCCTCCTTAAGATTTTCCTGTGCCGAAATCGCCCTGCGCGCCTACTTGGCAGTCACACGCAAATCATCGAAGTAAGTGACGGAATCCGCCTTGGTCCACAGACCGACTTTGCCGGCATCTTTGAACGTGTCGTCGGTCGCTTCGATCTTCTTAGCGCCGTCGTAGTAACAAATAATCTTGTTTCCGACACACTCGATGCGCAGCTCATGCCATTCGCCTGCAGTGACTTTAAAATTTGCCCCCGCGAACTGGCGGCGGCTACCGTTGACGACGTGGTAGAGCCGATAGTTGTCCTCCAGGGCGTTGGCGCGAACGATGTAATAGTTATTTGCGTCCTTCAGCCGGAACACCAGTCCTCCAGCGCGGTCCACTTCGCCGGAAACAGCTTTGAATCTCACGCTGAGTTCAAGGTCTTTGAAGCTGCCTTCATCCGCGATGAGCAGCGGAAAACGATAATCGGTCGTGTCGTTTGAAGTTTGCGCAACTACATTGGGCTTCGACGGCGCAGTGGGATCCGCCATAACGGCCCATTTGCTTTCGGCCCCTTTCCCAGTGCGGTCGCTATGAAACTTCGCCGGCATGGCGCCTACGGCATCGCTGTCGAAGTTGTATGTCAGGGAGGCACCCGCGGACTGCTGAGGCGCGGGAGTCTCCGGTTGAGATGCATAGGAGGACGAATATCTTCCCTCCCTGGATTCAAGAATCACCCAGATCACTAGCAAGAGTGCGGCGACAGCAGCCAGAATCCCCAATATCCTTTTCATTGCGACCCTCCTTTTGACCGACTTGCAGAAGAATCTTTCGTGAGCGGCAGAGCAACTCGAAACGTACTGCCTTGGCCTTCTTCACTTTTGAGACTGATGTCGCCACCGTGCGCTTCGACGGCCCAGCGAGTAATCGACAAGCCGAGGCCAGCACCACCCCATTCCCGCGTTCGTGCTTTATCGACTCGGTAAAAGCGGTCGAAGACATGGGGCTGATGCTCGCTAGGAATTCCGGGTCCTTGGTCGATCACGTCTAAGAACACTTGCTTGTCTCCTACGCTCTGCACCCGGATGAGAATGTGGCTTCCTGGAGCCGAATACTTAATGGCGTTATCCAGCAGATTGACGATGGCCTGGCGGAGAATCAGCCGGTCTACAGAGACAACGAGGTCTGCGTCACCCTCGATGTCAATGAGTTGCTGTTTCTCCTCAGCTAGAACTTCAACTAGCGAACTCGCTTCCTTTGCGATGCGCACAAGAGAAATATCTTCTCGCTGTAACTGGATGTGGCCAGTGTCAGCACGGGAAAGCGCAAGCAAACTTTCCGCGAGCCGCGTCAGGCGATCCACCTCTTCCAGCATGCTTCCAATCACGTCCCGATACTCCGCCGGACTTCTTTGGTCTTGTAGCGCAACTTCGCCAACACTTCGGATGGCCGTCAACGGGGTCCGTAGTTCGTGGGAGGCGTCAGCCGTGAAGCGGCGCAGTTGATCAAATGCGGCTTGCAATCGCCCGAGCATGGCGTTGAAAACGGTCCCGAGCTTTCCTAGTTCATCTTCGGGATTCTCGATGGACAAACGGTCACCCAGCTTTTCGGCAGACATGGTTTTGGCCTGGGTGGCCATCAAGTCGATGGGTGAGAGCGCTTTTCGGGCGAGGGCGTAGCCCCCGAACCCTGCAAGCAGCACAGCAATCGGAAAGCCGAGCAACAGGACTTCCCCGAATTCTCCCAACTCACGCAACAATCGTTCTTCGCCGTAAGCAATTCGGAGAACGACTCGCCGGTCTTCAATGTGATAGACACTGCTCGCTAACCTGACTCGAGTGCCGTTCGGAAGACGTGCCGTCGACGGAGTTGGATCATGCAGACCCTCGGCCGCACCAGGAGGACCACCTAGTGTCTGACCTTGCAAGGCCGCACTTCGATAGAGAAGCGAACCATCTGGCGACCACACCTCGATGAAATGGCCTATTCTTGGCTCAGCCGCGTCAGGATGACTGGAACGGAGAGACACGTCGCCGTTTGGCTCCTTCGCGAGCATCCCTTCAACAGTTTCGAGATCCTCGAGCAGGTTCCGATCGAAGTCCTCACGCAAGCTCAAAAATAAGAACAGGGACGCAACTCCCGCGTACAAGGCCAAGAGGCCAGCCAGTACGAGCACGTACCAGAGCGTCAATCGAGAACGGACGTTTCGCGGCCTGAGTCTCATTCTTCTTCTCGCAGCACGAATCCGACGCCACGAACGGTGTGAATCAATTTCCTGTCGAAGGGCTCATCCACTTTCCGGCGAAGCCGGTTGATGTGTACGTCCATGACGTTATCGAGTGGCGTTGCCCGAGCGGTCTCTTTCCAGACGTAGCGCGCCAGCATCTCCCGCGAAACGACTTGCTCTTTGTACCGAAGCAAATATTCGAGAAGCTCAAACTCTCGGGCCGTTAGCTCTAGTTGATGCCCGCCGCGTTTCGCTTTGCGAGCCACGGCGTCCATTTCCAAATCAGCAAGTCGCAGGTGTAACCCCTGCTCAGTCCGTCCCCGCCGGAGCAACGCACGGACGCGGGCCAAGAGCTCCGGGAACGCGAAGGGTTTAACGAGATAATCGTCGGCACCTTTGTCGAGCCCCTCGACGCGGTTCTCGATTGTGTCGCGAGCGGTGAGGATGAGAACTGGAGTTTGCAATCCGCGCTTTCTCAGGGTGGACAGCACCTGAAGCCCGTCGCGACCTGGGAGCATGAGATCCAATAGGACGAGATCGAATTCCTCGGCATTCACCAGGAAGAATCCTTCTTCTCCGGTTGGCGCGACGACAACTTCGTACTTTTCGCGCTCCAATCCCTCTCGGAGAGCGCGGGCGACCTTCGATTCGTCTTCGACTACAAGGATGCGCAAGCCTTGAGCTCCCTCAGCGGAATACTATGAGGATACCCAGGAGATGCCTACTTAAGTTTTGCTGACAGGATCTTCAGACTTGAGAAACTCAATTTCGCAAGAAACAACCGCTCAGCTCCAACGGCCACAGGTTATCGGAATTTCACTTGACAGCAGTCGAACGCCGTCCTTAAATCGTGCTCCCAGCATAGTTCGGAAAGCCGAAACGTAGGATTACAACCCTTCAATTCCCGCCTCGAACGCTTTCCTAATAAGGAGGTCCCGTCATGGGGTTACTCGCTGAAACTACTACCTTCACTCTCGATAACATGGGCCGCTTCCTTTGCAACACTTTGCAGGAGGCCACCGATAGTGCGTCCGTGACCGTGGCCGGAAGGCCGCGAGGGTTTGACCTCATTGTTATTGGCGGAGGCACCTTTGGCGCCGTGATGGCGTCAAGACTCTTCCTGAACGACGCCACGCATAGCCGCCGCATTCTGGTATTGGAGGCCGGCCCTTTCACACTTCCCGAGCATTTTCAGAATATGCCGTTTTTGGGCGGCACTCCGGACTTCCGCGTGCCCTGGGACAGCCATCCGGCGCTGGGCTACGCGGGACTGCTGTTCAGTATTGGCGGACGGTCTCTTGCCTGGGGAGGCTGGTCGCCGCAACTCCTCGATCAGGAATTCAAGAACTGGCCCAGCTCCGTGGTCACTGAACTCACCAGCCCGTCCGCCGCGTCCTCGAGTCCCTACTTCTTACAGTCTGGGGACCAGATCGGCGTGACCGATAGTAACGACTTTATCTTTGGTCGGCTGCACACGGCCCTACGGCGCCAGCTTTTCGATGGATTGGGCTCGGCCACTGCGGCTCCTCACGCGATCAAACTGGCTCTCTTGCCGGACCATCCCGCCGTACGGTACTTCGGCCTGGACGCTGTGGGCGACCTGGCGGTAGCGGCAGGAGCGGGAAGCGGAGGCTCAACCACCACTACAGGGACCTCGGCGGTAAGTGACGCGCAACTTCGCGACCTGCTCGGCCTCAAGCCTACCGACAGCACTCCGCGGGCGGAGATGCTCAACCTCCTGAAACTGGAGGCACCCTTGGCGGTTCAAGCGCGCACCGAACCCGGTCTGTTCCCCTTTAACAAATTCAGCGCCGTGCCAGACCTTATCAAAGTCGCACGGGTGGCTGCAGGGGAGACTGGCGGCACTGGTCCGCAAGCCGACGCCCGAAAGCGTTTGATGATCGTACCGAAAGTCCGCGTGCTCGACATCATCACGGAAACCCAGATTGACAACTGGGTGCGCGTCACAGGTGTCCGCGTCAAGGACTTCGACGGATTGGAAAAGGTAATCTCGCTCGCGCCGCCCTCCAACGGCAGTCAGAGCGCGGTCGTGATCGCGCTGGGCACAATTGAGAGCACGCGGCTGGCACTGAATACATTCAAAGATTCGCTGGCGGGGCGCGCCGCTCAACGCATGGGAAAGAACCTCATCGCTCATTTGCGGTCCAACCTGACGATTCGCGTTCCGGTCACCTCTCTCGCGTTCCTGCCGACCTCGGCGCAGACCTCCCTTCAAGCGTCGGCTTTGTTTGTGAAGGGAAAGACCAACGTCGCGGGTGAAGATCGCTTCTTCCATCTTCAGATTACGGCCTCGGGACTGAATCAGTTGGGGCAGGACTCCGAAGCCGAGTTGTTCAGGAAGATCCCTGATACCGAGCAACTGGATGCCATGCTGCGCGCCACGGACACGGACGTCGTGATAACACTGCGGGGTATCGGCGAAATGACGCCGCAGAATCCCGACAGCTTCGTCCGCTCGTCTCCCACCAAGACGGAAGATTCCCGCGCTATCGCTGAAGTGACTCTCGCCGACGTTAAGACAGGCACAAGCAACACGGCGCAATCCAATATCGACAAACAAACCTGGGATGCGATGGATGCACTGGCCGACGAGGTAGCACTTATCTTTGCCAACGGCCAGCCCTTCGAGATTCTCATGACCAAGGAAGGTAAGACCGTGCCGATGGCTGCCGGCGCGAAGGTTGCGGACCTGAGAGCGGCGCACCCCTACCCGGACCGGCGTGACGCCGAAGGAAGCACTCATCATGACGCCGGTACTCTGTGGATGGGAACGGATCCCGCCACTTCGGTTACCAACGAGTACGGCCGTATTCATGACACGACGAACTGCTACGTGAATGCTCCTGCCCTATTCCCAAGTCTCGGCTCACCCAACCCCATGCTCACAGGGGTGGCTCTCTCGCGGCGCACCGCAGACCTGCTCGAGGGCAAGGTGCTGCCGAATGCGGCAACCACTAGCGCGCCGGGCTTCACCGCGTTGTTCGACGGCACGGTCGGCGCGTTCAAGAAGTGGCAGCTCGCGGGCGCGGCGGGTAGCGGGCAGAGTTTTGTGTTTCTTAACGGCGAACTGGCGAGCTATGGCTCGGCTGATTTTTCAATGCTCTACTACGCTGCCAAGGCGTTCGACGATTTCCACTTGCGCCTGCAGTTCCGAGTATTCGACTCGGCTAATTGTAATAGCGGTGTGTTCATCCGTTTCCGCGACCCGATGTCACGATTGCCTGACGTGCTGAGGCAACGCGCCGACGCCGAAGGCGCCGCCATTGCTACCAACCCAGCTTGGAGCGCGGTCTTTTCCGGATTCGAGGTCCAAATCGACGACAACGCTCGCGGCGACGTGACAAAAGATTTCTACGGCCGTCGGCCGGAACCCGACGGACTATTCAAGAATCGCACCGGCGCGATTTACAAGATCCCCGCAGGCGACCTGATCGTCCATACCGGCGGTCATGACACCCGCATCCAGCAATACACGCCTGGACCTCCGACACGTCCAGGCGTATGGATGCAGTACGACATCGTGGTCGCGGGCAATCATTATGAAGTGACTCTCACCGACACCGAGACTGGTGCTTCGCAATTGACCACGATCTTCGACAACACCGACACGGAGCGAGGCGTTGCCAAGATCGGCGGAACACCGGTCGGATTTATCGGCATCCAGTCGTATCCGAATTCGCCTGTTGCATTTCGCAATATCTGGATCAAATGAGCCAGGGCGGATTCTCTCCAAGCGCTGATCTGTGCAGTTAAACAGAGTGTTTATCGTTAATGCGATTAACATTATCGACTTTGGACGCGCTACCGAAAATGCCGTAAGTATTTCTACGCCCCTAATTTTCGCTCTACATGCCCAAGCATTCGGTTGCGAGCCGAAGTCTCCGCCACTCTCGCCCATCTTTCTCGGCCATAAATTTTAGCCCGCGCGACCAATAACAACTACGGTTGAGGCCCCAGAGTCCGACGGGACTATTACGTTTTTATGACAGCGCTGGTTGAGATTGGATGGATTGACGAAAATTCTCCGGTTTCAGCAACATGCGGGAGCTTCGATTTCAGTTAGAAAGCCCACGCATTCGGTCGAAAGCCGAATGCTCTACAGAATCTCTGTAATTGCTTGATACAAAAGATTTTTGGCTCCCCGGGGGAGGATTCGAACCTCCAACATTTCGGTTAACACCCGAACCACCACTTCATCAGAACTTGCCGGAGTTGGCTCTAATCGAAGGAAATCAGCTAGTTGCGACTAAACCTGACGAATCACTTTCTCCTTCTTTGTTCACCTTTCGTTCGCATTTTGCCGCCATTCACCACTATTAGTATTACGAATTTATGACCGCACGAGCCATTCGGGAAAGAACCGAACGGTCGGCGTCTCGCCGGGTCCCGGGACCCGGGTGAAGCAATTTCCAACTCTTCGATTACCTGCCGTGACTTTAATTTCGTCGCAAGTTGCCGGAGCCGAGCTTACGGCCGGGGTGCGTCATTCAGTAGCCGTTAACGCCTGCCCGGCTGGATGAGGCACAACTAGCACTTTGTCGATTCGATTCCCGTCCATATCAACGACTTCGAAACGATTCTCTTCCCAGACAAACTGCTCCCCCGTCGAGGGGATCTTTCCGAGCCTGTCCATCACGAATCCGGCCACGGTTTGGTAGGTGCCGGTTCCTTCGCGTGGTAGTCGCTCGACATGCAACAAGGCTTTCAACTCTTCGATTGGAACGCTGCCGTCCACCAGCCACGACCCGTCGGAGCGTTGCACCATACTGCGTTCGTGAGCCGGTTCGTCGGGTAGCTCACCGACCAAAGCTTCCAAAACATCGGTCGCGCTCACTAGCCCCCGCACGCTTCCGTGCTCGTCCACCGCGAGAGCGATATGGACGGTCGTTTGGCGAAACTGTTCCAGTACTTTGAGCGCAGCCATGGATTGCGGGACGATCACGGCATGCTTCACCAATCCGCGAACGTCGGCATTCTCCAGCGCGGCAAGAAAATCTTTGGCGTGCAAGATTCCGATCACGCGGTCCAAATCACCTTCGCATACCGGAAATCGCGAGTGCTGGCTGCTGGATATCTTAGCTCGCAACTCGGAAAAACCATCCTCCACGTCCAGCCAAACAATATCGGTGCGCGGCGTCATGATCGCGCTAACCCGCCGGTCGGCAAATTGAAATACACGCTCCACGATTTGATGTTCACCGGGTTCGAATATTCCCGCTTGCGCGCCCTGGCGGAGCAGTCCTCGAACATCGTCTTCGGTAACGGCCGGTTCGCCCGACTTCCGCAAGCCGAATACCTTCAGCACCGCATCCGTCGAAACACTGAGGATCGCGACAACGGGCGCTCCCATCCTCGATATCGCAGACATCAAACCGGCTACCATGCGCGCAATCCCTTCTGGATTGTGAAGGGCCAGCCGTTTCGGAA
>WNGK01007334.1_pt1 | contig 11579 bp, 11 predicted proteins | sample 5400601 | NCBI WGS metagenome assembly WNGK01 (sample SAMN13153376, study PRJNA577476) | soil metagenome | isolation source: 60 cm soil or saprolite under Garry oak tree replicate 1 | place: USA:California | collected 2016-06-15
GAAGAACTCACGCGTGCCGGGCAGATGCGGCGTGCCGCGCATCGACCCTTTCGGGGCGAACTCCATCACCGTCAGCATCTCCTGTGGCACCGGCTCGGGCACCAGCGAGCGGAGCTTCACGCCACGCCCCTGGCTCCGGGCCGCGATGTCCGCCGCGTGCCACTTGCGGACCTTGGCGTGCGGCGGTGCGAGCAGCTCGTCGATCGGCGCCGAGCGCGTTGGCCACCTTGACCAGGACCGTGAGCGACGGATTGCCCTCGCCGGACTCCAAGTTGGCGACTGTCGAACGTGGGACCGAGGCCGCCTTCGCCAATGCCTCTTGGGTCAGCGCCCTCGCGTGGCGCAGGCTGATGAGATTGCGGGCGAGATGCGCGGCAACGTGATCGGGTGCGTCCATCGATTCGACCTTCCGCCAATATGCTGGACAACGCGCTTGGGGCCGCTACGCCCGGCGCCTACCATCGTGTTACGGAAAGGAGAACATACATGGCAGGAACGTACAACCTTGAAGCGCCAAGGCCCGATCACTCCGACACGATCGCGGGGCTGCGCGTTGCGATCACCGGCGGCACCTCGGGCCTCGGTCTCGCGCTGGTGCATGAGCTCGTCGCGCGCGGGGCGCGCGTCGCCTTCGTCGCCCGCGATCGGGACCGCGTCGAGCGCGTCGCGGCCGCGACACGCGCCCACGGCATCGTCGGCGACGTCGCCAGGAAGGATGACATCCATCCGATCGCCATCCAGGCCATCGGCCTTCTCGGCGGCCTCGATGTTCTGATCAACAATGCGTCGAGCCTCGGACCCGTGCCGCTGCGTCAGCTCGGCGATACCGACTGCGAGGACCTCGAGCTGGCACTCTCGACCAACCTCGTCGGACCGTTCCGGCTGACCAAGGCGCTGCTCGGCGCGCTCTGCGCCTCCGCCCGCGAGAGGCGTGGCGCGGTAGTGCTCAACGTGTCGAGCGATGCGGCGATCAACGCCTATCCGGGCTGGGGTGCGTACGGCGCAAGCAAGGCGGCATTGCACCACTTGAGCCGCATCTGGCAGGAAGAGTTGGCGATCGAGGGCGTGCGCTTTCTTTCGCTCGATCCCGGAGACATGGATACGCCGCTGCACGCGCTGGCTGTTCCGGACGCGGAGCCGGCCACCCTCAAACGTCCTGCCGATGCCGCACGCGAGTTGATCGGCGCGATCGAGCGTGCTCTGCTCGACCTGCGTTCTTCGGCGCAGGCGCCTCCGTGCGAGAGCAGGGGCGTCGAAGCCGTCGCAACAGCGTGCGCATGATCCCTGCGCGCGACCCGATCCAGCGTCGGGCGGATGCGAAGCTCCTCGTGCTTCGCTCCGACGGGACGATCGTGCACGCGCCGCGCTCGGCGCTCCCAGGTTGGGCGCGCCGGGGCGATCTTGTCGTCGCCAACGATGCGGCGACGTTACCGGCGAGCCTTCGGGGTCTGCACGTGCCCACCGCTGAAGCGATCGAAGTGCGGCTGGCGGGCAGGCGTTCGCTCGAGCCCGACGCTCTGCGCCGCTGCGTCGCCGTGGTCTTCGGCGCCGGCGACTTCCGAATCCGGACCGAGGATCGCCCGCTGCCGCCGCCGCTCGCCGCGGGTGATCGGCTCGCGCTCGGACCTTTGACGGCGATTGTCGAGCGCACACTCGGCCATCCGCGCCTGATTGCGCTTCGTTTCGAGGCAACGACCGCCGAAGTATGGGCCGGCGTTGCGCGGCACGGCCGGCCCATCCAGTATGCGCACATGCCCTCGCCCCTCACGTTGTGGGACGTCTGGACGCCCATCGCCGGGCCGCCTGTTGCTTTCGAGCCGCCGTCGGCCGGCTTCATGCTCGACTGGCAGACGCTCGGCGCGCTCCGCGGTCGCGGCGTCGCGTTTGCCACGCTCACGCACGCGGCGGGCATCTCCTCCACCGGCGACCAAGCGCTCGATGCGCGGCTGCCCTTTGACGAGCCGTACCTCATTCCCGCCGCCACGGTGCGCGCGATCGGTTGCGCGCACGCCCGCGGCGCACGCGTCATCGCAGTGGGTACCACCGTCGTGCGCGCGCTCGAGCACGCGGCATTGCACGGCACGAACGTACGGGCAGGTCCGGGGCTGGCCACGCAACGCATCGGCGCCGGCACGCCGCTCCGGGTGGTCGACGCGGTCGTCTCCGGCACCCACGAGCCGGGTAGCAGCCACTACGATCTCCTGCGTGCGTTCGCGGACGATGCGGCATTGCGTGACGCGGATGCCGCGCTCGACGCGCATGACTATCGCAGCCACGAGTTCGGGGATTCGGTCCTGATCGAGCGCCAAGCGCGACATCGCACCGGGCAGCCGCTGCCCGCGCACGCGCTCGCTGCGTAAAACGCGATCGTCGTCTTAGGGCCGCGATGGCGCGCGCCCGAGCTATACTCTCGCGCGAGCGGCTAAGGAACCTGAGGGCGATGCGGTCGCGCCTGGCTGCGCCACGACAATCATCCGGAGGAGAAGATGAAGGCTTGGTTGCTTGGCTTGCTCGTGCTCGTCGGGTCGACCGCGTTCGCGCAGGTGCCGGTCATTCCGTACGACGGCGATATCGATTTCCTGAAGCTCCCCAAGGATCTGTATCTCGGCGAGGTCACCGGGGTCGCGGTGAATTCGAAGAAGCACATCTTCGTCTTCTCGCGGGGCAGCACGGCCGGGCCCGCGTATGCCGCCGCTGCGGCGCAGCTTCTCGAGTTCGGACCCGACGGCCAGTTCGTTCGCGAGATCGGGAAGAATCTGTACGCGTGGTCGTTCGCACACTATGTGCGCGTCGACAAAGAAGACAACGTCTGGGCGGTCGACAAGGGCTCGGACATGATCATCAAGTTCAACCCAGAGGGCCGCGTCGTCATGGTCTTCGGCCGCAAGCAGGAAGCCTCCGACGAGGAAACCGGGCCGCTCAAACATCCGAAGCCTCCTCTTCCGGCTGAGGACGGTCGCTTCCGCCAGCCGACCGACGTGGCCTGGGATCCGGCCGGCAACACCTACATCAGCGACGGCTACATCAACTCGCGCGTCGCCAAGATCGATCGCAACGGCAACTGGCTCAAGTCCTGGGGTGACCGGGGCGATACGCCCGGTTTTTTCAACACGCCGCACAGCATCGCCGGCGATGCCCAGGGCAACATCTATGTCGCCGATCGCTTCAACCGGCGCATCCAGGTCTTCGACGGCGACGGGAAGCTATTGCGCGTGATCACCATCGACGTGCCTTTCGATCGCAACGCACGGCCCGCGATCGGTAGACCCGATCCCGATGCAAAATCCGGCACGTTCTCCGCGGGCGCGCCGTGGGCGCTGTGCATCACCCCGGGACCGAACCAGGTGCTGTTCAGCGCCGACGCGTTTCCCGGGCGGATCTACAAGCTCACCCTCGACGGCAAGGTACTCGGTGTGCTCGGCGAGTCGGGCAAGCAGGCGAAGCAGTTCGGCTGGGTGCACGAGATCGCCTGCCCGAGCGAGAAAGAGATCTACGTCGCCGAGCTGTTGAACTGGCGGATGCAGAAACTGACGCTGCGGTAAACGACTCGCCTCAGCCGGGAATTATGAAGTCGTTCCTGATCGCGTTCGGGGCGCTCGCTCTCGCGTGCACTTGTATCGGAAGCGCGTTCGGCGAAGCGTCGATCGTTCGCGACCTGCCTCCGGGCTTGCAGGTGCCCGACGCGGCGAAGCCGCAGCCCGGGTTCGACGTAAACCAGGCGACCGAAGCATGGCTTGCCCTGCTGTCGCCGGAGCAGCGGCAGCTCTCCGATGCGTATTTCGAGGGCCGTTACTGGCTCCACTTCTGGGATCTCGTCTACGGCGTCGGCGTGCTGGCGCTGCTGCTCTTCGCGGGCTGGTCGACGCGCATGCGCAACCTGGCGGAACGGCTCTCCCGCCGGCGCTTCCTGAGCGTGATGATCTACGCTGCGCTCTTTCTCCTGGCCAATTTCATCCTCAGTCTGCCGTTTCTGGCATACGCCAGGTTCTGGCGCGAGCATCAGTACGGCCTGTCGAACCTGACCTTCCCGGGATGGCTGCGCGAACAGTTCATCGGGCTTGCGGTCACGCTCGTCATCGGCTCGGTTGCGCTCGCGTTGCTCTATGCCGCGATTCGGCGCACGGGTGCCCGCTGGTGGGTATGGGCCACCGGACTCGGCTTTGTGGTCACGCTATTTCTCGATCTGATCGAGCCCGTTTTCGTCGCACCGCTCTTCAACGACTACAAGCCCCTGCCGGAGGGGCCGACGCGAGACGCGGTCTTCGCGCTTGCCCGCGCGAACGAGATCCCGATCGATCACGTGGCCTGGTTCGACGCGTCCAAGCAGACCACGCGGATCAGCGCCAACGTGTCGGGCCTGCTCGGCGTCGCGCGGATCAGTCTCAACGACAATCTGCTCGACAAGACCTCACTGCCGGAGATCAAGGCGGTGCTCGGTCACGAGATGGGGCACTACGTGCTCAATCACGGCTTCCTGCTGGCGGTTTATCTGACCCTGCTGTACGCCGTCGCCCTGGGCGTGGTGCATGTCGGGCTGGACCGCGCGCTTGCCCGATGGGGCGCGCGCCTCCGTCTTCGCGATCGGGCCGATCCGGCCGCCCTGCCGCTGATGCTGGGAATTTTCCTGATCGTGTGGTTCGTGCTGACGCCGCTCGTCAACACGGTGATCCGCACGGTTGAAGCCGAAGCCGATATCTTCGGGCTCAACGCGTCGCGCGAGCCGGAGGGTTTCGCCATGGCGTCGATGCGGCTGTCCACGTACCGTAAGCTCAGACCCGGCCCGCTCGAAGAGTTTCTGTTCTACGATCATCCCAGCGGATACGACCGGGTGCGCCGCGCGATGCTGTGGCGCAAGGAAAACCTGCCTGCGGCCGCGACCCGGTAGCGTCCGCGGCGATCAAGCGTTCCGGCACAGCACTCACATAGCGATGGACCCGTCCTTTCCCTGGCGCCACGTCGGCGGCGTGGTCACCCGAGCGCTGATCCCGATTCTCGGCGTGCTCTTCCTGCATTGGTCGGCGGGCAACCTGCTGATCGTCTATTTCGCCGACACGCTCGCTTCGTTTTTCTCGGTGAGCGTGCTGGCGGTCGGTCGGCTCCATGGTATCGAAGAAGAGAGCGGTCCGGGCTGGTATCGACGCTTGTCCACGGGTGCGCAGCTTGCGGGTTCGGGCGCGATGCTCACCCTCATTATCGCCCTCGTGCCCTTCGGCTTTCTGCTGTTCATGCTCCTGGTCGAGGACTTCGAGTGGCGCTTTGCGCTGCACGACCGGGACCTGTGGATCGGCGTTGCAGCACAGTTCTGCGCCGCGGTGACGCTGCTGCTGCGCGAGTACCGCCGCATCGAGGCCGCTGCCGACGCGGATCGGCTGATCCGGGCACGCTTCGGGCTGGTGTTCGTGCGCTGGGTCTTCGTCTGCGGCATCTTCATCATCAGCGCCGGGATCCTGCAGCCGCAGCGCGGCGGCTTCGGGGCCGCGATCTTCAGCGTCGTGCTGGTGCTCGCCTACGCGCTGGCGACGATAGCGATGGAGCTGCAACCGGAGCGGCTGCTCGTATGGTTCGCGCCTGACCTGGTCCCAGGAGGCGCCAAGGCGAAGCCGGGCTCACCGCCGGCGCCCGGAACGGGCGGTGCGGACGCCAACCATCGCGCGTCGTTGCGCTCGCGCAAGCGCTAAGCAGCCCCTGCGCAAGTCGTCGTTCGCTTTGAGCCGAACGAGAAGGTGCGCGCGGGTCTCACAACTCAGACAACTCTTATGACATTGAGCACCGCGAGCGCGAGCACGGCCAGCCATGTAAGGCTCTGCCCCGAGACGCGGCGCTTCTTCACCGACTGCGCCCATCGACCGGAACGCGCTTGATCGTCGTGAGATCCACCCCCTCGAGGCATCGTACGTTCACTGCGGCCGTCGCCGCGCCGGACGGGCCCGTGCCGGTGGCAAGCGGCGCGCAGCCGCAATTGGGGCAGAAATGATGGTTGATGACGTGCTTGTTGAACTTGTAGGTGGACATGCTCTCTTCGGGCGACTTGAAGCGCAGCTGATCTCGTGCAACGAACCAGAGGAGATAACCCTTGCGGTTGCAATGCGAGCAGTTGCATTCCTTGACTTCAGAGAACTCGCCGTCGACCTCAAACGAGATGCGGCCGCAATGACAGCTTCCTGAATACATGACGATTACTCCACTTGATGGTTGGCCCTGGAATCGCTAGGTCAACGTGGCACTGGCAGTTGCTATTCCGCCAGCAAATAACCCCGGCTGTCCTCCAGAAAATGCGGGCCCGAGTCGGACCGCAGCGCGGTGCCGACCCCCTCGGCGGTAAGCACCTCGAGCAGCAACGCACTGGTCACTCCGCCGTCGATGATGTGCACCGAGCGCACGCCTTCGCGCACCGCCTGCAGTGCCGCGGTCACCCGCGGGCGCATGCCGCCGTCGACGACACCGTCACGCAGGAACGCCTCGCCCTCACTTGCCGTGAGGACGTACACGAGCTTGCCCGCGCGGTCGTGCACGCCGGGAACATTGGTCATCAGGATCAGCTTCTCCGCCTCGAGCGTGCGCGCGAGGCGTCCGGCGAGCAGATCGGAGTTGATGTGATACGCCGTGCCGTCGTTGCCGACCCCGATCGGCATGATCACCGGGATGAAGTTTTTCGACAGCAACAGATCGACGAGGTCGCCGTCGATGCTCTCCACGTCGCCGACGAAGCCCAGGTCGGGTGCATCGGCGTCGCCGCCCGCATCCTCCCCCGACCGCGTCAGACGGCGGGCGCGGATGAAGCGGCCGTCCTGTCCGTTCAGGCCTACCGCGCGGCCGCCGTGGCGATTGATCAGCCCGACGAGCTCCTGGTTCAGCTCTCCCAACGCCATCTCGACGATCGTCAGCGTGCGTTCGTCGGTGATGCGCACGCCGCGATGGCGGCGGCTTTCCATGCCGGTCTGGCGCATCAGCTCATCGATCCGCCAGCCGCCGCCGTGGACGACAATCGGCTTCATGCCGACCAGTCGCAGCAGCGCGACGTCGCGCGCGAACCCCGCCTTGAGGACCGGATCGGCCATCGCATTGCCGCCGAAGCGAATCACCAGCGTCTTACCGTGGTACGCCCGGATGTACGGCAGGGCTTCGGCGAGGATGTGGGCTTTGGAATTGGCGGACATCGGGGCTCACGGCGCCACGGCGAAGAATCTTAACCCGCCGGCGCATTCAGCGGGTCGGCCGTCTCATCTCGGGTGGCGCGTCGTGCCAGCGTCGGACTATAGTAGGGGAATAGCCGCTGGGCGCTCAACCGCCTCGGCCGGAGATTATTGACACCCGAGTCACAGATGACGATCGATTGGGCCTCTTTCACGCCGGGATCCGCCGTCATCGGCGGTATCATCATCGGCCTCGCCGTCGCGTTATTCGTGTTCGTGAACGGCCGGATCGCAGGCATCAGCGGCATCGTCGGCGGCTTGCTCAAGCCGGCACCGGGCGATGTGGCGTGGCGGATCGCATTTGTCGCAGGGTTGATCGCGGCGCCGCTCTGCTTTGCGATATCGGAGAAGCTCCCGCCTGTGGTGATCGATGCGACCTATCCAACATTGGTCATCGCGGGACTGTTCGTCGGCATCGGCACGCGCTACGGGGCCGGCTGCACGAGCGGTCACGGCGTGTGCGGGATCTCGCGCCTCTCGCCGAGGTCGATCCTCGCCACGCTTTCGTTCATGGCGGCCGGCTTCACGACTGTCTTCGTTGTGCGGCATTTCATCGGGAGTTGAATGCAGCGATGTATGCATTGAGCTCATTTATTGCAGGCCTTGTCTTCGGCATCGGGCTCATCGTGTCCGGAATGGTCAATCCGGCCAAGGTTCTCGGCTTCCTCGATCTTGCAGGTGCGTGGGATCCGTCGCTCGCGCTGGTGATGGCGGGCGCGGTCGTCGTGGGCGGGATCGCTTTCGCGCTCGCGGGCAGGCGCGCCTCGACGTTGCTCGGCACGCCGATGGCGCTCGCCACGACGCACGTCATCGATGCCAGGCTCGTGCTCGGCAGCCTCGCCTTCGGCGTCGGCTGGGGACTCGCCGGATTCTGCCCCGGCCCTGCGCTCGTCGCGCTCGGGGCGGGCAAGGTCAAGGCGGTCGTATTCGTTGCGGCGATGCTGGCCGGGATGCTGGTCTTCGAGCTCGCCGAACGGGCCCGTTCGAGCGGTGAGACTGCTCCGCGCGACACCGCGCGTCCGAGCGCATGATGCCCGCTGTGGAGCAACGCCGATGCTGATCTTCCGCCAACTGTTCGACCCGCAGTCATCGACCTATTCGTACCTGCTCTCCGACGCTCGCGCGCGCGAGGCCGTGCTGATCGATCCGGTGTTCGAGCAGGCGCGGCGCGATGCCGCGCTCATCGCCGAGCTCGATCTCAAGCTCGTCGCCACGCTCGAGACACACGTGCACGCCGATCACGTCACCGCGGCGTGGCTCCTCAAGCGCCAGTTCGGCGGCGCGATCGCGCTCTCCGCCGCCAGCGGCGCCGAGGGCGCCGACCGCTATCTCGCGCACGGCGACCGGGTGAAGTTCGGGACGCGCTATCTCGAGGTGCGGGCGACGCCCGGCCACACGCACGGATGCGTGACGTATGTCCTTGACGACGAGAGCATGGCGTTCACCGGCGATTGCCTGCTGATCCGCGGCAGTGGTCGCACCGACTTCCAGCAGGGAGACCCGCGTGCGATGTACAGCTCGGTGCGCAGTCAGATCCTGACCCTGCCTCCCGCGTGCCTGCTCTACCCCGCGCACGATTACCGCGGCCTCACGGTGACCAGCGTCGCCGAAGAGCGACGCTACAACCCAAGACTGGGCGGCGACATCGGCGAGTCCGACTTCGTCGGCTACATGAACAACCTCGGTTTGCCGCATCCGAAGCTGATCGACATCGCGGTGCCGGCGAACCTGCGCTGCGGGCACCCGGAGAAGGATACGGCGCTGCCCGCCGAGCCCGGTTGGGCACCTTTGACGTTCACCTTCGCCGGCATCTGGGAGATCCGGCCCGATGCGCTCGAGGAAAACGCGGCGCACGTCCAGATCCTCGACGTGCGCGAGCCCGACGAGTATCACGGCTCGCTCGGACACATCCACGGCGCGAAGCTGATTCCCCTCGGGATGCTTGCCGCGCGCGCGCTCGAGCTTGCCCGCGATCGTCCGGTCGTCGCGGTGTGCCGTTCGGGTGCCCGGTCGGCTCAGGCTTCGGTCATGTTGCAGCGGGCGGGATTCAACGACGTCGCCAATCTCGCGGGGGGGATGCTGCGCTGGCGCTCCGAGGGTTATCCGGTGGAGGGTGGGCAGGCGTAGCTCGCGCCATACTCGCTGTCAGATGCTTCGATTTAGTGCCGGATCGGAGACAGCGGATGGGTTCCTGACAGCTCGCTTCATGTTTCGCTGTCGGCGGTTTCCCTCCTGACGATCTGGGTATTTGACGCTGGCGGCAGCCTTCGGGTACCGTGGGCCCCCACACACCAAGATCGCGACCGCTCATCGTATCGGGGCCGGCTCGCGGCGGTAACGCCACCAGGAGGAGCCCGATGACCGTCATTCGATGCCTTGTGCGGCCGATCGCCCGCGCCGCAGCGTTCGCCCTGCTGTTCGCGCTCGCCTTGTGCTTTCCGCTCGGCGTGGCCCCTGCATTCGCCGCCGATACGATCAACGCCTACTCGATCTGGCCGGAAAACTGGGCGCGGCCGATGTTCGAGGAATTCGAGAAGGCGACCGGGATCAAGGTCAACTTCGTGCGCTTCTCGTCCGGCGAAGCGCTCGCGCGCGTGATGGCCGAGAAGAACAATCCGCAGGTCGACGTGCTGTTCGGCGGGCCGGTCGAGACCTTTGCCGCGGGCATCAACGAAGGCGTGTTCGAGCCGTACAAGCCGCCGTCCTTCGCCAAGCTTCCCGCGCGTTTCCGTCACCCCGACGGACAGTGGATCGCCATCGCCGACGATCCGCTGGTGTTCATGTCCAATGACAAGTTCCTGAAAGAGCACAATCTGAAAGCCCCGGCGTCGTGGAACGATCTGCTCGCACCCGCCTACAAGAACATGCTGCAAATGGCCGACGCTCGGACTTCCGGCACCGCGGTGACGCGGATCTTTTCCGTCCTGGAGGTGAACGGCCGCGACGAGAACAAGGCGTTCGATTACATGAAGAAGTTGCGGCCCAACGTGCAGCTCTACACCAAGAGCGGCGGAGGCGGCACGCTGCCCGTGGGCCTGGGTCAGGCCGGTGCGGGCATCTTCTTCATCGTCGACGCGCTTGACACCAAGGCCAAGGGCTACGAGGTCACCATCAGCTTTCCGAAGGAGGGCATCGGCACGGCCGCCGAAGGGATCGCGCTCATCAAGGGCGCGAAGAATCCGGCGCTGGGCAAGAAGCTGATCGATTGGGCAACCTCGCCGGCAATGCAGGGCCAGTTTGCGAAATACAAGATCAACTTCGTGCCGGCGCATCCCGACGTTGCGCTCGATCCCGGTCTTGCGGCGGTGCTCAAGGATGCCAAGCTCTTTCCGATCGACGCCGACTACGCGGGCGCCAACCGCAAGCGCATCGTCGAGCGCTGGGTCGCCGAGGTCCTCAATCCGTAGGAGCCTCTGAACAGGCCCCTAGCCGTGGCGAGCCTCGCCGGCCGGGCGCTCCCGGCCGCAGCAGCGCGCATCCGTCGCGATCCTACGGTCGCGGTGGCGGTGCTGTCGCTTTGGCTCCTGCTCGCGCTGTTCGTTGTCTACCCGCTGGCGATGCTGCTCGCGCGGGTGCTCTTCGATCACGGCACCTTCACGACGGCCGGGCTCGCGGCCGTGGTTACCGACCGGCATCAGATGCGCGCCTTCTGGAACAGCCTGCTGCTGGGCTCTCTGGTCGGCATCGTCGGCACACTGCTCGGCTTTCTGTTCGCTTTCACCGCCGCCCGCGGGCGGCTGCCGCGGTGGCTGCTCACCGCGATCGACGCCAGCGTGCTGCTGCCGCTGGTCTCCCCGCCGTTCACCACCGCGATCGCGATGATCTTCTCGTTCGGGCCGAGGGGGCTCGTCACCTACGAATTGCTCGGCGTCAAGGGCTATACGGTGTACGGACTAACGAGCACGCTATTCTCCGAGGCGGTGACGTATTTCCCGATCGCATATCTCACGCTGCGGCCCATCCTCGCCGCGATCGACTCAAACATCGAAGGCATGGCGCTGTCGCTCGGTGCGTCGCGCTGGCGGGTCTTCCGTACCGTGACGCTGCCGCTGACGATCCCGGGATTGGCCAACGCCTTCCTGCTGTTATTCGCCGCGTCGCTCGCCGATTTCGCCACTCCCTTGATCCTCGCCGGCAACAGCTTCCCCGTACTGCCAACGCAGGCGTTCCTGCAGATCACGGGCTTGTTCGACCTGCGCGGCGGGGCCGCGCTCTCGTTCGTGCTGCTCGTTCCGGCGCTTATCGTCTTTCTGCTGCAGCGCTATTGGGTGAGCCGGCGCTATTACGTGACCGTCACCGGCAAGGGCGCCGGGCAAACGCCTTTCATCAGCGTCTCGCCGCTCGCGCGGAACCTGCTTCTGCTCGCCTGCGCGCTCATCACATTGG
>WNGK01041490.1_pt1 | contig 11579 bp, 10 predicted proteins | sample 5400601 | NCBI WGS metagenome assembly WNGK01 (sample SAMN13153376, study PRJNA577476) | soil metagenome | isolation source: 60 cm soil or saprolite under Garry oak tree replicate 1 | place: USA:California | collected 2016-06-15
CGTCGAGCTCGACCACGCGCGTCCGACCATCCATGATCTTGACCACCTCGGCAAGGCCGGCGGCGTTCCGATCGCAGAGCGCGACGCGCGCCCCCTGGCGGCCCAGCGCGAGCGCAGTGGCGCGCCCGATACCCGAGGCCGCTCCGGTGACGACGGCCACTCGCTCGCTTGTCATGATCTCCCGCCCTTCATCTCATTTGACCTCAGCCTCCCTGAAACATCCCTCTCCCCTCTGGGGAGAGGGCCGCCGTTCGAGCCGAGAGGCCCGCCTCGGGCGACGAGGCGAGGGCTGAGTAGGGAGGAGCTCCTTCGGTGCGAAAGCTAACACGCTTTCACGAGCCGCGCATGACACCACGCCCCCTGCTATGATGCGGCCCTGGCGCCGGCGTGGATCGGCGCCGAGATCTCACGGCGAGGGTCACGAATGCGCTATCGCCCGTTTGGCCGGACCGGATTGCAGGTGTCCGTGGTGGGCTTCGGCTGCTGGCCGATGGCCGGCGACCGCTACGGCGCGATCGAGGACGACGAGGCCGTCAAGGCCATCCATCGCGCCCTCGACCGCGGCGTCAACTGCGTGGACACCGCGCCCGCCTACGGCGCCGGCCACTCGGAGGAAGTGGTGGCCCGCGCGCTCGAGGCGCACCGCCGCGACGTCATCCTCGTCACCAAGTGCGGCGTGAAGGTGCCGCCGGCCGGCCAGCCCGGGCCGCTGCGCGACGCCAGCCGCGCCAACATCCTCCGCGAAGTCGACGCGAGCCTGAAGCGCCTGCGCACCGACTGGGTGGACGTGCTCCTCGTCCACTGGCCCGACGCCGACACGCCGTTCGAGGAGACCATGCGCGCGCTCGAGGAGGTGGTGGCCTCCGGGCGCGTTCGCTTCGTCGGCGTGTCGAACTTCACGGGCGCCATGATCGAGGAGTGCCTGCGCACGCGCCGCGTCGACGTCTCGCAGGTGGGCTATCACATGCTGGACCGGCGCCAGGAGCATGAGACGTTCCCGACCTGCCTCACCCACGGCATCGGTGTCATGGGCTACGGCTCCCTCGGGCACGGCCTCCTCACCGGCGCCTTCACCGCCGCCACCACCTTCGATCCCGCGCGCGACTGGCGCGGCAACGGCGTGGCCTTCGGCCAGCCCATCTTCCGCGCCGACAACTTCCAGACGAACCTCCGCGTCATCGAGCGGCTCCGCCATGAGGTCGCCGAGCCGCGCGGGGTGCCCCTGAGCCAGATCGCCCTCGCCTGGGTGCTGGGCCACCCCGCGGTCAGCACCGCGCTGGTGGGCGCCCGCACCCCCGCCGAGGTGGACGCCAACGACGCGGGCGCCGAGCTCGATCTCTCCTCGACCGAGCGCGCGACCATCGATGCCATTCTCGGAGGCGTGGCGGGCCGCGTGAAAGAGTTCACCCCGCTGCGGCCGGCCATGCAGCCGTGGGGTGAAGAGATCCCGGCGGGCCGGCCCGCCTGACCCGACAAGGAGACGTGACGCCATGCCCAAGGTGCTGACGGAAGAGCAGGTGCGAGCGTTCGAGCGGGACGGCTGCCTCTTCCCGGTCCGGGCCATGAGCGCCGAGCGCGCGCGCCACTACCGCGAGCGGTTCGAGGCTCTCGAGGCGCGCGTCGCCGACATCAAGAAGATGAAGACGAAGTCGCACCTCCTCTGCCCGTGGGTGCTGGAGATTGCCGAAGATCCCCACATCCTCGACATCTTCGAAGACCTGGTCGGGCCGAACCTGCGCTGCTGGAGCATGGCCTGGCGCGTGAAGAAGGCCGACGGCCAGACCTTCGCGGGCTGGCACCAGGACTCCGCCTATGGCGCGGCGATGCCCGTGGTGCTTGGAGGTCTCGCGCTGTCGGAGTGCGGGGCGACGCAGGGATGCCTCCGCGGCATCCCGGGCTCGCACAGGTGGGGCATCCTGCGCCACGAGGAGAGCGACGACCCGCGGAGCATTCTCGCCAAGGGGCAGTACATCACCGACGCCTTCGACGAATCGAAAGCGGTCGACTTCACCCTCCAGCCCGGCGAGATGGTGATGTTCGACAATTCGCTCGTCCACGGCTCCGGCACCAACTTCGGTCCCGACCGCCGCTTCCTGCTCCTGGTGGAGATGTTCCCGACCTGGGCCAAGCCTCCGCGGGTGCGCCAGCCCGCCATGCTTCTGCGCGGCACCGACACCACCGGCAACTTCGACGACGAGCCCCGGCCCGACGCCGAGTGGTCCGAGACCGCCCTGGCCAACTGGGCCGCCGTCGTCAATTCGCGCGCCAAGCTTATCTTCGAGGACAGCCGCATCGGCCCCAGCGAGGCCTACGGGGGCAAGCGCCCCGCGACGTGAGATGGGGAGCTACCTCGACCCTGTTGCCGATCGGTCACGATGAAGACTCGTAGCGTGGAGAGCGAGATGCTTGCGATTTCAGCGACCGACGAATGGCGAGCCGCGCACCCTGGAGCAACTATTGGCTTGCTGGAACTGTCAGGCGTGGAGAACACGCGCCCGTCGTCCCGGGTGAATGAGCGCAAACGCGAAATCGAAGCGGACTTGCGGGAACGCTACAAAGGTTTCACTCGGAAGGATTTCTTGGCGCTTCCCGTGATGGCCGAATACGACCGGTACTACACGCGCTTCAACAAGACCTATCACGTGCAGCTCCAACTCGAGTCGATCGTCCTGAAGGGAAAGCACCTTCCGGATGTGTCGCCGGCGGTTGATGCGAACTTCATGGCTGAAGTCGAGACGTTGATCCTGACGGCTGGCCATGACAGCCAGAAGCTGCGCGGACTGATCGTGATTGATGTCTCTGGCGAAAGCGAACAGATGACGCAGATGAATGGAGCTCCCAAAGCCATTCGGTCAGGCGACATGATCATGCGAGATGCGGACGGAATCTGTTGTTCGATCATCTATGGGCAAGATGCTCGGTCGCCGATTTCCCCGGAGACTTCCCGTGTTCTCTACGTTGCCTACGCGCCCGCGGGTATCGCAGCGGACACAGTCGAAGGTCAACTCCGGGGGATTGAAGAGAATCTCCGTCTGTTCTCTGCGGCTGTCGTAGTGGAGCAACATCGCCTCCTCGCCACCTGAAATCAGGAAGGCCTGGGAGATTTCGATGCATTACTTGATGCTCAACAGGACTGATCAGAATAGCTTACTGTCGAAGCTCCAGGCCATGCCCGACTTCCTGGAGGCCTCCTTCGGGACGGTCTCGCCGCTGGAGGCCGCGACGCCTGGACCGAATGGCGCTTTCTCTCCGGTCGAGCATTGCTGGCACCTGGCGGACCTGGAACGTGAGGGGTACGCGGTGCGAATCCGCCGGCTCCTCGAGGAAGACAATCCCGGGCTGCCCGACTTCGATGGGACGCGTCGGGGCGAGCAGGAAGGTGTTGGTGCCATCGTGCTCTGCGACATTCCGGCGATGATGGGGGAGCACGACGCATCCCACCGAGAAGAAATCGAAGAGTGGAAGCGAGCCAGGCACGACGGGTAAGCGCCGCGACTCGGTTCGGGATGGACGTGCCGCGAGATGGACACGCGCGACTGGCTGAACGAGACGGAGCGGGAGGTCAGTCATCTCGGCTAGAATGTCGACCCGCGCCTGTGAGCGAGCCGCTTCAAGGCCGCTTGCCTTGGCGATTGGTCTCCACCGGCCGGCGGTCTGAGCAGGAGGCGGGGCGATGGCAGGCGACGAGCGCGTGATTGAGCGCATTCCCGGCTACTGCGCGCTGTGTATCTCGCGGTGTGGCTCGATCGCCGTCGTCGAGGACGGCCGCTTCGTCGCGCTGGAGCCAGATCCCACTCACCCGACCGGCCAGGCGCTCTGCGCGAAGGGGCGGGCCGCGCCCGAGCTCGTCTACCACGGGGACCGCCTGCTCTATCCGCTCAAGCGAACGCGCCCGAAGGGCGATCCCGACCCTGGCTGGCAGCGCATCAGCTGGGACGAAGCGCTCGACCTGACCGCCACCCGGCTACGGCAGCTCGCGGAGCGGCACGGCCCGGAGAGCGTCGCGTTCAGCGCGGTCTCTCCGTCCACCTCCGCGCTGGCGGACTCGTATCACTGGGTGCAGCGCTTGATGCGGGCGTTCGGGAGCCCAAACCTCTGCGGGTCGGCGGAGCTGTGCGGATGGGGACGGGGCCAGGCCACGAGCTACACGTACGGCGTCGGCATGTCGACCGGCGGCATCATGCCCGATCTCGAGAACGCCGGGTGCATCATGTTCTGGGGGTACAACCCGAGCCTCGCTCGCATCAGCCACGCCACCGCCGCGGTGGCGGCGCTCAAGCGCGGCGCCCGCCTGATCGTCGTCGATCCACGCCGAACCGGGCTCGCCGGCAAGGCCGACGTCTGGCTCCGCGTGCGACCGGGCACCGACGCCGCGCTCGCCCTCGGCATCGCGCACGTCATGATCGAGCGCGGATGGTACGACGCCGACTTCATTCGCGACTGGACCAACGGCCCGCTGCTCGTGCGCTCGGACACCGGCCGGCTCCTGACCGAGCGCGACGTCTCGCCCGAGGGGAGCGCGCAGCGATACATGGCCTGGGATACGCAAACACGGCGCCCGCTTGTCTACGACTCCGGGCGCCGTCGCTACGAGCGGGAGAATGCCGAGCCGATGCTCTTCGGCGAGTACGCGATCGAGACGCTGGGTGGCCCGGTCGCCTGTCGACCGGCCTTCGATCTATATGCCCAGCGGTGCCGCGAGTATCCCCCCGCGGCGGTCGAGGCGATCACCTGGGTCGAGCGCGAGCACATCGAGCGCGCCGCCCGGCTCCTGTGGGAGGCGCGCCCGGTCGCCTACTATTCGTGGAGCGGTGTCGAGCAACAGACGAGCTCCGGCCAGATCGCCCGTGCCGTCTCGCTGCTCTATGCCCTCACCGGAAGCTTCGATGCCAAGGGCGGCAACGTGCACTTCGCCTCCGTGCCTTCCCAGAACGTCGCCGGCGACGAATTGCTGTCGGCCGGCCAGCGCGCCAAGGCGCTGGGCTTCCCGCAAAGGCCGCTGAGCTCGTCACGCGTCCAGTGGATCACCTCGGACGATCTGTACCGTGCCATCCTGACGAGCCAGCCATACGCCGTGCGCGGGCTCGTCGGCTTCGGCGCCAACCTGCTCCTCGCCCACGCCGACGTCATCCGCGGCCGCGAGGCGCTGGTCACTCTGGACTTCTACGTCCACGCCGACCTCTTCATGAACCCCACGGCCGAGCTGGCCGATGTCGTCCTGCCCGTCGCGACTCCCTTCGAGCGGGAAGGGCTCAAGGTCGGCTTCGAGGTGAGCGCCGACGCGCAGACGCTCGTGCAATTGCGCCCGCCCGTCATCGAGCCCCGCGGCGAGGCCCGCTCCGACACGGCGATCGTGTTCGACCTCGCCTGCCACCTCGGCCTCGGCGACAGCTTCTGGCACGGCGACGTGGACGCGGCCTATCGCCACCAGCTCGGCCCGTCAGGCGTGACGCTCGAGAAGCTCCGCGAGAATCCCGGCGGCGTTCGCGTGCCGGTCCAGACCCGCTATCGCAAGTACGCCGAAGCGCAGGACGGAGCCCCGAAAGGATTCGCCACGCCGACACGCAAGATCGAGATCTACTCCGAGCTCTTCGCCCAGCACGGCTATCCGCCCCTGCCGACATATGAAGAGCCGCTGATGAGCCCGCTCTCGCAACCGGAGCACGCCGCGCGGTATCCGTTGATTCTCACCTGTGCCAAGGACACGCAGTTCTGCGAGAGCCAGCATCGCGGGCTGCCGAGCCTGCGGCGGCGCGCGCCCGATCCGGAGATCGAGCTGCACCCGGATGCCGCCGCGGAGCGCGGCATCCGGGCGGGCGACTGGGTGAGCGTGGAGACGCCGGAGGGCCGCATCCGAGCGCGCGCCCGGCTGAACGACAGCCTGGAGCCGCGCGTGGTCTGTGGCCAGCACGGCTGGTGGCAGGCCTGTCCGGAGATCGGCGCCCCTGCCTACGATCCCTTCGGCCCCCAGGGCGCCAACTACAACCTCATCATCGGTAACGCCGCGATCGACCCCATCAGCGGCTCCGTCCCGCACCGCGCCTACCTCTGCCAGGTCATCCGCGGTGATTGAGTATGCCTCCAGCGGCTCTGAGGCTTGTCGCGTTACTCGTAGCGCTAGCAACCGGCTGCCTCGGAGCGTCCACGGGCTGGGCCCAGGGCGGCGCTCACATCATGGTCACGCCGACCGACCTCAAATGGGCGGATGTACCGTCCCTGCCGGCGGGGGCAAAAATCGCCGTCATCGAAGGGCCGCCAACTGACGCGGTTCCCTTTACGTTCCGGCTCAAGTTTCCTGCGGACTACAAGATCCCTGCTCATTCGCACCCGGCGATCGAGCATGTCACGGTGATTTCCGGCACGCTCCACTTCGGGGCCGGCGACAAGCTCGATGCGACAAAGACCAAACCATTGTCGGCGGGAAGCGTTGCCATCATGCCGCCCAAGACGAACCACTTTGGCTGGACGAAAGAGGAGACGATCGTTCAGGTGCACGGGGTGGGGCCGTGGGGCGTCACGTACGTCAATCCCGCAGACGATCCAATGAAGAAATGACCGCCGCCTAAATCCGCGCCTTCGAGAGTAAACGTTACGCACGCCAGCAGTCACTGGAGGGAGCTGATCGTATCGGCTCGTGCCCATCCGTACGCCACCTCGCGACACAAATGCTTCAACGCAGGTTCAGGAGGCGCACTCAAATGAGCGACCATCACAGAGTCTCACGACGACAGCTTTTCGGTATGGCGATTGCCGCAGGCGGATTCGCCGTGTCTGGCGCGGTCAATTCAGTGTTCGCCCAGGCGTTGAAACGGACTCCGGGTGAAATCCTCGGGCCCTTCTACCCCGTCCTCAGATCGGTGGAGAAAACCGCCGATCTGACCGCTCTACCTGGCAAGCCAGGGCGCGCCGCCGGCCAGGTCATCTATGTCATGGGGCGGGTCGTGAACGTTCAAGGGCAGCCAGCGAAAGGGGCGAGAGTCGAGCTTTGGCAAGCTAACACCCATGGGCGCTACACCCACCCGAGCGACACGAATCCGGCCCCCCTCGATCCCAACTTCGAGGGTTTCGCGGTTCAGGACACCGACGCCGAAGGTCGTTACCGATTCAAGACGATCAAGCCGGGAGCATATCCCGCTACTGCGGACTGGATGAGGCCGCCTCATCTTCACTTCGAGGTGACAGGGAAGATCAACCGCACGATCACACAGATGTATTTCCCAGGAGAGCCGTTGAACGACAAAGATCTCCTGCTGCAGAACATCCGCGCGAACAAAGACAGTCTGATCGCGAAGGTACTGCCCGCAACCTCGGATGTTGAGCCTGATTCGCGCATCGTGGTCTGGGATATCGTGCTCGACAAGGGGTGACGTTCCCGCACAGGGCCGGCGCGCACGCCGACTAGCCGTTACGCCGTGCTCGTCTTTCACGGCCAGGACCTCACGGACGAGCAGCAGCTTGCCTTCACGCTGAACTTCGGCGAGCTGGAGAGATACCAGACCGCAGGCCATGTCCGCAAGCGCGAGGATCATCGGCTCGGTCCCGACATCGCGGATTTCTCCAACCTGGACAAGCACGGCAAGATCATGTCGCCCGAGGACCGGGTGTGGTTCTTCAAGCTGGGCGACCACCTCTGGCATTCCGACAGCTCCTTCCGGCCGATTCCCGCGAAGTATTCGCTGCTCTCCGGCCGCATCATTCCCTCGTGGGGCGCCAACACCGAGTTCGCGGACATGCGCGGCGCCTACGATGCCCTCGACACGCGGACCAAGGCGGAGATCGAGGACCTGATCTGCGAGCACTCCTTGATGTACTCGCGCGAGCAGATCGGCTTCACCGATCTCACGCCCGAGGAGATGGCGGCCTTCAAGCCGGTGCGCCAGCGTCTGGTGCGCGTGCACCCGGCCACCGGGCGCAAGTCGCTCTTCCTCTCCTCGCACGCGGGCGCCATCGTGGGCTGGACCATCCCCGAGGCGCGCATGTTCCTGCGCGACCTGACGGAGCACGCCACGCAGCGGGAGTTCGTGTACTCGCACGCCTGGAAGCCCCACGACCTGGTGATGTGGGACAACCGCGCGACCATGCACCGGGCCCGCCGGTTCGATCGCAACGAGGTGCGCGATGTGCGCCGGACCACGCTCGCCGGCCACGCTCCGACGGTGGAACAGGAGCCGGTCGCGTGAGCGATGTCGCAATGTGAGACCTGACCCCGGAGGAAGACGATGATGCTCCCGTACACGGGCAAGGAGTTCCTGGACAGCCTCGACGACGGCCGCGAGGTCTGGATCTACGGGGAGCGCGTGAAGAACATCACCACGCACCCGGCCTTCCAGAACTGCGCCCGGATGATCGCGCGCCTGTACGATGCGCTGCACGACGACCACCAGAGCGGCACGCACGTGCTGACCGAGCCCACCGAGTGGGGCGGGTTCACACACCGCTACTTCCGCGCGCCGACGACGGTGGAGGAGCAGGTGGCGGGCCGTGACGCCATCGCGGCGTGGGCGCGCCTCACCTACGGCTGGCTCGGGCGCTCGCCCGACTACAAGGCGGCCTTCTTGGGGACGCTCGGCGCGAATGCGGAATTCTACGCGCCGTATCAGGAGAACGCCCGCCGCTGGTACCGCTACTCCCAGGAGCGCGTGCCCTTCATCAACCACGCGATCATCCATCCGCCCGTCGACCGCAACCTCGCCCCCGGCGCGCCCGGCGGGCCCACGGACATCTACGCGCGGGTGACCAAGGAGACCGACGCGGGCATCTACGTCTCGGGCGCGAAGGTCGTGGCCACGGGCTCGGCCCTGACCCATTTCACGTTCGTCGCCCATCACGGGCTCATTCCGGTTCAGGGCAAGAACTTCGCCATCGTCTTCATGGTGCCGACGAACGCCAAGGGCGTGAAGCTCATCTGCCGCGTCTCCAACGAGCTGCGCGCGGCCATGCTGGGGAGCCCGTTCGACTACCCGCTGTCCAGCCGGCTCGACGAGAACGATGCGATCTTCGTGATGGACGACGTGTTCGTGCCGTGGGAAGACGTGTTCGTCCACGCCGATGTCGAGAAGGCGAACAACTTCTTCCCGCGCACCGGATTCCTCCCCCGCGCCCTCATCCACGGCTGCACGCGCCTCGCCGTGAAGCTCGACTTCATCACGGGGCTGCTCATCAAGGCCACGGAGATCACGGGGACACGCTCGTTCCGGGGAGTGGAGGCGAACATCGGCGAGGTCATCGCCTGGCGCAACATGATCTGGGGGCTCTCGGACGCCATGGCCAAGAGCGCTGACCCGTGGACGGGCGGCTGTATCCTGCCCGCCATGGAGCCGGCCGCGGCCTATCAGGTGCTGGCGCCCGAGGCGTACGTCCAGATCAAGAATCTCATCGAGAAGACGGTGGCGAGCGGGCTCATCTATCTGAACTCCCACGCGCGGGACTTCAAGACGGCGGACCTTCGCAAGTACCTCGACCTCTACCTCCGGGGATCGGGCGGCGTGGACGCCGTCGAGCGGGTCAAGCTCATGAAGCTCCTGTGGGACGCCATCGGCACCGAGTTCGGCGGCCGGCACGAGCTGTACGAGATCAACTACTCTGGCAGCCACGAGGAGATCCGACGCTACGCGCTCTTCGGCGCGCTCGGCTCCGGCCAGTACGATCGCTGGAAGCAGTTTGCCGAGACGTGCATGGCGGAGTACGACCTCGACGGATGGAAGGCCAAGGATCTGGTGAATACGAGCGGCCTCAGCGCGCTGCCCTGACGTCGCGCGCCGTTGACGACCCGAAAAGCAGAATGGCGACGGCAGCCAGCTGGAGCACGAGACAGGCCGCGAAGGCCGCATCGTAGCTGCCGACTCCGTCGCGCAGCCAGCCCAGGAGCCCGGGCCCGAACGAGTACGTGAACTGGTTGATCGCGATGATGGTGCTCACGACCTGGCCGAAGGCCGCCTTGGGAAATTCCGCCTGCACCACGACGCTGGGCAGGCTGGTCGTGTTGCCGACGCCCAGTCCGAACATCGCGCAGGCGACGTAGAGAAGCAGCGGCCCCGGGCCGGAGAGCATCAGCACGATCGACGTCGCCTGCACAAGGAAGTTCCCGGCGATCACCGCGCGCCGGTTCACGCGGTCCACGAACAGCCCCACGGCCAGGCGGCCCAGCACCGCGCAGACCGCGGTCAGGCTCACCGCCCAGCCGGCGCCCTCTGTCCCCAGGGTCGGCTTGAGAAAGGACACCTGGTGAATGATGACGCTGATCTGCGCGGTCAGTCCGAGGGCAAAGGGGAGCGCCACCGACCAGAAGTGCCAGGTGCGCAGGAAGTCCCGGGTCTGCGTGACGCCTCCGCCTTTCGTCTTTCCCGTGGCGCGCGGTGCGGGAGCATCGCCGTCAGGGCCCAGCCCCAGCACCTCGGGACCGCGGACGAGCAGCCACAGCACGAGGGGTGTGAGCACGCCCACCATCACGATCACCAGGGAAAGCACGGCGGCCGTGAATCCGAGCCGTCCGATGAGAAATACGAGCGTCGGCACCAGCAGGACCCCGCCGACGGCCGCCCCGTTGAACGCAATGCTGATGGCCAGGCCCCGTTTACGCTCGAACCAGGGAGCGACGATGACGTTGAGGGCGGCCCCACTCATGGCCGCCCACCCCACGGCCATCAGCGGAAACACGACGTAGAGCTGCCACGGCTGCCTGATCCAGGTCAGCCCGATGGCCGCCGTCCCCATCGCCGACATGCCGACCAGCACCACCCGGCGCGGGCCGAAGCGCTCGAACACGTTTCCGATGAACGCGATCAGCGCGGCCCCCACGAGGTAGAGGACGGTGACCGCCGACGCGACGGAGCTCGTGGCCCAGCCGTGGCGCTCGACCAGCTCGGCCAGAAAGACCCCGATCCCGTAAAATCCAAACCCCCACCCGAACACGGCAATCAGAAACGCACAGCCGACCACCTTCCATCCCTGGTACATGCGTTCTCCGGAGCTCACGGCCGGCCTGGACTCGCGCTCTGCTCCAGCTTCGCATCTGCGTCCGGCGCCCTATCGATTGGTCGGGCAGCGAACCACGCCGCCACTGCCCCTCCCGCGATCGCCACTCCGGCGGCCACGAAGGCCAGCTCGTAGCCTCCGGTGATGTCGAAGAGCCAGCCGCCGAGAAAGGGGCCGATGGCACCGCCGAGGCCGCCGCCCGCCTGGACCACCCCGAGGATCGCGCCAAGCTCTGGCCCCGCGAAGACGTCGGCCGGAATCGCCGAGAGTTGCGCGATGCGGATGCCGAAGCCAAACCCCGACGCCGCATAGAGGAGAAGGAGCGGCAGATCGTGAGGGCCTCTCGTCAGGGCGAGACAGCCAATTCCGACCAGGGCGACAATCGAGCCGAGTGCAAATACCCACCCGCGGCCCACATGATCCGAGAGCCAGCCACCGAAGAGGTTTCCCGCCATCATGCACGCGGCCCCAAGGGCGAAGAGCCTGACCACCGTGGATTGCGGGAAGCCACGATCCACCGCGTGAGCGACCTGGTGAGTCGCCATGATCTGGAACCCGATCACCCCGAGCGTCGTCATGGTGAACGCCGCCCAGAGCCGGGGACT
>WNGK01011634.1_pt1 | contig 11577 bp, 9 predicted proteins | sample 5400601 | NCBI WGS metagenome assembly WNGK01 (sample SAMN13153376, study PRJNA577476) | soil metagenome | isolation source: 60 cm soil or saprolite under Garry oak tree replicate 1 | place: USA:California | collected 2016-06-15
AGGAATTGCGGCGTGTGGCGCTCGCGCGGCTCGCGCGCTTCGCGCGCCGCGCGCTCGGCCGGATCGCGGCCGATCTTCGGCTGCAGCTCTACGATGTCGAGGAAGATGTCGGCTTGGCGGCGCAACTCGGCGGCAACCATCGGCGGCTGCGTCGAGATGGTGGAGACCACGGTCACGCGCACGCCGCGCCGCTGCACCGCCTCGACCAGCGAGCGGAAGTCGCCGTCGCCAGAGAACAGCACCATGTGGTCGATCGAGCCTGCGATCTCCATGGCATCGACCGCGAGCTCGATGTCCATGTTGCCCTTGACCTTGCGCCGGCCGGCTTGATCGACGAATTCCTTGGTCGCCTTGGTGACGACGCTATAGCCGTTGTAGTCGAGCCAGTCGATCAAAGGTCTGATTGACGAATATTCCTGGTCCTCGATCACGGCGGTATAATAGAAGGCGCGCAAGAGATAGCCGCGCGACTGAAACTCGCGCAGCAGACGCTTGTAGTCGATATCGAAACCGAGCGACTTGGCGGTGGCATAGAGGTTGGCGCCGTCAATGAACAGGGCGATTTTTTCCGTTTTGGGTTCCATGATTGCTCTCGTTTAAGCTCATAACTTCGAAAACCAGACCCCTGCGGACGGCGCGCGGCCGCCGGCTGATGGTACCGGATCCTTGGCTTATCGGGGCTGAGTGATCGTGTGCCGCTCAATTGCGGGTGCACGCTCGCCGTCACAACCAATCCGAAAGTACAATGGTAAGGATCGCATGGCAGTTCCCTGATCTGCCTAACAGAGGCATGGCGGGACGCCAAGGAAAATGTGACATGCGAATTTCGCCTTGCACTTTGGTGGCGAGATCGCTACCTAACAGCCACTTTTTTACGAGTTCCATTGCAGGAGCAACAGGACGATGGCCCGCGTTACCGTCGAGGACTGCATCGATAAGGTGGAGAACCGTTTCGATCTCGTGCTGTTGGCGAGCCACCGCGCGCGCACGATCTCGTCCGGTTCTCAGATCACGATCGAGCGCGACAACGACAAGAACCCGGTGGTGGCGTTGCGCGAGATCGCGGAGAAGACGATCTCGCCCGACGACCTCAAGGAGGAGCTCGTCCACTCCCTGCAGAAATACGTGGAGATCGACGAGCCCGAGCCCGAGGCGGCGCCGCTGATCACGGCAGCCGGCGGGACGGTCGATGCCGACGATACCGAGGTTACGGTCGATCGGATGACCGAGGAGGAGCTGCTCAAGGGGCTGGAAGGGCTCACCCCGCCCGAGGAACAGCCCGAGGAAGAAGAATAAACGCTCGCTCGGCCCTGTGATTTGGCTGCGCGGCCCGGCTCCGTCCGGGCCGTTTGTTCTCGGGTAACCGTCAAGAGCAACGCCTTGTAGCGGTTAAGGCCCGTGATGATATCCTTGGGGTATGATGTCGGCCGATGATCCGCGGCCCCCTGCAAGGATAACGATGGCGCGCTCCTCCACCGACCTGCCGCGCATGCAGAACCAGTCCCGGGCCAAGGCGCCGCTTGAGCGCAGCCTTAACATTGTCTCCCAAGTATTTGAAAAGGCGGTAAAACCTAAGAAGGCGTCAACGCCGGGAATGATGCGGCAATACGACCTGATCGAGCGCGTGAAGCGCTATAACCCGAAAACCAGCGAGGCGATGCTCAATCGCGCCTATGTCTACGCCATGAAGGCGCATGGCGAGCAGCGCCGTGCCTCGGGCGATCCCTACTTTTCCCATCCCCTCGAAGTGGCGGCCATCCTCACCGATCTCAAGCTCGACGATGCCACCATCGCCGCCGCCCTTCTGCACGACACGATCGAGGATACGACCGCCACCCGCGCCGAGATCGACCAGATGTTCGGCAGTGACATCGGTGCGCTGGTCGAGGGCCTCACCAAGCTCAAAAAGCTCGACCTCGTCACCAAGGAAGCCAAGCAAGCGGAGAACCTGCGCAAGCTGCTGCTGGCGATCGCCGACGACGTGCGGGTGCTGCTGGTCAAGCTCGCGGACCGGCTGCACAACATGCGCACGCTGTCCCACATGCCGCCCGAGGCGCGCCGACGCAGCGCCGAGGAGACGCTCGACATCTATGCCCCGCTCGCTGGACGCATGGGCATGCACGAGATGCGCGAGGAGCTCGAGGATTTGGCATTCCGCGAACTCAATCCTGAAGCCCACGCGGTGATCAGCGGGCGCCTCGACGCGCTCGAAGCGAAAAACGTCGGCCTGGTCACCGAGATCGAGCAGCAGCTCACGCGCAAGCTGTCCGAACGCGGCATCGCCGCCGAGGTGTCGGGGCGGCGCAAGCGCGCTTATTCGATCTGGCGCAAGATGGAGCGCAAATCCATCGGCTTCGAGCAGCTTTCCGACATTTTCGGGTTCCGCGTGATGGTGAAGACGCTGCCCGAGTGCTACCAGGCGCTCGGCATCGTGCATACCACCTGGCCGGTAGTCCCGGGTCGCTTCAAGGACTATGTCTCGACGCCCAAGCAGAACGACTATCGCTCCATTCACACCACGGTGATCGGCCCGAGCCAGCAGCGCGTTGAGTTGCAAATCCGCACCAGGGATATGCACGAGATCGCGGAATACGGAATCGCCGCGCACGCGCTCTACAAGGATGGCGTCGGCTCGCCGACGGAGATGCTGTCGCGCGAGTCCAGCGCCTATACGTGGCTGCGCCGCACCATCGAGCTGCTCGCCGAGGGCTCCAACCCGGAGGAGTTCCTCGAGCACACCAAGCTCGAGCTGTTCCACGACCAGGTGTTCTGCTTCACGCCGAAAGGCAAGCTGATCGCGCTGCCGCGCCGGGCGAATGCCATCGATTTCGCCTACGCGGTGCACACCGACGTCGGCAACATGGCAGTCGGCTGCAAGATCAACGGCCAGCTCGCGCCCTTGGTCTCGGAGCTCACCAACGGCGACGAGGTCGAGATCATGACCTCCAGGGCGCAGACCGCGCCGCCGGCGGCCTGGGAATCGCTCGTCACCACCGGCAAGGCGCGCGCAGCCATCCGCCGGGCCACCCGCGCCGCCGTGCGCAATCAATACGCCGGCCTCGGCCGCCGCATCGTCGAACGGCTCTGCCAGCGCGCGAAAATCGTCTATTCCGACGAAAAGCTCCAAGGCGCGCTGGCGCGGCTGGCGCGGTCCTCGATCGAGGAGGTGATGTCGGCGGTCGGTCGCGGCGAGATGAGCGCCGCCGACGTCGTGCGCGCCATGTATCCCGACTACAAGGAGGAGCGCGCCGCCGCCATCGCGCAGCAGCCGAAGCCGGAGAGCGGCTGGTTCGGGCTCAAGAAAGCCAAGTCGGTCAAAGTGAAGGTGCCCGGCGAGCCCGGCGCTGCAATCCCGATCCGTGGCATCAACACCGACTTGCCGGTGCGCTTCGCGCCCAACGGCGGAGCGGTGCCGGGTGACCGCATCGTCGGCATCCTCACGCCCGGCGAGGGCATCACCATCTACCCGATCCAATCGTCGGCGCTCAAGGATTTCGAGGATGTGCCCGAGCGCTGGCTCGATCTGCGCTGGGACGTGGAGGACCGCACACCGCAGCGCTTTCCCGCGCGCATCGTGCTGCAGACCGTGAACGAACCTGGGTCGCTGGCCCAGGTCGCCCAGGTGATCGCCGAGCACGACGGCAACATCGACAATATCAGCATGGAACGGTCATCGCCGGACTTCACCTCGGTGACGATTGATCTCGAGGTCTTCGACATCAAGCACCTCAACTCGATTATCGCGCAATTGCGGGCGAAGGACGTGGTGGCGGATGCCGAGCGGGTGAATGCTTGAGGTGACGTTGCCGGCGGCGCTTCTCGACAAACCTGGTAACTCGGCCTCGACCATCGGTAGATAGGTCGCGCGCGGCACGATCGGTTGCAAGAAATGTCGGCTTCTCACCTTCGTCTCGGCATCAATGTCGACCACGTCGCCACCATCCGCAACGCCCGCGGCGGGCAGCACCCGGATCCCGTGCGTGCGGCGCAGATTGCGATCGAGGCCGGCGCCGACGGCATCACCGCGCATCTGCGCGAGGATCGCCGGCACATCCGCGACCACGACATTGCGCGCCTCAAGGCCGACATCGCAAAGCCGCTCAATCTCGAAATGGCAGCGACCGAGGAGATGGTCCGCATCGCAGTCGACACGCGGCCGCACGCGGCCTGTCTCGTCCCCGAGCGGCGCGAAGAGCGCACGACCGAAGGCGGTCTCGATGTGGCCGGCCAGCACGAGGCGCTCGCCTCGGTCGTCGCGAGATTGCGGGCGGCCGGCATCCGCGTTTCGCTGTTCATCGCCGCCGAGCCGCGGCAGATCCAGGCGGCGGTCGCGATCGGCGCGCCGGTGATTGAGATTCACACAGGCGCCTGGTGCGACGCGCTGGCCGACAATCGCATGTCCGCTGCGCAAGCCGAGTGGCAGCGCATCCGCCACGGCGCGCAGCTCGCGCGGCGCCTCGGCCTCGAAGTTCATGCCGGCCACGGCCTCAACTTCGCCACCGCCGAGGCGATCGCCGCGTTGCCCGAGATCGTCGAACTCAACATCGGTCACTTTTTGATCGGGGAGGCGGTCTCCTGCGGCCTCGCCGATGCCGTGAAAACTATGCGCGCAGCGATCGACCGGGGCCGCGCATGATCCTCGGTGTCGGCTCCGATCTCATCGATGTCCGCCGCATCGAACGCACGATCGAGCGGCACGGAGAGCGCTTTCTCGCTCGCATCTTCACCGCGACCGAGCGGGCGAAAGCCGAGGGCCGCGCCAGAAGGGCCGAGACCTACGCCAAGCGCTTCGCTGCCAAGGAGGCCTGCGCCAAGGCTCTGGGCACCGGTCTGCGCGCGGGCGTGTTTTGGCGCGACATGGGCGTGGTCAATCTGCCGTCGGGACGCCCCACCATGACGCTCACCGGCGGGGCGCTCGCGCGGCTCAATGCCATCACGCCGGCGGGCTGTGAGGCGCGCATCGATGTGACCGTCACCGATGAAGGCCCGATGGCGCAAGCCGTGGTGGTGATCTCGGCCGTGCCGCTCGCTCTTAGCGTTCGATCATCCGCACGCGGCGGCTAACGCGACATTTCGCGCGCGCGGATCGAGGCGCCATGCGGCTGCCATGCGGCCCGTAATGATTGCAAGGCCCAGTTTGTAACCCCATATTTGCCAACGTTTGCGCCTTTGCTCCCGAGCGGCTACAAGGGCGCGGCCGAAACGGTTCGCGGCGGCGGGGGCCCGACGCGGTCCGAGGATTAACACGCTGAAGATAAAGTGATTTTCATATAGCACTGGACGGGGTCGCCGACTCGGCGGCGCCGCGGGGCGCGCGGCACCAAAAGGACGAGAGGCAGATGAGCGTGACAGCAGGAGCCAAGAGGAAAGAGGGCGGTATTGCCGAGACCGGGCGCGTGATCTTTCACGCCCTCATCATCGCGCTCGTTATCCGCACCTTCCTATTCCAGCCCTTCAATATTCCATCGGGCTCGATGAAGGCGACGCTGCTCGTCGGCGACTATCTTTTCGTGTCGAAATATTCCTACGGCTACAGCCACTATTCGTTGCCGTTCTCCCCGCCGCTGTTCCACGGACGCATCTGGGCGTCGCAGCCCGCCCGCGGCGACGTGGTCGTGTTCCGGCTGCCGAAGGACGATTCGACCGACTACATCAAGCGCGTGATCGGCCTGCCCGGCGATCGCATCCAGATGATCGACGGCGTGCTCCATATCAACGGCGAGCCGGTCAAGCGCGAGCGTGTCGAGGATTTCATCGAGACCGAGGAAGGCACGCGCGCCTCACGGGTGAAACGGTGGCGTGAAACTTTGCCCAACGGGGTGAGCTACACGACGCTCGATCTCGTCGACAATGGCTTCTACGACAATACTTCGGTCTATCAGGTGCCCGCCGGGCATTACTTCATGATGGGTGACAATCGCGACAATTCCACCGATAGCCGCGTGCTCAGCCAAGTCGGCTATGTGCCGTTCGAGAACATCGTAGGCCGCGCCCAGATCATTTTCTTCTCGATTCTGGAAGGCGAGCACGCCTGGATGGTGTGGCGCTGGCCGTGGGCCGTACGCTGGAACCGGCTGTTCACGATCGTAAGATGAGCCGCGGGCGAACAGGCAAACCGACTTCCATCGAGGCGCCCATCCCAATCGCCGACGGCAAGCCGGCCAGTCCAACCGCTGCCGATCAAACTCCAAAGCCCGCGAAGCGCCGTCGCCGCGATACGGCCGCCTTCGAGCAACGCATCGGCTACCGTTTCAAGGATCACGCGCTGCTCGAACAAGCGCTTACCCACATTTCCGCCGTGAGCGGGGCGCGCAACCGCGCCGCCTCCTACCAGCGGCTCGAATTTCTCGGCGATCACGTGCTCGGCCTCGTCGTCTCCGACATGTTGTTTCGCTCCTTCGCAAGAGCCGATGAAGGCGAAATGTCGCGTCGGCTTGCCGATCTCGTGCGCAAGGAAGCCTGCGCGGACGTAGGGCGAGCGATCGACCTCGGCGCGGCAATCAGGCTCGGTGCATCGGAGGCGAACGCGGGCGGCCGCGGCCGCACCGCCATCCTCGCCGACGTTTGCGAGGCGCTAATCGGCGCAGTGTTCGTCGACGGCGGATATCCGGCCGCGGCGGCGCTCATCGAGCGGTTGTGGAGCGAGCGCATGCGTACGCCGGCGCGGCCGCTGCGCGATTCGAAAACCGTGCTGCAAGAGTGGGCACAGGCGCGGGGGCTGCCGACTCCGGCCTATCGCGAGGTCGAGCGCAAGGGTCCCGACCACGATCCGGAATTCCGCGTCACGGTCGAGCTTCCCGACCTGGCGCCGGCCGAGGGACTTGGCCGCTCCAAGCGCGCCGCCGAACAGGCCGCCGCTGCCGCCATGCTGACGCGCGCCGGCGTCAAAGCCGACCGCCTCGATGGTTGACAGGCGAGGCCGTCGCTCGTCCCACGCGTCCTTGCGGGAGCAGGCGGTCGGCGACGTCGCGCCCGCGAACGGGCGAAGCGCAGAACACGCGCGCTGCGGATTTATCGCGCTGATCGGGGCGCCCAATGTCGGCAAATCCACGCTGATCAACGCGCTCGTCGGAACCAAGGTCGCGATCGTATCCCACAAGGTGCAGACGACGCGCGCGTTGCTGCGCGGAATTGCGACCGTGGATGGCTCGCAGCTTGTCTTCATCGACACGCCGGGCATTTTTGCGCCCAAGCGCCGGCTCGACCGAGCCATGGTTACGAATGCCTGGGCGGGGACGCATGATGCCGACATCGCCGGCGTGCTGATCGACGCCAAGCGTGGCCTCGACGAAGAGGCGGGCGCGATCCTCGACCGGCTCGCCGAGGTCGGCCAGCCCAAAATCCTGCTCATCAACAAGATCGATCTGGTGGAGAAATCTGCGCTGCTCGCGATTGCCAAGGCGGCCAACGCGCGCTTGGCCTTCGCCGCGACCTTCATGATCTCGGCGCTTACCGGCGATGGCGTTGCCGACGTCAAGAGCTGGCTCGCTGAACACGTGCCGGAAGGGCCGTGGCACTATCCCGAGGACCAGATCACCGACGCGCCGCTGCGCCAGCTGGCGGCCGAGATCACGCGCGAGAAACTCTATTTGCGGCTGCACCAGGAGCTGCCATATCACTCCACGGTCGAGACCGACATATGGAAGGAACTCAAGGACGGCTCGACCCGAATCGAGCAGACGATCTATGTCGAGCGCGAGAGCCAGCGTAAGATCGTGCTCGGCAAGGGCGGCCAGACCATCAAGGCGATCGGCGCCGACGCGCGGCGCGAAATAGCCGACATGATCGAGGCTCCCGTGCACCTGTTTCTGTTCGTCAAGGTGCGCGAGCGCTGGGGCGATGATCCGGACCGCTACCGTGGGATGGGGCTCGAGTTCCCGGAAGGATAGCGATGCAGTGGACCGACGAAGGCATCGTGCTCGGCAGCAAGCGTCACGGGGAGGCCAACGCCATCCTCGAGCTGATGACGCGCGCGCACGGCCGCCATCTCGGACTGGTGCGGGGAGGGGCGAGCTCGCGGCTGCGGCCGGTGCTGCAGCCGGGCAATCGCGTCAGCTCCACTTGGCGGGCGCGGCTCGATGAGCATCTCGGTCACTACGTGGTCGAAAGCCTCGATGCGCGCGCGGCGTCGTTTCTGCCGGTCCCGCACGCGCTCTACGGCATGACGCATCTCGCCGCGCTCTGCCGGCTGCTGCCCGAGCGCGACCCGCACCCGCAGACCCACGCCGCGCTCGAGGAGGTACTCGACGGCCTGCTCGATCGGCGCCGCGCCGGAGCCGGCGTCGTGCGCTTCGAGTTGCTGCTGCTCGCGGAGCTCGGCTTTGGTCTCGATCTTTCGACCTGCGCGGCGAGCGGGGCAGAGGACGACCTCGTCTACGTGTCGCCGAAATCGGGCCGCGCCGTGTCGCGGCAGGCGGGCGAGCCGTGGAAGGACCGGCTGTTGCTGCTACCGGCGTTTCTGCGCGAGGCGGTCGCCGGCGATCCCTCGCCGCAGGACGTCGCCGATGGCTTCGTGCTGACGGGCTTCTTCCTGGCGCGTCACGTGCTCGAGCCGCGCGGGCTCAGCCTTGCCGACGCGCGCGCGAGCTTCATCGCCGCGCTCGAGCACGACGCTCGCGCGGCAATTGGATGAGACGAACGAGCCGGGCCGTTGATCGCCCGGCCCGTTGTCCGGTGCTTGTTACCACCAGCGGTGATGCCGATGGTGCCGCCACCACCAGTGTCGGTGGTAATAACGGCGCCAATACACCTGATCGACCGCCTGATTGAGGTTGGCAGCGTTGGCGAGGGCACTGCCGTTCGCAGGCGCGGCCAAGCTCGGCGACACGCCTACAAGGCCGATGCCCAAGCCGGCCAGCGCTGCGAAGAAGATTGCACGCATTGTTGACTCTCCTTTGTGTCCTCAAGAGGCGCCGACCGAGCGCCTTCCGTGGTCTGGCGTTTGGCGACCGCGTGCTGCGGTCCGAGCTCGGCCGGCTGCGGCGCGCGTTCGCCCCGTACCGCGACGACAAACGCCATTGGCTCAAAGCTACGCCCTGCAGTCCGAACAACGCGTGGCTGGATCATTCATCGCTTGTTCATTGCCTGGCCTGGCATTAACTCTTGCGCATGGCTCAGCACCTGATTCCCCCTCGCGACGGCGACGTCGAGGAGATTGCGCTGCGGGAGGCGCTGGAGGAGCGCTATCTCCAATACGCGCTCTCCACCATCACCGGGCGCGCGCTGCCGGATGCGCGCGACGGGCTCAAGCCCGTTCACCGGCGGCTCTTGTACGCGATGCAGCAGTTGCGTCTCGACCCCGGTGCGGGGTTCAAGAAATGCGCGCGGGTGGTCGGCGACGTCATCGGCAAATTCCATCCGCACGGCGACCAGGCGGTGTACGACGCGCTCGTGCGCCTCGCCCAGGATTTTGCCCAGCGCTATCCGTTGGTCGACGGACAGGGGAACTTCGGCAATGTCGACGGCGATAATCCCGCCGCCATGCGTTACACCGAGGCGCGGCTGACCGAGGTTGCGCATCTCCTGCTCGATGGCATCGAGGAGAATGCGATCGATTTCAGGCCGACCTACGACGGCTCGGAGAACGAGCCGGTGGTGTTGCCGGGCGCGTTTCCAAATCTTCTTGCCAACGGCTCGCAGGGCATCGCGGTCGGGATGGCGACGGCGATCCCGCCCCACAATGCCGCCGAGCTCTGCGACGCGGCGCTCCACCTGATCGATACGCCGAATGCCAGGAGCCGCACGCTGTTGAAATACCTGCCGGGTCCGGATCTGCCGACCGGCGGCGTGATCGTCGATCCGCCCGCGGCCATCATCGAAGCCTACACCACCGGTCGCGGGTCGTTCCGCGTGCGGGCGCGCTGGCACAAGGAAGACACCGGTCGCGGCACCTATCTCATCGTCGTCACCGAAATTCCCTGGCTGGTGCAGAAGGGCCGGCTGGTCGAAAAGCTGGCCGAGCTCATCAACGAGAGGAAGCTGCCGCTGGTCGCCGACGTGCGCGATGAATCGGCCGAGGACATCCGGCTCGTCATCGAGCCGCGCTCGCGCACCGTCGACGCCGGCCTGCTGATGGAATCGCTATTCAAGCTCAGCGAGCTCGAGAGCCGCATTCCTCTCAATATGAACGTGTTGGTGAAAGGACGCATCCCCAGGGTCCTCGGTCTTGCGGAGGCGCTCACCGAGTGGCTTGCCCATCGCCGTGAGGTGCTGCTGCGGCGCTCGCAATTCCGCCTCGGTCAGATCGAGCATCGGCTCGTGGTGCTGGGCGGCTATCTCGTCGCCTACCTCAACCTCGACAAGGTCATCAAGATCATCCGCAACGAGGATGAGCCCAAGCCCGTCTTGATGAAGACCTTCAAGCTCTCCGACGTGCAGGCCGACGCCATCCTCAACATGCGGCTGCGCAACCTGCGCAAACTCGAAGAAATCGAGATCAAGCGGGAGGACAAGGAGCTGCGCGCCGAGCGCAAGTCGCTCAAGGAGCTCATCGGCTCCGAAAAGGAACAGTGGAAAAAGGTCGCCGAGGAGATCAAGTCGGTACGCACGAAGTTCGGGCCCAAGACGGCGCTGGGCAAGCGCCGCACCTCCTTCGCGGAGGCGCCGGAACACGACGAGGCGGCGATCGAGGAGGCGCTCGTCGAGCGCGAGCCGATCACCGTGGTCGTGTCGGAGAAGGGCTGGATCCGTGCGCTGCGGGGCACAGCCACCGATCTGTCGAGCATCGCGTTCAAGGCGGACGACGGGCCGAAATTCGCGTTCCCGGCCGAGACCACATCGCGGTGTCTGGTGTTCGCCAGCAACGGGCGCTTCTACACCCTCGATGCGGCGAGGCTTCCGGGTGGCCGCGGGCATGGCGAGCCGATTCGTCTTTTCATCGACCTGGAGCAGGAGGCCGATGTGGTGGCTGTTTTCCGCCACCAGGGCGGGCGCAAGTTCCTCCTCGCGAGCGCGCAAGGCCGCGGCTTCGTCGTCCCCGAGGACGAATGTCTGGCCAATACCCGCAAGGGCAAACAGGTGCTCAATGTCACGCAGCCCGACGCGGCGCGTGCGATCGCGGTGGTGGAGGGCGAACTCGTCGCCTCGATCGGCGAGAACCGCAAGATGGTGATTTTCCCGCTCGATCAGGTCCCAGAGATGACGCGAGGGCGCGGGGTGCGGCTGCAGCGCTACAAGGATGGCGGGCTGAGCGATCTCAAGACCTTCAGGGCGGAGGAGGGACTCTCGTGGACCGACGCTGCCGCTCGCGAATTCTCGCTCACGCTCAAAGAGCTTGCTGATTGGCGCGGCAATCGCGCCGATGCTGGACGGTTGGCGCCCAAGGGGTTTCCGCGCACCAACACGTTCAAGCAGATGCCGGCGAACGGGAAGAGTCGGGAGGAGAGTTGATCGCAGGCGCAGGTCGCGCTGCCCCGCCCGTTCGATCGTGCGCGACGGCCCTTCATCCGCCTAGCGGAACCAGCGCAATGGCCGTATCGTTTCACAGCTCGGGCGCAAAACCCCGAGATGACGAGAAGGATTCACATGGATAAGATCGTCAAATTCAATCATCGCCTCAAAAGAGGACGATCGTCTCGA
>WNGK01019546.1_pt1 | contig 11577 bp, 8 predicted proteins | sample 5400601 | NCBI WGS metagenome assembly WNGK01 (sample SAMN13153376, study PRJNA577476) | soil metagenome | isolation source: 60 cm soil or saprolite under Garry oak tree replicate 1 | place: USA:California | collected 2016-06-15
GTGGTCGTCCCACTCGCGGCTGTTGAGGCTCACTGAGCGTCCGGCGCTGCGGTTATCTGCTCCAGCAGAGCCAGCGGTTTTGACGAATTCAATCTCACTGTACGTCCCGCTGAGCTGTTTCATCTGCTGTACACTTGGATGGGCGATTAGATCAGCGTCTGCGCGCTGCTTGAGTTCGCCGTGAATCCGCTCGTCATAGGCATACCAGTTATTTAACAGACGGTCAGCTAGGGCGGGCCTGGCCAGGCACTCCGCGATAACAAAGGGATTGTTTCCGAGCGCCGCAAAGAGTTCGCGCAACACCTCTGGCTGTTTGGTGTACTGCGCCATGCGATCCATTTCGGCTTGTAACTGCTCGGCAGTGATCGGCCGCTGCCAGTAATCCTCGAGCGCCTGTGACTTGCGCAGGTAGTCTGCGACTTTCTTTTCCAGCTGCGCCTGAGTCATCACTGCATCTAGCGATGGCTTGGGATCACGGCGCTCCCCGCGATTGCGGGGCCAGATGCGGTGACGCCAGTAAACATCTTCGATGGCTCGCTGATAGGCTATGCGCTCTGCAAAGCTGAGGGTTCTTTGGGAAACCCTTGCCGGCGGTTCGGGACGCAAGAAAGCAAGCAATGGCCCTGTCACGATCAAACATGCGGCTCCGCAAAGAAGGAGAATGACTAAGAGCCGTGGACTAAAGAACCCGCCTTCGCCAAGGCTACGGCGGGCAGGCGCGAAATGAGACGTAGGATGAGTGTCAACGTTTTTCATGTTTTTCCGGATTTTTGTCTAGCTGTAGTGGCAGCCATGTCGGACGGACATCCGACTTTTTTCATCCGAATTTGCCCTCTGCAGAGCAAGTGTTCGCAGGCGACACGCCTGCCACTACAGTGACACTCGCATGCGGCTGAGCGTCAGTGTGGACGCTCGCCGGATCATCCGCCTTCGCATAGCTACGGCGGGACAAGCCGATCCCGGCTACAACCGATCACTCATCACTTTTCAATTGATCACCTGGGACTCAAGACCTCATGGCCGCGGGAATGGTGTAGGACGCGGCGAAGGTGGAGGCGGTACGGGCGTGATGTGAGGGGGCGGAGTTGGTCGGGGTGCTGGGCTCAAGTTGTTCGTTCGCGGAGTAGGAGTCGGCCGCGTCGGCGGATTCGAACCGCATGGTGGAGCGCACAACGCGCCTTCGTTGTATTGGGTGAGGGTTTCAACGTAGGGCGAGATCACTCGCGTCGAGAGGAATCCAGTGCCCACTGGTGGGACAACCAGGGTCCCGATCAAGGCATCGACCTGTTGTAGTGTTTGCTGGATACAGCTTGCGTCTGCGCCGTTGGCGACGTTGAGTTTGGCAGCAATTTCCTGATGCGCCAGGGAAACTAATCCATTAATGCGGACTTCTGTTTCCAGAATGGATTGCAATTGCTGCCGGTTATAAGTGACGTTGCCGAGCTGCAATTGAGTCACCGGCCACTCCGCATGGTTTTTCCAATACCCTTGTCCACGGACACAGTTGAACGGCGTGGTACTGGGAGTAGCTGTAACGGTTGGAGTTGGCGTCGGGCTGGCCCTTGGTGTCGGTGTTGGAGTTGACGAGATAGGAGGGACAGAAAGATTTTTCGGCGAGCTGCCGAAAAGAACAAGCCAGCGGCCCGTGTTCCCTGGTCGCAAAACGGGGTGCTCGCGATACTTTCGCGAACACCCCGTAATTAAGCAATCGGCCGTGTGCTAGTCAGTAGTCACTCAACGCGGCCGCGGTGCGGGCCTGGGTCGAAACCGCGGAGTCGGCGTCGGGGTTGTATTGCCTCCTTCACACGCGGGAGCGCAGAGGCCCCCTTCATTGAACTGGCCGAGAAGACCGGCGAGACTTGCCACATCCCTAGGTGCGAGGTATCCGTCGCCTATAGGCGGGACAATCAGATCCCCGATTAACGCATCAGCTGCTGCTATTGCATCTTGGATACAACTTGGCTCAGCGCCGGCGGCGATGTTCAACTTCGCGGCGATTAACTGATGGGCCAGTATCAGCAAACCATTTCCACGCACGGGTTCATGCAGAATAGCTAGGAGTTGCTCCTGGGTGTAAGTGACGTTGCCAAGCTGCAACTCTGTTACTGGCCACTGATCCGGGTGATTTTTCCAGTAACCTTGTCCCCGAACGCAAGCGAATGGCGTGCCAGTGGGTGTAGGGGTTGCACTAGGAGTGCCACTTGGAGTTGTTGTTGGTGTGGCACTAGGGCTTCCCGTAGCACTAGGACTTGCCGTGGGAGTTGCGGTTGCACTTGGAGTGGCACTTGCGCTAGCTGTCGGACTTGCCGTGCTAGTTGGCGTAGCTGTGGGCGATACGCTGCCACTTGCCGTAGCTGTCGGCGAAGCCGTGCCACTGGCCGTCGCAGTTGGCGTTGCTGTTGCCGAGGGACTCCCTGTCGCCGAGGGGCTCGGCGTCGGCGAGCCTGCTCCTGTCGTCCCGTTAAGGCGGAATACTTGATCTGGTCCGCCTGCGGTTGGGATGCAGACCGTTTTTATAGTCCAGGTGGGACACTCATTGAAGCCGCCGCCAGGATTTTGCCAGGCTGCGGGATTGTTGGACTGCAGAGTGCGATCTGTCCACCCCCACTCCCCGTTCGGGATGAATGTCATATTGGCTTGGATCTCGACCCAGTATGTCCCCGCGGTGAGGACCGCCATGCTAGGCAAATTCACACTAAAAGTGCTGCCCGAGACACTAAACGGCTGGCTCAACGCGCTATAAACTTGCGCGCCAGGCAGACCGGCATTGTCCGCGTAGAAGAAGACATTGAAACTGTTGGCAGGTCCAGGGCCGTTGAAGTACCTCCCATCGGCATCTACCGACTGTACGCTCCAAGTCTGACCTGCCGGAACAACAAAATCATCGGCCAGATCGGAACTGAAGGTCGGGAAGTCGGTGAAAGTCGCTGACAAGCTCGCGACAGTCGAGGCGTTGTCATACTGATCATAGAGAACCACCTGCGGTGCTTTGGGATATTGCGGAATGGCAAGCGGCGAAATTCCCGTGGGGCCGCTTGAAACTGTGGGAAACTGGGGCACGGCCTCGCTCGCCGCACTGCCGGTTTGAACCGCTTCAGTAGAAAGCGGCGCACTTGCGGGGTTGAAACCATGGCTAGTCGCCGGCGCAACACTGCGGTTGTTGGCGTTTCGCTGCGCCAGTGCGAAAGGGATGGCGCAGATTGGAATGAGCAGTAGGAGATAAAACGCACCTCTGATGAGATACGCTTTAAGGTTATGGTGGATTTGTTTTTTCATTTGGTGGTGTCCTTGTTGGATCATGTTTTGTTACGTTGGAAAAACCCGAGAAAAGTTTTCGCGCGTAGTCTCGTGCGTCCGTTCGGAAAGTTCGGGGCTTGTTGATCTGGCTCGCTGTCAGATCCCATGACGTCATTGATTGCCCAACCCATCTTCCCTCCTTCGCGTCGTCTTGAGGGTGATCGCATCCGAGGGTTTGCTGGATTTTAATTTTTTTAATTTTTTTCTTTATTTTGTTTTGGCCTGCGGATCAGACAAAAATCACGAACTGTGAACGATCCGCCGCCGGTAGCCGGTATTCGACTCGCCTGCGACGCCAAACCAGACGAACGCGGCTGTTCATTCGTGGTTTCCCGGTTAAGGTAAAGCCGTGTCATTTAATCATTTCGGACTTTCCCCTGAGGTTGTGCGCGGCACGCAGGCGATGGGATTCGTCGAGCCGACGCCAATTCAGCTTCGCGCGTTCCCGATTGTTCTCGGCGGAAAAGATTTAATCGGCACGGCGCAGACCGGCACTGGGAAGACTGCCGCATTCGCTTTACCGATTCTGACATTGCTGGCGAAACACGGCACATTCCGGTGTCTGGTGCTTGAGCCCACGCGGGAACTCGCCGCGCAAGTAGAGACCGCGTTTCGCGATTACGGGCGATTCACGGATGTGCGGGTAGCGCTTGTGCACGGCGGCGTCGGTTATGGAAAACAGCGCGAAGAGCTCAAACGCGGCGTCGATGTTCTTGTGGCTACGCCGGGACGCCTGCTGGATCTGCTCGAACAGCGCGCGATGAGCCTGAAAGAGGTGAAGATTCTCGTGCTCGATGAAGTGGACCGGATGCTGGACATGGGTTTTCTGCCGGACGTGCGCCGCATCGTCGAGAAAATCTCGAGAGAGCGGCAGACTTTGCTTTTTTCTGCTACTCTGCCGCCGGAAATCGAGCGATTAGCTGCGTGGGTGTTGCGCGATCCCGAGCTCGTGGAAATCGGTGTGCGCCGTTCGCCGGCGGAAACGGTCACCCATGCAGTGTATCCAGTAGCAGCCGAACAAAAATTCGATCTCCTCATGGCCCTGTTGGAGCGGACAAATTTCGACAGCGCGCTGATTTTCTGCCGAACCAAGTACGGCGCCGACCGCATCGCGCACCAATTAAAACAGGGAAAGCATGCCGTGGCCGTGTTGCATTCGAATCGGACACAGCGTGAACGAATGGAAGCGTTAGAGGGATTCAAGAGCGGTAAATACGAAGTCATGGTGGCTACTGATATAGCGTCGCGCGGCTTGGACATAGCCGGCGTGAGTCACGTCATCAATTACGATGTGCCCGAGCACCCGGAGGATTATGTGCACCGCATCGGGCGCACCGGCCGAGCGCAAAATGTCGGTGATGCGTTCACTCTCATGAACGGCCAGGAACTACCGGCGTTGCAGGCGATCGAACATTTTATCGGTCAAAAGATTCCGCGACTAAAACTGGAAAATTTTCCTTACTTATACACGGCGTTATTTGAACCGGAATCAGCGGCCGGCGGCAAGCGCGCCATAGGTGGTGGGAGAAGGCATCGCGGATATTCATTCGGACGAAGGCGGTGACTAGGAAATGACGAATGAAGAATGACGAATCAATGTTCCAATGACGAACTCCTTCAATTCTTGTTTCGGGTTTCGGGCTTCGTCATTCCTTCGTCATTTGTCCTTCGTGCTTTGTCATTGCCGATCCTATTTAACGTAGCTGCGCAAATCGCTCGATTTGTGCCTGAGATGAGCTTTAATGGCTCGCCTGATGTCCGAACGCAAACTCGCTGTTAGATCCGGGATCACCGATACCGGCTACAACTCGCAGGCCGAATTTGATCGATTGCAGAAGAAGCTGGTGCCTTTGTGGAAATCGATCGAACGATTTAACCAGGACCCGCAAACGATCGTGGTTGTGCCCTCGATGTCCGTCGATGCGATCGGCTCGGGCGCAGTGATGCAGGCATACGAAGAACGCTTTCTCTTCCTGTTATTGCTGCTGCGTCAGCCTCGGGCGCGACTGATCTATGTGACTTCGCAAACAGTTCTGCCAAGCATCATCGATTATTACCTCGCTCTTCTGCCTGGCGTCATCCCAAGTCATGCGCGGCAGCGCCTTTTCCTAATTGCTCCGCTCGACGGGTCTGTTAGTCCACTGAGCGATAAGCTGCTTGCGCGACCGCGGCTGATCGAGCGTATCCGTTCTTTGATAATGGATCCTGATCGCGCGCACCTTATTCCTTTCAACACCACGAACCGAGAGAAGGAGCTGGCGCTGCGGCTCGGTATTCCCATGTATGGCGCAGATCCAAAATTTTTTCCGCTAGGCACAAAGAGCGGTTGCCGGGAAATCTTCATGCAAGAAAATGTTCCGCATCCACTGGGTCATGAGAATCTCGGGAGCAAAGAGGACCTGATCAGCGCCATCGCGCAGATGCGTGCGAGAAAGCCTTCGATCAGGCAGGTCCTTGTAAAGCTGAATGAAGGTGTCTCGGGCGAAGGGAATGCTGTTATCGATCTAACCGGTTTGCCAGCACCAGGTAACTCTAAGGAGCAACCTATGTTAGAAGAGCGTCTTCGGGCGATGCAGTTCGAGGTAGAGGACATTACTTATGACAGTTACATGAAGAAACTGCAGGAACGACAGGCGGTCGTCGAAGAACGCATCATGGGCGAGGAGTTTAGGAGTCCCAGTGTGCAGCTTCGTATCACACCATTGGGCGAAGTCGAATTGTTATCGACGCATGACCAGCTTCTCGGTGGCCCATCCGGGCAAAGCTATCTGGGCTGCGTGTTCCCGGCCGATACAGGTTACGCTGCGCTGATCACCGGGGAAGCTGCCAAGGTAGGCAGACGTCTGGCGAAGGAAGGAGTGATAGGGCGTTTCGCCTTGGATTTTGTGGTGGTACGCGCGAAAGGAAAATGGGAGCTGTATGCCATCGAGATCAACCTAAGAAAAGGCGGCACCACTCATCCATTTTTATCACTGCAATTTCTTACCGATGGGACATACGATCCGGACACTGCGATCTTCACCGCGCCAAACGGGCGCCAGAAATTCTTTGTCGCCAGCGACCATGTCGAGTCGCCCGCTTATCGGACGCTGACTCCGGACGATCTTTTCGACATAATGGTGCGACACAACCTGCACTTCGGTCAAACGCGCCAGACAGGCGTGGTATTTCACATGATGAGCGCCTTGGGCGAGCTTGGAAGAATGGGCCTGACCGCAGTGGGTAACTCCCACGAGGAAGCCAGGGCGACCTACGACCGCGCGGTGGCTGTGCTCGATGAAGAAACGCGCGACGGGGCGAGCGATTACTATCAGGCAGCAAACCCGTTGTGACTAACGTGTTCGGCAGAACACGTTTCACCTGCGTCAGCGTCGGTTCAAAATGAACCAAATCATTAATAAAAAACTATTGACATTTTTTGGCGTCCCTGAGTAAAAAAGGTGTTCTGCGTGCGAAATGACTTTCTGTCGGGCAACAGAGAAAAACCATATTCAAGATAGGACAACACCATCATGAAAAAACAAACCGATCCCAACATCAAAGCGCATCTCCTCCGAGGCGTGCTTTATCTGCTGCTGGTTGTGGCCGTCTGCGCGATCCCGTTCGCGGTGGCGGAACGGAACACGATTAAGCTCGGTAATCCAGCACTCAGGCCGGTTATTGCCGGGACTTCTGCGGCGGCCAATTCTATCCAAAACTACAACCTTAGTATGCCCGCTGGCACACCAACGCCGACGCCCTGCGGCGGCCCGGCCGCGTGGCAACCGGGGCCGGACCAGCCTCCGGCCCGTTATGCCTTCCAAGCCGCTCTCGGCACGGACAACATGCTTTACGCCGCCGGCGGCCAGACCGCCGACCAACGCCCTGCGCATTTACGACATCGCCTCTAACACCTGGACCAGCGGCGCGAACATGCCCACTAGTCCCGGTGTCGAAGCGGCGGCGGGGGCGGTGGTCAGCGGCAAGTTCTACGTGATGGGCGGCGACGACTTCAACAACGGCCTGAACACCAACTTCATCTACGACATCGCTACCAACAGCTGGTCTACGGGGGCGCCGCTGCCCGATAGCCGCACCAACACCTATGGTACGGCGTACAACGGACTGATCTACGTCTACGGCGGGGTGATGCTACCCGCGTTCACGACGACGGATACGCTATTGCGCTACGACCCGGTGGCGAACAGTTGGGCCAACCTCGGCTCGGCGGGCACCGGCGGCCTCGGCAACTACGGCGGCATCTCGCCATTCGGCACGGGCCAACTGCTAATCGCTGACGGCGCGGACTCCAGTGGTGATTCCACTACCGCCACGCGCATCTTCACCATCAGCAGCGGTACGTTCAGCGCCGGCCCGGCGATGATCGGCAACCGCGCCGGGCACGCGCAGGGCACCCTGCCCGATGGCCGGGTGCTGGTCGCCGACGGCTTCAACACGGCGAGCACCACGGTGAGTACGGTCGAACTGCTCACCAGCCCGCCGTGCCCCAGTGCGACGCCAACAGCAACGGCTACAGCAACAGCTACGGCGACGGCGACAGCAACCTCAACGCCAACACCGACGTCGACCGCTGCGCCCAGGGTGACGCCGACGCCGAGGCCGCGTCCGACACTACCGCCTCGCCCGTAGTCGTAACGCTAGTTGGAACATGTTACGGCGGGAACTCGCGAGAAAAGCTCGCGAGTTCCCCGCCTGACGAGAAGGCTGAATAGCTCGCTGCAATAGGGCAAGCTTTACACGAATAGATTTTGCGCGCAGCGCTTTTGAGCGACTAACAAAAGCTACGCGAGGACGCGCACACTCCGAAAGCTTCGCGAAACAGATCACCGCCTCCCATGAATTAAAGTATAAAAGATGCGGGAAAAAGTTTGACGAATCCCAGCGGTTTGTTTAAAAGACGACTCGCGGCGTCCGTTCAACCAACATATTTCAGACGCAACGGCAATCCTATGATCACAAACCCAAAGCTCACATCCATGTTCACGCCGTCGAGGTGGCGGCGTATTTTTTGTTTATTGTTCCTTGGCGCAGCTGCCGCGACTGGCATCGGAGCTATCGCTTCCTCGCGCGCTGTTACTCGGGGGGACGCCGCTGTATTGCCTGTGCCGGCGAGCAAGATTACCCCGTGGGTGATGGAACATACCGCAAACGGTCAGCAGGCTGAGTTTTTCGTTGTCCTCGCTGACCAGGCCGATCTGAGTCAGGCCGCAGTCTTGCAAACCAAGGCTGAAAAAGGGCGCTACGTCTATAATGCGTTGTTAACTAAAAGTCAGACGACGCAAGGACCAATCCTGCAATGGTTGCGCGAACGCAGGCTGGAGCATCGTTCCTTCTACATTATCAATGCAATTTTGGTCAAAGGTAGTCGCGAGATCGCCGAAGCGTTGGCTGCCCGGCCGGATGTGGCAGGAGTGGAAGGCAATCCGCATATCCATAATGACCTGCCTCGGCCAGGTCCTTCCGTTGAGGCGCCTCCGTATCTTCAGCGCCCGGAAACAATCGAACCGGGCATCAATTACACACACGCGCCTCAAGTGTGGGCGCTGGGATTTACCGGGCAGACTATTGTTGTAGCCAGTGCCGATACGGGCGTTCGCTGGACACATAACGCGCTCAAGCCTCACTACCGCGGCTGGGACGGAGTAAACGCCGATCACGACTACAACTGGCACGACTCCATCCATAACAGCGTCGGCAACCCCTGCGGCAACGATTCGCCGTTTCCTTGCGATGACCTTGGCCATGGAACTCACACCACTGGCACCATGGTTGGCGACGACGGCATGGGTAACCAGATCGGAATGGCGCCCGGTGCGAAGTGGATCGGTTGCCGTAACATGGATTCGAATACGGGGTCACCAGCCAGGTACATCGAGTGCATGCAATGGTTCCTTGCGCCCACCCCGATAGGTGGCGGCCAAGGGGATCCGACCAAAGCGCCCGACATAACCAACAACTCCTGGGAGTGCCCGCCTTCGGAGGGTTGTTCGACTAACTCATTACAGGCTGCGGTAGAAGCACAAGCTGCTGCTGGTATTATGATGGTGTCCGCCGCGCAAAATTCCGGGCCGAATTGTTCAACCGTACAAAATCCGCCCGGCATTTACGCCGCAACTTACACGGCAGGAGCTTTGAATACCGGCACCGATAGCATAGCCTCTTTTAGCAGCCGCGGCCCGGTCATAGCCGATGGAAGCAACCGGATCAAGCCGGACATCACAGCGCCGGGCACAGGGACGCGCTCATGTTATAACACCTCCGATTCGGCTTATGCCAATCTCAGCGGCACGTCCATGGCCACCCCGCATATCGCCGGTGCAATGGCGCTGTTGTGGTCGGCGATGCCGAGCCTGCAAAATCAAATCGACGCTAGCCGCACAGCGATGAATAACGCTGCGCATTTTATTTCATCCACTCAGTGCGGTACGGCGGGTCCACCAAACAATGTTTATGGCTGGGGCCGAGTCGATATTTTTGCTGCTGTAGGCGGCGGATCGCCAACACCGACACCGACGGCAACGGCCGCCTCGACGCCAACAGCGACGGCGACCGCAACGGCGACGGCGAACCCAACAGCGACACCAACTCCAACGTTAACGCCTACAGCTACTGCCACTGTCACTGCCACTCCTACAGCTACTTCGACGCCGAGAGTGACACCTACGCCAAGATCTGGGCCATCAGCCAGGCCTCGTCCCACTCCGGCGCCTCGTCCATAGAAGTTTTCGCCAGAACGAAAATCTGCAGTGATCGATGATCAGGCTGCCGCACAGCAGCCTGGTCGGAGGCGGGTCGCGAGCGAAAACTCTTCGGGTTGCAATCGGCGCGGCTGCCTATACCGAAAGAACGGACAGCGGATTTCCCTTTAAAATGACTCCGTCTCCGCGTGTAACAGACCAGGCAAAATATAAAATTTGCGGGAAAATGTTGACATTCCACCGCGCTTTGGGGTAAAAGGGTGGTCTCGGCGTCGATTTACTAACAACCAAATCAACTCATTGGCAATTCTATGATCACAAACTCAAATCCCGCATCCAAGTTCAGCCCGTCGCCATGGCGACGTATTTTTTGCTCATTGTTCTTTATCGCAGCTGCAACAGTTGCGATAGCAGCCATCGCTTCCTCACGCGCTGTCCCTCGGGGTGGCTCGCCTGTATTGGCTGCCCCGGCGAGTCCGCCATCGGACGGATTCGCTGTGGCGAACAAGATTGCGCCGTGGGTGATGGAACATACTGCGAACGGACAGCAGTCAGAATTTTTCGTCGTGCTCGCTGACCAGGCCGACCTAAGCCCGGCCGCTAATTTGCCAACGAAAACGGAAAAGGGCCGCTTCGTATATCAAACCCTGCTGGAGAAGGCCCAGAGCACGCAGGAACCGATCCTGCAATGGCTGCGCGATCGCGGTATCGAGCATCAATCTTTTTACATTGTGAATGCCATCCTGGTGAAGGGTAACCGCGAGATTGCCGAGGCATTAGCTGCTCGCCCGGACGTCGCGCGCGTCGAGGGCAATCCTGTGATTCACAATGACCTTCCTCAACCTGGCGCCGTCGAGATCTCTTCGGGACCTCGGGTGCCGGCAACAATCGAACCGGGAATCACTTACACGCATGCCCCACAGGTATGGGCGCTTGGCTACACAGGGCAGAACATTGTTATAGCTAGTGCTGATACAGGCCAGCGATGGACGCATAATGCGCTTAAGCCTCACTACCGCGGCTGGGACGGGACAAACGCCAATCACAATTACAACTGGCACGACTCGATTCACGACGGAGCGGCGAACCCTTGTGGCTTCGATTCGCCGTTCCCTTGTGACGATTACTTTCACGGGACGCATACCACTGGCACCGCGATTGGCGATGATGGCATGGGTAACCAGATCGGGATGGCGCCCGGCGCCAAGTGGATCGGTTGCCGCAACATGGACGTGGGCAACGGCACACCGGCCCGGTACATCGAGTGCATGGAGTTCTTCCTGGCGCCTTATCCGCTCAACTGCACGCCAGCGGAAGGCGACCCGACCAAGGCACCAGATATTACGATCAACTCCTGGGGCTGCCCAGCCAGCGAAGGCTGCACCACCGGCGATGAGCTGCGGGTCGCAGTTGAAGCTCAAGCCGCCGCTGGCATCCAGATGGTAGTCGCCGCGGGTAACTCAGGTTCGGGTTGTTCCAGCGTGTCAGATCCACCCGCGATCTATGCCGCTTCTTACACGGCTGGAGCATTGAGTACCGGCACCGACACGATTGCTAGCTTTAGCAGCCGCGGCCCGGTCAC
>WNGK01007337.1_pt1 | contig 11574 bp, 6 predicted proteins | sample 5400601 | NCBI WGS metagenome assembly WNGK01 (sample SAMN13153376, study PRJNA577476) | soil metagenome | isolation source: 60 cm soil or saprolite under Garry oak tree replicate 1 | place: USA:California | collected 2016-06-15
TCGCCTCCAAGGCGACCCGCGTCTTCAGCTCGGCACTGTATCGTTTCCGTTGCACTGACATCGTTTTCCTCCTTCTCGCCGGTTTCTCGATACAGCTATTTTATCTTATCGACCTGTCCAGTTTCCTGGTACCATCATAAGCGATTACGCCTTTCTAGCACTGTTTTTGCGAACAGATGTCCTGAGTAGCCAGCACAGCCATGATCCCCAGGGCAGATCTTGGAGTGTCCGCCTATAGGTGCTATGCACACGTCTGGTGCTTTGCCCACACACCGGGCACTGCCCCTCGGTTTGCAAGGAGACCAACACGAGGGTCAGTCCATCCAAGGAAAGCCGGAGCTGCCGCATCCGAAGCTTGCCTGAAGTGGGGATCAGTTGCTCAATCAAGACTTCAAGCCGATCCGTGGCGTCCCAACACAATGATGTTTGCATCTTTTCATGGTATCATCTCCCGTCTTGTTCAGCTTTTCATCAAAAGCTGGGGAGAGCCATGATGTAGGTAATCCATACACACGGCGCACGTAGCCAGTACAGGAAGCCAGCGAGGGCTATGCGATTGATCTACAACTTCCATATAGACCACTCATCAATGATATAAAATATAAACGCATTTCCGAAGAAGCCAACTATAAAACATGCTATGGCGAACACCAAAGGAACTCCTTGTAAAGATAGGCCAAAAAACCAGCCCACAACGCTCCATCCAATAGCAATAAGAAAAGCAGCCAAGGATACTGAAACTATATTACTTGAGTTGCTTAGTTGATTCCTTAACCATAGATACAGCGCAAATAGAGCAAGTCCACCAAGAAAGCTGCCTCCGAGTGCCCACCATGATTGTAGTAAGGCTCCCAGTATGATAGGTAAAAGTAGAGGATTCATAGCCGAAAAAATCAAGATACCTTCATGCTCTTTGAGCAGTCGCAATTGTTTGTCTATTTTGATGGGTGCAAAACTATCATTATTCTCTAGTTGAGCGCCTTTTTTGTATGCTTGGTTAGCCTCCTTTATTCTTCCAAGATATTTAAGTGCATCTCCCTTAGCTTTGTAATAGGAAGGGTAGTTTGGGCGCAAGTCGATAGCATGCTCGTAGGCGTCGAGGGCTTCCTTATAACGCAGCTTCGGAGCGAGTCTAGCTTCAAGAGCTTCAAGGATACCTAACTCCTGCTTCTCATGAATCTCTTCGAGTTTCTGCTGATTGGGTTTAAGGAGTTCAGAGATATTTAGCTCAGATTCTTTACCAACTCCTTCGAGACTTTGTCGCCTGCGTCTAGGGAGTTCGGGAATAATTGGCTCGGGTCTCTCGCGGGGGTACAAGGGACTCCGCTGATTACGCTCAAAGACTTCAAGAATATCTGATTCTGGTTTTTCACGAAATCCTCTAAGTCCCTGCTGATTAGGTTTAAGGAGCTCAGAGATATTTAGCTCAGATTCTTTACCAACTCCTTCGAGACTTTGTCGCCTGCGTCTAGGGAGTTCGGGAATAATTGGCTCGGGTCTCTCGCGGGGGTACAAAGGACTCCGCTGATTACGCTCAAAGACTTCAAGAATATCTGATTCTGGTTTTTCACGAAATCCTCTAAGTCTCTGCTGATTAAGCCTAGAGATCCGGGAAATACTTGGCTCGGCTTTTCTATAAAGCTCTTTATATTTTTGCCCCTTCTGCTGTTCAAGAGCTACGAGTGCTTGACCTTTTCGATAGTAAGCATCGGCGAAGTTGGGAACCTTGTTTATGAGCTTCTCCCAAACACTGAGGGCTTCTTCATAGCGTTTCAGGCGTTCAAGTAGCTCACCTTTTCGATAGTGGGCATCAGTGGAGTTGGAGACTATACTGAGGGCTTTGTCGTAGGTTGAGAGGGCTTCTTCATAGTGTTTTTGGTTTTCAAGTAGCTCACCTTTTCGATAGTAGGCATCAAGAAAGTTAGGTTCACAGCGAATAGCAGCATCATAGGCTGCGATAGCCTCTTCATACTGCTCTAGGTCATTGTGAGCGTTGCCCATATTATAGTAGCCAAGAGCCGATGTAGGAGCAACACGAACAGCTTGCTGGTAGTTTATAAGGGCCTCTTTGTGGTTCTTAAAGGCATCACGATATACATCGCCTTTGCCGATGTAAGCAAGGGCGAATTTGGGATTAAGATAAATAGCTTGATCATAAGCTGCTATGGCCTCAGGGAGGTGCTTAAGTACTTTAAGTACCTTGCCTTTTCCGTAGTAGGCATTAGCAGATTTGGAATCAAAGCTAATGATCTGTTCATATACTGTGAGAGCATCGTTAAAACGTTCGGCATTAAAATGTTCTTCGCCTACATCCAGCCATTGCTCTATAGTCTTCTGAGGAGGATTAAAGGTGCTTCCGCGAGTCATAGCGGAGGTTTTCGAGAGGGGAGGAAGGGGAGGAACTGCCTGAGGCATAATATGTGTAGGTAGCTGAGAGGGGAAAGCACTTAACGCTGTAACGAATGCAGAGATATTAGGATAACGATTATCAGGTTCTTTGGCCATCGCTCTCTGGATAACCTGCTTAAAATGTGCAGGTAAATGTGGATTGAGTTTAATAGGATCAGGAGGAAGTTCCTTTGAATGCTTATCCGCCCATGTCCACCAATTAGCATTGAGAGGAAGGTTAAATGGTTTACGACCAGTAAAAAGTTCGTAGGCTATACAGCCTAGAGCATATTGATCACTCTTCGCACTATTCTGTCCTTTAAATTGCTCTGGTGCCATGTAGGCAGGAGTACCAACGATATGAGCGGTGTTTTTAACTGGTGTATCGGCTAGAATAGTAGCAATACCAAAATCAGCTAAGAGCACTTTATCTTGTGCATCGAATAGAATATTTTGCGGTTTGAGGTCACGATGAATAATATGCTTTTGGTGGGCATACTGAACTGCTTGTCCGATCTGCGAAAGGATATCTAGAGCCCCTGTGAGAGGTAGCGGTTGAGGGAATTGATGTTGCAAACGATCCCACAGAGAGCCGCCAGCGGCATACTCAGTTATAAGGTATAGTAAATTCTCATCCACGCCCACATCTATGAGGTGTAGGATGTTGGGATGTTGGAGAGCTTCGAGTACGATAGCTTCTTTAAACCGATCGCGCTCCTGATCAGAATTGAAGAGTACTTCTTGCAGTAGTTTAATTGCAACAACACGATTGGTGAGAATACTATGCTCTGCTCGATATACACTACCATATCCACCTTTGCCAATTTTCTCAACCAACTTGTAGCTGCCAATTTGTCTACCGATGAAGCCATTTTTATCTGCCATACTTGACCTCGAAAGCCAGCTATATGTCCTCACTAGATGGAGTTTCACAGATATCAAAGATAGTATAGCTATTTTGAAGGATAATTATCAAGTATTGAGGGCATTTCCTAACGCGAAAGGATAGGGTAAACTGCTCCTGCACGAGGCTAGCTCCCTCGTGCAGGAGATCAGCTTATGATGGCCTACAGTCGTCAATAACCAGGCACCTGTACCCCCTCCAGCATATCACCGCGCTCAAGCCCGTAGCATCGGTGCCTTGCACATCAACGCCGTCACTCTCGTCACCACGCTGCACTTGCTCGCCCTCTGTCGGTTGGCCGTGCGTCTGGCCCATCGAAAGTGTCCACCGCCGTTACCAGCAGGTCCAGGAGGCGCTCCGCGTACCTATACTGAGGAGTCGCTGCTGCTCATCGCGCTGCTGCGCACGCTGTGGCGGCTCTCCTATCAGGATATGTCCGACTGGTTGCACGCGTGGCCTGCGCTGGCATTGGCCTGTGGGCTGCCGCTCAAGAGCGATAGACAGCCGCGCATTCCCAGTCCTTCGCAGCAGTGGAAGCGCAACCATGCCGCCGGAGCACCATTGCCCGAAGCCCTCTTCGTGCTGACAGTGCAGACCGCCATCCACCGCCACCTCCTCAGCGCTCGCGATCTCATCATCGATAGCGCGCCCATCCTGGCCTGGCGCAGAACTGACCCCGACGCGGCCATTGGTCATGCTCCTGCTCACCATCCTCGCTTGCTCTTGCGCGGCTTCCGCATACATACCTTACTCTGCCGTGGTTCCGGCTTACCTGTCCATTTCCTCGTTTCGCCTGCTAATGTCCATGATGCGCCTTTTGCTCGCCCTCTGTTGGAGTGGGCGGTGCGTCTCTACCACATTCGACCGCGCGTGATCCGCCTGGATGCTGGCTATTGGGGCTTGCGTCTCATCGCCTGGATCCACGCTGCGCTGGGAGCCGTTGCCGTCATTCCTTGGAATCCCAAACGCCAGAAGAACCGCTCGTGCCTGCCTCCCACCTGGACTGCTGAGGAATTAAGCAAACGCACGAGCATCGAACGCTTCTTTGGTCGCGTCTTCCTGTTCTTTCACTTGCAACGTCCGCCTTTGTGTGGCTGGTCGGCCATCGTTTCGCAGGTCGCCTTGGCCTACACAGCTACTCTTGTCGTCGCATTAGTTGCTCAGCACGCTGGACGCCCCGATCTCATTCGTTCTCCCAAGCGCGTCTCGCCCATATTTGGGAGGGCTTTTGAGAGAGGCAATGCCCTTGTTTCTTGCATGCATGCAAAGGTTCACTTGACGTGTATACGTGTTTTCTTTAGAATACAGGTATACTTAGCTGAACGATAAATTGACCTGTAAGCATATCCTTACCTCGCACTGCACATGAGGAGGCTACAGATGGCAGATCGCACCGGGCAGCAATTCGGCAACTACCGGCTGGTGCGCCTGTTGGGCCAGGGCAGCTTTGCTGAGGTGTACCTGGGCCAGCACCTGCGGCTGAATCAACAGGCCGCCATCAAGATGCTGTATGCCCATCTCACCGAGGCGTTAGGGCGGTAATGGATCCGTGAGGAGAAATTGCGACTGCCAGCATCAGGCAGTTAGGAGCTAGGGCGAAGCATGGTATGGCTAACAGAAAGTGAATCGCTGATAAACGTCGTGATCGATCACGAGCTAAAGATGCTGACAAGCTTGACCAAAAGGTACGTGGTTGGTTCAGGGGCTCGAAATTCTCCTGACGCAGACAAAATAGCCACCGGCGGAGAGGCGGAGCATACCCCATGCATGGTACACATGTGAAACGTGGTAAACCGGATATGCTCCTCACCTGAGGAAAGTGGACCGCAAGGTCCATCGGCAGCATAGTACGTCAGCCGCTGGAATATTGAGGTCACTTTTGAAGAAGTCCGCGCCCATCTCGGCCTCTCCACACGGCGGCAGTGGAGTACGCTTGCCATCGCTCGGACCACTCCCTGCCTGCTGGGATTGTTTAGCCTCGTGGTTCTCCTGGCCCTGGCCTTGCATCCTGATCAGCTGCCAACACGGCAAGCTGCCTGGTATCCCAAAGCCGAACCCACCTTTGTCGATGCGTTGGCCGCTGTCCGTAGGCATCTTTGGGCACAACTGAATTCGCCAACCCCGCCTGCTGCCCTGGGTTTCCTCAATTCAACGTCGCCCCTCATTGAAATGCTCGTCGAGATTGCTTGCTATGCCGCTTAAAAGTGCCAAAGTCGAGTCATAATGCGTGAAATCGTGCTATAATCACAGCATCGGCTGAACGTCTGTTGTCTAGCAAAGGATCGGAGCAATGACAACACAGCAGGAGCAGCAACCTGAGCAACTAGATACGCGAGGCAGAAAGCACAGGAGAAATTCTCGCAGATCGCTGATCATCATAACAGTTCTTCTTCTCGCCTGTGTCATTAGCGTCATCTGGATTTTGAGTTACTTGAATGTTATTCCGAGTTTCTTAGCTGCCATCTTTACCTTTATCATCGCGGTGCTCGGCGCTGTATTCGCTTTCTTCCAATCAATACATTTGTTTATTCCTGCTGATGAGTATGAATCACATGATAATCCTACTCAAGCTCGTGCAAGTTTGTATATACCTTCCACTCCGACTCCTTCACCAAAGATGCCACCAATCATCGTGCAAGTTCCCACATCTCAACCTCTCTCCTCGCCATCAACACCGCTAGATAAGGCCTCGTATCGTGGCATTGTAGGCTTACCTCCTCCTACTGATCCAAAGACTATTGAGCAACGAGTGGAGGTCGTCAAGGAAATTTATGCAAAGTTGATTCAGCCAGATATGACAGCTGTCGCACTTACCGGTATCGCTGGGGTCGGCAAATCGACTCTCGCTGCCTTAGTCTATCGTTTTGCTGAAGAGCAACGCCGTGCGGGCAACGGACCATTTGTTGCTGAGGCGCTGTGGCTTAAAGTTGATGCCGCTGTCACTATGGTAGATCTCGCAGGAACACTCTTGGAGGCTATTGGACAACGCCTCCCTGATTTCGGAAGACTTGCTCCTCATAACCAAGCTGCAGCACTCTTCAATGCACTAGATACAGCCAATAAGCCACGGCTAGTGATCTTGGATCAATTTGAGAAACTACTTGATGTGGCTACAGAGCATACCCTCAGCAGTCGTCCCGGAGTAGGTGAATGGATTGACGCGCTCAATAGTCGACCTTGTAACTGCCGAATATTACTTACCAGCCCTTGGATACGAGGCGCCGACGAATATCCTCCCACTCGAATACAAGAGTACCTCGTTAAAGGTTTAGAGGTTTCCGAAGGGATAGAATTACTGAGAAAACAAGGGGCGGAGACAACACAGTCTACGGAGAAGGAATTATCTACGGCTGTGGCGTACTGTGCTGGTCACGCCCTTTCTCTGACACTCTTGGCTTCTATTCTGCGTCGAAATCGCAGCCTAAGTCTAAAAGACCTCTTCAATGATCCTATATATGCTCAACTCTGGACGGGCTTCATTGCTCGTAAACTCCTTGACTACATCTACACTCAGCAACTGGATGAGGTACAGCGCAAACTGCTGTTAGCCTTTTCCGTCTACCGTGAACCAATATCCTTGGACGCAGCGCAGATGCTTATAAGTGAGATACCTAAGGCAATGATATTGCCAGCCTTTGAAGTTTTGCTGACACAACATCTACTCCAAGCTGTGGGGAAAAGCCGCTATCAGCTGCATCCGATAGTTGCCAGTTATTCACAGAGTCGCTTTAAAGAGCCTGATGAGGAAGCTAATCTTCAGACTTTGAAAATTATGCACATTAGAGCTACCCAGTATTATCTACATATGGAAGAGTCGCATTTTCCACCGAGAGAACTGCGAAAACAAATTAGTGATGTTTATCCGCTAATCGAGGCAATATGGCATCAATGTCATGCTGAACAATGGCAAGAAGCCTTTGATTTAATGGAACAAGAGAGGATCTTCGCTGATCTCAATCGCTGGGGAGGCAATGCAACTCTGCTAGAACTGTGTCAGCTGCTACTACCGTTAGACAAATGGGACCCTGAACGATTACAAGCAGTTCATATCTACAACAATCTAGGCGAGATTTACAGAATGCTAGGACAGAAAGTGCGAGCGCGTGAGAACTTTGAGGAGGCTTTGAGGATCTTGCGAGAAGTAGGAGATCGTAGGAAGGAAGGCATAGTACTCAACAATCTTTGTCGGATTTACAATATGCTGGGGCAAAAGACTCCTGCTTTGCAATATGGTGAGGAGGCGTTAAGCATCTTAAGGGAAGGCGCCGATCGTAGGGAAGAAGGGATGGCGCTCAATAATTTAAGCCGAATCTATGCTGATTTGGGGGAAAAGGAGCGGGCACTTGACTACTTAAATCAAGCGTTGGATATATTGAGAGAGGTAGGAGACCGTGGGGGGGAAGGCTGGACGCTCTATAGGCTGGGACGCATCTATAGTACACTGGGGGAGCAAGAGCAGGCACTGGATTATTTAAAGCAGGCGTTGGATCTTTTAAGAGAAGTTGGGGATCTTGGAAGGGAAGGCTGGACACTAAACAATCTAGGAAAGGTCTACACGACATTAGGTGAGCAAGATCGAGCTAAAGAATATTATGAGGAGGCGTTAAATATTTTAAGAAAGGTAGGGAATCGAAGAGGCGAAGGCAGGGTACTCAATAACCTCGGTGAGCTCTATGATGGTCTGGCACAAAAAGAACGAGCACTATGGTACTATGACCAAGCTTTGAAGATATATAGAGAAGTAGGAGATCGTGGAGGGGAAGGCTGGACGCTGAACAATATTGGTATAATTAATGCTAATCAAGGGAAGAAGGAAGAGGCTCTGAAGCTTTATAAGGAAGCGTTGAAGACATATAGGGAAGTGGGAGATCGTGGGGAAGAAGGTTGGACACTGAACAATATTAGTATAATGTATTTCAGGCAAGGAAGTCACGATATTGCTTTAGCCTTTTTTCTACTTGCCAGAAAGGCCTTCGAGGAGGTGCAGAGTGCAAACCACGAAGCGACTCAGAAGTGGTTAGAGGAGATACGTAATGGGATTGGTGAAGATCAGTTTGTTGCATTGCTAGCACATGTTGACTACAGGGCCCTTGAAATTGCTGAACAAGTATTAAGTGAAGGTCTTTAACGATTGGGTAGTCACTCTCGATAGGGGTGATGGGCTTCTAGAGTCACTACCGGATTTCCTTGCTCAGCAGTAACAAGCCTATGATACTCGATGACAAAGCTGCCTACAGAAGCAGAATCTTGCCTCTATGGCCTGGAAATGCTCAAATCTTTCCTTGGGAGTGGGAGTCTGTCAAGTGAAGTGTGTAAATTGGTTTGAAACTCATTGCGGGAGCCGTCCCGCGAACTCGATGGCAAAGCGATTCAGTGCTGGCTTCCACTCCCGAATAGGCATGGTCCATTTCTTGGCAATGTTCTGGATCGCCAGGTACAACACCTTGTAAACCGCCTCATCAGACGGAAAGATGCGGTGATTGCGCGTGACCTTACGTAGGGTCATATTGACCGACTCGATGGCATTGGTGGTATAAATCACCTTTCGGATGTCCTCTGAGAAGGCAAAGAGCGGGATCACGCGCGCCCACTGTGCCCGCCACGATTTGCTGATGGTCGGATACTGCTGATCCCATTTCTCAGCCAAGAGTTCCAGATTGAACTCGGCCTCGGTAGCGGTTCCGTAGATGGCTCGCAGGTCGGCAGCCACCGCTTTGCGGTGTTTGTAGGACACATACTTGAGGGAATTACGCACCAGGTGGACCATGCACAGTTGCACTCGTGTCTGCGGAAAGGCCGTCTCAATGGCCTCTGGTAGCCCGGTGAGGCCATCCACGCAAGCAATGAAGCAATCTTTCATGCCGCGATTGTGCAGCTCGGTGAACACCGCAAGCCAGAATTTGGCTCCCTCGTGCTCCGACATCCACATGCCCAACAGTTCCTTCTGCCCCTCCATCGTCACCCCTAATACCAGGTAGACGGCCTTGTTGCTGACGCGCTGATTCTCGCGCACTTTGACCACCAGGCAATCGACATACAGGATCGGATAGAGCGCCTCTAGAGGCCGATTCTGCCATTGGCGCACTTCCTCCATGACCGCTTCGGTCACGTTGGAGATAAATGTCGGTGAGACCTCGACGCCATACAACTCCTGGAGCTGGGCCTGGATATCGCGCGTGGTCATCCCGCGCGCGTAGAGTGCCAGGATCTTCTCTTCTAAGCCTTCCAGCCGCGTCTGTCGCTTTTTGACCAGCACCGGTTCAAAACTGCCGTCCCGGTCACGTGGCACCGTGATCTCCAACTCGCCGTGCTCGCACTTCCGCGTTTTCTGCCCTGCGCCATTGCGCGTGTTGGCACTCTCGGGCTTCTTGCGTCCATGCTTGGGATAGCCCAGGTGCTCTTGCATCTCGGCTTGTAGGCAGCGTTCGATCATCCCCTGGGTGAGTTGCTTGAGAATCCCGTTTTCTCCAAAGAGATCCTGCGGGGTCTGATAGTCTTTGAGCAGTTCGTCGAGTAGTTCTGGTCGAATGGTCATCTGTTTCCTCCTCCACTTGTCTTCTACACTCTTCCACTGATAACCAACTTACACACTTTATTTTACACCCTCAACTTGTGTTGGTGCTTTTATTAGCATTTTACCTGGGACTCCTGAAAATGGTAGGACTCCACTAAGATATTGTTGGCGAATTCGGTTTTCACGCTCGGAATACTGCGGACGCTGGCTCAAAATGAGCTCGGTTTTTGAATTCGCCAACAATATCTTAGCGGAGTCCTACCCTGAAAATCGTTATCTTGTATTTTTAGAAAACACGCCATCCACGTATTATGCCAGCCAACTCCAACGCCATGAACTCGCATTACCCTCATTGTCTATTACCCCGCTTCCTGTATTTCATGCATACATGGCAGCTTTACAGCTCAACCACCCCGGCTTTGCAACGCTCTACTCCTTAAATGCGGCCCGTGTCAGCTTTATACCCTACCAGTTTAGACCAGTGCTCAAGTTTATTCATTCGGACCGACCTCGTCTCCTCATTGCAGACGAGGTCGGTGTGGGCAAAACGATTGAGGCCGGGCTTATCTTACGCGAGCTACAAGCACGTAAGGATGTGCGTTCAGTTCTGATCATCTGCCCCAAGCCGCTGATTGCTGAACGCAAATGGCAGATGGAGATGAAACGCTTCGATGAACAATTCATCCACCTTGACGGGCCAACTCTCCGGGAATGTATTAAAGAAACCGATCTAGACGGAGCATGGCCTGAACAGTATACGAAAGCCATCTTGCCTTTCTCCTTATTCAACCAGGAGCTTTTATCAGGCAATGTCTCCAAGAAAAACAAGCGGGGAATAATTGGATTGCTTGAATTGAATCCTCCTCCACATTTCGATCTTGTCATTGTGGACGAAGCACATCACCTACGTAATACCAGCACGGCTATCCATCAAGGTGTACGCTACTTTTGCGAACAAGCTGAGGCGGTCATTTTTCTCAGTGCTACGCCTATTCAAATGGGTACGAATGATTTATATGTGCTCCTAAATCTACTGCGCCCGGACCTCATTCTTGATAAAACTAGTTTCGATCATATGGCCGAGCCCAATCGCTTGATTAACCATGCTGTGGAAGTGGCGAGAGCGAATGTACCGGATTGGCATCAGCAAGCGCTGGAAGCTCTGTGGGCAGCAGCTGAGACTTCCTGGGGGCAGGCGCTTTTACGAGATAACCCCGCATTTCAACGACTGTATAATGTGCTGGGAGTCGGGGAGTGTAATGATCAAGAGAGAATAGCATGCATTCAGGATATGGAGCAATTACATACGTTTTCTCATCTTATCAATCGTACGAGAAGACGAGATATCGGGAATTTTACACCCTCGCTTCTGATTGATCTGCAGGCGGCCATTAAAGATTGGCTTGAAGCAGATTCAGTATCCCCAGAACAAGAGTCAAGCATTAGCGCCACTTAACACTGACACTCAACACTTGTCAATATCAAACTGGACTGACCACTAATACAGCTTGCAGATCAGTGCTATAATGGGCGGCGTTACATCATTTGCGTGGACTGTCAATCGATACAGTAAGCGCATCTTTTTTTGTTCGTATTACACTTGTTACCTGTGTAAGTGCACGTTCTGCATTCGGAGTTCTCATGTGGTCAGATAACGAGGCCGAGACCGACCTCCTGCAATTTACCTACCTTGCAAATGCCGTCACTCGCCTGGTACGGATGCCTCATCTACTTCCTACGACAATTGGGGTGTTCGGTGACTGGGGGA
>WNGK01007340.1_pt1 | contig 11573 bp, 5 predicted proteins | sample 5400601 | NCBI WGS metagenome assembly WNGK01 (sample SAMN13153376, study PRJNA577476) | soil metagenome | isolation source: 60 cm soil or saprolite under Garry oak tree replicate 1 | place: USA:California | collected 2016-06-15
TGGCAGGCGACGGTCGAGTTCGGTTTTCCCCAGAATGACGGCAGGCGCGCGCCCGGCACCAAGGACGCGCACGGCGCCGCGGTAATCGCGCGCCTCGGCCCCGATGAGTTTCTCGTCACCGGCGTTGATGCCAGCGTAGTCTTCCACCTGCCCGGCAAGAAGCCCTGGATCCACAGCCAGTTCCTCACCGTGGAGCAGGGCGCCTACCAGGACGGCGCGTGGAAGCCCATCAAATTGTGGAATGGCGACGAAACCGACCGCGGCCTCTCCTTCTACGAAAAGCCAGTAGCCGTCCGCGCCACAATGCAGAAGTTCTAGCGTTCCGCAAAGGTTGTTTTCCTGAGCGGAGCGCAGCGGAGTCGAAGGATCTGCGGTTGTTCTTGTCGTTGCCTTCTCTCCCCCAAGCACGAACAGGGGTGCCCCAGGTCCGGGGTCCCCGCGGACAGGTCTTCGTCCGTGGGGTGGAGGTCTCGATTCTGAGACCTGGAAAAGCACAAACCTACCCAAGCCGTCTTCTAGCCCCTAGCCCCTGCCTCTCCCTGCCCCAAATTGCGCCACCTCCTGCCGCGAATCGAAACACCCGCTGTCCAACCTCGAAACACCTTTGTCCCGCTCCAAAACAAAGTGCCTGAAAAGAATTCTCACGCAAAACTAAAGTTCTTCCACGACCACCCGATGAAAGGGGTGGATGCAGTAGAGCCCAAGGCAGCAACGCCGCCCCAAGGCAATCAGGTCCAGCGGGCGAAGTGAGCCGCTCGACACGCATCGGAAAAAGGAGTGACCTCCCATGGCCCTCGGTGTATTGAACAATCTGTCAGCGATCTATGCTGAGAACAATCTGAACAACACGAGCAGCAGCCTGCAGACGGTTCTTCAGCAGCTGTCTTCGGGTTCGCGGATTAACTCGGGTGCAGACGACGCCGCGGGCCTTTCGCTGGTGAACGGCCTCGCCGCCAACGCCAAGGCGTTGACCCAATCGGCAACCAACGCCACAGAGGGTGTGGGTCTGCTGCAGGTAGCGGACGGCGCCCTTGCCCAGGTGACCAACCTGCTCAATCGCGCCGTGACCCTCGCCACCGAGGCCTCCAACGGCACCCTCAACGCTTCGCAGGCCGCCGCAGCCAACCAGGAATACCAGTCGATCCTCTCCGAAATTAACAACATCGGATCGACGACCACTTACAACCAGAACCAGGTCTTCACCGGGTCGACCGTGAACATCTATACCGGCGACTCCTCCAACACCGGCGCGTCGGTCGACAGCCTGTACTTTGCGACCCTCGGCTCGTCCACTCTTGGCGACGCGGGGGGAAAGATCTCCTACGGCACCGGCCAGAGCGTCTTCGTCGACCTGACGGCCACCGAGACAGGCGTCGCCCAGGCGGCGGCCACAGACACCATCGCTGCCGGCAGCTCCCTCACGCTCACCATCCTGCAGGCTAACGGGACGACAGTCACGAAGACCATCTCGACCGGCGCCGCCACGCCCTACAACGACACGGTTGGCGGCATGATCCAGGCCATCAACAACTCGGGTTACGGCCTCACCGCCACCATGAACACCAGGGCGGCCGCCGGCGTAGTGGGCGGCACCGGGACCGACTCAGGCATTCAGATTTCGGGCGCCTTCGTTGGGGCCGGCATTTTGCCGACGGCGGCGGGCTACCACATCGGCATCACCCAGGGCGGAACCGCGATGGCCGACACCCAGGCAACGGTGGCGCAGGCCGCAGCGCAGGCTCCCGTGGTTGCGGGCCTCAGCACCGGGGTTGCAACCATCAGTTATACGGCGGCCCTTGGCGGCTCGCAGAACCTCTCCGGCACCTCGCTCACCTCGTCCGCGCTGGCACAGACCGCGCTGTCCGGGCTGAACGCCGCCATCACCTCCATCGCGTCTCAGGACGGCTACATCGGCGCCCAGATCAACACCCTGAACGCCATCAGCCAGGTGATGAGCACGCAGCAGGAGAATGTGGTTTCGGCGCAGAATGCGATCCAGGCCACGGACTACGCTTCGGCAACTTCGAATATGTCGAAGTACGAGATTCTGAGCCAGACGGGCATCGCCGCGCTCGCCCAGGCCAACACGGTGGAGCAGGAAGTTACCAAGCTTTTGCAGTAAGCAAGATTGCGGTTCGTTCAAGAAAACCCAGGGACAGGGCGGCGGCAAGGTCTACCTTGCCGCCCATTTTTTGCTTTTGGGCAGCTGCAAAGGTGAATAGAGGGAGAAGCAGGGGGGGGTGGGTAGTTTTGGCTAGCTTTCACAGACCCCGTTGTCAGAATTTCGGTGGGAGAGCGCGAAGTGGTTCCGTCTGGCCTTGGCTTTGCGCGGGCGTGTTTCTTTTTGCTTCTGTTTCAAGTATGGCAGGTTCGAAGAATTAATCTCCAATTTGGACGAACTTTTTCGTGCTGATTCTAAAGGGGGTTACAAACTATTTTTGTTTTTCCCTCTTGACAGGTTTTCCACAGGGCACTTGTCGAGTGCTGTTTTGCGCGGTGCAGTCGGCGGTTCCGGGGATACGCGGTGTGTAGTCGATTGTTACTGCATATGTAGTAAAGGCTGCCTGTCGCGGCCGGGACCGGCGTTCTAGGGTAGGTGCGAAAAAACTCGGGTTTCGGTGAAGTTGAAGAAGAGTATCCCTCCGCAGTTAAAACCGACGTTGGTTTTGCGGGCGTTGTGCGGGGGTTGAAACCCCTCATAGGCGCTAAGATATGCCACTTAGGCTAACGGCCAGCATTCAAGATTAAATAGCGGAAGACGATTCCGAGACGATAGCTTCCGGGTGGCCGCGCAACCGCTCGGAGCCCGAAGGATGATGGGGGATGTCGCGCCTCAATGAATGACTTCGGCGGTTATCGGCAATCGAGCGGGATTCAATTACATCGAGCGAGCCAGCCCGCGTTGCGAAGTGTGACGATCATTCACCCCGGAGCGTTTCCAACGGGTCGGCAAACGCCGCGCGGCGAGCGGGAATGAACGCAGCGACGGAACCGGCAATTCCAAGCACCAGACTTGCCGCGATGATTGCGAGCGAATTTGTGCTGACAGAGCCGTATAGGAAGTGACTTGCTGTGCGCACAGCAAGAATCGACAGGATCGCGCCGGGCAGGATACCAGCGAGTAGGATACGCACTGTCTGACCAACGATAAGAATCTGAATTTGACGCCGAGTGGCTCCAAGCGCAAGGCGAATGCCGAACTCGCTCCTGCGCCGCGCTGTACGCGATGACATGACACCATAAAAGCCAATCGCAACCAGCAGCAGTGTCAAGCTCGCATAAATTCCCGCAAGCCGCGCAAGCAGCTTTTCCGTGCCGAGGTCGCCATTCAGCTCCGTAGCCAAAGGCACGATTTCGCTGACAGGCAGAGCGGGATCAACTTCATACAGCGCCTGACGCACACTATCCGATAACTGGCGCGGATCACCCACGGCCCGCACTCGGATGCTGTTTACCGGTGCAGGATTCTGGTTGATGCTCATGTAAACCACCGGCGGCGCCTCGCGCTCCGCACCATTCACGCGCGCATCGGCCACTTCACCCACAATCAGAAATTTGTGATCATTTGGTGCCGGTACATAACCAACCCATTGCCCAATCGGGTCTGCATCTCCAAACAATTGGCGTGCGTACGCACGGCTGATGATCGCCACAGGCTGCGTCTTGTCCGTATCGTTCGAAGAGAAATCGCGCCCGCGCAGAATTGGAATGCCAAGCGTGGAAAAAAAGCCGAGGCCTACATGATCTTCCTGCCCATGCACCTGCGCGTCCGTAAGATCGTTGCGCCCATGCACGTAGAGCGCCGTAATCCAGCCGCAATGAATGCCGCCGCACATTTCTACGGCCGCGCTGCGCACGCCGGGCAGTGCTTGCAGGCGCTCCTGTATCCGGCTATAAAGCTCGGGCAGCATTTCGCTATGATCGGTGTACCTTGGCTGATGCAGCTCCGGGCGCACAATCAGCACATGTTCACGATCCATGCCCACATCCACAGTTTCCCAGTGCACCAGCGTCGCAGCGAAACATCCCGACATGGTGGAAAGCAGAAGTGAAAGACTGACCTGCGTGCCAAGCAGCACATTGGAACGCAAGCGCTGCCGTGCGGTTTGGGAAATACCTGCAACTTTAGCGCGCGATCCTGCCGTCTGCGCAACGGTGGCTCGCATGAAGACAATGCCCGGGAAGATGCTGAAGGACAGAAGCGATAACAGCATGAGCGCGACGCCCAGGGCCACGAAGGGCAAGCTCGAATGCAGGTCTAACGTGAGGTGCGAATTGTGGCTCGAGGCCCAGCGGACGAGGATACTGCTGGCCATGCGGCCTACGACGAAAGCTGATGCGCAGCCGGCAAGAACAATTAGAAAGTCTTCAAGAACAATCTGCCGAAGAAGCCGGCCTCGGCTTGCCCCAAGAGCCATTCGCACCCCGAGTTCGTGAGCACGCGCATGGAGCCGCGCAAGCTGAAGGTTCGCGAGATTCAGACAGCCCACCAGAAAGATGGAAGCTGAGAGCGCCATGAGTATCGTCAGTGGAACCGTGAATGATTTCCTCATGCCGTTCTCGCTGAGTGGCGCTACTCCGGTCTTCACATGCAGAAGCGCGGCTTTTACGGCTGGATCAGCAATCGCTTCCGTCATCAGCTCACGATCGTTGCGAAAAACCTGATCCCAATGCGCAAGCACCGCGGCGCGGCGTTCTGGCGGAATGCGCGCCGTGAGCGCGAGCCAGAAGATCGTGGGCTGGTTATACCAGGGCTTGTCGAGCGATACATCATGGCCCGGCCCAAGCGAGTCCCATGAAACGGCAAATGCGCCGGTGCTTTGCAGCACAAGAGGCAACCAGATGTCGGGAGCATATCCCGCTATATCGCCGAGGAACCTCCGGTGCGCCACGCCGATCACAACAAATGCGCGGCCATTGAGATGGATGTGCTGGCCCACGGCCTGCATCGCAGAGCCGAACGTGTTGCGTGCAAAATCGTAGCGAAGCACACCTGGCCACTCATCCTGCCCCATGCGTTCATCGGCCTGCAAGAATAACCGCCCCGCTGCCGGAGTAACGCCAAGCCCGCTGAAGTAGTTGTCAGAAACAAGCGTGCAGGAGGCCTTTATCGACGCGCGGTTGGGAAGCTCAAGCCCGGCATCCTCTGCATAAGCGGTCGTCATCAACGGAACATCGGGAGTGGCGGCGCGCAGACGCTGGTATGCGGGATAAGAAATCGTCCAGCTCTGATCGAAGGGGCTGCGCGCAGCGTGGATTCTGAAAACTTCGTCCGGATGAGGAACAGGCAACTCGGCCAGAATCACTGCGTAGAGTAGCTGGAACACGCCTAGATTCGCGCCGATGCCAAAGGCCAGCGTGAGCAGCGCCGTTACCGTAAATGCAGGAGCGCGGCGAAGCTGGCGCAGCGCGTAGCGCGCGTCGTGGAGCAGGTTCTCCAGCCACAGCCATCCCCAGCGCGCGCGCGTCACGTCCGCGATAAGGCCCAGGTTGCCGAGCTCATGCAGCGCCTCCGCGCGGGCCTGTGCCGGGTCTTCTCCGCGGGCAATACGCTCAGCGATTGCTATTTTCAAATGAGACTCAAGCTCCTCCGACAAGCTTTCCTTGGCTCGGTCCCACCGCCACGGCATCACGGCCGCACCTCCGGCTCCATGACAGCACCAATGGCGCGAACTAACTGCAGCCAGCGCTGGTGGTCAGTAGCGAGTTGCTTCTTCCCGAGAGCCGTGAGTTGGTAGTACTTTGCGCGCTGCTTGCTTTCGGTCAACTTCCATTCGGACTTGACCCATTTCTGCCGTTCGAGACGATGCAGAGCCGGGTACAGAGAACCGGTCTCCACCGTGAGCACTTCGCCGGACCGGTTGCGGATCACTTGTGCAATCGCGTAGCCGTGCATCGGCTCGCGCAGAAGCGCCTGCAGGACGAGCATATCCAGGGTTCCCTGCAACAGTTCGATACGGTTCTGGTACTTCGCAGTCTCTGTCATCTTGGGTGTAGACATCCTACTGCCATCAATAGAGACTGTCTACCCCCGCCTGCCAGTGAACTCTCCCAAACAGATTGTGCGCTTTGCCGAAACGCGAGGGTATCCGCTCATCGGCTCAAAAGAGCGCATGACCGCCAAGTTGCCAAGCGAGCGCCCTGGGAGAAATCGGAGAATCCCAATCCTGTGAGTTCCGGCGAATTGTGGATTAACCGGACGTAGTTCTCCGCACCTTCGCATTCATTGTCGAAACCCTCGCTTTCGAATAGAGTCTTTCGGCAAGCTGCTCGCTCGCCGCCGGATCACGGTACCCGGTGCTAACCTGATTCCCGGAATCAAAGAGATCGCCCGAGCCGCTGGTGAAGGTGATTTCAGAGCGGTCAGGGGAGGAACGCAGTGCGACGAGCTATTGCATGGGGATGGGTGTGCGGTATGGGTCTTGCGGCGGTGCTGAGCGGAGGGACTGGAAGGGCGTTGGCCCAGAGCGGGGGCGCTCGGCTTGCTGAGCAGGCTCTCGATCAGCTGGCGCTCGATAAGGGATGGCGGTTTCGGCAAAGCGCCGCGGGTGGTAGCGGCGCGGCCGGTAGCGCCACGGGCGGCAGCTCCGCGGGCGGCGGAGCCGCCGACGGAGAGTGGCTACCCGCAACGGTGCCCGGGGATGTGCATCTCGATCTGCTGGCCAACAAAAGGATTCCTGATCCGTTCCATCGCGACAATGAGGCCAAGCTGCAGTGGATCGACCAGGCGAGCTGGGAGTATGAACTGAGCTTCGATGTTCCTGCCGCGCTGCTGGGGCGATCGAATGTGGATCTTGTGTTTGATGGGCTGGACGCGGCCGCGGAAGTCTATCTGAACGACGCGAGTGTGCTGAGCGCCGACAACATGTTCCGCACCTGGAGAGTGCCGGTGAAGGATCGTCTGCATGCCGGGAAGAATGTGCTGCGCGTGGTGTTTCCTTCCCCGATCAAGGCTGCGGAGAAGGTGGCCGCCACCGATCCATGGCAGCCGAAGACGAAGACGGAGGCGAAAACTTACATCCGCAAGGCGGCATACGAGTATGGGTGGGACTGGGGTCCGCGATTTGTGAGCAGCGGCATCTGGCGGCCGGTGCGGCTGGAGGGATGGGACAAGGTGCGGATTGCGGATTTTGCGATCCGGCAGCGGGATGTGAGCAGGGAAGTGGCGCACCTGGACGCGGAGGTTGAGGTGGACGCGTCGAGCGCGGGAGTGGCAAACGTCTCAGTCGAATTCAACGACATCGGGAAACCGGTTGTGCTGACCCGCAAAGCGGAGCTTCACGTGGGAGAGAACGAGATCGAAATCCCCATCGAAGTTCGGCAGCCGAAGCTGTGGTTTCCGGCTGGGTATGGCGATCAACCACTCTACGAATTCACTGCCGGGGTAAGCACCGGCGGGGCAAAGGCAGATGAGCGGAAAGTGAAGGCCGGGCTGCGCTCAATCGTGCTCGATCGCCATCCGGACAAATGGGGGCGGTCGTTCCAATTCGTGGTCAACGGGATTCCGGTGTTTGCGAAGGGCGCGGACGTGATTCCGTTCGACAGCTTTGCGAATCGCGTGACGACGGCCGATTACCGGAGGATTCTGGAGTCGGCGCGCGATGCAAACATGAACATGATTCGGCACTGGGGCGGCGGGTATTACGAGACGGACGAGTTCTATTCGATTTGCGATGAGCTGGGAATCATGGTGTGGCAGGACTTCATGTTCGGCAACGACTGGCAGCCGGGGACGTATGCGTTCAAACTGAACATCGAGGCCGAGGCCGAAGACCAGGTGCGGCGGCTGCGCAACCATCCCAGCATCGTGATCTGGAGCGGAAACAACGAAACCGAGGTTGCGCTGAATTGGGGCGCGCGGGGGGCGTTGCCGCTCGACGTGAAGTGGCAGATGTGGCAGGACTATTTGACCGAGTTCAGCGGCATTCTGCCGCGCGTGGTGGCGCGCCTGGATGCGGAAACGCCGTACTGGCCGAGTTCGCCGAGCGCCGATTACGAGGAGACGAGCGAGCACTACCAGACCGGCGATGCGCATATCTGGGATGTGTGGCACGGGCGGGTTCCATTCTCGACGTTCGAGACGCATCATGCGCGCTTTGTGACGGAGTATGGGTTTCAGTCATTCCCGGAGATGAAGACGATTGAGGCCTTCACGCAGCCGGAGGATCGCAAGAACATCTTCACGCCGGTGATGCTGGCCCACCAGAAGAACAATGAAGGCAACTCGATCATTCACGATTACCTGCTGAAGGACTATCCGGAGCCGAAGGACTTTCCGAGTTTTCTGTATGTGAGCCAGGTGCTGCAGGCAGAGGGGATCAAGATTGGCGCGGAGCATTTCCGGCGCAGCATGCCGGAGACGATGGGATCGATTTTCTGGCAGCTGAACGATTGCTGGCCGGTGGCGTCGTGGTCGAGCATCGACTACTACGGGCGCTGGAAGGCGCTGCAGTATTACGCGCGCAGGTTTTACGCTCCGGTGCTGGTTTCGCCACACGTGGAAGACGGAACGGTGAAGGTGTATATCGTCTCGGACAAGACCGATGCGCAAAAGGCCGCATTGCGCGTGCGGCTGATGGACTTCGACGGGAAGACGCTGCTGGAAGAGAAGCAGGACGTGAGCGTGGCGCCGCTGGCCAGCGAGGTGTATCTGGACTGGTCATTTCTAAAGCTCACGCAGGCTGGGGCGTCGGATACGACGGGGGTGTTTGTGGTTGCGGACGTGATGGTGGCTGGGGCGCAGGTTTCGCGCAACCTCACCTATCTTGCGCCGGTGAAGGAGATTCATCTAAAGCCGGCGGTACTGAAGGTGGAAACGGCGGCTGTGAGCGGGAAGATGCGCATTCGCGTGACGTCGCCGGTGCTGGCGCGCAGTGTGTCTCTGTCGTTCGGGAACCTCGACGTGAAGGTGTCGGATAACTACTTCGATGTGCTGCCGGGAGAGACGGTGGAGATTACGGCGGACACGAAGGCGTCGCTTGAGGAGGTGAAGGCGCAGATGCAGGTGATGTCGTTGACGGATGCGTTTGCGGTGAATCCACAGACGGCTACGGTTCGGGCGGGGCGGTGAGTTGCCCGCGTTGATTCCGCGCCATTTGTGCCGGGGATGAGTTTTTACCGCAAGCTGTGAAGCCGGGCCCATGATGCGCTGCGGCCTTTGTGGTATCCCGCCCTTGCGACAGGAAGAAGGCGCAAAGATGGGGCACGGAGCGGTTGCGGTGAATTTGCTTCGTGAAAAGCAGGTCCTTCGGCTCCGCGGAAGAGCGCTTCGCTCAGGATGACAGGTCTTTGGGGTGGGGAGCGAAAAGCAAAATGATCTTGCGGTCCCGCCCTTGGGCACGGAGCGGTTGCGGGCGGGTCGAGTTCGTGAAGCTTGGGGTCATTCGTCACATTTCCTGTGGCAGCACCACATGTGTTGTGAGATGCTTATGTGGCAGTCCCACAGGAGGGGCTCTATGTCATCGGAGAAATTGGATTTGCTGCAGGGGACGCTGGACTTGATGGTGCTGCAGACGCTGACCGCGATGGGGTCGATGCATGGGTACGGGATTGCGCGGCGGATCGAGCAGGTGAGCGCGGACGAGGTGCTGCTGAACCAGGGGACGATCTATGCATCGCTGGTAAGGCTGGAGCAGCGCGGGTGGATTGAGTCGAACTGGGGTGTCTCGGGGAACAATCGCAAGGCGAAGTTCTACACGATCACCGACGCGGGCAAGCGCAAGCTGGCCGATGATGCCGCTTATTGGGGACGGCTGACCGGGGTGATGGACCGGGTGCTGGGAATGAGCGCGGGGCCTGACTCGGGGCCTGATGGGATGCCTGGCGAGGAGCCTGCATGAGCGACGTGCGACGCGGGCTCAATCGGCTGCTCGCCTTCTTTCGTGGGCGATCGATGGATGCGGAACTTGAGGCTGAGATGGCAGCGCACCTGGCGCTGGCGATCGACGAAAACTTGGAGCGCGGGATGTCGCCGGTGGAGGCGCGCCGGCAGGCGCTGATGCGCTTTGGCGGCGTGGATCAGGCCAAGAACAGACACCGGGAAGCGAGGAGCATCATGGACGTTGAAATCCTGCTGCAGGACGTGAAGTATACCTTTCGCACACTTTTTCGCGACCCAGGATTCACGATTGTCGCGGTGCTGATTCTGGGACTGGGGATCGGCGCGAACGTGGCTGTGTTCAGCGTGGTGAACACGATCATGCTGCGGCCGCTGCCGTTTCCCAGTGCGCACGAGCTGGTGTGGATTGCGCCGCCGCCGACCAGGTGCGGGCTGTCGTGCGCCACATACTCAACGGACGCGTACGACGAGTTTCGGATGGGGAGCCGGTCGTACCAAGACGTGACGGGGTATTTTGCGTTCTCGAGCGCGGGCAACCTCGCGCTGAAGATGGGCGACGCGCCGATTCCGGCGACAAGCATTGATGTGATTGCGAATTTCTTCGACGTGCTGGGGGTGCAGCCGGCGATGGGACGGCTGTTCCGGCCGGAGGATGGGCGCAATGGAGCGGCTCCGGTGGTGGTGCTGACGGACGCGTGGTGGAGGCGGCAATTCAACGCGGATCCGGGGATAATCGGGAAATCGTTCGACATGAACGGGCGGCAGACGACGGTGATTGGCGTGCTGCCCAAGACGTTTGATTTTGGAGCTGTGTTTTCGCCGGGCGCGAAGGTGGATGCGATTACGCCGCTCAATCTCTACGGGCCGCCGCGTGACTGGGGCAACATCATAACGTTCATTGGCCGGCTGAAGCCGGGCGTGTCGCTGGCCCAGGCGAAGCAAGAGGCGGCCGCCGTTGCGCCGAGCATGTGCTGGAACAACAAGAGGCCTGGCACATGCGGACAATACACAGGTGCGGTTGTGCCGGTGCCGCTGAAGGAATACGTGAGCGGGCGGCTGCGGAATGCGCTTGCGGTTCTGTGGGGCGCGGTGGGAATGATCATGCTGATTGCCTGCGTGAACCTTTCGAACCTGCTGCTGGCGCGGGCTGCGGCGCGGTCGAAGGAGTTCGCGATGAGGGGGGCGCTGGGGGCCAGTCGAGGGAGGATTGTGCGGCAGCTGCTGACGGAGAGCCTGGTTCTCTCCAGCGGGGGAGCGCTGGTGGGCTTGATGCTGGCTTCGTTGATGGTGTGGTGGCTGTCGCACCAGGGAGCGATTGCGCTGCCGTTGCTGAACACGCTGCGGATTGACGGCGCGGCGCTGGGATGGACGGTGCTGATTGCGGTGTCGGCGGCTTTGCTGTTCGGGATTGTGCCGGGGCTGCGCATGGCGGGAGGCAATCTGCAGGAGACGCTGAAGAGTACGGGGTCGGGTTCGGGGCGGAAACACGAGCGGGTGCGGAGTGTGCTGGTGGTGAGCGAGGTGGCGCTGGCGTGCATGTTGCTGGTGGGCGCGGGGCTGCTGCTGCGCAGCTTTATGCACGTGCTGGATGTGGACCTGGGGTTCCAGGCGAGTCGTGCCGCGGCTGTCAAAGTGGAGTACGACGACAATGCGCCCACACACGAAGCAAGCGTGGCGAAAAGGAGGGTGATTCTCCAGCAGATATTGGCGCGGGTTGGGTCGATTCCTGGAGTCG
>WNGK01011414.1_pt1 | contig 11573 bp, 11 predicted proteins | sample 5400601 | NCBI WGS metagenome assembly WNGK01 (sample SAMN13153376, study PRJNA577476) | soil metagenome | isolation source: 60 cm soil or saprolite under Garry oak tree replicate 1 | place: USA:California | collected 2016-06-15
TCCCGACGGCGGGGTTAGCGTAGGGCGGTGGTGGGGAGGGTGGGCGGTGGGACGTCGGTGCGGTTTAGGCGGACCAGGGCTAGCTTCTGGGCTATTACCAGGGCGTTCCCGGGGGCGGCGGGGACGTCGGGGAGGATGCCTGCGCCTTCCCAGTCAGTGCGGGTGATGGAGTTGATGTAGCGGTACTCCGGCATTGCGATTAAGAAGTGGTCGTTGATGCGGTGGTTGCGCGTGGGATGGGCGGCGCCGCCGGTTCGCTCGCCGATGAGGATGGCGCGCCTGAGGTTGTGGAGGTCGTAACAGAACTGCTCGGCTCCGGAGAAGCTCATGCGCGAGGTGAGCACGTAGACGGGCTGGGTGGGCATGCGGTCGGAAACCTTGTCGGGTGTCGCCCAGTATTGCGTGGTCTTGTTCTCGCGGCGGTTGTAGAGGTCGTCGAGATGCGTGGGGCGATCGAAGAGGTAGGAGACGAGCAGCGCGACCATGCCGGGGTCGCCGCCATGATTCTGGCGGATGTCGAAGATGATGGCATCGGCGTGGGAGACAAACTTCATGGCGGAGGCGGCCGTGGATCCGCAGACGTCGGATGCGCCGAAGAAGTTGAGCTGCACGTAGCCGATGTTGCCGGGAAGGATTTCGGCGCGCTGGAAACCGCAATTAGTGCGCGCGAGTTCCTTGCGGTATTGCTGTTCTTCTTCCGCGCTGGGGCCGCCTTCCTCGGGCGGGAGTTTGGACGCGGCATATTCGACGCGAAGATGGCGGTCGTGGCTGACGGCCTGGAGGTCGGCAGTGAGGCGGACGGCGAGAAGGGCGGGGTTGGTTTGGGAGTCGTAATCGCCCTGCTGCTGATGCGAGTGCAGAGACGTGATCAGCTGCTGCGCCATTTCGGGGAGGATGTAGGACTGCTTGAGGTGGGCGGCGACGCTTTCGATGATTTGGTGACGCTCGGCGGGTGTGAGAGGAGCGGGTTGAGGCGTTGCGGGCGTGGTGGGCCGAAGTGGGGCGGGCGTGGCGGTCTGGGGTGGGGCGGGAGTGGCTGGTGCTACGGGCGCGAGGGAAACGCCCGGAGGCGGACTGGGGAATTGCGCGCACGCGAACGATGCGGAGAGCAGGAACGGCGGGAGCAGCTTCCGAAGCATGGAACGCCCTCCTGAAAGTGTGGAACCGGAGGCCCGGTGCTAAGTGGGATGCGCGAAGGTGCTACGGCGTTTTTGTGAGACGGACCGATTTCGAGAAATTGGAACACAAGTTTTGGAGAGTTCCTATCCTTTTTGACTGTGGGGTGTGGAAAGGAGGGACGGAATTGTCTTGGTGGAACCTCAAACGGTTGCCATCGAAAGTGATTGAGATGCAAGGTGCGAGCTTGGGTCGTTTAGCATGCAAGACCGTTTCCTCGTCAGGGAACGAAGCTCAGAAAAAACATCTGACCTTCGTTCCCAAGTCGATTGTGGCAGTGGCCGGGCCGGCGTCAAGGGTCCAGATGAACGCCAAACAACGGCGCCCTTGGCTCCGGCCAGGCCACCACGGGGAGGCTTGTCGCACCCCACTAAAAAACGCCTTGACAGAAGCCGACGCTGTCATACAGGGCGCTACGCGTTTGTTTCGTTCTCAGCGACCTGCGGGTGCCGGAGCGGCGGCCTCTGATGGGGCGCTGCGCAGCATAGTGATGGCTTGCTGATAGGCCAGGCCGGCGGGGATGGTCTCGTATTGGGTCTCTTCCTCGACGGTATCGAAGGTGCGGGTGCGAATGAGAAGCCGGCCGGTCATCTTCATCTGGAACTTGACGACGCGCCAGACGCCCTCGCTGACTTCGCCCTGATCGATGATGATCCAGCCGCCCTTGCTGAGACGGCCTAGGATGCCCCAGCCGAAGTCGACATCCTGCTGCAGACGAGCTTCGAGGCGGACTACGCGGGCGTTGACCGGCTCGATCCAGATTTCGCCGCTGAGGGCGGTCAGGATCTGCGTCTCCAGGTCCGGCGGGTTGAACTTCGGGTTAGGCACGAAGGTGAATTTCTCAGCCGTGACCGTGCCGGCCGTGACGGGACCCGCGTCGGTGTAGAGAAAGGCTGTGGGCAAGGCACGGAGGACTTTGAGGGCGCGGGCGATGTCTTCCGCCTCCACCTGCTTGCGGTGACGCTGCCTGCCGGGGTCATTCAGCAGTGTCTGCAGGCGGCCCTGTTCCTTTGCGAGATCTGCTGGGGTAAGAGGCTTGTCGTTCACGGCCACGAGCATGGCTACGGAGCCGTCGCGGGTTTCAATCAGCTCTTTGGTGGTGGTGAGGCGCGGACTGGTTTTGCGCAGGCGATAGCGCATGGGGTGGCTCGTGTCCTGCGCGGCCTGGAGTTCATTGGTCAGCGCGGCCTGGACAAGACCCTGAGGCTGGGCCGCGGACTGGGTGGGAGTCTGCGCAGCGAGCGCGGGCGCAGACTGGCCCAGTGCGACGGAGACCATAGCCAGCGATACCGGTATCACGTTGAGAAGAGTGCGCACGCCTATGAGTCCATTCGTCGCCTGGATTCAAGAAGCCACTGCAAATTAGACGCCGCAGCCTCCCGGCGGATGCGAAGTTTGGAGCGGGACCGCTGTGTTCAGTATAGTGCGGGCAGGGTGAAGGTGAAACTGCGCGGCCGGATGGGCCGTGGAGTTGCACGGATGCGCCAAAAAGCAACATGGTAGCCATGGACATGGCAGTTGAGAATGGCAGTGCACGGATTGGCAAGACCGTAGTGATCCGCGGGGAAGTGAAGGGCGGGGAAGACCTGACCATCGACGGACGGATTGAAGGAACCATACAACTGGCGGATAACCGGTTGACGATCGGGCCCAATGCCGATGTGGCCGCCGATCTCTCGGCCCGGGACATCCTGGTGATGGGTAAGGTGAAGGGCAACGTGGTTGCGACCGGGCGGGTGGAACTGCGCGCGGGCTGCCTGCTGGAAGGCGACGTGAAGGCCATGCGCCTGGCAATTGAAGACAACGCCGTGCTGCGCGGCAAGGTGGACCTGACACAGGGAGCCGGCAAGGGGACTGATGTGCCGGTGGCACCGCCAGTCGGCAGCGTGTAATGAAACAGGAATCCGGCGGGATTCCTGGCCGGAAAGGGTTCGGATTGATTCGGCGTTTTTTTGAGAAGAAGCAGTCTGGGGACAAGAGCGCACCTGCGCAGGGCCTGATTGGGCCGAGGGTGCCGCGCTACTCAGGGGGTTGGGCGGCGCTGCGCAAACGGCTGCAGACTGAGTCGGGCTTGCGCGTCATCGATGTGGGATACACGTCCCCATCGAATATCAATTACCTCACCAGCCTGGGACAGAGCGTCTACATGGCCAACCTGGTGCACGACGCGTACTCGGGCGAATGGAAGAAGGGGACGGACGAGGACGGCAATCCCATCTGGGATGTCGAAGGATTTCTCGCCAACTGTCTTGAATTCTCCGGCAAGCTGTTTGATGTGGTGCTGCTGTGGACCACGCTCGATTATCTGCCTGAGCCGCTGGTTGTCCCGGTGGTGAATCGGCTGCACGAGGCCATGAATCCTGGTGGACAGGTACTTGCCTTGTTCCACACGCGCGTACATGGCGAGGAGACGGTGAACTGCCGCTACCACGTGACGCCGACGGACGAGGTTGAGGTGCAGCTTACCGAGCAATATCCCATTCAGCGGGCTTTCACGAACCGGAGCATCGAGAGGCTTTTCTCGGGCTGGCCGGGACATCGGCAATTCCTGGCCAAAGACAGTGTTTCGGAAGTGTTGATGACGCGGTAGGTTGAGATCTGCCGCTGGTGGAGCCAGCGATGATTACACGCATCTGGCGTGGATGGACGATACCGGAAAACGCCAAGATCTACGAACAGCTTCTGCTGACGGAGATCTTTCCTGGAATCGCGAGCCGCAAGATTGCCGGTTTTCGCGGCATCTCTTTGTTCAAGCGCGTGGTCGAGGATGAAGTGGAGTTTGTGACCACGATGTGGTTCGACTCGCTCGATGCGGTGCGCGCATTTGCCGGCGACAACTATGAGGTTGCAGTGGTTCCGCCGAAGGCGCGGGCGGTGTTGAACCGCTTCGATACCAAGTCCGCGCATTACGAGACTGTGGTGGCGCCGCCCTTCAAGATCTGAAATTCGCCATGTAAGGATCAGCCGCGTGGCGAGAGGAGCCACGCCGGTGTTGCGCGCCGCCTCATGACAATACCGGCAATCTGAAACGCAATTGCGATCGCCACGCATCCAGCAATGGTTGCCACGAAGGGCACGTGCTGCTTTTCGACGCCCTGATACGCGAACGAGTGCACTGCAGCGAGCCCAAACACTGCGTAATTCCAGCGTTGAAGCTTCTTCCATCCCCTGGTGTGCAGCTTTCGCAGGGACCAATCATTCGATGTGGCGAGCAGGGCGGCAAGCAGAAGAACGCTGAACGCACCCGTGTAGTTGGCCAGGCCGAAGAGGTCGTGGCGCACGGGGAATGTGTGGTGGTGCTCCCGCGGCCCGTAGATGTAGTAAAGCCAGGGCCGGCCGCGCAGGTGAACGCATTGGCCGATGGCTGTGTGCACGATGCTGAGAGTTCCGGCCCATATCCCGATGTCGCGCCGCAGGTCGGAGGAGATCGGATTGGTGCGCTTCCGCAGCAGGTTCCAGGGGCCGATGAGCAGCGTAGCTGCAAGAAGAGCGAGCGCGGGATAAGCAGTGGCGAAGCTGGCGCGGGTGATTACGTCCTTGTAATCGCGCGTGAAATAGAGGGCGGCGATGGATGCGGCGGAGAGCAGCAGCAGAGGCAGATGATGCCTCAACAAGCGGCGACGCATGCGGCGGGTTTGAATCAGGGGCATGGGCAGTAAGCACGAGCGCGAGGAGTTGAGCAGAGGCAATTCTAAATTGCTGACCTGAATTGCTGGTGCGGATCGCTCGACTTACCGCTCATGATGCGAAGGGCAGCCACGGCTGCAGCTCGACGCTCGGCGAAGGTGCTTCCCCGGCGCTGGGCATCTCCTCGTAGCGATGGCCGAGCTTGTATTCGCGGCAGACGGAGTCGATGACCTCCTCCATGCGCTTTCGATATTCCGGCGAGACAAAGGCGCTGGCTTTGTAACGTCGCTCGTAGGCCGGAAGCTGCGCTGGGAAATGTTCCTGCACGAACTGGAAGAACGTGGGCAGCGAGCAGGGCTTGAGGAAGAGCGCGCCTGCGGCGAAGAAGCTGGCGCCGGCGGCCGAAGCGGCTTTGGCGACGGCAGCGATGGAACTGCGTGCGTCTGTGATGCCTGGCATGAGCGGCGAGCACAGTACGCCCGCGCGAATGCCCGCTGACCGCAAGCAGGCGAGGGTGCTGATACGGAGATCAGGGCGCGGTGCGCGGGGTTCCAGGGTTCGCGCGAGATCGGCGTTCATGGTGGTGATGGTCAGGTGCACGGTGAGCCTGTGGCGTTTGCCGATCTCCTGCAACAGTTCGAGGTCGCGCCTGATGAGCGCGGATTTGGTGACGATGCCGAGCGAGAAGCCGCGGGTGCGGGCGAAGACTTCGAGAATGGAGCGGGTGACGCGCTGACGGCGCTCCAGCGGCTGGTAGGGATCGGTGGCGGTGCCGAGGGCGATTTCGGTACCGGGCTTGAGCCGCGCCAGCTCCTGTGAAAGAAGCCAGGTTGCGTTCTGCTTGAAGTAGATTTTGTGCTCGAAGTCTTCAGGGGTCCGCTCGAGGAACTCGTGCGTGTAGCGCGCGTAGCAGTAGCGGCAGGCGAACTCGCAGCCGCGGTAGGGATTGATGGCGTGGGTGAAGGGCAGGCCGCGTCGCGAAACGGTCTTGCCGAGGATGGAGCGGGTTTCGATGGGGCGGTACTCTGTGAAGCAGCCGGTGGAGTCGAGGGGAGCGGCATCGGCGGCGCGGGCGAGCGGGCCGATGCGGTGCTGATCGGGATTGGGGATGGGGAAGAGGGTCTGAGTATTCGCCATTTGTTCGCCTCTGATGCGACGGTACACTTGCGCTGGATTGGCGTCAAGCGGTAAAGCTGAGGAGCGCGGCGAGCCGCTAATTACCCCAAAAAATGCGTCCCTGGGTACGGCATCCCAAAGTCGGCAATCTCATCCAAGCCAACGATGGCCTGGCGAACTGAGGAAGGTCCGCAGGACACGCATTCATTCCGAATCTCACGATTCCAATTTCACGAAGCAAGGGGAGAAGAGCATGGCAAGCGAGCAGCAGACCCGGATCACCTGGCTTGGACACGCGACAGTGCTGTATCAGACCGCCAAGGGCACCAATATCCTTGTCGACCCGTTCATTGAGCAGAATCCCAAGTATCCGAAGGGTTTCGCGCTTCCGTCGAAGATTCACTACATCCTCCTGACGCATGGGCATGGAGACCACATCTCAGACGTGGTGCCGGTGGCCAAGAAGCACGGGTCTACCGTGGTGGCGATCTACGAGCTCGCGGACTACGTGGCTCAGCGGGGCGTGGAGAAGACGATTGGGATGAACCTGGGCGGGACCGTGCAGCTGGACTACGTTGCGGCCACGATGGTGGATGCGAAGCACTCCTCGGGCGCGCAGGACAAGAATGGTACGCACTACGTAGGCGTGGCGGCGGGCTTCGTGATTTCGGTGCATGGCAGCCCGGTGATTTATCACGCTGGTGACACGAACGTGTTTGGCGATATGCGGCTGATTGGGGAGTTGTATCAGCCTGAGATCGCGCTGCTCCCGATCGGCGGGCACTTCACCATGAGCCCCAAGGAAGCGGCCGTCGCGGCGCGCTTAGTGGCAGCGAAGACGATCCTTCCCATTCACTTCGGAACGTTTCCGCCGCTGGTGGGGACGCCAGCGGAGCTAGCCACAATGGTGGATTCGGGAGTGCGGGTGGTGCAGTGGAATCCGGGGGATACGTTTTAGGTCAGACGCAAGGGAGAGGGCTGGCAGAGTGCCGGCCCTTTCTTTGTGCCCGATTCTTAGTGCTCTCGCGGAGATCAGTGCCCGGAAGGCGGGGATCCGGAGCCGCGGCTGACGTCTGTCGTAGTCTGCGACGGCGGGGGCAGGACATTCTCTGACTGGGCCGCGGCGCGATAGTTGCGCAGGTCGCGGAGAATATCCACCTTTTCGCGCGCGTATTGGCCGGCGAGGCGCGTCAGTGCGTAGGTGATGATGTCGCTGTGATGCAGGTCTGATACCGACGGGTCGCGGCGCATGTTGAGCCAGAGCCGATGGACAAGCTGCACGTCGTCGGGGCTCAGATTGGGCGCATGCGGTCCGATGTAAAAGACCTTGGCCTGGCCGCCGGGATCGATGACGTAGAAGTTGAACTGCCGCTTGGGGTCGGGCAACGCCTCCCACGCCTGGCCCAGGTAGTAGGCCTGTTCTTCGGCAGACATCTTGGTGGAGAGGCCGGAGACCACTGAGTCCACCTCAAGCGAGTTGGCGCTCTGGGCGAGGGCGGCAAAGATGTCGCCGGCGGGGACCACGAGCAGCGAGACGGTCTTTCCGAAGCTTTCCGCGACCGAGATGGCCTTGGTGAAGAGCATCTGCTCGTGTTCGCTGAAGCTCTGTTCTTCGGGATTCAGGAACTCAGGGCCGCCAACACCCATGATGCGGGCACTTAGTACGACGATGTCGGTCTCGTCGCTGGCATGGCGAGCGAGCGTCCATTTCAGCGCAAAGGGATTGGCGGCGTCGCGCATGGTGACCATAATGCCGCCGGGGCGAATGTCCAGCGATTGCCGGCTGATGGTGTCCTGGTGCTCGAGCTGGAAGTGGTCCTTCATCTGCCGCGCGGTCAGGGCGTGCTTCTTCTTGTTCTCGCGCTCGGAGATGGTGAAGATGACGAAGAAGGCCGCCGCGAAGGCGACGCCGGAGACCGTGGCAACCGACTTGGTGAAGAGGTTCACGATGGCCGTGGACAGCAGCACCAGGAACACGCTGATGAGGCCGATGGGGACTTCGGTTTTGCCGATGCGGATGTTGGGCGGAACCTTCCAGCCGCGCTCGCCGTGGTACTTCCATCGCAGCACCAACATGGCCAGCGAGTTGAATGTGAACGACCAGATGACGCCGAACGCGTAGGCCTCGCCCAATGTGATGACGTTGCCCCGCGTGGCGATGATGGTGAACATCTGCAGGGCGAAGACGAGGTTGACGATGCGGTGGCTGGTGCCGAACTTCGTGTGCGGCTTGCGGAACCAGTCGGTGAGCACGCCATCCTCGGCCACGCGCATCAGCACGCCGGTCGAGCCGATCATCGAAGTGTTGATGGCGCCCGACAGGATGAGGAAGCCGACGATCACAACGAAGATGCGGAACGCGATGCGGAGCATCTCCGGCCCAACCATGTACATTGCCAGGCCGGCGATCAGGTTGTCCTGGTAGACGTGGGTGCGCTCATAGGCGGGGATGATCATCGACGCCAGCAGCGTGGCGCCCCCCGTGAAGATGAGGCTGTAAATGGCGATAACGATGGCCGCGCGCTTGAGGTTCCGGAGCTTGGGGTGCTCGATTTCGCGGTTGACCTGGGCCAGGCTTTCCTCGCCGGACATGGCGAGGATGGAGTGGCCAAACGCCATGATGATGCCGAAGAGGCCGAACAACGGGATCAGCTTCGATCCCTTGAGGAACCCGAGCGCATCTTCGCTGAAGTGCAGATTGGACGGGGTGGGCGGCGGAGGCAGATGGACGCCCCGCATCATGACCGTGTAAACGCCCCAGACCAGCAGGATGATCACCATGATGGTGGTGATCTGCATGACGCGCAGGGCCTTGTCGCTGGACTCCTCAATGCCCTTAATATTTTGCCACCAGTAGTAGGTGGTGACGATGGCAGCGAACACGGCCGAGGTGAGGTTTACGTCAAACTGCGCGGCGTGCCCGTGTTCCATCAGCGCCGGCGGCAGCCAGCCGTGCGTCGCGCCCACCGTCATCATCTCATTCATGAGGTTGACAATGTACTGGCCCGCCGACACGCCCGAGATGGGGCCCGTGAGGATGTAGTCGAACATCAGCGCGGAGACGCTGACCTTGGCAAAGGTGCCGCCCAGGGCCTCCTTCACCACCCGGTAGACGCCGCCGCGGGTGAACATGGAGCAGCTCTCCACGTAAACCGCGCGCACCGCGAAGCTGAACAGCATGATGCCGAGGATGAACCAGGGTGCCGCGGCTCCGACGGCCTGTTCGGCAATGCCGCCGGCGTAGAAGGCGGAGGAGCCAAGATCGTTGAGAACGATGGCGGCGGCGCGCCAGAACGAGATGAACGTGAGCATCACGGAGGATGCCACGATGAGACGCACGCGGTCGGATGGTGGGGCTACGGTCGTTCGGTTGGATGCCATCAGAAGTTACCGGGTCCGGCCCGGCTGCTTGCTTTCCTGTAGTACTGATTCTGCTTACAGATTCTGCTCGTGCGTCCGGCGCTCTGCGGTGAGTCTAGAGCCAATCTGCGGGGGTGTCAATTGCGATTCTCGCCCGCTGGCGCAGGTGCAACGTGCGACGGGGGTTAGTCTTCTCCCACCAGTTCCTTCGCGTCCTCGACAAAGCTGATGAGGACAACGATCGTTGAACCAACGAGGCCCGTGAAGAACATTACCTCGAGAACCCGCATGGCGAAGATGGTGAAGATCATGGCTAGATTTTAACGCGAATCACAGGGGTCATAAATCAGGACAGCATAAAGGAACCTCGCAGCGCCTGTTCCTCGCCGAAGAATCCCCCGTGCCCCGTCTTTGCGACTTGATTCTGTCGCGAGGGCGGCTTGGCAAAACCGCCACGTGTCAGCAAATCCAGTTCTGGCCGGCGCGTAGCCGTTCGATCGCGCACCGTAAACCCCGTACGGTAGACTCAGACCCGTATGCACCGACAGGCATGGAGATACTGGGCCGCGGCGGGACTCTCCGCTGGATTGCTGGAGCTTCCTTTTCCGCTGGCCGGCCCGTTGCCGCCGGGGCGCAGCTTGGTGGCGTGGTTTGCGCTGGCGCCGCTGCTCTGGGCGGTTCTGCGCGTGTCGGAAGGCGCCGAGAGACCGCTGCGCCGGGCATTTCTGCTTGCTTACGCATGCGGCGTGCTCTGGTACGCAGGCAACTGCTACTGGATCTACGACACCATGAAGATCCACGGCGATTTGCCGCCGGTCGTTTCCGCGCTGCTGCTGGTGGGCTTCAGCCTGGTGCTGGGGCTGTATTTCGGGCTGTTCGGGCTGGGCGTGGCGTTCATCCGCAAACGGCTCGGGATCTCGTGGGCGCTGGTGGTGGCGCCGTTTCTTTGGGTCGCGCTGGACCTGGCGGGAGCGCGCATCACCAGCGTGCCGTGGGATCAACTTGGCTACTCGCAGGTGGATAACGCACTTGTGACTCCGCTTGCTCCGTGGACTGGCGTCTACGGAATCAGCTTCTTGCTGGTGGCGGCGACTGCCCTGCTTGCGGGCGGACTCGTGCTGGAAGGGCGTTCGACGCAGATCGGTTCGGCAGCCGCGGGCTTGGTGCTCATTGCTGTGGGTGCTGCGGCGGGGCTGGCGATCAAGACTCCAAGACCACCAACCACCGCAACCGCCGTCCTCGTCCAGCCCAACCTCGACGTGCTAGCGGAACAGGACAACCTCTGGGATACGCCGCAGGCTTGGAGCCATCACATGATGGACTTCGAGACCCTGGCGAATGAGCAATGCAAGACCTACATCGCCGGAATCCCGCAGACCGGCGCGCCGAACGGCGAGATTGTGTGCCCACCGTACGCGACGCATCCTGATTTAGTTGTCTGGCCGGAGGCGCCCGCATTTTCCTTTGTGGAATCGGACCCGCGGTTTAGGCAAACGATGTCGACCCTGGCGCAATCGGAGAAGGCGACACTCATGGTGGGCGGAATCGGCGTTGACGTCTCTGACAAGGACAATACCTACAGCGACTACAACTCCGCCATGATCTTCGGGGCGGACGGCGCGCGCGTCGGCCGCTACGACAAGATCCACCTGGTGCCATTCGGCGAATTCATTCCGTTCAAGAACCTGCTTGTGTTCGCGCACAAGCTCACAGGACGTGTGAGCGAGTTCACGCGGGGCGGCGATCGCGCGGCGTTCCGTATCGTCGACCAGCACGGGCAAGCCCATCGCTACGGCATCTTCATCTGCTACGAGGCCGTCTTCGCTGACGAAGTGCGGCAGTTCGTGCGGAATGGCGCTGAAGTGCTGGTGAACATCAGCGACGACGGCTGGTACGGCGACACCAGCGCGCCCTGGCAGCACCTCAACATGGCGCGCATGCGGGCCATTGAGAATCGCCGCTGGATCCTGCGCGACACCAATAATGGTGTGACCGCGGTCATCGACCCCAATGGCCGCGTACGCGAAAGCATCCCCCGTCACAAAGTGGATGCGCTCCCGGCGCAGTTCGGCTTCCGCGACGACCTCACCTTCTACACCGAGCACGGCGACGTATTTGCCTGGGTATGCGCCCTGGTGACCGTGGGCATCGTGGGATGGTCTGTCAGAAATTCTCTGTGAAGTGCTTCGCAGCTTGCGGAGAGAGTTGGCCACGACAATAGCTAGGTCCGGGATGGATGGAAGGTTTTCAGCCTCAACCCCCAATTCCATCCGGGGCGGGATGAACGGCTTGGG
>WNGK01019204.1_pt1 | contig 11572 bp, 8 predicted proteins | sample 5400601 | NCBI WGS metagenome assembly WNGK01 (sample SAMN13153376, study PRJNA577476) | soil metagenome | isolation source: 60 cm soil or saprolite under Garry oak tree replicate 1 | place: USA:California | collected 2016-06-15
GGAACACCGCAGCGGTACGTGGCCTGCTCAGCAACATCCTGTACTATCTGGATGGCGAATGTGCTCCCGCAGACCTGCAAGGTGCGCCAGCGGGTACCCCTCTCACTCCCGGCAATGCCACGCTTGCCCAGATTGCGCGTTTTTCCCTGATTAATCCGTGTTTGCAGGAGCAACAGGAACAGGCGGATATCCTCAAGCAGGTCTTCCGCGCCACGCCTCATGACTATGTGGATCACACCCTGTTTCACCTGACCGGGGTGGTACAGTCTCCTGGGACCACCGCTGATCAAAGTGCGCTGGCGACGCAGCTCACTAGGGCAGTCTCTGATCTAAAGACGGTGTTAGAACGGGTGCGCCAGGATGCGGTGCAGCTGGTTCATATGTCCGACGAGCAACTGCAACAGCCTGCCGCTTTCGCTCTCGTGGGTGATATGGCGCTTGAGGCCAGGTACGCGTATGCCGGCCAGACCGACCCTATTACGGGCAACAGCCAGGAAGGCGCTCTCTGGATTTACAACAATGTCCAGCGCCTGGCCACCTTCGACGTGACACCGTATTCGTCGAAGTAGGCCTTTTAACCAGACCTGGTCTAGCCCGGCTGTAACTAGACGGACCTTTAGACCTTGTGATATGCTTTTCGCAAAAGGCCAACTCGATGAGCATATCACAAGGATTTTTTATCCCTTTCTCAATTTGATTACCTGTGCTGGAGACTGGATTCCCAGTCAGCATCAAACCACCTTGCGATTAGTAGTGTACACCTATATAGCTCAGTTTAATGTCATCTGATACAAACACTTTATATTGATGAACTAATATCCACTCAGTCTTTAGAATAAGCAAGCAACCTGTGTTCGCAAAAATTCTCCAAATGTTATGGTTACATAATGTAAAAGACGTTTGCAGAATGTACAAAAATCTATAAACATGACTTGACACATTGAAATATATTGATTATAATTGCCATGGTGAGTTTGGTTACTTGAGATACCTATAAAAGGTCTCTGTAGTGCGGTTCGTTAGACTTTCTTCTTCGCTTTCCCTGAGAAACATTTTCCTTTTATGCTTGCTGTCAGATTTTATAAAACAGTTTTACATTTAAAAACTATAAGGTCTAGAATATGGGCTGACAAAATACTTATCATTCATCCTGGATGTTGGAGACAATGCTTGTGTCCACAAAAAAGTTCATCTTTAACCGCTTCAACTATGAGCCCGGGGCTCGCCTGTACAAGACAGGAGACCTGGGCCGCTTCCTGCCGGATGGCGAGATTGCCTTCCTGGGGCGAATCGACCATCAGATCAAAATTTCTAGCTATTGCATCGAACCAGATGAAATTCTATCTGTCTTAAATAGACATCCATCGATACAGACAGGCCTTGCGCACCCTCTTCAATGCACCCATTGTCCAACAGTTGTCAGCCGAGATCGAACGGCTCATTCTTGCCAGGCTAGAAGCCATGAGCGAGAACGAAGCTCGGTTCCTGTTGGAGGAGGAATATGACATCTAATAGTGTCAGGTTATTATAGGGGGGAACAGTATAACCATGCACACACAAAAGTCATCTACAATGGCCAATCAGGACATGGCACTAAGCCTGTACCACCTGCTGGACCAGGAGGTGCTGGCCAATCCCTATCCGCTGTATCATCGGCTGCGCAGCGAGGACCCGGTGCATTGGGATCCCTTTCTGCATGCCTGGGTGGTGACGCGCTATGTCGATGTGGTGACCGCCTTCCAACGCTTCTCGGCCAATCGCACGCCCACGCCAGAGCAACTGACGGCCCTGGGCCTCGCCCAGTTGACCCCGCTGGCGCAAGTGATGGTGCGCCAGATGCTCTTTCTGGACCAGCCCAACCATGGGCGGGTGCGAGGCCTGGCCTCCAAAGCCTTTACCCCCAGGCGCGTCGAGGTCTTGCGCGCGCATATCCAGGACATCACCACCAACCTGTTGGACGCCGTGCAGGAGCAGGGGCGCATGGACGTCATTGCGGACCTGGCCTATCCACTGCCCGCCATTGTCACCGCCGAGATGCTGGGGGTCCCAACCTCCGATTGGCAGCAATTGACCGCCTGGTCGGCCGATTTTGCCCAGGTGCTCGGCAACTTCCAGCACACGCCGGAAACGGCGCCTCGGGTCATGCGCAGCCTGCAAGAGATGATTGTCTACTTCCAGGCGGCGGTGCGGGAGGCCGACAGGCATCCGCGCGAAGGGCTCCTCAGCGCGCTGCTCACGGCCGAAATCGATGGGGATCGCCTCAGCGAGGAGGAAGTGATTGCCAATACGATCGTCACCATGGTAGGTGGCCAGGAGACGACCACCAACCTGATCGGCAATGGACTGCTCAGCCTGTTGCGCCACCCGGATCAGCTGGAGCGACTCAAAGCGGATCTCACCCTCATCCCCTCGGCCGTGGAGGAACTGCTGCGCTACGAAAGCCCCAGCCAGCATACGGCGCGTCTGGCCCCGGAGGAGGTGGAGTTAGGAGGCAAGCTCATTCGCAAGCGGCAAGCGGTCATCGCGGTGATGGGAGCCGCCAATCGCGATCCCGAGCGCTTCGCGGAGCCGGATCGCCTGGATCTCACGCGGCAGGAGAACCGCCACGTGGCCTTTGCCTGGGGAGCGCACTTCTGTTTTGGAGCGCCGCTGGCCCGGATCGAGGGGCAGGCGGCCTTTGAAGCGGTGGTGCGGCGCATGCCGAATATCAGCCTGGCGACGGAAAAAGTGACCTGGCGCGAGAATCTAGGGCTACGCGGCCTCAAAGCCCTGCCCGTCACCTTTTAGTATCTCGTTTCCATCAAAGTTCCTTAAAACATCGTGGGTCTTTAAGCTTGCATTCACAGGCTTGTTCGTGTAGTGGCTCTTAATTCAGCATATTTAGTAAGGTTGCACTCATGGAAGAGAAACAACAGCGCCTACGAATCAGTGTGGTTATTCCAGCACTAAATGAGGCCCAAAACCTTTATCATGTTTTGCCCGGCATTCCATTGATCGTCAGTGAGGTTATTCTGGTTGATGGATATTCAACCGATGACACTATTGCAGTAGCACAGCACCTACTACCGACTATCCAGCTTGTCAAGCAGGCGGGCAAGGGCAAGGGTGACGCTCTAAAAGCTGGTTTTGCCGCTTGCACCGGTGACATCATTGTGATGCTGGATGCTGATGGATCAACTAACCCGCAGGAAATACCACGCTTTGTTGAAGCACTTGTAGGAGGAAGTGATTTCGCTAAAGGCTCGCGCTTTATTCAGGGCGGGGGAAGCGATGACATCACCTTCCTACGTAACCTGGGTAACTACTGGTTGTGCAAGTTAGTCAATCTACTTTTCGGTACGCGGTTCAGTGACTTGTGCTACGGCTACAACGCCTTTTGGAAGCACTGCCTTGACCACATAGGAATCGATTGTGACGGCTTCGAGGTTGAGACGCTGATCAGCCTGCGTATCCATAAAAGCAAACTGAAAATTATCGAGGTTCCCAGCTTTGAACACCGGCGTGTTTGGGGCCAGAGCAACCTGCGTACCTTCCGTGACGGCTGGCGGGTGTTAAAAACGATCATAAGAGAGCGAGGTAAGAATGTTTCGCCTCTACCGCAGCCGCGCCAACCTGCAACCCTGCGCAGCATAACTGAGCAATCCCCAACATCTGGGGAGATTGTTTTGTAATGATATGCCTCCAGGGTATGTGGAAAGAGAGGTAACGTGATGCAAACAGTACACGATGTTTCTGTAATAATATGTGCGTATACCGAAGATCGATGGAATGACCTGATTGCGGCGGTACGGTCGGTGCAGCAGCAGACTCTCCCACCTGGAGAGATCATTGTAGTCATCGACCACAACCCGAATTTACTGAAACGGGTACGGGAACAGATACCAGGCGTGGTTGCTATCGAGAATCGGGAGGCAAAGGGAGCGTCCGGAGCACGCAACAGCGGTGCTGCCATTGTGCAGGGGGCGGTGGTTGCTTGTTGCTATCGAGAATCGGGAGGCAAAGGGAGCGTCCGGAGCACGCAACAGCGGTGCTGCCATTGTGCAGGGGGCGGTGGTTGCTTTTCTAGATGACGACGCTATCGCGGAGCCCAACTGGATAGAGCATCTGGCTGCCTGCTACACTGACCCTAATGCGGTTGGTGTCGGCGGGAAGATCGAGCCGCTCTGGCTTGGGATCCGCCCATCCTGGTTTCCCGAGGAGTTCAACTGGGTGGTGGGGTGTACCTATCAGGGTATGCCCACGGAAATCACACCTGTGCGCAATGTGATTGGGGCCAATATGTCGGTGCGATGGCAGGTTCTGATAGCTGTTGGCGGCTTTCGCGAATCCTTCGGCAATAATAAAGGTAAGAGCATTGCACGTGCTGGCCTTAAGTGGCTCCAGCATCATGCTGGCGACGAGGAGACCGAGTTTTGCATTCGTGTCGCACAGCAGAGACCAAATAGCGCCTGGTTCTATGCACCACAAGCGACTGTACGGCACTGTGTTCCGACGCAACGGGGACGTTGGGCATACTTTTTGTGGCGTTGCTACGACGAAGGGCTGGGTAAGGCTATGCTTGTCAAGCTACACGGTGCGCAAACAGGCTTATCCTCCGAGCGAACCTACACGTTCAAAACACTGCCAAAGGGGGTCGTGCGTGGTCTGAGCGATTCTCTTCTCCATCACGACCTGACTGGACTTGCACGAGCGGGAGCCATCGTGGCCGGACTTGCAATGACAACTGTTGGCTACCTGGTAGGGAGTACCTTTCTACGGGTAGCGAAATCAAGGAATATGATTGATATGGATGAAGTTCTTCTCGGCAACTCCAAATTACCACGTCCAAGCAAGGCTCAACGATGAGGTATAAGGGTAGCTCAGTAAACAGCGCGCCATTGCATCTATTTGAGAAAGATGTCTCATAATGCTTGTAGAGTACGAAAGGAATGGATATGCAGATGCTTTCAAGGAGTCTAGAGGTTTCCACGAACATAGCTCAGGCAACAGACTTTGCGCCTGTACGCATCGTCGAAGTCGAGATTGGTCAACCACTGCCCACTATTACAGCCATTGATGAGCAGATGGGCCAATGCTACCAGCGTGTGAGGTGCTTGGTGCGCCTTCATACTCAGCCTTTGGGCATGGTGGAGTTCCAGCTCAACGAAAGCGGAGTGAGTGCATCGGATTATGCCTCACATATTTGGCATCACTTGCGTGCCGAGATTAACGAGCATTTGCACCACGACGGCTTGCCTCTAGTAACTGGACTTGATGTAGCAGGTTTGTCCAGCCCTGGAACTCCTCAATGCATTGAGGAGCGTGAACGATTCTTCGCCAATGCGCCTTTCGTAAGTATCATCGTTCCAACCCGCGACCGTCCTGAGCGGATACCTTCATGCTTGCGCTCCCTGTTATCCCTGAACTATCCTCACTATGAGGTGATCCTTGTCGATAATGCCCCCACTACGAGTGCGACGGCTGATTTTATCCAGCAGACCTATCGTGATGTGCCACAGGTGCGCTACGTACGTGAAGACCATCCAGGCCTTGCCTGGGCGCATAATTGTGGGAGGATGGTAGCCAAAGGAGAGATCCTAGCGTTTACTGATGATGATGTGGTGGTTGATCCCTACTGGTTGATTGAACTGGTCCGAGGCTTCAGTCTTGCCAATGATGTCGCATGCGTCACTGGTCTCATCTTGCCTTTAGAGCTTGAGACGCCAGCACAGTTCTGGTTCGAGGAATTTGGTGGGTTTAGTAAGGGGTTTACCCGGCGCATCTTTGATCTGGCAGAGAACCATCCGAAGACGCCCCTGTATCCTTATACTACGGGACGCTTTGGCACAGGTGCAAGTATGGCCTTTACAGCAGAATTCCTCCAAAGTATCGGCGGATTTGACCCGGCTCTTGGGACCGGCAGTCCAGCCCAAAACGGCGAAGATCTCGCTGTATTCTTTCAAGTAATCACACGTGGTTACAAGCTGGTGTACACACCATCGGCACTGCTGTTTCATCTCCATCGTCGAGACTATCCAGGCCTGCGCAAACAAATCTACAGCTATGGGGTTGGATTGGCTGCTTACCTGATGAAGAGCATGCTTGATAATCCTCGACTCATACTTAATTTCGTTACCAAAATACCTTACGGTCTCTACTTCACTTTGAGTTCCCGCTCACCGAAGAACAGCAAGAAATCGATACACTATCCACGAGACTTGAGCATAGTTGAACTGAAAGGAATGCTATACGGGCCGTTTGCCTATGTACAGGGTCATTGGGCAGTACGCCACGCACGCAAGGTATCTAGCAGTCGAGGTACGCACTCCCTTAGCAATGAAGAAAGAAATCTAGTACGGTGAAAGCATTACTGTATCATTGGATGAAGAGGAATAGCGTCATATTAATCAATGCCGGGTCATTGGTCGGGACAACGTTGATAACATCAGGGCTTGGATTCGCATATTGGTTGGTAGCAGCGCGGCAGTTCTCTCCGGAAATCGTGGGGCTTGCCTCTGCAGCAATCTCGGCTATGTTACTGCTTGGAAACGTCTGCATTTTGGGACTGGGAACCTTGTTGATTGGTGAATTACCGCGCCAGCCAGGTAAAGAAGCATCGCTCATCAGCGGCGCTCTTATCCTGGTGGGGGGGTTAGGAGGAGGCGTTGGTATCCTGTTCGCCGTCGTTTCACCTGCCATATCGACTGATTTCCAGGCCCTCAGGGCAAGTGTGCAGGACATAGCACTTTTCGCGGCGGGTGTCGCTCTCACTGCCATCACCTTAGTCCTTGACCAGGCGCTAATCGGATTGCTGCGGGGCGAATGGCAATTCTGGCGTAATACTCTTTTTGCCGTAACAAAACTTGCGGCGCTCTTTGCAGTCGGCCTTTGGCTCTCACATGTAGCGGGACTGACGATTTATGCCACGTGGACAGCTGGTAACGCGCTTTCGTTGGCGGTTCTCGCCGGATTCGTGGTGTTGAGAGAAGGATGGTCTGGCAGAAGCTATCTACCAGAATGGGTACTGCTGAGGAAGCTGAAGTCAGCGGCTTTACAGCATCACATACTCAATTTGATGCTGCAGGTCCCACCTTTCGCCTTGCCGGTGCTGACTACGGTCATGCTTTCAGCCAGGATGAACGCCTGGTTTTACATTTCCTACACGGTTGCAGCATTTGTGTATTTCTTAACAGTTGCCCTTGCAACCGTCCTCTACGCAACAAGCTCTGCACAGCCCGCTACTCTGGCGCACAAGGCGCGGCTGACATTAGGCCTTTCATTTGTGGCATGCTTGTTAGCAAATGTTGTGTTGCTGCTTGGTGCTAGACAGATACTGGATTTGTTCGGACATGCCTACGCCGAGCAGGCATCCTGGAGCCTACGCATCTTGGGATTGGCAGCTTTCCCGGTTATTATCAAGAACCACTACATAGCAGTATATCGTGTTCAGCGTCGACTAGCACAAGCTATGCTACCTATAGCGGCTGGCACCTTCCTTGAAGTGGGAGCACCGGCATTAGGGGCATATCTTGGCGGTTTATCAGGGTTAAGTCTGGGTCTGATCGGAGCATTATGCGTTGAAGCGATGTATATGTCTCGTACAGTCTTTAAGGCTGTTCGGTTCATAGATACATCTACACAGATTACCATAAGAAGGAGACACATCGAGACTGAGGCAGAACTGGGCAGAAAATTCACTTAGAAAGAGGCAAGACTAATGACAAGAGAAACAGAGGAGATCACAGCAACGGCAATACCCGCATGTCAGTATTGTATATTCGAGCTATATGCCATCTACAGCATCTCCATCGGGGGAGAAAAATGCGTATTTTGATGCTCACACAGTCCTATCCTCCCACTATCGGTGGGGAACAACGACATGTACGTGATCTGAGCATCGAGCTGGTCGCACGAGGGTATGATGTAATAGTCGCTACGCTCTGGAAAGAGGGCAAGCCAGCATTCGAGTATGATCACGGCGTATGTATCCATCGCATCCGCGGTTCGCTGCAACGTGCACCTGCGCTTTTCACCGACAAAGAACTTCGGCATCTACCACCATTCCCCGATCCAGAGGTATTGTGGGCACTTCGTCGCATCATCAGGCATGAACGCCCTGACATCGTGCATGCCCACAACTGGATGGTGCACTCTTTCAGCCTTCTCAAGTCCTGGAGCAAGGCCAAGCTTATTCTTACCCTCCATGATAACAGCCTCATTTGCGCAACGCAGCGGTTCATGTATCAAGGGATACCCTGTAGTGGCCCTGGCTGGACGAAATGTTTAAGGTGTGCAGCTCGACATTATGGTACTGTAAGGGGTGTACCAATCACACTTGCTAACTGGACTGGGAGAAAGATAGAACACCATACTATTGACATGTTTCTGCCCGTCAGTCAGGCCGTTGCTGAAGCCACCCAACTGCTCAAACATAGGCTTCCCCATCGCGTGATCCCCAACTTCATCCCTGATGATATGAGCGTCTCGTGCGACGATGCCGATCCACTTATGGCACAACTGCCCGAGGACAACTATCTGCTTTTTGTCGGCGATGTGGGACGCGAAAAGGGAGTGGAGGTATTGTTTCGGGCCTATGCACAAATGGGCAGTCAAGTCCCACTGGTCCTTATAGGCCGACAGCTGGCTAGTTTCCCTCCTACCTGTCCCCCTAACGTTCTCGTTCTGCCAGGGTGGCCCCACGCCTCTGTCATGAGGGCCTGGAGCCGCTGCACCATTGCGCTGATACCTTCGATCTGGCCTGAGCCTTGTCCGACGGTAATGCTGGAGGCGATGGCGATGGGACGTCCTATTGTGGCTTCACGCATTGGTGGCATCCCCGATATCGTTGTCGATGGCGAAACCGGACTGCTCTTTACCCCTGATGACGAGCGAGCCTTGAGGGCAGCTATCGAGCGTTTATTAAATGATCAGGCCCTGCGAGAGCAAATGGGGGCAAGGGCCAGGCAAGGAGTGGTCCAGTTCCAGGCCAGTGCGGTCGTCCCCCGTATCGAGCAGGTCTATCAAGAGGTTTTGCAGTCATGAGGTCTCCAGCGCGAGCACAAGAGTGAGGCCAAATAAATCTCTGAAACGTAAAAAAACTTTATCGCTGCGGCTACTAGGAGCAGCGGTTTTCTGCTACAATGATACATGCAAATATATTGAGTTATGTTGAACAGAAGCTATGCAACACATTATCTAGATGAGGAACTGCCATGCACTATTGTCCATTCTGTGAAATAGAGCTGCCTGACGATGCTCATTTCTGTAGTCATTGCGGGTGTACAATAGAGACTACAATCGTAGTCAAGAGCGTGGCGAGCAAGAAGCAGTTCCTTCCAGTTAGTGTGCAGCTTGTTGATGGTTCCACTGTTGCCACTTTCAGCCGCAAAGTGCTGGATGGAGGAACTGTCATACAATGTTGCCCTTCTTGCGAGACAGAGCTAACCCACAATGCCCGTTTCTGTAGTCATTGTGGGCGTGGTCTCGAGGCTACAACAACAATCGACGATGTGCCGAATATGAGGACTCCTCCTCCCATAGCTGTAAAGCCTGTTGATGGTTCCACTATCGGCTCTCGTATCTCTACCATCGGCTATAAAGTGCTGGGCAAACTGCCAATGCCGGTGCAGCATGTCATTGCTGGAGTGCTTACGCGAGCGGGAGACCCTAAACCAGAAGCATCTCACGCGAATCGTCAGAAAGCACTGAGATCGCAGCCTGTAGCCTGGGGATGGCTTCCACTGCTAGCTCTGACCAGTACATTCGGAACACTCTCTGTGGCCCATGCGTTTACCAGCGCACGTTTGGATATACCAGGAGCAGAATTTTTTTTCTGGTTTGGCTTACTCTTAATTTTTGTCCCAGCGACCGGGCGGCTCATTTCTCCGGCAGCGTCACGCTTTGAGCGCATCAGCCTCCTCGTTGTTATTGGAATCTGTTTCTATCTCGTTAAGGTGATGGCTAACCCGCTCTACTTTTCCGGTTATGATGAATTTCTGCACTGGCGTACAGCAGATGATATTGCCAGGAGTGGACATCTCTTCAGTGTTAATGCTCTCCTTCCCACCAGCCCTTTTTATCCTGGTCTCGAAATTGTGACAAACGCTTTCACTAGACTAAGCGGACTGAGCACCTTCACGGCAGGTACCATCGTGGTCGGTGTGGTGCACTTGTTGCTCATTCTGGCGCTTTTCATGCTTTACGAGCTAATTACGAAATCATCACGTATAGCTGGGCTCGCGATGATCCTCTATATGACCAATCCACATTTTCTCTTTTTTGATGCGCAATTTGCTTACGAATCTCTGGCTCTCCCACTCGCTATATTCGTGCTACTTGCCATGGCCCGCCATGAAAGGCTATCTCTCCTTCTGGCTCGTCTGAAACATATAGCTACATTTAAAGGGTTCGCCATGGCGGATTATAAAAGGCTGAACCATGAGCGGCGCTGGATAATGGTCGCTGCATGGATTGTTCTGGGAGCAGTCGTCGTAACGCACCACGTTACCGACTTTATCTTTGATGGATTTCTTATATTCTGGACAGCAATCTACGCATTGCAACATCTTGCTGCCTTGCGCCGGTCGAATCTATCCCTTATCTGGATAAATCTGCCTGGAAATCCGGTTGTGAGCTACCTCTCCTCGTATTTTGCACAGGCGCTAGGTGAACTAGGGCATATACTGACGGGCACGAGCGATGCACGTCAGCTCTTCGCCAGTTACTCTGGTCAACCAAATCCACTATGGCAGCGAGTGATAATGCTCTCGTCTTTGGTCCTTATCTCGTTAGGTCTTCCGTTCGGCCTGCTCTGCCTCTGGCAACGCTATCGTCACAATGCGCTCGCATGTATGCTCGGTATTGTATCGCTCTTCTACCCATTCAGTTACATTTTCAGCTTCACAAACTTTGGCGCTGAGATTTCATACCGATCATCAGCTTTTCTCTTTATTGCCGTCGCGTGTGTGTTAGCCATCTTCATAGTACAATTCTGGCCAACGCGATGGCTCAGTTGGAAGCAAACTTTATTGATTGCGTGTGCACTATCGGTGGTGTTCCTGGGAGGAACCATGATAGGATCAGGGACTGTCTGGGATGTGCTGCCGGGGCCATATTTAGTGGCAGCCGATGGACGCTCTATCGAACCAGAGGGGATACAAACAGCGATATGGGCAGATTCCTACCTTGGACCCAATAACCGCATGGCGACTGATCGCATCAATCAATTATTGATGAGCGCCTACGGTGATCAGCGCCTTGTGACCTCCCTGGAGGACAACATAGATGTAACGCCAATTTTCTTCTCGTCAAGTCTTGGCTCCTATGAAGTCTCAATTCTGCGGCAGGCTCAGCTGCGCTATCTTGTCGTTGATCAGCGTCTAAGCAAATCGCTCCCGCTGGTAGGATTCTATTTTGAGCCGGGAGAACCTGGTTCCTTTCAGCACAATGTCCCAATTAGTTTGGAGGCCCTTACAAAATTTAGCACAATACCTAAGATCAATCGGGTGTTTGATAGCGGCGATATCATAATTTATGACGTGGGAGGGCTTACCAATGCGCCTGAAAAACCTTGATCTCATTGTGACGATGATCA
>WNGK01007343.1_pt1 | contig 11571 bp, 8 predicted proteins | sample 5400601 | NCBI WGS metagenome assembly WNGK01 (sample SAMN13153376, study PRJNA577476) | soil metagenome | isolation source: 60 cm soil or saprolite under Garry oak tree replicate 1 | place: USA:California | collected 2016-06-15
CCTCGCAGTGAAATCCTCCCCGCCCGTCCGTTGGGCTCTCAGGATGGCATTTACCAGAAAGACTTTGAAGCGCACGACTTGGACGCAAGGCCCGACGGTCGACGTACCTGAAGGAGGTCTCCCATGACCGGCAAGCGCACTTTAAGAATGGAGGTCTGGGTTGTTAATGCCTGCGCCCTGCTCGCCGCATTGCTCGCCATGGGCGCAGCTGCACTAGCCCAGCAAGAGGGTCCAATACTAACCCCTGTTGTATCTCCCTCAGCGTCGGTTCCGATGCAGACGTCTCTGCCCACGCAAGTAATGCGTATATCTTTGCCTGGTATTGGCGATCACGAGCGCACTCCTGTCAGTGTCATAGTCAAGAAGAGACTTAGCACCGCCAGAATGGGTCCAACGACCACTCTCTTTCTACCGGCCGTGACCTACGATCCAGGGGGGCTTTATCCCAACGCCGTGGCCGTTGCGGATATCAATGGTGACGGAAAACCTGACTTAATTGTGGCGAGTTGTGAACCTGTCGGCTCTAATGTTTGCGGAAACAATGGAAACTTCGCACGCGGTTTGCTAGCAGTGCGCTTAGGCAACGGTGACGGTACTTTCGCGACGCCGATGACTTACGATTCAGGTGGGGCGAACGCGACTTCAGTGACGGTGGCGGATGTAAATCGGGACGGCAAGCCCGACTTGATAGTGGCCAATTGCGGAATCAGCGGATCTCAAGGCTGTGGAACTGTTACCGGTGGCGCGGTCAGTGTGCTTCTGGGCAATGGTGACGGGACCTTTCAGACAGCCGTGGCCTACGCTTCGGGTGGCTTCAGCGCCGAGTCAGTGGCTGTGGCGGACCTAAATGGTGACGGCAAGCTCGATATTGTGGTGGCTAATTTTTTTGACACTTATTACAACAGCACGAGTGGTCTATTAGGCGTCCTCCTGGGCCACGGTGATGGAACGTTCGAAAAGGTGGTGACATACCCCTCTGGAGAGGTAGGTGCCACGAAAGTAGCGATTGGGGACGTGAACGGCGACGGAAAACTTGATCTGGTGGTCAGCAACGGCGATTGTACAAACACAAACGATGCTCATTGTGCAGGAGTGCTCCTTGGCAACGGCGATGGAACCTTTCTGCCGGTAATCACCTACAAGACAGGCGGCGGAGAAGTCACATCCATCGCCGTCGCGGATGTGAACGGAGACGGCACGCCCGATTTACTGGTGACTAACTTGTGCGTTTTCTGCGCAAACACCGTCGGCGTGCTTTTGGGCAATGGAGACGGGTCATTTCAGGGACCAGTGACTTATGCCTCGGGCGGTTATTTCGCTTGGTCGATCGTGGTTGCGGATGTGAATACAGATGGCAAACCTGACCTGCTGGTGGCGAACCAATGTACCGGCAACGTGACAAGTTGCACCAACTCGAAAGGCGCGGTCAGCGTGCTGCTGAACAACGGCAACGGAACCTTCCAGCCAGTGGTGTCATATTATTCCGGTGGAGAATTCGCGATTTCCTTGGCGACGGCGGACGTCAATGGCGACGGCAAGCCTGACCTGTTGGTAGTGAACGGTGGAACAAATGGAGTCGGCTCCGTCGGCGTCCTGATCAACGACACGCTTGGCTTGACGGCGACATCTACCTCCATCACGTCCTCGCTCAATCCCTCGCTGGTGGGGCAAGCCGTCACCTTCACGGCCGCTGTGAGTTCGAGCGCCGGCGCTCCGCCCAACGGAGAGACCATCACCTTCAAGAACGGATCAGCGGTTCTGGGAACCGTAACGCTCAGCGGCGGAAGGGCGTCGTTTACGACATCTTCTTTGGCAGCGGGCATCTTCACCATCACGGCCAGCTATCCGGGCGACACCAACTTCGCAGCCAGTACTTCGTCCGGACCCGCCAGGTCGTGAATTCCACCACCAAATCCGCAACCGCCACGACGCTGGTCTCCAGCCTGAATCCCTCCGTATATGGGCAGAAAGTCACCTGGACCGCGAGGGTGACCACCTCAGGCTCGGTGCCGCCAACGGGTAAGGTGATTTTCACTTGGAGCATCTACACGATCGGTGCGGCCACGTTGAACAGCAGCGGTGTGGCGACACTGACCAAATCCAATCTCAATGCCGATAACTATCCCCTGCAGGGGGTGTATGTTGGAGATGCGAGCAACCTGGGCAGCACGTCGTCGGTGGTGAACCAAGTGGTCACGCAGGCCACGAGCTCGGCTACGCTTGCCTCTTCACCAAATCCCTCGGCGGCCGGACAGGCGGTGACATTCACCGCGACGATTACTTCGCCGACCGTGACGCCGACCGGGCCGGTGACCTTCGCCGTTGGCACGACGGTGCTGGGAACAGCGCAACTGAGCGGCGGGAAGGCAAAGTTCGCCACATCCACACTAGCTGTGGGTTCAACCAAGGTTACGGCGACCTATTACGGAGACTCGAACATTACCAAGAGTTCGGCGTCTGTAACCCAAACCGTGCAGTAAGAGTGCAATTCTGCGACCCACCTATGACCCAAGATTGTGTGGGGCTCCAGAGTCAAAAAACCAACCCTGTCCCTCCAAATACGGAGGCGCAAGGGTGGGGCACCATCGAGTTCGAGAGCCACGAATTCCTGAACCTCGATGGGCAAAACTGTCGAAGCGCGCAAGCTGCTCGAGGGGTTGAACGAACGGTTTTGAATTAAAGATCAGCCCAATAGCCCAAAATTCCTTTCGTTGACTTTGGTTCCGGCTGCCCCTAAGATGGCTCACCGGAAATTTGCGGGTTGAGATTTGCAGGCAGCGCCACTGCTCACAGAATGATCGGCCAAAACATCTCTCACTATAGAGTGATCGAGAAACTCGGCGGTGGCGGAATGGGTGTCGTCTACAAGGCCGAGGACACGCGCCTGCACCGCTTCGTTGCCCTGAAGTTCCTTCCGGAAGATGTAACCCGCGATGCTGCGGCTCTTAGCCGGTTCCGGCGCGAGGCCCAGGCGGCGTCAGCCCTGAATCATCCCAACATCTGCACGATCTATGACATTGGCGAGGAGGGCGATCAGGCCTTCATCGTTATGGAGTATCTGGAAGGTGAAACGCTGAAGCACCTGATCGGCGATCGTCCACTTGAGACTGAAAAGCTACTGGCGATTGGAATTGATGTCGCCGACGCGCTGGACGCGGCGCACTCCAAGGGCATCGTCCACCGCGACATCAAGCCGGCCAACATCTTTGTGACCCAGCGCGGAACGGCGAAGATTCTCGACTTCGGGCTGGCCAAGGTCACACAGGAAGCGAACCGCGCGCTCGACCCCACGGAAGCCACCAAGACCGAAGGCATGAGCGCGCAGCATCTGACCAGTCCGGGATCAGCCCTTGGCACAGTAGCGTACATGTCGCCGGAGCAAGTGCGCGGCAAGCCGCTCGACGCCCGCACCGACCTGTTCTCCTTCGGAATCGTGCTCTATGAGATGGCGACCGGCAACATTCCTTTTCGCGGAGAGACCTCGGGCGTTATCTTCGACGAGATTCTGAACCGTACGCCCGCAGCGCCGGTGCGGTTGAATCCCAAGCTGCCAGCCAAGCTGGAAGACATCATCAACCGCGCCCTGGAGAAAGATCGTGACCTGCGTTACCAGCATGCAGTGGATATCAAATCGGAGCTGCTCCGACTGAAGCGGGACTTTGACTCAGGGCGAACTTCGGCGGTGAGTTCGTCGCCGGAAGCTGCGCCCAGTGGCAGCGCAGCTCAGTTCGAGCCGCAGTCTGCCCCGGCGCAGAAGACCAGCGGGTCGAGTCGCGTAGTGACATCGGGCCCATCGGGCGGTGTTGCGGTCGTGGCGGAGTCATCTCCGCCGCGCTCTTGGGTTAAGTGGATGGTCCCGGCGGCGGTCGTTCTGGTGCTCTCCGTCATCGCGCTCAGCTTCTACCTGCGCCAGCATCGCGCGGTGCAATTGACCGACAAAGATCAGTTGATCCTCGCTGACTTCACCAACCAGACCGGCGATCCGGTGTTTGATTCCACCTTGAAGGAGGCTCTTGCCATTCAGCTGGAACAGTCGCCGGTGTTGCAACTGGTCAGCGATGCGGAACTGCATAGCAATCTGCAGTACCTGGGGCAGGCTCGTGAACAGAGGATCACGCCGGAACTCGCCCAGCAACTGGGCCAGCGGCTGGGAGTGAAGGCATATCTTGCCGGCACGATCGCCAGCCTGGGACCATCGTATGTGATCTCGATCAACGCGGTGAACTGCGCTACCGGAGAAGTATTCGCGCGCGAGCAGGAAACCGCTCCCGACAAGACGGCGGTGCTGCAGGCGGTCTCGAAAGCGGCAACCGCGATTCGCGCCCGGCTAGGCGAGTCGATGGCCTCAATTCAGAAGCTGACGACTCCGTACACCAACGTGACCACCGCCAATCTGCAGGCGTTCCACGCCTTCTCGTTGGGTGAGGACGAGCATCGCATGGGGCACGACTTCCCCCAGGCCTTTTCACTCTATCAGCAGGCGATCCAACTGGATCCGAACTTCGCCATGGCCTACGCCCGGCTCGGCGTGACATATTCCACGCAGGGAGCGGTGTCGAAAGCGCTGGAGAACATGAAAAAGGCGTACGATTTACGCGAGCGCGTCACCGAGCGCGAGCGCATGTATATCGAGTCGCAGTACGCGAACTTCCAGTTCGATCTGCCCAAGGCCCTGGAATCCTATAAGCTGTTCGCCGCGACCTATCCGCGGGACGCCGCAGCATGGAACAACATGGCCATCGTCTATGCCGAGATCGGGGATTACGAACGGGCTGCAACCGACTTCAAGAAAACCTGGGAGATCGCCAAGTGGGACAATGTGGCCGCGGAAAACGCCGCGGGAACCTTGCTCCAGCTGGATCATGTCCGAGAGGGGGAGCGTTATCTAAAGGAGGCGCTCGATCAGGGCGGCGGAGACGATGCCAACTACCACGGGAACGCTATGCTCGATGCTTTTCTCTCGGGCCGGCCGGACTGGGAGAAGCATCTCCAGTGGGCTCAGGGGCGTCCCGATGGCTTCGTTGTGGAGGCAGGTGCTGCCACCTTCTACTTGTATCTGGGCCGGATGCACGAGGCCGATCAGCACTGGGGACAGTCAGCTAAGCGGGCGGAACAGCAGCACTTCCCCGATTCCGCTGGCGGACTCTATGCCGTCAAGGCACTGCACGATGCCTTGGTGTCTAATTGCGGTGCGGCTCGCGACGCTGCCCACAAGGGCCTCGGCCTTGACCATTCGATTGCCACTGTTCCCGACGCCACGCTGGCACTGGCCCTCTGCGGCGAGGGCGGCCCCGCACTGAAGGAAGCGGAACGAGCCGCTGCCGCGGCTCCGAACAACACGCTGTATAGCGAGATCTACGTGCCGGAGGTGAAGGCTGCAGTGGCTCTGGCTCAACATCATCCCGAGCAGGTTGCTGGGCTGCTTGCGTCCGTGAGTCCCTACTTGTTGGTGTCCAAGGCCCCGCATCTTCTGGGCCTCGCATCGTTGGAGACGAAGCACGGACAGCAAGCCGTGATCGATTTCGAATCTGGGTTGCGCTATCGGCCACTTGCCTTCGGGGAAGGCGCGGGCGGCGCCTCGCAGTCTCCCGACTATATTCTCTGCCTGCTGGGAACAGCGCGGGCGCAAGCGCTTTTCGATAAGGCGGCCGCGACGAAGAGCTACACCGAACTCCTCGACATCTGGAAAAATGCAGACGCAGATTTCGTCCCCGCGCAGGAAGCCAAACGCGAGCTGGCAGCCTTAACGTCTCAAGCGAAAAACTGAAACAGCGTACTCAGGCTGTCGCTAAATCGAACACGATCCCGGTGAACGTTCTTCCCTAAAGCCTCACTGCTGCCGCAGCGCCGGCATCGGGATGGGAATGGCATACGTCTTTGCCCCCGCACCCACTCCTCCCTCACACGTGTTCGGCGGAGTCGTGCAGATCGACCTTGTTCCCTGACATTCTGCGGCCCAGAACATATAGCCGAGCATACCGGAGGTAGTCCCAGCTCCATTGGGCGCAACCGTCTCGACGTAGGCTCCAGTACTGTTCTCTAACGAAGCGCTGAAGTTCGTGCACTCCGGCGCCGGATTGCGCCCTGTCACGATGTACAGGCTTCCGGTAAACTTCGCCGGAGCCAGTGGCCCGATCGGAGGACTGTATTGCGGCTTGCCATCAATATGCTCCTGCCAGTTCGACTCCGCACCTGAGGTAGTCGGCTGCTTGTTCGGCACCATCGCATTCGCGTAATCCAGAACTGGAGCGGATGTCGTGAGCCAGTTGGCCGTCGCCGTCTGGCACAGCCCAATCAAGTAGCGGTCTCCGGCGGCCAAGTCAATGGTCAGTCGCGCCGCGGGATTCGCTCCTGTCGGATCGTACGGAAGTTGCGAACGATACGCATTGATGAACGCCTGCAGCCCCGCAATGTTCGGGCTCGAGCTGTTCTCGTAGTCAATCTCAATGCCTACGCCCAGGCTCTTCGCCAGCGCTGCGGCATTCAGGCCTAATTGTGTCGCGTTCTGCGTGAGCGCTTGATCCCAGTACGTCGTATAAGTAATGCCGCCGATCGACAGCATCACGCGAACGTTATGGCTGGTGAAGTAATTCACCACCGCCGCATTCATCCCCACAGGCACGCCGTTCGAGTCGCCGGAGTCGGTCGTCTGGTTCAGCAGTTTGAGCGGCTGCACAAAGCTCAGTACCACCAGGTTGACGGACGGCAGCCCCGATCCATCTCCGCGATCGATCAGCCAATGATTCTTGGTGTCGAAATCCGTCATGTCGCGCACCGATGCCCAGGTGCAGAAGTCGCTCCCACAATGCCACGCCCCATAAATTTGCATTGGATTCTGCGCGTTGGCGGAAACGGCGACAGAAACTGTGACTGCCGCCAAGGTGAGTACGAAAAGCAGTCTTCGTGTCGTGAGCTGTTGCGGCATGAGTTTTCCTGGCATAGACTGCCTCCTTAAATTGATCCAGATTTACGGTTTCGAGTCGGCCAGGTGGGCGTGCGGAGTAATCAGGTTATGAATTCCCCAAGAATGGAAGCCTGACTGCTTGGAATGCCCAGGATCGAAACCAACTGCGTGAAGGAATCTGCCCGCGACAAAGGGCCTGGTAAAACGCCCCGCGAGCCTAGCAATTGATTCTTTCCCGACAAATCGGGTGAACGCTGTATGGAGCGCGGACGAGATTTCCGCCCGCCTCCCGAAAGGTTTCTCTGAGCTAGCCGTTTTCGACGCGCATTTTTATGTCCGCGTACGCTGCATCGATGAGCTCGCTTAGTGCTGCGGCATTTATGGCCGTTCCAGATCTCAGCTTCACATGGCGCATGAACTTGCCGGTGCCTTGTAATAGGCGGGCCGGATCTGGCAGCGTTGCGCCTTGGAAGAACCCCACATTCACGTGGGATGTAAATACATTGACGTAGCCGAAGGCGGCGTCGCCCAAACATGCAGTCGGACAGCCGTCATGCAAAAGCTCCCGGACTTCGTCTCCGCATTTTCGCATCATCTCAAACCACCGATGCGCGATGGCTCCTAATTCATCTGCATGCTCTTTCATCCACGCATCGATGGCCGGATCGCGCTCGACAGCGCCGTTCAATCGAAACAATTCCGTTCTCGTCGTCATGGCGTTTTGACGGCTATCTGCTGGTTCCAGGGTGCCACACTCTCCTCATACTCCATGGGATCGCCGAAACCCTGTGTTTGGACGCCGAGTTGGCGTAGTGCGTCCAAAGCCATTAATCGGCGATGGGCGTTGAATGTCATGATATGGGCGAAGACGCCGCCGAAGGTGAAGGTTTCCGCCGGTTCGCACAGAGCATCGACGAAGGTATCATCCCAGGCGGAACGGTTTCGGATGTCGCGGAAAATACGATGCAGTTCAGCATCGGTTTTCTCAAGCCTTTGCAGCATGGCTTGCGGGGAGCGCTGCGATTTGGGCGGACCGTTCATATCCATATCGGTTCCCGACAGTGCCGCGGTCCAGACTTCCTTGGTGAAGATAATGTTTTCCAGCAGCTGCCTTAGAGTTTTATTCGACTCCCGCCAGGGCAGCAGCTCGACGACGGTGGGCAGCGGCCGATCCAATTGTTCCTCTGTCAAAGCACCCGCGTATTCCAACAAACGACGCGTGTGCCAGGAGTCATTGCCTGCAAAACGATCGAATAGATCCATATCACTTCCTCCTTTGGTTGAGGAACCAGGGGCGAAAAAGTGAATTTTGTTGGACGCCGGCAAATGAAAGTGCAGATCACGCATGCGCCGGTAGAGGCTGGGAGAAATCCGAAAAGCTTTTCGGAAAGCGCGAGTGAACGCCTCCAACGAACTGTAGTTGGCGTCCAGGGCGATGTCCGTAACCGACATTCCGGTATGGCCCAGTTGATAGGCTGATCTCTCCAGCAACAGCCGTCGTCGCATGGCTGCCGGAGTTTCTTCCACCACGGTCCGGAACAGCCTGTGGAACTGCGTGCGACTCTGGTACGCTTGACGCGCCAGATCTTGCGTCTTCGCCTGAGTGTCCAGGGAATTCGCTACAATCGCCGAGAGGCGGTCTCGCGTGTCCTGACCATCCGGTTTATTCATGCGTCCGGTTCCTCATCTGGAACGAATCATAGACAAACGAATCATAGACAAAAGATGACGCCTCGCGCTTGATCGCACGTACCAATCTTCAACTTAAAGGCAGACCAACGCGAATGAATACATGGATACTCGACTCCGCGATTGTACGATTGCTCCCACAAACGCCGTTGTGCTGACCGAACCGCCCAACTCCCAGATGGTCGCTAGCCAGAAGGAATTCTGCTTAAGTTAGCGCTTTCCGCCCCGGAGGGGCGTCCGAAAATAGCGCGGCGCTTCCAGCGCCGGGAACGTGGCAAACCAGAGCGTCCCGGAGAGGACGCCAGAAGCGCGCCAGGAACAGGTGGTTTCAAATTTCTAAGTTGTGCAGAACGGATTATGTTAAGCCTCAAGCCCGGGCTTTCTCAACTCCCGCAACATAAAACCCCATTCCACGCTTTTTGAGCCGGACCCGAATCAGCCAGAAAATTAGCAATACCAACGGCAGAAGAGCCGGAACAAAAAGTACGTTGACTCTGCGTACGAAAGCCGGAAATATTTGTTGCTGTCCCAGGAAGAAGGAGCCCGTTCCTGAATTTGCAGGCGCTCGCAACTACGGCCCTCGATCCCGACTTCACACGAAATGGGAAGTCTTCCCAGGGACAAAGAGAACTAAGCCCGCAGAGGGCCACTTCCCAATTCGTCAGTCCCCTGATCAACGGGTAGGGACGGGCACATACGCCGTTCGGTGCCTCAGACGCACTCCCTTGTGCTGCTTTTTCGCAGTGCCAGTCAGTTCCACCTTCAGTGTGTGGCGTTTCCCATCCAGAGCCTCGGGCTGGAATCCCAACTGGTAGCGGCCATGAAGCTGTTGCAGAATCTTTTCCAACCCCTGTGCGTAGGTGTCCGGCGTCTCCCGCAAATATTCTCCACCGGTCTGGGTCGCAATGTAATTTGCAATCGCTCCCTGTTCGCCCAACGACCATATCCGCGGAGATCGCCGGTCCCTCACGCCATAAGCTACAGCCGAGGTTTCCAGAAGCTCGCCGATAAAATGATCGGCCTCCAATTTTGGCATCGCACTGTAGTCGCCGTATAAAAAGATCACCACCGGTACCGGTTCCGGTTTCGACGAGCGCGTCGCACCAATCATGAGTTGCAACGTTTTCTGCAGCGCCAGTTCGCCGGTTCGATCGTGGCTCTTCGCAGAGACCACATGCGCAAGCTCTTGCTCCAGCACCGGCGCTACCTCTTCGACATGGCTCGTCGGCATCAGGTCGAGCTTCGATTGACCATCGTCGCACCAATGTGCCACTGCCACCGTATCCTGTTTCTCCACGAACTTCAGAGCGGGCTCAAAAACACTGACCTTCCCCCGAAACACACCCGAACCCTCCCGCTGCCAGCCTTCCATACTGCATTGCACGACAAACCACAGAGCCAGCGCCCGGGTGGTGAATTGCGCCCCGCTGTCAAACGTCTTGATGGAAACCGGACGTCCGTTGTCCAGAACTTGAAAATCCTCTCGGCGCAACGTCTTATCCGGAAGGCCGTTCTTCAGCGCAACGACATCCACCAGCACGAGGTGGGTGGAACTGTGGAAGGTAATCTCCGGTTCTTGGGCAACTGCTTGCCCAGCAAAGATGCCAGACAGCGATAGCAAAACCATCAAGGCCGATTTCATCTCTCGAAATTTGGAATTCACTCGCATCAGATTCGCTTGACCTCAAGCCTCGGCCTTCTCGGCTCTCGCAACATAAAACCCCACCTCACGCTTTTTGAGCCGGACCCGAACCAGCCAGAAAATCAGCAATGCCAACGGGAGAAGAGCTGGGACAAAGAGTACGTTGGCTCTGCGTACGAAAGCTGGAAATACTTGTTGCTGTCCCAGGAAGAAGGATCCAGTAGCGATAAACAGTCCAAAGCACATGCGCCAAAGATGGCGCACCAGACGTTGCGTCCCGGAAATGCCTCCGCGCATCAGCATGCGAATGTCCCCCGCAGCCGCCAGCAGAGGCACGGAGCCCATGAAAAAGTACATCCCGAGGGGAACTCCTGCTTGAGGTTCAGCCTGACCATTCGCCACTCGGATGCCCAGGGTCAGCAGACCGCCTCCGATCTCCAACGTCAGCAGAAGTGCTGCCCAATCGAAAATCGTTGTCTCTCTGTCTCCGCGCCTCCCAGCCAACCACGCCGTGCTTACCAGATAGACTGTCAGAAGACCGCCGAAAACATTGTTCGTCTGATGTTTCATCAAAGCCAGGTACGACGCGCACATCCCCATCGTCAGCATGGATGCGACAAAGATGTTACCCGCGACGCGGTGCCAATGCGACCCTTTGCGGAACGACATCGCGGCCGCGCCCGAGAGCAGTCCCATAATCCCTGCGCTAATGTGAAGAATCAATATGGGTAGACGCATTCTTGCCTCTTTATAGTTAAGACGCAGCGCGGAGCAGATTATTACACGCGGATTGGCCACGCTTCGTCCGCTGCTCCCCACATAAACCTTGCTTACCTCTGAGCTCAAATAGCCTGCGGGGCACGGGAAGTGCGCGATTTTCACAGCCGGCGGCAAAACTCTCACGGGGCTTTCACATTGATTTGTATCAATATTATGGGCGAAACCTCGCGTCGGGCACGGCTTTTGCGAAAAACCAATGAAGCGGGTGCACCAAATCCGGTCATGGGCTTGTGGACGGGCTGCACTCGATTGAAAATACATGTAGTTACAAACGTGTGTTTTTCATTGACTCAAAATATAGAAGGAGTACAACAAGATCGTTCTTTGACAGCTTCTTAAGTTTTTCCGGTTGGTGCGGCGTCCGGGGCTCAAGCGGAGTCACCTTCCCGATCGCAAGATGGGGAAGGAGGGTGAGCGAGGGTCTATAGCAAAGCGCTGGTTGAGGAGAACGAAGAAGAAATGTTGAAGGCAAGATAGAGTTCCGAGGCGTAGGGTAGGTTTATCCGGTTGGCGGTGAGCCCGGAGCCCAAGCGAAGATCGCGCGCAGCGGCCCGCA
>WNGK01018585.1_pt1 | contig 11568 bp, 10 predicted proteins | sample 5400601 | NCBI WGS metagenome assembly WNGK01 (sample SAMN13153376, study PRJNA577476) | soil metagenome | isolation source: 60 cm soil or saprolite under Garry oak tree replicate 1 | place: USA:California | collected 2016-06-15
AGCAGGTCACGGCCCGCCGGGCAGCCCCGGACGAGGCACGCCTGCTCGGCATCTCCCGGTCCGACCCGCTGCTCGCGCTATACGTCAGCGCACGCGACGCCTCCGGGCAGCCGGTGCTCGCGGTAGACGTCGCTATGCCCGGCGACCTGCACGAACTGGAAGACGCCTACCCCGTCGGCTAGCCCGGGGCAGATTCCTCACCCTGATTACTTGACCAACCAAGTGTTAGGCCTTACTCTGGATCGACTTGGTTACTCAAGTGGCCAAGCATCCACTCTCTCTCCTGGAGGCTCCATGGCAGTACAGGGTCCGATCCCGGTCGACTTCGCGCAGGTGTTCCCCCGCGGCGCGTACGCGGCCGGTGGGTTCGAGCCGGTGCGGGACTTCGAGGCGTCGAAGGGCGACCGGTTCGTGCAGTCCAAGGACAAGGCGTCCGGGCTGCCGCTGTGGGTCATCGATGTCATCGACGCCGACCCGCAGGCACGCAACAAGACAGCGCGGGTGAAGATCGCGGCGGCGGACCAGCCGGTGCTCCCGGCCGGTACCGCGGGGATGCCGTTCGTCCCGGTGGAGTTCACCGGCCTGACGATCACCCCGTACGTGAACCAGGCCGGGCGGCTGGCCTACTCACTCAAGGCCACCGGCGTCCGGAGCCCCGGCCGTGGCGGGCGGAATGCGGCGCCTGGCGCGGCCTGATGCCCGGCGGGACGGCCGGGAGCTTGCACCTTCCGGCCGTCCCTGGTCTCTCCCCTCGCGGCAAGGCAGGAAGAAGAGGTGCTCATCGTATGCGCGACAGGATCGACGGCTGGCAGTACGCGCAGATAGACAACGCGGACCCGTTCGCGCCTCCGGTGTGGCGGTCCCCGGTGTACCGCACCCCGGAGGGCGTGATCTACCTCGTCCAGGCCCTGCGCGGCCTGTGGCGGCTGGCCTGGTTCCTGATCCGCCACCCGCTGCTAGACATCACGGCCGGGCTGGTGTTCCTGCTGTGGCACGCGGACGGCTGGCCCGGCCTGGCGGCCCTGGCCGGTGGCCTGGCCGTAGCTCTGACCGGTCTGCGGGTCTGGCGGCCCGCGTGGTTGTCCCGCCTGGTGACGGTCCCGGCGCGGTCCCGGTGGCGATGGTGGTTCTACCGCAGGCACTGGCATGCGGTGATGTCCATCACCGGGCTGGCTCCCCGGTACCAGGGCCGGGTCGTCGTGCCGGTGCTGCGCCGGGTCGAGGTCACCGGCTGCACTGACCGGGTGATTGTCAGGCTGGTGTCCGGGCAGTCTCCCACGGATTTCGCCGCGCAGGCCGAGGGCATCGCGCACGGCTTCGGCGCGCACCTGTGCCGGGTCCGTACCAGCAGGCCAGGCGCAGTGATCCTGGAGCTGGTCCGCCGGGACGCGCTGGCCGAGCCGATACCCGCGCAGCCCATCCCCGAAGTCACCGACCTGCGGGCGCTGCCGGTCGGCCGCCGCGAGGATGGCCGCCTTCTTGAGCTGCGGCTGCATGGCACGCACCTGCTGATCGCCGGGGCCACTGGCGCTGGAAAGGGCTCCTGGCTGTGGGGCCTGGTCCGGGCCATGCTCCCGGCGATGGCCGCCGGGCTGGTCCGGGTCCTGGCGTGTGACCCGAAGCTGATGGAGCTGGCGTTCGGGCGGGCGCTGTTCGAGCGGTACGGCCGGTACGCCGCCGATCCGGCCGACATCGCCGTCCTGCTCGAAGATGCCGTTGCCGATATGCAGGCGCGTGCGCGTCGGTTTGCGGGGAGACAGCGCGACCACACGCCGACTCCCGAGCATCCGTTCGTGGTTGTCCTGGTCGATGAGATCGCGTTCCTGACCGCCTACCAGGCCGACCGCAAGCTGCGCGAGCGAATCCTCGCCGCACTGGCCACCCTGACAACCCAGGGCCGCGCGGTCGGCTACTGCATCGTCGCCGCGCTCCAGGACCCGCGCAAGGAAGTCCTCAACATCCGCAACCTGTTCCCCGACAAGATCGCGCTGCGCCTGGATGAGCCCGCGCAGGTCGACATGGTGCTCGGCGACGGCGCGCGAGACCGGGGCGCGGCCTGCGACCAGATCTCCAGTGACCCCCGGACCGGCGCGGGCGTCGCGTTCGTCCGCCTCGAAACCGCTCCCGACCCGGTACGGGTCCGCGCTGCTTTCGTCTCCGACGACGACATCCGCGCCATGACCGCCTCCCACACATCTGGCAATTCGGCCGGGATGCCCGCGCTGCCCGCTGGCGAGGTCGCATGATCACCGGCTGGCTCGCTCCCGAGGACTGCCCGGACTGCGGCGGGCCGCTCCTGGACACCAGCACCGGTCCCGAACTCCTGACCCTGGCCTGTCCTGGCTGCGGCTACGCGATCACCTGGCACGTCACCGACCCCGACCAGATGGAGGCTGAATGACCCCACCCCTGACCAGAGCACAGCGGCTGGCCATGCCCCTAGCCCGCGACGTCGTGCGCGAGCTGGCAATCTCGCACGGCGGCTGCATCCGGCCGGTGCAGCTACGGCGCACCGACTTGCACACCGGCCAGGCCGAGCAGGTGCTCGTGCCGTGCGGGCACACCCTCGCCGCCGTCTGCCCTGGGTGCGCGGAACGGGCCAAGATCCTACGGGCGGCGCAGTGCCGGGAGGGCTGGCACCTGGAGACAGAGCCCGTCATCACGCCCGATGACCCCGACGATGAGCAGCTCATGTGGGTCGAGCGCCGCGCCGAAGCCGAGCAGCACCGCGACCGGGGCGACGAGACCGGGCAGGACACTGCGGAGGACGACGAAGTAATCGGCGACCTGGACGAGCAGATCACCCGGTCCGGGATACGCGGCAACGTGCTCCCCAGGCGAGCGGAGCGGCGGCACCGCTCGACCCGGCGCCGCCAGGATGCCCCGGACCTGCCTCGCCGTCCGATCGCGCCGAGAACGATCGGCAAGACCTACACCAGCGCGGGCGGCAAGATGTTCCGCCCGTCGATGTTCCTCACGCTGACGTGTGATAGCCATGGCAAGGTCGGCGCTGACGGCACACCGGCCGACCCGGCCGCCTATGACTACCAGCGTGCGGCGCGGGATGCGCTGCATTTCGCGGCCCTGTTCGACCGGCTGATCCAGAACCTGCGCCGATTCCTCGGCTACGACGTGCAGTACTTCGCCGCCGTCGAACCGCAACGCCGCCTGGCTCCCCATGTTCACGTCGCGATCCGCGGCACCCTGTCCCGCAATGAACTGCGGCAGGTGCTGGCCGCGACCTATCACCAAGTGTGGTGGCCGCCAGCCGATGAGATCAGGTTCGGCGACGGCGGGCTGCCCGTCTGGCATGAGGCCAGCGGCAACTACCTCGACCCCGCCACCGGGGAAGTCCTGCCGACCTGGAACCAGGCACTCGACGCCATCGGCCCCGACGACAAGCCGCTGCACGTCGCCCGGTTCGGCCCGAAGTTCGACGCCCAGGGCGTGCTCGCCGGATCGCCCGACGCCAGCCGGTGCATCGGCTACCTCACCAAGTACCTGACCAAGCACGGCGCCGACTGCCACCAGGCGCAGACCGATGCCCAGCACGCGCACGCCGGGCGACTGGCCGAGGCGCTGCGGTACGAGCCGTGCTCGCCGACGTGCGCGAACTGGCTGCGCTACGGCATCCAGCCCAAGAACCCCCATCCGGGCCTGCGGCCGGGAAGGTGCCGGGGCAAGGCACACCGCAGTGAGCATCTCGGCTACGCCGGGCGCCGGGTCCTGGTGTCCCGAAAGTGGTCCGGCAAGACCCTGGCCGACCACCGGGCCGACCGCAAAGCGTGGCTCCTGGCCACCCTCGGTATTTCGGCAACCGACCCATCCCGTTACACCTGGGAGCCGGTCACCCCGGGCGACCCGGACCACATGCCACCCGCCCAGCGGCTTCTGCGCGTCGTCGCCGACCGCATCAGCTGGAGCCAAGCGCTCGACGAAGCCAGACGAAGAGCCGCGGGGGAATCGGGCCAGATCGGAATGGTCACGTCGCGGGAGGCTGCATGACGGGTGTTCCGTACGGGCAAGGCACACGCATGCTGGCCCTGGCCGAGCTTTGCGAATGGCTGAATATCACCGAACGGCATGCCCGGAAGCTGGTCGAGCGGGACGCCATCCCCTACCGGAAGATCGGTCACTTACTTCGCTTTCCGGAAGCGGAGATTGAAGAGTGGTCGCGGCCTAAGCGCAGGCCAGGACCACTACACCCGGAACGCGGGCACGCGCGAGTTCCGCCAGCTCCGAGACGGCCGCTGGCCCGGTCAATCCTCCCGAAATCACTTATCGAATAACCGCATTTACCAGCCGCTTTCGTACCTTAAAGCGCTACCTAAAATGCGTTCCCGATGATAATATAGGACTAATGGCTCACCATTGGGCGGTGAGCCGGAAAAGAATAGGAGAATGGGCATGTCACGAGGTGGCCCGCGTGATCTCCCCAAGGGGATTACTCCGAAGGTGCGCAAGCAGGGCACCAAGAGCGTGCAGGTCACTACCCCGGACGGAACGCCGGTCTACCGCGTCCGCCTGTGGGATTCAGTACTCAAGCGGCAGATCGAGCGCACGGCCGAGGGCCTGGAGGCCGCGAGGAAACTACTGGATGAGTTCAATGAGGCCAAGCGGCGGCCGGGGCGGTTGCTGGCCGAGCATGTGCGGTTCACCGATGTCGCGGCCCGCTACCTGGTCGCCTACAAGGTCAAGCGGGACGGTTCGCCACGGCCGAAGTCGTCGCTGGCCAAGGAGCGGACCTGCCTGAACGTCTACATCATTCCCGCTCTCGGCAACGCCTGGATGGGCGATCTGGACTTGCCGGATCTCAACGCGACGATCAGGAGCCTGACCCTGCAAGACGGCAACCCGGCTTCGGGGAGCACCAAGAGCACGGTTGCGTCCGTCCTGCGGTCGGCGACGTGGCGATGGTCCTGGCGTTCACCGGTCTGCGGTGGGAAGAGGCCGTTGCCGTGCTGATCGGCAGCGTCAGCCTGGAGGGCCAGTGCATGACCATCGAGCGGACCGCGAGCGAGTCCGGCGGGCGCCGAGACGTGCGCGACGACATGAAAACACGGGCCGCGGTCCGGACGGTCATGATCCCGGACATCGCCATGCCTGCTGTTCGGCGCCTCGTAGACCGTGGCGCGGCAGGTCGTGAGCAGAGCGACGGCAGGCTCTACGCCCGGCTGATCAACGGCGACCGAGGCGGCTATCTCGGTTACGCGACCTGGCGCAAGTACCTCAGCCTCGCGCACGGCTATACCGCAGCGCACCAGGACGGGCCTGTCAGGTACACGGCCCACGAGCTGCGCCATGTGTGCGCGTCCCTGCTCATTGCCTCTGGTGCGACGGACATGCAGGTAGCCCACCAGATGGGGCATAGCAAAGTGGAGACCACCAAGAACATCTACGGGCACCTGTTCGCCCAGGACCGGGCGTCCGTCCTGGATGCCATGAATGAGGCGGTCAGCCGCCTGTACGCCTACGAGACGGCAGAGCCCGGGAGCGGGGGAACGGACGAACAGGCCGCCTGAAAGCGGCCCGCTGAGAGACGGACAGACCCCCCTGGAGATTGGGCCTCCTGGGGGGTCTGCTGTGGGCGGCACCGGGATCGAACCAGGGATTCGCTCTCCCGCTGAGCTACTCGCCCCCAGGCTCTGGCCCTGCAAACTGCAGGGCCAGCTCTAGGGCCAGATGATGGCCACTAGGGCTGTGACCTGGGTGGGCCTGGGAGGACTTGAACCTCCGACCTCTTCCTTATCAGGGAAGCGCTCTAACCGGCTGAGCTACAGGCCCTCGGGGTGACGGCAGGAACCGGAATACCGTGCGCCGCCGGGACAGATTACCGCAAGCGCCGACCGAGGCGTCAGTCGGTCTCCTTGAGCGTGACCTCGATGCCGCCTGCCACATGCGTGACCAGGTTGTAGATCACCGAGCCGACCGTGGCAAGCGCGGTGATAAGGATTACGTTCACGGCACCCACCAGCATCGTGTAGCCGAGAACCCGGGAGGCGGAGAACCAGTTGCTGGCCTTTACGCCGGCAGAGGTCTTGCCGGAGGTCACGCTGGACACAGACGTCTCGATCGAGTGGAATACCCCGAGCTTGGACAGCACGAAATAAAGTCCGGCGACTGCGACGAAGAGCACGACCCAGCCGACGAGCGAGATCATGAAGCTGAACTTCATTACTGACCAGGGCTCGAGCCTGATCACCGCCAGCTGGGCGCGGCGGGCCGACAGCGTGCCGTTCTGCGCTTGCCTGGCTGCCTGAGCCTTGACGGCCTTCGGCGGCCTCGGAGCCTTAGGCGGCTTCTTGGGCTTACCCGGACTGGTCAGGATTCCGAACTGCGAAGTCATCGTGCCCGCCGTGGGCTGCGGCGAAGTGACGGCCGCCGGGTAGGGCGGCGGGATCGGGTTCCTGTTCGCCGCTGTCCCAGTCTCGCCGGCCAGCGGCGGAATGCTCCTGCCGCCGGGCGGGTCCGCCAGCGCGGACTGCTGCCCGCTCTGATGCAGCGGGTCCTCGCCGGGGACCTGATCTCGGGTAGCCCTCTCGGGCAGCCACGACTGTGGGTCCACGCGGTGATCCACGTCGTCCTCCTCCGGAAAGTCGCCTGTCATGAGGTTATCCCCAGATGACAGGTCCTGCCGCGAGAGCCCGGCCATCATCCGCGTCCTCACTATTAGGCCTCACCTATTAGACGCGGCTGACACCCGCTTCGTTGCGTCCTTCGACCTGCGGCCATCTCCGCACCCCCCGCGGCTCGTCGTCGGCTGCCCGGCCGTCGCGGCAGAAATGCCCCGCACACCCTAGGTCCGCACACCCTAGTGGTCACAGTTCTGTAGAGGGCGCGGATTCGGTGTCTGCTTCCCCGGCCTCCTGGGCGCCAGCATCATCGTCCGCGCCGTCCTCGGCTTCCGTCTCGCCGACGGCCGCCGCGGACTCGGCGTTCCTTGCGATGGCGACCAGGCTCTGGCCGGCCGCCAGGTTCACCAGCCGCACGCCCATGGTCTGGCGGCCCGACATCTTGATCTCAGCGGCCGCAGTCCTTATCACGCCGCCAGCGGAGGTGATCGCGAACACCTCATCCTCAGGCCGGACCATCAGCGCGCCGACGAGCTCGCCCCTGGTCTCCACGATCCTGGCGGTCAGCACGCCGCGGCCGCCCCTGCCCTGGACCGGGTACTGGTCAGCGGGGGTTCGCTTGGCGTAGCCACCGCCCGTGGCCACAAGGACATCTGCGCCCGCCCGGACGACGTGCATGCCGAGCAGATCGTCTCCGTCGATGAACCGCATCCCGATCACCCCGGACGTGGCGCGGCCCATCGGCCGCAGCGCGTCGTCGCTGGCCCGGAACCTGATCGCCTGGGCATGCCGGCTAACCAGCAGCAGATCCTGGTCCGGCGACACCAGCCGGGCTGCGATCACCTCGTCGTCCTCGCGCAGGTTGATCGCGATGATGCCGCCGGCCCGCGGCGAGTCGAAATCGGTCAGCCTGGATTTCTTCACCAGCCCGGACGACGTGGCCAGCACCAGGTAAGGGGAGACCGCATAGTCCCGCAGCGCCAGCACCTCGGCGATACGCTCATCGGGCTGGAACGCGAGCAGGTTGGCGACGTGCTGGCCGCGGGCATCCCTGGCCGTGTCGGGCAGCTCATAGGCCTTGGCGCGGTAGACCCGGCCCTTGTTAGTGAAGAACAGGATCCAGTGGTGCGTGGTGGTCACGAAGAAATGCTCGACAATGTCGTCGGTCCGCAGCTGCGCCCCGCGCACGCCCTTGCCACCCCGGCGCTGCGCCCGGTACAGGTCCGTCTTGGTGCGCTTGGCGTAGCCGCCGCGGGTGATCGTGACGACCACGTCTTCCTCGGCGATGAGATCCTCGACGGACACGTCACCGTCATAGGCAATGACCTGGGTGCGCCGGTCGTCGCCGTATTTGGCGACGATCTCGGCAAGCTCGGTGCCGACGATCTGCCGCTGCCGCTCCGGCGAGGCCAGGATGCCCTCGTAGTCGGCGATCTGCGCCATCAGCTCCTGGTACTCGTCGATGAGCTGCTGTTGCTCCAGCGCGGCGAGCTTGCGCAGCTGCATATCGAGGATGGCCCTGGCCTGGATCTCATCGATGTCGAGCAGGTCCATCAGGCCCTGCTGCGCCGCGGCCGCCGACGCGCTGGCCCTGATGAGTGCTATTACGGCATCTATCCGGTCGATCGCCTTGAGCAGGGCGCTCAGGATGTGGGCGCGGTCCTGGGCCTTGCGCAGCAGGTAGCGAGTACGCCGGACGATCACTTCGAGCTGATGCGTGACCCAGTACCTGATCATCTGGTCAAGCCGCAGGGTCCGCGGGACCCCGTCAACGAGAGCCAGCATGTTGGCGCCGAACGTGTCCTGCAGCTGGGTGTGCTTATACAGGTTGTTCAGCACGACCTTGGCGACCGCATCCCGCTTCAGCACGATCACCAGGCGCTGACCGGTGCGGCCGCTTGATTCCTCCCGCACCTCGGCGATGCCGGCGACCCGGCCATCCTTGACCAGCTCCGCGATCTTCACTGCCAGGTTGTCCGGGTTCACCTGATAGGGCAGCTCGGTGACGATCAGGCAGGCCCGGCCTCGCTGGTCTTCCTCCACCTCGACGACGGCGCGCATGGTGATCGAGCCGCGGCCGGTGCGGTAGGCCTCCTGGATGCCCCGGCGGCCGACGATCAGCCCGTGAGTGGGGAAATCCGGTCCCTTGACCCGCTCGATCAGGGCCTCGAGCAGTTCGTCGTCGGTCGCGCCGAAATTGTCGAGGAACCATTGCACGCCGGCCGCGAGCTCGCGCAGATTGTGCGGCGGGATCTTGGTCGCCATGCCGACCGCGATCCCTTCCGACCCGTTCACCAGCAGGTTGGGGAACCGGCTCGGCAGCACGACCGGCTCAGCGGACCGCCCGTCGTAGTTCGGCCGGAAGTCGACGGTTTCCTTGTCGATGTCCCGCAGCATCTCCATGGCCAGCGGGGCGAGCCGGCATTCGGTGTAGCGGTGGGCGGCCGCCGGGTCATTGCCTGGCGAGCCGAAGTTGCCCTGGCCGTCGACCAGCGGCATCCGCATCGCCCAGGGCTGCGCGAGCCGGACGAGCGCGTCATAGATGGCGCTGTCGCCGTGCGGGTGGTACTGGCCCATCACCTCGCCGATGACCCTGGCGCACTTGGAGTAGCCGCGCTCGGGCCGGTACCCGCCGTCGTACATCGCGTACAGGATGCGGGTGTGCACCGGCTTCAGGCCGTCCCGCACGTCGGGCAGCGCGCGGCCGACGATGACGGACATCGCGTAGTCGATGTAGCTGCGCTGCATCTCGACCTGGATGTCGACAGGCTCGGTGCGGTCGTGCCCGTCCGCTGGGGCGTCGGGCGTGTTCACGTCGGTCACTTCGCGTCTCTTCTCAGCCAGTACCAGTCCCAGTCGCATGATCCCGGCGGATGCGGCGCTCCGTCCGGCGCCGGTCCTTCGTGATCATGCGAGAGCCCGCGGGCGGGTGCCCGCTCGCTCAGATGTCCAGGAACCTGACGTCCTTGGCGTTGCGCTGGATAAACGCCCGCCGCGCCTCCACGTCCTCGCCCATCAGCACGCTGAAGAGCTCATCCGACTGCGCGGCGTCGTCCAGCGTGATCTGCCGGAGCACCCGCCTGGCGGGGTCCATCGTCGTCTCCCACAACTCGTTCGCGTTCATCTCGCCAAGGCCCTTGAACCGCTGCACGCCGTCGCGCGGCCTAGGATCTTTGCGGCCTGCTACGATGCCCGCCTCGATCACCGCGTCCCGCTCCGGATCGGAATATGCGTAGCCGGGCGGCACGCCCCGGCCCTCCCACTTGATCTTGTAGAGCGGCGGCTGGGCGAGGTAGACATGCCCGGCCTCGATCAGCGGCTTCATGAACCGGAACAGCAGGGTGAGCAGCAGCGTCGTGATGTGCTGGCCGTCCACGTCGGCGTCCGCCATCAAGATGATCTTGTAGTACCTGAGCTTGGCGATGTCGAACTCTTCGTGGATGCCGGTGCCCAGGGCGGTGATCATGGCCTGGACCTCGTTGTTCTTCAGCACCCGGTCGATCCTGGCCTTCTCGACGTTCAGGATCTTGCCGCGGATCGGCAGGATCGCCTGGAACTTCGGATCCCGGCCGTTCTTGGCGGATCCGCCTGCCGAGTCGCCCTCCACCACGTAGATCTCGCACTGCTCCGGATCGCCGGACTGGCAGTCGGCGAGCTTCCCCGGCAGCCCGGAGCCGCCCATCAGGTTCTTCCTGGTCAGGTCGCGGGCCTGCCGGGCGGCGATCCTGGCCCGCGCAGCCTGAGTCGCCTTGATGATGATGGCCTTGGCCTCGCCGGGATTGCGCTCGAACCAGTCCCGCAGATGGTCGTTGCATACCCGCTGCACGAACGACTTGGCCTCGGTGTTGCCAAGCTTGGTCTTGGTCTGGCCCTCGAACTGCGGCTCGGCGAGCTTCACGTGGACGATCGCGGTCAGGCCCTCGCGCACATCGTCGCCGGTGAGGTTGTCGTCCTTCTCCCGCAGCAGGTTCTGGTCACGGGCATACCGGTTCACGATGGTAGTCAGCGCCGCGCGGAAGCCCTCCTCATGCGTGCCGCCCTCGGCCGTGTTGATGGTGTTGGCAAAGGTGTGCACGGACTCGGTGTACGAGCCGCTCCACTGCATGGCGATCTCGGCCGAGATCCCGTCGCCTTCGCCGCCGAAGTCGATCACCGACGCGTGCACGGCTTCCTTGGAGGCATTCAGGTAGCGGACGAAGTCCGCGATACCGCCGTCATAGCAGTAGCTGGCGACGTGCGGCTCGCCGTTCATGTGATCGGGCCGCTGGTCGGTAAGGATGATCGTGAGGCCGCGGTTCAGGAATGCCATCTCCTGCAGCCGGCGGGACAGCGTCTCGAACGACCAGGCAGTCGTCTCGAAGATCGTGTCGTCCGGCCAGAACGAGATCGTGGTGCCGGTCTGCTCCGTCGGCTCGCCCCGGACCAGCGCGCTGACCGGCTGGCTGAACTCATAGGACTGCCGCCAGGTATAGCCATCCCGGCGGATCTCAGCCTCGAGACGCGCGGAGAGCGCGTTCACCACCGACACCCCGACGCCGTGCAGCCCGCCGGACACCGCGTAGGACTTCCCGTCGAATTTCCCGCCCGCGTGCAGTGTGGTCAGCACGACCTCGACCGCGGGACGGTTCTCCACCGGATGGTTGTCGACCGGGATGCCGCGTCCGTTATCCCAGACCCGGACGCCGCCGTCGGCGAGCAGGGTCACCTCGATCCGGTCGCAGTATCCGGCCAGCGCCTCGTCTACGGCGTTGTCGACTACCTCGTAGACCAGATGATGCAGTCCGCGCTCGCCGGTAGAGCCGATGTACATGCTGGGGCGCTTGCGTACCGCCTCCAGGCCTTCGAGGACCCTGATCGAGCGTGCGTCATACGACAAAGTGGAAGCTCCTCCTGAAACGGACACCTGGGGGCGGCGCGAGCCCCCGCCGCCGTCCGCTCTGGTGCGCTTACCATTTTACCTGGGAGTACCGTCAGGCTCAGCCGTACGTGTCACGCG
>WNGK01021403.1_pt1 | contig 11568 bp, 11 predicted proteins | sample 5400601 | NCBI WGS metagenome assembly WNGK01 (sample SAMN13153376, study PRJNA577476) | soil metagenome | isolation source: 60 cm soil or saprolite under Garry oak tree replicate 1 | place: USA:California | collected 2016-06-15
AGGAGGTGGTGTTGCCCGTGGGACCGAATTCAGCATGAAGGAGGCCGCGAAAACGTTCCTCAAGTGTCACCTTGGCTCCCATGCCGAAGAGATGGAAGCAGGCGTTGCGTCCGAGTTGGTCGTGCTCATTGCCCAAGCCATGTTCCCCGCACATGTGCAGGAGCCGGGCGGACTGGACGGCTCCGCAGGAAACGATGACCGTCTCCGCGGGTTGCGAGACAGCCTCCGGATGATCGGGATCGGAGATGTCAAGGTAGAGGACGCCATTGGCGCGTTTGGTCTTCGGGTTGAGCGTGATCTCGTAAGCACGGGCACCACACAGCACCCGGACTTTGCTCCCGGGCTGCTGCCCCATGTCGCGCAACTCCTGAATGACGGTAGCGTGCGCGCCGGATTTAGGCTCGCCAGGGATGAGGGTCTGGCCAGGCACTTCTCTCGCGCCACCCCAGCAGAGGTATTCGCCGCAGAAACCGCACATGTTGCACGCCTGCCGGATGCGTTCCGACCAGAGTTGGTCGGGAGTCTTTTTCCAAAAATCGGCGCCTTCAAGCTGGGCTGGACCGGCTTGCGCAGCTTGCGCCAGGATTTCCCGCGTGCGGTAGGTGGAGGTGCCCGGCGATACGATACCCACGGGCAGCGGCGCCGCGGCCAGGCCGAGTTCCGCGCGATTCATCGCCTGCTCCACGTAGTAACCGACGGGGTTTATCGGGTGCGGCGGACACGGGTAAGGTTCGCCCACCGTGGCGCCGTTGAAAAGAGCGCCCACCTTCGCATTGCCGGCGAGTTCCTTGAACCAGGCACTGGCGGTGATGCTGGCATTCAGCTTGGCGCGGTCGCCGGAAACAGCCAGCAGCGCCTCCGCCACGCGGTAGAAAGGCTCCATCTGTTCGTAGCCAACGGGCCAGTCGATCAATGAATAACCCCAACTCCGAAGCTCCTCCAGACGGCCCAGGTTCTGATAGAACGTGCCAAGCTTGAAGTCCACGGGCAGCGGTCGAAACGCCCAAGTGCCCCAAATGACGGAGCCCCCTCCCAGCACGGAAGCCGTCCAGCCATTCACGAAAGGCTGAGCCTTCGCCGTATCCACGCCCCCGACGCGGAAGGTATTGTAGTCTCCCCGGAGGCGGCGCTTCGGGTCCGGGCGTTTGACGCGGAAGTAATACTCGTCGTGCATCACGGAGTTGAATCCATCCGGGTCGCCGCCGGCCGGTGCGGGCCGGCCATCGTGCGCGTTCCGATACCGGTCCGCCACGTCCGGCCCTTGTTCCAACAACGTGACCGAGTGCCCGGCCTTTGCCAGCAGCCACGCAATGGTTCCTCCACCACCGCCGCTGCCGACTACCACGAAGCTCGTTTTCGGATTCTTTTTCATGACCGCATAGAGGTTGAAGATGAGTGCCCGGATTGTTCAGGCAGGTGAGCCGGCCGGCGCCGCCGGCTTTTGCAGTTCCTTGATCAATTCATTGCGCCGCAACTCCGCGTCTTCCCGCGTGTAGTGATTGCCGGAGCGGCGGTGCTCGCCGAGAGCCACGAGCAAAGGCGGAGGCGTCGCCGGAGGGCCGTCGAGCATCCCCATCGCCTCCATCAGGCAATCGCGCAGGAGTTGCTGGGCAAACTGGGAAGCCTTCAACCCACTGATTGCCGGCTCCGGTGGCCAGACATTTTTGCCCGTGCCATCCTTTACGACATCCGTCATGAAGGCAGCGGCCAGTTCTTGCCATTTCTTCGGATCGGTTCCGGGATTAATCTTAGCCACCGTTTTCTTAAAAGCAGGCAGCGTGAGCCCGTAGAATTCGGCGCGCGACATCGGCACAGCTTCTCCGCCGACTTTGCCAATGAGCTGAAAGTTTCCGCTCTTGCTCGCGCCAAAAACGGCCTTCGCATCGAGCCCGCGCTTCTTCCGCCAACCCGCCGTGCGCCGCACCGCCGGCTGATGCCGCAAAGGATCCGCCGCACTCGCCCGCCATACCGCCGCCGACTGAGCGATGTCCTGATCGTCCTCACTTTTTGTCAAACGCTTGAGCAACGCCGCCACATCCGGCGCGGTTTTATCAAAAGGCGGCAAGGCCGGAAGAAGCGCGGAGGCCATTAGGTTAAGTTGTTGCGCCAACGAGTTCGAGATTTTCGGTGCCGAGTTCATGGGTCTTATGTCTTGTTAAATAACCATCGGCCAAACTGCAAGCTTCAAGAAATTGAAACAAGCGATGGGGTTCACGATGTCGTTCGCGTGTGAGCGGCGTCACTTCCCGCCGTAGGTAAAATCGTCAAACAACGTCACGCTGTCAGCCTTCGTCCAGACGCCGACTTTGCCAGCTTCGGTGAACGTCGTGTCCTCGACATCGAACAGATGCTTCCCGTCGAACGTGACAGTGAAATGATTGCCATTGAAATCCACACGTAATGTGTGCCACGTGCCGGACGCGACCTGCATTTTGGTGCGCTTTTTCTCGGTGCGCTTGCCTTTGATGGTGTGGTAAATCGTAACGTTGTTTTCGAGCGCGTTGGCGCGAGCAATGTAATAGTTGTTCCCGTCCTGTAACCGCCAGATCACGCCGCCCGCTTGGTCCTCCTTGCCGGAAATCGGCTTGAACTTTACTTCGACGAATCCGTCTTTGATGTTCGCCAACCCGGAGGCGGACCTCCTTTCATGTTGTCAAAGTTTACCGTCTCAGCGGCGGCGAGCGCCATTGCCGTTGTCGTCACAAGCATGATGCAGAGCGATGACTTCATAGTCTCCTGTATAAATCTGAGGGTTACGGCAGCGGCGAGCTGACCTTGAGCAGTCCACCTACTAAAATCCCGCCTTTGACAGCTTGCGCTAAATCTTTTGCCCGGCCTCGTCCCCAGTAATGGAAAAACATCATGCGCGGCTCTTCGTGCGTCATGTGTTGATGGATGGCGACGATGTTGATCTTGTCCTTGACCAACGATTTCAAGACCGGTTGCAGTTCATCTTCCGTGACTGCGAAGTCTCCATCGACAATCGCGTTGTCGTCGGCACCAGCGAACGCCGCCCAAGTGTTGACACCCATGTCCTTGTCGATTTTGACGCCATGCATTGTTGCCGGTCGACCAATGGTGAACTTAACCATTCCATCCTTCGCCTCGCCTTGCATTGCGAAGATCTCGTTAAGAGGCGCAGCGCTGATAGAACTCTTGTCTGGCAACGGCTGAGCACCGAAAGAGTCTTTCGGCTTCGGACTTGCGGCTCGAATCTGTTTGGCGGCGTCGTAAACTTTTTTAACAGCGCTTGCTAACTTCTCGACGCTGCCTTCGCCTTCGATGTGCATGAAGAAGACTTTGGGTCGATCGAAGAAGAAATGATTATGCAACGCGGTAACGCTCAGCCCGTTGTCGAGTGCAGCTGGCATCGCAGAGTTCACCTCGTCTTCAAACAAAACGGTGTCTCCCATCACCATTGCGCCATTGCTAGTCTCAGTAAACGCTGCCCAAGTGCCAAGACCCATGAACGGCGGCATCGTCCATCCATCCACAACGACCTTTACGTCATCGCGCGGGAACGTGACCCGATAAACGCCCTCTTTCTCGTTCATCTTCCCTTTGAGTCCGGTTAATTCATCGATACGCGCGGTCTCGAGGCCAGCCGCTACCGATGTACAAAGCAACGCGGCGAAGACTAAAGCTATGGTAACAATTTGTTTCATGATCGTCATGATAATTCGCACTGATTACTAACGTTGGATGTAAGCGCAGGGACGACGTGCTATACGTATTTCATTCTAGGCACTGATTGTATGCGCGCAACTTCCTGGCTTCTTCTTCTCTATAGCCTTCCTACCAGACAAAAGACGGAGCGGGTCGCGATCTGGCGGCGGTTCAAAAAGATCGGCGCCATCCAGATAAAAACATCGACATATCTCCTACCCGATCTGCCGCCGCAGTACGAGCATTTTCAGTGGCTGGCGCAGCAGATTCGAGATTTCAGCGGTGACGCGACTCTGGTTCGAGTTCAAGAGATCGAGGGGATGCCGAATGAGAAGTTGATCGCGCTTTTTAACCGGGCGCGTGACGAAGAATACGGCGCGATCAAAACGGCGTTGCATGACTTTTTAGCCCGGAGCAAGAAAACCGATCCCGAGACAAAAGCCACAGAACTGGAACGGCTCACGCGTCAGTTCCGGGCAATCCGCGATATCGATTTTTTTCAGAGCGCGCGAGGGGAGGACGTGCAGATGCTATTGCACCGAGCTGAAGGCGCGCCTAAAAAAACGCTGCCGCGACTCGAAGCGGAAAATTATCGCGGCAAAACCTGGCTGACACGGCCTCGTCCCGAAATCGATCGGGTTGGGTCAGCGTGGTTGATTCGACGATTCATCGATCCTCGAGCGAGGTTTATTTTCGCCGCGGCAGTTCCGTCTAATCGCGAGGTGATTCCATTCGACATGGTGGACGTGGAGTTCTCCCATCACGGTGATTGCTGCACATTCGAGACATTGATTCGCCGATTTGGAATTGAAGACAAGGCCGGCAGGAAAATCGCCGAAATGATTCATGATGCCGATCTCGAAGACGAGAAGTTCCAGCGCTCGGAGTGCATCGGTATTGATCGTGTCTTGAAAGGTTGGGCCAAAGAGGGATTGCCTGACGAGGAGATTCTCCGTCGCGGTTTTGAGTGTTTTGACGCGCTTTACTCATTTTTGCAAAAGCGATGAATAAGGCCTCGCCACAACTTGCAGTCGCGGAAAGTGGATACCAAACAAGTCATCCAACCTTTCGCGAAGCCTTCCGCTTTTGGCTCAAGCTTGGCTTTGTTTCCTTTGGCGGGCCGACCGGCCAGATCGCGATGATGCACGCGGAGGTTGTCGAGAAAAAGAAGTGGATCGGCGAAACGCATTTTCTCCACGCCCTGAATTTTTGCATGCTGCTGCCCGGACCGGAAGCACAGCAACTCGCTATTTATATCGGCTGGCTTTTGCACAAGACGCGTGGCGGCATCGTGGCGGGCGCGCTCTTCGTCATTCCATCAATCTTCATTCTCTTGGCGCTGAGTTACATTTATGTCGCCTATGGTCACGTTCCCTCGATTGCTGCGATCTTTTACGGATTGAAACCAGCCGTGCTCGCGATTGTCGGCGCGGCCGTGATCCGCATCGGCAGCAAAGCGCTCAAGAACGCCGTCATGTGGGCAATCGCCATGGCGGCGTTCGTGGCGATTTATTTTTTCCGCGTGCCATTTCCATTGATCATCATCGGCGCCGGAATCATGGGGCTCATTGGCGGGAAGATTCTGCCGCAATTTTTTCTCGGTTCGCTCGATCAAGGCGCAAGATCGACATCTTTCGTTGAAGAGGTCGGCCCGCCTCCGACTGCGCGATCTTTACTCATTCGCGCCTTCAAGATTTCCGGGACATGGATCTTTCTTTGGTGGGCGCCGATTTTGTTCGCCGGAATTTTTCTTGGTCCGCGACACACAATCTTTCGTGAGGGATTATTTTTCAGCAAAGCGGCCCTCGTGACATTCGGCGGCGCCTACGCGGTCTTGCCTTACGTCTCTCAGCTGGCGGTCGAACATTATCAATGGCTCCGTGCCGATCAGATGCTCGATGGACTCGGCCTTGCCGAAACGACGCCCGGCCCGCTCATCATGGTCTTGCAATTCGTTGGATTCCTCGGCGGTTGGAATCAACCGGGTGGTCTGCCGCCACTTCTTGCGGCTACACTCGGCGCACTAATCACCACCTGGACAACGTTTGTTCCCTGTTTTCTCTGGGTTTTTCTCGGCGCGCCGTATATCGAGAAGTTGCGCGGCGCCAAACAATTGACCGCCGCGCTTTCAACTGTCACCGCCGCCGTCGTGGGCGTGATCTTGAATCTCGCCGTCTGGTTCGGAATTCACGTCATCTTTCCGCCTGGCAGGAACGTCGACTGGTTTGCGCTTGTGGTTTGCACAATCGCTTTCGTCGGCATGCTCCGTTGGAAATGGAACATCATCGCAGTCATTCTAGGTAGCGGACTGCTCGGGTTGATTTATACGCTGGCTGGTTTCCGTTGAAGATTGGGACGCGCCATGTCCAACGCGTTTGCAGTTGAGAGCAAAATCTTATCCCGCCGGTTTCAAGCGAGTGCACTCCGCTTCGTAGTCTTCAATCAACTTTACGATTTTGGATTGGAAGGCATCCTGCGCCGAGTAGAGCGCTCCGATGGGCTCAGCGAACGCCTTTTGCTTGAGCTCTTCCTCGATCGTCAAGCTAAGTTCAGCCAGCTTTTCGATATTCGCCCGCGAGTGAAACTCCAACTCCTTTAGCTTGGAGAGAACGGCAAGCGATTTTTCCAGTTGCGTTGAATCCGGTGGTTGAACCGACTTTTCGGCCTCCGGCTTGGACTCAGTGCTTTGCTCTGTGGCAGCTGATTTCGTTTCCTCGATTTGCGGCTTCTTGACAGGCTGGGACGCACCAGCCTTTTGAGCATGCTTGGCTTTGTGATGCTTCTCCTGAGTGACTTTCTTGGCGTGAGCGATGTTGCGTGGGTCTCCCATCAACTTATAGACGGCTTTCAAAGGTTCCCCGGCCGTATCTACGGGGCAGGTACTTTCTCGTATTCTGCTAGTGCTTCGCGAAAATTTCGCGCAACGCCAATCGAGCAGCGTGATAACCGCACATACCGTGGACGCCGCCGCCTGGCGGAGTGGACGCCGAACATAAATAAACCCCGCGCAACGGGGTCCGGTATGGCGTCGGGCTGAAAGTCGGCCGCGCAATTAACTGCATCAGGTTCGCCGCGCCGCCGTTAATATCGCCGCCGCCTAAATTCGCGTTCGATTTCTCGAGATCAGCGCCGCTCATTTTGTGACGGGCGAGAACGCAATCGCGAAATCCCGGAGCGAACCGCTCGATTTGAGATTCGATGGGATCTGACATGTCGATCTTGCAATCGAATGGAACGTGGCAGTAGGCCCACAGCGTGTGTTGTCCGGGTGGTGCCCGGGTTTCGTCAAACAGACTTTGTTGTGCGACCAGTGTAAACGGACGCTCGGGAATTGTTCCGTGAGCGACGTCGCGTTCGGAAGCAGCGATTTCATCCATGGTGCCTCCGAGATGAATTGTGCCGGCGCGACGGCAAGCTTCTGCTTTCCACGGAATCGGCTCCCTCAGCGCATAGTCAATTTTGAAAATTCCGGGCGCGTGTCGAAATGATTCCAATCGACGCCGGTACGCGGCCGCCATTCCTTGGCCAGCAATGCGCAAAAATTGCCACACCGAAACATCCAGAAGAACCGCCCGTGATTTCGGCAGGTCGTTCAGATTTTTGACACGATGGTTGGTCTCGATTTTTCCACCGAGTTCGCGAAGACAATTGGCGAGCGCATTTGCAATGGCCTGCGATCCACCACGCGGAATTGGCCAACCCACGGCGTGTCCAGCCATTCCCAGGACCAAACCAAATGCGGATGAAGCGATCGATTCCAAAGGCAGAAACGAATGTGCTGCGATTCCCCCAAACAATGCTCGGGCTGGGTCGTGCTTGAAAAGAATCTTCGCCAGCGAGCTTGCCGGCCAAAGCGCCGGAATTCCAAACCGTGCCAGCGCCAGGGGATGGCGGGGCAAATGCAACATCGGTTGCAAAAATTCGTTAGCCAATTTTTCCCAGTTGCTCGCAAGCCGCTTCATCAGGCGCCGATAAGCGCGCGAATCGCCGGGGAGTTGCTCTGCTGTAAAATCGACATCCCGATGCAAGCACGCCGCGGAACCGTCATCGAGCGGATGTGCCAACGGAATTTCGGGTTGAATCCATTCGAGCCCGAATCGTTCGAGCGGAAGCGTTTTGAAAAACGGCGACCCGGCAGCCAGCGGGTGAACTGCGGAACAAACGTCGTGTACAAAGCCCGACAACGTGAGCTCGGCTGAGCGCGCGCCGCCGCCAATGGTCGTGTTTGCTTCGCAAACGAGCACAGAACATCCCGCGCGCGCCAGCGTGATCGCGGCCGCGAGACCGTTCGGTCCCGACCCGACCACGACCGCGTCGCACGCGTATGACATGGTCATGCACTACCAGCCACTTTGGGGAGTACGCGAGCAACTTTTTTTGCTTTGCTGTCCAGAGACCGCGCATCGTTGCAGCCAAACTGAGGTCGCCAGCGATTCAGGACGCCAAGCTGGCGACCAGCTGACATTACTGAGGCTTGGCGCGCGTTCCTTCCTCTCGATGCGATTTTAATAGTGATGCCTGAAACAGCAGAGGAAATCTCGCAGCAACCTGAAGTGCGCAAAGAGCTTCAACGGGCTACCGGCGAAAAACGTGGCCACAAGGTTCAAGCAGGCGGCAGGGATAAATTCTGGTTTGTTACACACGCATTGTTTCTCGTCGGCTGCGCTGTGCTCTATTTTCTGATCGGTTCGAAACTGATTCCGTTGCCGCAGCCAACTATCAATATTGCGGGGCGAATTCTACGCGGCACAGCCCTGATCGTGGTGGTTCTTGGCTTTGCACGAGGTGTTTCCGTGTATGGGCTCGGTCGTGTTGAGAATGCTTCTGCACGTTTCACGCTCCAGCGCATCATGCATCTGGTCGTTGCCCTCCTTATTGCGTTCATTGTTGTGTCGGTAATCTTTGTCAATTGGTATGCCGCAGTTGCCGCGCTCGGTGTCGGCTCAATCGTCATTGGCTTGGCTGTACAAACCCCGATGAAAAGCTTCATCGCTTGGATCTATATTCTCGTCCGTCAGCCTTTTCGGGTGGGTGATCGCATTAAGATTGGTGACGCCACTGGCGACGTAATCGATGTTGGTTACCTGGATACCACCCTGTGGGAATTCGGCGGTCAGTACATTTCGGGTGATCATCCGAGTGGACGTCTCATCAAGTTTCCGAACGAAAAAGTGCTTGAAGAGATCGTTTATAACTATTCGTGGCGGGCGAGGAAATGCTGAAACGCATCGAAACATTTCGTGACTTGCTTGCCCGTACGCCAGTTGATGAACTGGAAGTGCGGGAGCGACCACGCGTTATTTTTCGTGTGAGCGAAAATACGTGGCTTGAAGCGATTGTCCGCTATGTCGTCTCACCGCGCGAAGCGGGTCGCGTCAAAACGCGATTGATCAAAAAGCTTCTAGTCGCACTCAATGCTGCGCCCGAGAGGGTAATGTTCCCTGTTGGGGCGAATCGTTAGTTTTCGGCGCTAGTAATGATCGCGCGAATTCGCCGATGCGATCTACCAGATCCGCGGAACCGGCCAGTTTTTCAATCTCTCTGACGATTGCGCTTCCGGTAACAGCCGCCTCTGCAAAATGCCAGACCTGGCGGATCTGTTCCGCCGTTGAGATGCCGAATCCAACTGCCACTGGCAAATCGCTTACTGACCGCACACGTTTCACGAGGGCTTCGGCGTCACCCGTCATTTCATCGCGTGTGCCAGTCACCCCAGCACGTGAAACAGCGTAGATGAATCCGCGCGCCTGCCGAGCAATTTCTTTCAGTCGTTGGTCTGACGTTGTGGGCGCGACGAGAAAAATCGGTTCGAGGTCGCGTTGAACCAATATCTCGATCCAAGTCTGGGCTTCTTCAGGAATAAGGTCCGTCACAAGAACCGCGTCCACGCCGGCTTCTTTCGCTTTGTTCGCCAGCCTGTCTTCGCCAAATCTCAAGAGAGGATTGAAGTAACTGAAGAGGACGATCGGAACATCGATATGTTGTTTTGCACGTGCAACGCAGGTTAGTACGTCGCGCAGCGTCACGCCTTTGCGCAGCGCGCGTTCAGATGCGCGCTGAATGGTTTCGCCATCGGCGACTGGATCACTGAAGGGAACGCCCAGTTCAATGATGTCTGCCCCAGCTGCAGCCAGCTCGATGAGCAAGAGCTCAGTGGTTGCAATATCGGGATCGCCTGCGGTGATGAATGGAATAAAGCCGCCGCGTCCAAGGCGTTTCAGCGCTGCAAACGTCTCCGCGATCCGACTCATCGCTGTAAATCCGCGATGAGCTGGACATCCTTGTCACCGCGACCGGACAGATTAACGATGATCGCGTCATCTCGTGTCGACTCGCGAGCGATACGCACGGCAGGCAGAATTGCGTGCGCTGTTTCGAGCGCGGGAATGATTCCCTCAAGTCTGGCGCTAAGCTCGAAGCCTTCGAGCGCTTCGCTATCACTCGAGCTGATGTATTCGGCGCGCCCGTTGTCGTGGAGGAACGCGTGCTCAGGCCCGATCGCCGAATAATCCAGTCCGGCTGAGATCGAATGCGTTGTCGCGATTTGACCGTTCGGGTCCTGCAGCACATAAGACATAGTGCCTTGCAAAACGCCGATGCAACCGCCGCCGCTCCTCTCGCCAGTGTGAAATCTCGCGGCGTGGTCGCCCAACGAATCGCCGCGCCCTCCAGCTTCCACACCGATCAATCTGACCTGTTCGTCTGCAATGAACGGATGAAATAGGCCGATCGCATTTGAGCCGCCACCCACGCAGGCTATGAGCGCGCGTGGTAATTTTCCTGTCGCGGACAAAATTTGTTCGCGCGCCTCGCGCCCGATTACGCTTTGAAACTCGCGTACCATCAGTGGATAGGGATGCGGACCAAGCGCGCTGCCTAACAAGTAATAAGTGTCGTGCACGTTCGTTACCCAGTCGCGCAGCGCTTCGTTGATCGCGTCCTTCAGCGTGCGCGTGCCCGCGTTTACCGTGATCACTTCGGCTCCAAGCAATCGCATCCGGAAAACGTTCAGCGCCTGCCGCCGTACGTCTTCTGCGCCCATGTAAATCACGCAGCGCAATCCAAACAGCGCGCAAACTGTTGCCGTCGCGACGCCGTGTTGGCCTGCGCCCGTTTCCGCGATCACACGCTGTTTTCGCATGCGCCGCGCCAGCAATGCCTGGCCCAGGGCGTTATTGATCTTATGCGCGCCAGTGTGCAAAAGATCTTCGCGTTTCAGGTAAATTTGCGCTCCGCCAGCGTGCGCAGTCAGCCGTCGCGCATGAAACAACGGCGTCGGTCGGCCGGCGTAATCGCGCAGCAATTGATTGAGTTCGCGCCAGAAATTGTTGTCCTGGCGCGCGCGCGTAAACTCTTCAGTCAGCTCCTCCAGCGGCGCGACCAGGATTTCCGGAACATAGCGACCGCCAAACCTCCCCCAATGTCCGTGTTCGTCTGGCTCACTTCTGATGATTTGTGATTTTTGCATGGGAATTATTGGAGTGACGAAGCATCTACCACGCGCTCAGTTCGTCGAACGGCAGCCACGAAATTTTTAATCGCGCGATGATCTTTCACGCCCGCTGCTTTCTCAACACCGCTGCAAACATCAACGGCGTGCGGCGTGACCACTTTGATCGCGCGACCGACATTTTGCGCATTTAAACCACCGGACAGAATCAGGAATCGTGTGAACGCTAGTGTTGCTCGCGCTGCCGGCCAATTACTCGTCCGCCCAGTGCCACCGCGGAGAGCGGGATGATGCGCGTCGATGAGCACATCACATTCCGAGAACAGCGAGACATCTTCTGGGCGGAACCCCGGGTGAGTGGAAAACACCCGAATCACGCGAAATTCGCCAGTGAGTTCACGCGCGATTTCTGGCGAGAAATTACCGTGCAACTGAACGCAGCGAACTCCAGC
>WNGK01012475.1_pt1 | contig 11567 bp, 9 predicted proteins | sample 5400601 | NCBI WGS metagenome assembly WNGK01 (sample SAMN13153376, study PRJNA577476) | soil metagenome | isolation source: 60 cm soil or saprolite under Garry oak tree replicate 1 | place: USA:California | collected 2016-06-15
TTGCCGGACACCGAGGTCAAGGAAAGCCGGGAGCGTGTGCGGGCCGCGTTGCAGAACGCCGAGTTCGAATTTCCGCGCCGGAAGATCACGGTCAACCTGGCGCCGGCCGACTTGCCGAAGGAATCCGGGCGCTTCGATCTGCCGATCGCGCTAGGCATCCTCGTGGCGACCGGTCAGCTCCCGGCGGCGCCACTGGCCGCTTACGAGTTCGCCGGGGAGCTTGCGCTCACTGGCGACTTGCGCCCGATCCGCGGCGCGTTGGCGATGACGCTCAAGGCACACCGCGACGGACGGGCGTTCGTGCTACCGGAGGCAAGCGCCGAAGAAGCTGCGCTGGTGAGAGATGCAGTGGTTCATCCGGCGCGGAGCCTGCTCGCGGTGTGCGCGCATCTGACCGGCCGCGAGCTGCTGCCCCGATCCGTTGCACCCAATTCAACGTCCCGCCACGACGAAGGAGCGCCGGACCTCGCCGATGTCCGCGGACAGGCGGGTGCCAAGCGCGCGCTGGAAGTCGCCGCCGCAGGCGCGCATAGCCTGCTCATGCTCGGACCACCGGGCACGGGCAAGTCGATGCTCGCGCAGCGGCTCCCGGGACTGTTACCGCCGATGTCCGAGGACGAGTCGCTGGAATCGGCCGCCGTGCATTCGCTCACGGGCCGCTTCCGCCTCGAGGATTGGGGCAAGCGTCCCCTTCGAACGCCACACCATACCGCTTCCGCGGTGGCGCTCGTCGGTGGCGGCAGCGATCCACGACCGGGCGAGATTTCCCTCGCCCATCACGGCGTACTGTTCCTGGACGAGCTGCCCGAATGGGACCGCCGCGTGCTGGAGGTGTTGCGCGAGCCGCTCGAAGCCGGTCGCATTCACATCTCGCGGGCCGCGCGCCAGGCGAGCTTCCCCGCGCGCTTTCAGTTCGTCGCGGCAATGAACCCCTGCCCCTGCGGCTACCTCGGGCACCCGAGCGGACGATGCCGCTGCACGCCCGACCAGATCGCGCGCTACCGCGGCCGCATCTCCGGCCCGCTGCTCGATCGCATCGACCTGCAAATCGAGGTGCCGTCTTTGCCCGCGGAGGCGCTGCCGGCGCGCGCGGGGCAAAGCACCGAGACGAGCGCGACCGTGCGTGCGCGCGTCGCGACGGCCGCCGCCCGCCAGCGGGCGCGCCAGGGCAAGCCCAACGCACAGCTCCAACCGAGGGAGATCGAGCGCTTCTGCAGACCAGATGCGGAGGGTGAGGCGCTGCTCAAGAGCGCGCTCGCACGGCTGTCGCTCTCGGCGCGCGCGTATCATCGAATTCTCAAGGTCGCACGCACCGTCGCCGATCTCGCGTCGATGGACGCGCTCTCCGCGATGCACATCGCGGAAGCGATCGGTTACCGCCGTCTCGATCGAACCGGTTGACCCACGTCGGGCGTCTTCCGATCGGACCGCATCGTTGCTCTACCTCTTTGATGATGGACATGGCCAAGCAGAGCGCAGGATTGTTGATGTTTCGCCGCGCCCCCGACGGGCACTTGCAGGTTCTTCTGGTTCATCCGGGAGGACCATTCTGGGCGAAGAAGGACCTCGGGGCGTGGACCGTGCCGAAGGGCCAGTACGACGATTCGGAGCAGGCGCTCGAGGCCGCGAAACGCGAGTTTGCCGAAGAGACCGGGTTTGCGACTTCAGAGCCGTTTCTTCCTCTCGGTTCGCTCAAACAGCCGGGTGGGAAGACGGTGACGGTCTGGGCGTTCGAATCCGACTGCGATCCGGCGGCACTGGTAAGCAACGAGTTCGAAATGGAGTGGCCGCCCAAGTCCGGTCGCCGCGCGGCGTTCGTCGAAGTCGATCGCGCCGGCTGGTTCGATCTTGAGCAAGCGCGCGACAAGCTCATCAAGGGTCAGCTTGGATTCCTGGACGCGCTCGAGAAGGTGGTGCCGCGTTTGACGCGATGACTACTTCGGTTTCGTCTTGGCCCGTTCCGCCTTCACACTTCGAAGCGCCGGACCCCAGATCGGATGTCCGGCTTCGGCAGGTTCGAGCTCGAATTTAGGGTCCGCATCCAACGCCTTCTGGAACTCGTCGCGGCACGATTTTTCCCGACCCGAGACGCAGACGATGAAGGCGAGGTACTTGTGCGCCCTGGCTTGATCCCGCTTTGCATCCAGCCCCACATCGAGCGCGGCCTGCAACCGTTTGGAGGCAACCTTGTATTCGCCGTCTTCGTAACTCTTGATCCCCTTTTCGAGCTCCTGTTCGCCTGGGCTCCGCGTCGCGACACGAGGCGGCGGGGATCCGGGCGGCGCGGCCGATTCCTTCACCGCTCCGGTCGCAGGTTTCGTGCTGGGGACAGCGCCCTTCGCAGGCTCCTCCACCGCGGGGGAGGCGCACCCGACGCACGCCAGGGCAAACAGAAACGCGAATACGCGCGGCGGGCTGAGCCAGGACACGCAGGTCGCGGTCATTGGAACTTGTGCTTCACCTTGACCTGCGCGTCGGCTTCCAGATTCACGCTCTGAACGTAGCGCGGAAACGTCGTGTTCCGGATCTCGATGTCGTGCTTGCCCGGAGCGAGCCTGACCTCGGTCAGGGGCGGCGAAATCCCCTTCTTCCTGCCGTCGACATAGACCTCGCCCCAGGGGGCGACCGCCAGCGACAGGCGCGCTGTCGGCTTGCCGGCCGCAGCATCGGTTGGCCGGGTGACCGAATGCCCGGGTGCCCTGGACTGCGGCAGTGTGCTGCGGCCCGAACGATCCATGCGCCCGGAGGCCTCGGGCGCCGGGTCGGTCACGGAGGCGACGGCCGCCGCCGGCTGCGCGGTGCGCACATCGGCGACCGGAAGTGGCTCGACGCGAGGACCGTCGACGACCAGCGGCGTGGCAGGAAGCGGTGTGCGCTGCGACGCACGCCTTGCCAGCAACGCACCGCCAGCAACCACGAGCAGCGCGGCAGGTATCCCCAAGAGGACGAACTTTCGCCGCGACCCGAAGCTCGCGACTTCGGTGGCGCCGGGCGCACGCAGTACGGCATCGTCGGGCGATGCCGGCGCAACGTCCTGTGGGGATGGCATGTAGCCCTTGCGCAGGCTGATCACGGGACGCCCTGGCGCGTGGACCTCGCGCCGAACCGCGGTCGCGGGCTGCAAGTCGCGAAAATTCCGCAGATCCAACGCCATTGCGCGCGCGCTCGGATACCGGTCGTCGGGGTCTTTTGCCATGCCATGGCCTTGGCGACGAGGTAATCGAACACCGGCGCGATGTTCTTGTCGCGACTGCTCGGAGGTGCCGGCATTTCGTTGACAACCTGGCAGAGGACGGCGTCGAGGTTCCCGCCGAAGAAAGGCGCGAAACCGGTCAGTGTCTCGTAGAGCACGGCGCCCAGCGAAAAGACGTCGGCGCGTCCGTCGACCTCGCGACCGACGATCTGCTCGGGAGACATGTACTTGGGCGAGCCGAAGACGCTGCCTGCCGACGTGCGTGATCCCATGGGCAGGAGCGCGATCCCGAAGTCCGTGATTTTGACCCGTCCGTTGTCCAGGACCATGATGTTGGCAGGCTTGACGTCACGGTGGACGACACCGTTCTCGTGTGCGAACGCGAGCCCATCGGCAGTTTGCGCAAGGATGTCGACGATCTTTTCGGGCGGGAGCACGACGCCCGAGTCGAGAATCTCGCGCAGCGACTGACCGCGCAGGAACTCCATGGCGATGTAGGCAACCGAGTCGCTCTTGCCCACGTCATGGATCGTGACGATGTTGAAATGGTTGAGACGCCCTGCAGACCGGGCTTCGCGATAGAAGCGCCGTTCGAAGACTTCGGAATCCTCGCCCGACACGTCGAGGTCCACGGTCTTGAGCGCCACGATACGGTCGAGCAAGGGGTCTCGCGCCTTGTACACGATGCCCATCGCCCCGTGACCCAGTTCCCCGAGGATCTCGTAGCGGCCTAATTGCTCGAGCAGCATGGTCGGTGTGTCCAGGTCACGCGCTCGGCCGGGAAGGCAGGCGCGCGATGCCGAACCTTAGGTTTCGGATCGAGCCCGGTCAAGGTATTCCCGATCCGGGGGTGGCACCTCCCGACGCTCGATTTCACGACCGCCGGCATGTGATACTTCGATCCTCCGCGCGCGTTGGTTTCTGCGCTCGTCACGCATGTTCGGATCGTGCAATCGAAAGCCTGAGCAGGATGTCGCATCAGTTCATCGAAATCGCCGCGCTCACCGACGTCGGCAGCGTGCGCCAGTTTAACGAGGACAGCATCGCGACCGACTCCGAGCTCGGCGTCGCGATCCTCGCCGACGGCATGGGCGGGCATCGCGCGGGCGAAGTCGCGAGCCAGATGGCCACCCAGATCATCCTGAGCGGCCTTCAGACCCAGGTGGCCGAATTCCGCTCGAGCTCGGGTCCGTGTTCGCCATTACAAGCAGTCGACCAAAGCATAAATCAAGCCAATCAGGCGGTTTTCGACGCAGCCCAGGAGCGATCGAGCTACCATGGCATGGGAACCACCCTGGCGGTGGCCCTTTTTGTGGACAATCGTGTCGCGCTGGGTCACATCGGAGACTCGCGGATCTACCGGGTGCGCAACAACGTCCTGCATCTGCTTACGCGCGATGATTCGCTGCTTCGGGATCAGATCGAGCTCGGGTTGATCTCGGCGGCGGATGCCGGCGAGTCGCACAACCGCAGCCTGGTGACTCGGGCCCTGGGCATCGAGCAAGGTGTTCGCGCTCATCTCTCCCAGGATGAAGCCGCCCCCGGCGACATCTACCTGCTTTGCTCCGACGGACTCAATGACCTGGTCGAAGATGCCGACATCGAGCTCATCGTCAACGCGCTCGGGAGCAATTTGCCCCTCGCCGCCAGTCATCTCGTCCAGAGCGCGAAGGACAATGGAGGCGCTGACAACGTTTCCGTGATTCTCGCCAAGGTGCTGAAGCCGTTTCCGCTCGCGAGCCACCAACGATGGTTCTCGCGCTTGCTGGGTTGGTTCAGGTAAGCGCGGGACCAAGGACCCATGGCGAAGCTGGTAGTGAGCTCGGGCGGCGCGATCGTGCACCAGTGCTTCCTCGACCAGGAGCGTCTGAACGTCGGCAGGCAGGCCGATAACCAGGTCGTGATCGACGATCCGGCGGTCAGCGAAAAGCACGCGGCGATCATCCCCATCGGCAACGACCATGTCCTCCAAGACCTGCAGAGCGTCGGCGGGACGTTCGTCAACGGTTCGCGGGTGTCCCGCCACATCCTGCAACACGGTGACGTGATCAAGCTCGGCGCGTTCTACCTGCGCTACATGAATCCGCGAGCGTCTGCGGACAGGGACTTGGAGCGCACCATGCTCATCACCGGGCTTCAGGCGCATCTCGACGCTGTGCGGCAGAGCTCCAGCCCGGCGTCGGGAGAAGCGCGTGTACCCTCTGCGCGCCACGCCCGGGTTCACTTTCCCAAGGGCAAGATCAGGACGGTCGCAGGGCAGCGCACCGGCGAGGTGACCGTGCTCGACCGCGTCGTGGCCACCTTCGGCACTCGCGGAGATCAGCTGGCGGTGATTACGCGGCGGCCTCACGGCTATTTCATCACCCACGTGGAAGGGCGCAGTTACCCGCGCGTCAACGGTCGGCCGATCGGCAAGGACACACACGCACTACGCCACGGCGACGTTATCGACGTCGCGGACGAGAGGCTTCAATTCTTCCTGGAGTAGCGGCGATGTCTCCGTGCCCTCGAGTGGATCGTCGATCGTCGCCCGATCGGACAAGACGATGACCACCTCCGAGGGATCGCCGCTCGGCAGGCCGACCGATTACCCGGACCGCTACGATCCGGCGTTACTCTTTCCGATCGCGCGGTCCGACGCGCGCCAGGCGCTCGGGATCACCGGCGCGCTTCCGTTCGGCGGGGTCGACCTGTGGACCGCCTACGAGATGAGCTGGCTCGATCGGGGCGGCAAGCCCCAGGCCGCTGTCGGTCGCCTCCGCATTGCCGTCGACTCGCCGTGCATCGTCGAATCGAAATCGCTCAAGCTCTACCTGGGCTCGTTCGCGCAGGAGTCGGTCGCGACCCGCGGCGAGCTCGTGCGTCGGATCGAGTCCGATCTGGGTCGCGCCTGCCGCGCCCCGGTGGCGGTCGCGCTCGATCCACCGACCGACCTCGCCGTGCTCCACGCCGCTTCGTTGCCGGGCGAATCGCTGGACGACCTCGCGGTCGCGACCGATGTCTACGAGCCCGCGCCTGCGTTGCTCGTTGCCGGCGGGCCTCACGTGGAGGAGACGCTGTGCTCGGCGCTGTTCCGTTCACGCTGCCCGGTCACCGGCCAGCCCGACTTTGGTGACGTGATGATCCGCTATCGGGGTCCGCAGATCGAGCGCGCCGCTTTGCTGCGCTACCTGATCTCTTACCGGAGGCATCCGGCATTTCACGAAAGCTGCGTGGAACGAATCTTCGTCGACGTCCTTGCTCGCTGCGCACCTCGGGCACTGACGGTCTACGCACGGTTCCTGCGGCGCGGCGGCATCGACATCAATCCTTTTCGCAGCAATTTCGAGAGCGCGCCGGACAGCGTGCGCAGCGCACGGCAGTAGGCGCGAGCCCGCAGCCCGAGCTGCGGTTTGTTGCGTTGCGGTAAAATCCGCCAGACGATGAACGCGCCTACCGACGCGCCGCTCGCCGAGGTCGAAGTCGCCGCCCCGCGTCTGCGCGAGATTCCGTACAACTACACGTCGTTCTCCGATCGCGAGATCGTCATTCGCCTGCTGGGCGAGCCGATGTGGACGCTGCTGGAGGATCTGCGCAGCGAACGTCGCACCGGGCGCTCGGCGCGAATGCTCTTCGAAGTGCTCGGCGACATCTGGGTCGTCGAGCGCAATCCCTATCTGCAGGACGATCTGCTCGACAATCCCGGCCGTCGCGAGCTGTTGGTCGGCGCGCTCCGCCATCGCCTGAGTGAGATCGAAAAGCGGCGCAAGTTGAGCTCCGACCCGGCGCGCGATACGAAAGTCGGAGGTCTCCTTGCCGCGGCGTGCGCTGCGGTCGACCGCTTCGCGCAAGAGTTCGCCGAGACCCGCGAGCTCCGCAAGCGCGCGCTGCGCGTGCTCTCGCGCTACACCCACAGGGACAATGTCGCCTTCGACGGCTTGGCGCGCGTGTCGCACGTCACCGACGCGACCGACTGGCGCGTCGAGTACCCGTTTCTGGTCCTGCATCCCGACAGCGAGGCGCAGGTGCCCGGGCTGGTTCGCGCTTGCATCGAGCTTGGACTGACCATCATCCCGCGCGGCGGCGGGACCGGGTACACCGGCGGCGCGATCCCGCTCGACCGGCGCTCGGCGGTGATCAACACCGAGAAGCTCGAACGCTTGTCCGCGGTGGAGAGAACGACGTTGCCTGGTCACGCCACCGCCGTGGCGACGATCGATGCCGGTGCCGGCGTGGTCACCCGGCGCGTGATGGACGCGGCCGAAGGTGCGGGGCTTGTGTTCGCGGTCGACCCGACCTCGGCGGACGCCTCGTGCATTGGCGGCAACGTGGCCATGAATGCGGGCGGGAAGAAGGCCGTGCTGTGGGGCACCGCGCTCGACAATCTCGTCTCCTGGCGCATGGTCACGCCTGATGCACAGTGGCTCGAGGTGACGCGGCTCGATCACAACCTCGGGAAAATCCACGACGCGACAGTCGCCACATTCGAGCTCGCGTACTACGCGACGGATGCCAAAGGAGGTTTAGGCGCACTCGAGCGCAAGGAAACGCTGAGCGTTCCCGGCGCGCGCTTTCGCAAGGCGGGGTTGGGCAAGGACGTCACCGACAAGTTCCTCGCCGGATTGCCCGGTGTGCAGAAGGAGGGTTGCGACGGCATCATCACCTCTGCGCGCTTCGTCCTGCACCGGTTGCCACCGGCGATCCGCACGGTATGCCTGGAGTTCTTCGGGCAGGTGCGCGATTCGACGCCGGCGATCGTCGAGATCAAACGCTATCTCGACACGCGCGCCGGGGAGGCGCCTCATTTGCGTGTATGGCTGGCGGGGCTCGAGCACCTGGACGAGCGTTACGTCAAGGCGGTTGGCTACGCGACCAAGGCCCGGCGCCACGGCAGGCCGAAGATGGTGCTGATCGGCGACATCGTTGGCGAGGACGAGAACGCGGTCGCGCGCGCGGCCTCCGAGGTTGTGCGTATGTGCAACGCCAGAGGCGCCGAGGGCTTCATCGCCGTGTCACCCGAGATGCGCAAGACGTTCTGGCTCGACCGGGCCCGGACGGCGGCGATCGCGCGACACACCAACGCGTTCAAGATCAACGAGGACGTGGTGATCCCGCTCGAGCGTCTGGGCGATTACACCGATGGCATCGAACGCATCAACATCGAGCTGTCGATCGGCAACAAGCTCGCGCTGGTCGACGCGCTGGACCGGTTTTTCTCTTCTCCGATCCCATCGACGCTTTGGGGCGACGACGCGGAGGCGAAGCCTTCGCCTGATCGGCTGGAGGCGAAGATCGATGAAGCACGCACGGTCCTCGCGACTGTACGCGGCCGCTGGCGCGAGCTGCTCGAGCGGATCGACGAGACGTTCCCTGCGCTGCAGGATCGCAGCCTCGTCGTGTCGTGGAAAACCGAGCTCAAGGCACCGCTCGAGGAGATCTTCGCGGGACTCGCGTTCGCCCCGATCCTCGCGCGCTGTAACGCCATTCATCGCGAGCTTCTGCACGCGCGGGTGTTCGTCGCGCTGCACATGCACGCTGGGGACGGCAACGTCCACACCAACATCCCGGTGAACTCGGACAACTACGCGATGCTCGCTCAGGCGAGCGCCTCGGTGTCGCGGATCATGGCGCTCGCGCGCTCCCTCGGCGGCGTGATCTCGGGAGAGCACGGCATCGGGATCACCAAGCTCGAGTACCTAGAGCCCGACGAGCTCTCGCCGTTTATCGCCTACAAGCGCCGTGTCGATCCGGAAGGGCGCTTCAACCGGCACAAGCTCCTGCCCGGCGCCGACCTCGCCCGAGCGTACACGCCGAGCTTCAGCCTGATCGGCGCCGAGAGCCTGATCCTCGAGCAGTCGGAGATCGGGCACATCTCGGACTCGATCAAGGATTGCCTGCGCTGCGGCAAATGCAAGCCGGTGTGCGCTACGCACGTGCCGAGGGCCAATCTCCTCTACAGCCCGCGTAACAAGATCCTCGCGACCTCGCTCCTGATCGAGGCGTTCCTCTACGAGGAGCAGACGCGGCGTGGGGTGAGCCTCAAGCACTTCGACGAGTTCAGCGACGTGGCCGATCACTGCACGGTGTGCCACAAGTGCGCGAAGCCCTGCCCGGTGGATATCGACTTCGGCGACGTTTCGATCGCCATGCGCAATCTCCTGCGCAAGCAAGGCAAGCGCGCGTTCAATCCCGGCACCACCGCGGCGATGTTCTTCCTGAACGCGACCGATCCCGCGACAATCAAGCTCGCCCGCAAGGTGATGGTCGACTGGGGCTATCGCGCACAACGGCTCGCGTCGCGGATGGCGCGCCGCTCCGGTCTCGCACGGCTCCAGACGAGCCGACCGCCCCCGACCGCCGGAGCGCCTCCGCTCAAGGCGCAGCTGATCCACTTCATCAACAAGCCGATGCCCGGGGGGCTGCCCAAGCGTACCGCGCGCGCGCTCCTCGATGTCGAGGACCCGACGGTCGTTCCGATCATCCGCGATCCTGCACGGGCGGCGGAAGACTCCGAAGCGGTGTTCTACTTTCCGGGGTGCGGCTCGGAGCGATTATTCTCGCAGGTCGGGCTCGCGACCCAGGCGATGCTCTACCATGTCGGCGCGCAATGCGTCCTGCCGCCGGGGTATCTGTGCTGCGGCTACCCGCAGACCGCGGCGGGCAATCATGACCGCGGAGCGCAGATCAGCACCGACAATCGCGTGCTCTTTCATCGCGTGGCCAACACGCTCAACTATCTCGACATCCGCACGGTGATCGTTTCCTGCGGCACGTGCATGGATCAGCTTCAGAAGTACGAGTTCGACAAGATCTTCCCGGGTTGCCGTCTGCTCGACATTCACGAGTATCTGCTCGAGAAAGGCGTCAAGCTCGAAGGGGTGACGGGCGTGCGGTACATGTACCACGATCCGTGCCACACGCCGATGAAGACCCATGCGCCGCTGAAGGTGGTCAACACGCTCATGGGCGTCGACGTGGCGCTGAACGACCGCTGCTGCGGCGAATCGGGCACGCTCGCAGCCACGCGCCCCGACGTCTCCACTCAGGTTCGCTTCCGCAAGGAGTCCGAGATGCAGGTCGGCGCCGCGCGCTTGCGCGCCGACGGCTTCTCCGGACCGGTCAAGGTGCTGACTTCGTGTCCCTCGTGCCTGCAGGGATTGGCGAGGTTCAACGACGATACCGGCACCGAGGCCGACTACATCGTCGTCGAGATTGCGCGGCACGTGCTTGGCGAGCATTGGCTTCCCGCGTACGTCGAAACCGCTAATCGCGGCGGCATCGAGCGCGTGCTGCTGTAGTGCACTAACCCGAGAGTCGGGTGCACTAACCCGAGAGTCGGCTGCTACCGCGAGCGGCTCGCCACGAAGGCCGGCGCACGCAGGGTCGAGGCGAAGAGCGCCGGTCCCGCATTGCCGCTCAGGCCCCTGATGTTGAATACCGGTTCGGCGAATTCGGCGCTCGCCGCGATCGAAACGGCCGCGACGACGATGCACAGCGCATTGACGATCCAACGGCTCAGGCGTAAGTGGGTGCTTGCTCCCAAAAAGAGCCCGCGACTGCGCGTCAGGCGCGCAGCGCGGGTTGGAGGCAACGGGCGAACCTGCGCCAATGCTGTGGAACTTCCCCGAGCAACAGGGTATTCCGCGGCATCGTGCCGGCCAACGGATTCGAGCGGCCGACGCATGGAGTCTTCGTGTCCGACCAAGGCTGAAGCGGTGTTCATGGCACATAGTCTCGCCCAGGCCGCGCCGCCGCGCGGCTGCGCATTGCGCAGCGAAAATGCCGAATATTCGCGTTTTCGAAGGATTCAAAGGGGGATGGGCCGTCGGGCGGGCAGACCGGGACCCTGGCGGTTTGTGCTATAAGATCGTTGGGACTCCGTGGTACGGCCCGCCAGAGGTCAGCCCCGGGGAGCGGTGGGCACCCGGGCACACGGAGAGACGGTGACCAACGACTTCACGCTCACGCAGAACGACGCCGAGTCGACCGCGCTGGCCTTTGCCGATGTCGAGGGCTGCGGTCGGTGGCTACGCGGCCTGCCGCTTTCGAATATCCCCAAGCACTACGAGGCGATCCGCGATCAGTTGAAAAGGCTGTCCGATGCGGAGTTCAGCCCTCGCGAACGCGCCCGCATCGCCGAAGTCTTCCGCGAGCCCGTTCTCTACCTTCATACCGAGCTCGCCCGTCGCTACGCCGGCAAGCCGCAGCCCGCCACCGACCGCGAGCTCGAAGCCGCCGAGCATGCGATCGCGTTGTGGCAGGGCCAGTGGAACCAGTATTCCGCGTGCCTGAAGCCGTTACTCGAGGGCGATCCCGAGCTGCAGGGGGTCAAGGCTAAGGTTATCCAGCGCGGGCTGTGGGTCGGCAAGCAACTCGTCCTCGTCTACGGACTGGC
>WNGK01027070.1_pt1 | contig 11567 bp, 18 predicted proteins | sample 5400601 | NCBI WGS metagenome assembly WNGK01 (sample SAMN13153376, study PRJNA577476) | soil metagenome | isolation source: 60 cm soil or saprolite under Garry oak tree replicate 1 | place: USA:California | collected 2016-06-15
GAAATAATTTTGGATAGGAAAATCGACAATGTCACGGCGGCGGAAAGTTTACAAAAAAGAGGAGCGCGTCGATTCCCGATACGGGAGTCCGGCGGTCGCGCGTCTTATTTCCACTGTGATGAAGCGGGGCAAGAAATCGCTCGCCGAGCGAATTGTTTACACGGCGATTGATAAATCGCGCGAAGGTTCCGATTCGGTCGATCCGCTTGAAGTCTTAAACAAGGCGCTGGAAAACGTCAGGCCTCGTCTGGAAGTAAAATCGCGGCGTGTGGGCGGCGCGACTTACCAGGTGCCAATGGAAGTGACGCCCGCGCGTCAAGTCTCGCTCGCCATGCGTTGGATCGTGCAATACGCGGATAATCGCCGCGGTACGCCAATGGCGGATGCGCTGGCACACGAGATCAAGGACGCGGCTTCAGGTCAAGGAAACGCGATCAAGAAACGCGAAGACACACATAAAATGGCGCAAGCAAATCGCGCGTTTGCGCATTTCCGCTGGTAAAAGATGATGCCTGCTACGCTCGAACAAAAGCCTGTGGCGAAGAATCCGAATTCGCCAAATCGAAAGTTCCCGCTCGAGCGGACGCGGAACATCGGGATCGCTGCCCACATTGACGCCGGCAAGACGACGCTGACCGAACGCGTTCTGTTTTACACCGGCATGATCCACAAAATCGGCGAGGTGCACGAAGGGACCACCGTGACCGACTGGATGGAGCAGGAACGCGAACGCGGCATCACGATCACATCTGCGGCAACGACCTGCGCATGGACGCAACGGAAAGAAGAAGGCGTCTACAAAATTTTCGAAGGAATCAAGCAGCGCATCAACATTATTGACACGCCCGGTCACGTTGATTTCACGGCGGAAGTGGAGCGCTCACTTCGAGTGCTCGATGGCGCGATCGCCGTTTTCGACGCGGTGGCGGGCGTGCAGCCGCAATCAGAAACGGTTTGGCGGCAGGCGACAAAATACAATGTCCCGTGCATCGCGTTCATCAACAAAATGGACCGGGTCGGTGCCGACTTTAAGATGTCGATCGACAGCATGCGTAAAAAACTCGGGGCAAACGCTTGGCCGGTTCTGCTACCGCTCGGCAAAGAAGATCAGTTCAAAGGTCAGATCGACGTTATTAATAGGAAAGCGGTCATTTATTCGGACAGCGATCAGCTTGGGTCGACATATGAACTTGCTGACGTTCCAAAGGAGTATGGCGATCTTGTCGATAAAACCTACGCCGACCTTGTCGAACAAATTTCAAATCTCGATGACGAAGTGGCGGAAGCGGTGCTCGGAGAGAAACCGGTAACCCCGGAACTATTGAAGGCCGGCATTCGGCGCCAAACCATCGCGAACAAGTTTGTTCCGGTCGTTGCCGGTTCAGCACTCAAGAATAAAGGCGTGCAGTACCTGGTCGACGCGGTGGTCGATTACCTCCCAAGTCCTCTCGATATTCCGCCGGCCAAAGGCATGGATCCCGATTCGCACGAACCGATGGAGGCGCCGACCGATGACAACGGCAATTTTTGTTCGCTCGCCTTCAAGCTTTGGAGCGACCCATTTGTCGGCAAACTCGTCTTCTTCCGTGTTTACTCCGGCACACTTTCGAAAGGCGACACGGTTTACAACCCGCGTACGAACAAGCGTGAGCGCATTTCGCGCCTGATCCAAATTCAGGCGGACAAGCGTGAGGACATCGAGACCTGTTATTCGGGCGATATCGCCGCAATCGTCGGCATTAAAAACATCACCACGGGCGACACGCTCTGTGACGAGGATCATCCAATCCTGCTCGAGCCGCCGACGTTTCCTGATCCTGTCATTTCAATGGCTATCGAGCCAAAGACAAAATTGGATCAGGAAAAGATGGGGGTCGCGCTGCAACGTCTTGCCGAAGAAGATCCGACGTTCCGCGTTTACACGCACGAAGACACCGGCCAGACGATCATCGCCGGTATGGGCGAGCTGCATCTGGAAATCATTCGCGATCGTATGTTTCGCGAGTTCAAAGTGGACGCAAATGCGGGCAAACCGCAGATCGCGTATCGCGAGACCATTACCACGAGTGCGCACGGCGTTGGCAAGTTGATCAAACAATCCGGTGGTCGCGGTCAGTACGGCCACGTCGAAGTAGATGTGCGTCCCGGCTCTCGAAGCAGCGGGTTGGTCGTCGAAAACAAGATCGTCGGCGGCATTATTCCGCGCGAATACATTCCCGCAGTTAAAAAAGGCATCGACGAAGCTGTGCTGAATGGCGTACTCGGCGGTTATCCAGTTGTCGATGTTGAAGTAGACATCGTCTACGGCAGCTTTCACGAAGTCGATTCGAACGAACTGGCGTTCAAATTGGCTGCAATTTTCGCAATGAAGGATGGCTTCAAGCAGGGCAAACCAATTCTGCTCGAGCCGATTATGAAGGTCGAAAACATCACGCCGGAAGAATCTCAGGGCGACATTTGTGGCGACTTGAGCCGCCGGCGCGGCAGCATCAGCAGCATCGAGACGCGCGGCAATCTGACGATCATTCATGCGGAAGTTCCGCTTGCCGAACTGTTCGGTTACGCCACCGCAATCCGTTCTCTTTCCAAGGGCCGCTCAAGCTACTCGATGGAACCTTCGCACTTCGAGCCAGTGCCGCAGAATCTGGTCGCCGGAATTCTCGATCAAAAGACGAAATGAGCAACGGCCAGCGTATCCGGATTCGTTTGAAGGCATTTGATCATCGGATGCTCGATCAATCCGCGATTGACATCGTCGAGACTGCCAAGCGCACGGGCGCGCGCGTCGCCGGGCCAATTCCGCTGCCGACTTTGATCGAGAAGTTCACAGTGAATCGCTCCCCGCATGTCGATAAAAAATCGATGGACCAATTTGAAATTCGCACGCACAAACGTCTGCTCGACATTATTGAGCCGACCTCCAAGACCGTGGATGAATTGAAGAAACTGAATTTGCCCGCGGGCGTTGATATTACGATTAAGATCTAGCCGCTTGAGAATTCCACGACATCGCCATTATGAGCATCGGGTTACTTGGACAAAAAATCGGTATGACCAGCGTCTACGATGCCAATGGGCGGCTGCATCCTGTGACCGTAATCGCAGCTGGCGATAACGTTTTGCTGCGCCGATTGACGGGAGAAAACGAGGGCTATTCAGCGGTGCAAGTAGGCTTTGGTGCACAGAAGGAGTCGCGTGTGACCAAGCAGCTTCTGGGCGAATTCAAAAAGGCCGGTGCCGAGCCGAAAAGATTTGTCCGTGAGTTTCGGCTGGATGCTGATGCGCCGGAGGGTGAGATCAATTTGAGCGTCACGCAATTTCAGGCAGGCGACTATGTCGATGTTATCGGGCGATCCAAAGGCAAAGGCTTTCAGGGCGTGATGAAAAAACACAACTTCCATGGCCAGGGCGCGGCTCACGGCTCGAAAACGCACCGGCGCATCGGCGCAGTCGGCAATCGGTCCACGCCCGGACGGATTTGGAAAAATCAGGGCATGCCGGGCCATCTCGGCGATGAACGCGTGACCGTGCAAAATCTTCAGATCATGCAGGTGCGCGAAAACGAAAAAGTGATTTTGATTAGCGGTGCGGTTCCCGGAGCGAACGGAAGTTACGTGGTCGTGCGTCCGGCGATCAAAAAACCAATGGCAGCCAGAAAATGAGCGCGAAAGTTCTAACCAAAGCCGCCGCGAAAGAAGCGAAGATCGACATCATTGAAGATGGACGGGGTACACAAGCCGTCCATGACGCGGTCGTCGCGATGCGGGCCGCTCGCCGTTCCGGTTCGGCCAATGCGAAGACAAAGGCCGAAGTGGATCTGTCTGGCGCAAAGCCGTGGCGACAAAAGGGAACCGGCCGCGCACGGGCCGGTTACAAATCATCGCCGATCTGGCGTGGAGGTGGAGTCGCTTTCGGCCCAAAACCGCGCGATTATTCGAAGAAGATTTCAAAATCGGTGCGACGTCTCGCTTTTCAAAAGGCCCTAAGCGAACGGATCAGCGCCGGCGATGTTTTGACAATCGACAAGTTCGAAGTGCCGGAATTGAAAACGAAATCTTTTCTCACCTTCCTGAAAGAACAAACCGACGCACGCAAGGTTTTACTGATTTCCGACGCATTTGATCAAACGACCTTCAAATCGGCCCGCAATGTCAAACCTGTGAAGCTCGCGAGCGCTTCTGATGTGAATACCGAGCAATTGCTCGCCTTCGAAAAAATTCTCGTCACGCACAAGGCGCTCGAGCGCCTCGCGGAAAGGACTAGATGAACGAACCGTACGACATCATTCAAACCGCTTCGTTGACGGAAAAATCGACATTGCTGAGCGAGAAGCAGAACAAATATGTTTTCCGCGTCAGTCCGCGGGCGAACAAGATTCAGATCAAGAACGCGATCGAACGTTTGTTCCAGAAAAAGGTGGTCGATGTGAACACCTGTAATTACGTCGGGAAAGAGAAACGGGTGCGTGGACCGCTGGGGCGCCGTCCGCATTGGAAAAAGGCAATCGTGACGCTGGCAGAAGGCGAGAAGATCGATCTGGTGTGAACAAGGACTTGTTATGGCCCTGAAAAATTTTCGCCCGCTTACACCGACGCTTCGTTTCAAATCGCTACCCAGTTTCGATGAAATCACGAAGTGGAGACCGGCAAAGCGTCTCGTCGCGCCGAAGAAGAAAACCGGCGGTCGCAATAACTTCGGACGGCTCACGTCACGCCACATCGGCGGTGGCCACAAACAAAAGTATCGCAAGGTCGATTTCAAACGGCGCAAGCACGGTGTAGCCGCGGAAGTGATCGGGATCGAGTACGATCCGAACCGCTCTGCCCGAATTGCTCTGATTAAATATGCCGATGAGGAGCTGAGTTACATTCTCGCGCCCGATGGATTGCGTGTTGGATCGACGGTCGCCGCCGGGGAGGACGTCGCCCCGGATCTGGGAAATGCGTTGCCACTTCGCGCGATTCCGCTCGGCACGAACATTCACAATATCGAACTCACGCCTGGACGCGGGGGTCAGATTGCGCGGAGCGCCGGCCAACAAGCCACATTAAACAACCGGGAAAGCGGTTATGCGCTCGTGAAATTGCCTTCGGGTGAAATCCGACGAATTCACGAGAATGCCTACGCGACTGTCGGTCAGGTCGGCAACGTCGATCACATGAATGTGTCGAGCGGCAAGGCCGGGCGCACACGCTGGCGTGGGCGGCGTCCGCATGTTCGGGGCATGGCGATGAACCCGATCGATCATCCGATGGGTGGCGGTCAGGGTAAATCAAAAGGTGGCGGTGGCAGGCATCATCCGGTCAGTCCATGGGGACAACTAGCCAAAGGTTTTAAGACGCGCAGCAAACATAAGCCGAGCGATCATTTCATTCTCGAGCGTCGGCGCAAGAAGTAATTTGATTTTTATGGCAAGATCATTGAAGAAAGGACCCTTCGTCGAGTCGTATCTTTTGGAGAAGATCGACAAGATGAACAGTGCGGGCGCTAAAAAACCGATTAAAACCTGGTCCCGGCGCTCGATGGTGACGCCGGATTTTGTCGGGCACACGTTTTTGGTGCACAACGGAAAGACTTTTAATTCCGTTTTTATTACCGAGAACATGGTCGGTCATAAGCTCGGTGAATTTTCAGCGACGCGCGTGTTTAAGAAACACGGTTCGCACACGGCGAAGGTAACCAAGTAGTTGAAAAGACTTTTTGTAGTTTTGGGCTGCGTAACGCTGGCTCGAGGGCTGGCGGCAGAGGGGAATAGTTCTTTGTCAGAATCCAAAATTGAAAACGCGGAACACGCAGCGACCTCTGAGACTTTGCTTGCGCAGAATGAAGACCTGCGAAAGCAATTGTCGATCGAACAGGAATCGGTCAAGGCGTTGACGAGCAGCCTGGCGGAATCGAATGCGGAGGCGGAGTTGTTTCGCCAAGCGCTGGGTCTGGCTTCAGCGGACAAAGATCGCGCGAAGCTGGAACAACGGTTGCTCACGGCGGTGAGCGACCTCCAGCTCGCTCAGAAGGAACGCGAAGAATATCGCGACCAGATGTTGCGGCTGAACGAGGCAATATTGCGTTACTTGAAAACATCGCAGGGTGACGATGCGCAAGCGCGGATGGACGTGGAGACGCAATTGCGCAGCACGAACCAGCTGGTGACAAGATCGACAAACGCGCCGGATTTGCCGCAGCCAAGCTTGATGGATGGGAGCGTGATCAGCGTGAAGGACGAGTGGTCGTTCGTAGTAGGCAATCTTGGCGAAAAACAGGGTGTGAAGATTGGGATGCCGATGCGTGTGATGCGCGATGATCGGAAAATCGCAACTCTGCGCGTAGTGGACGTGCGGCAGAAGATTTGCGGCGCCGTGATTCAGGAAATGAATTCGGAAAAGGAAAAAATAAGAGTGGGTGATCGCCTCCAGGTGGATGCGCAATCCAATGTGACTTTAAAATAAATGGAAGTTAGATCGATATATAAATATGCGCGGATTTCGCCGTTTAAAGTGCGCGAAATCACGCGTGAGATCCAGGGTCTGCCGGTTTCGGCGGCTCTGGACCTGCTGGCGTTTACGCCGAAAAAAGCGGCATTTTTGATCGGGAAAACCCTTAAGAGCGCCGTCGCCAACGCGGAAAACAACGCCAATCTTAAACCGGACGGCCTGGTAGTGAAGGAAGCGATTGTCGGCGAAGGCCCGACCATGAAGCGAATGATGCCGCGCGCCCGGGGAAGCGGCAGCCGCGTTTTAAAACGCACCAGTCATATTAGGATCGTGCTAAGTGATGAGATCGAAGTTGAAACGCGGGAAACCAGGAAGAAGAAACGAGAGCAAGAGAAGAAAGAGTCGCGAAAACATGCAATAGTCGGCGAACCCGCTGAGAAATCGGCAACCACCGCGGAAAAGGCGTCAAAGACAAAAAGAGCGGCGGGAAAGAAAGCGAAAAACTAATTTATGGGACAAAAAGTTAATCCAATTGGATTTCGCCTCGGTGTAAATCGCGACTGGCGCTCGCGCTGGTACGCCTCGCCTCAGGAGTTGCCGGCTTTTTTGCATAGCGATCTGGAGATTCGCAGTTATGTGAAGAAGAAGCTGCAGTTCGCCGCAGTTTCGAAAATTGTCATCGAGCGTGCGTGGAACAGCATCCGCGTGACGATCTTCACGGCGCGTCCTGGCATCGTGATCGGACGCAAAGGCGCAGAGATCGAGAAGATGACCGAAGAAATTTCGAAAATGGCGCAGGGCAAGCAAATCAAGATCGACATCCAGGAGATCAAATCGCCGGAGCTCGATGCACAGTTGGTCGCGGAAAATGTTGCCTTGCAAATCGAGCGCCGCATCGCCTATCGCCGAGCGATGAAGAAAGCCGTGCAGACGGCCATGGACTTTGGCGCAGAAGGGATTCGCCTTCGTTGCTCGGGGCGTCTCAATGGCGCGGAGATCTCGCGCTCGGAATGGTATCGCGAAGGCAAGGTTCCTCTCCACACACTGCGGACTGGAATCGATTACGGATTCGCCGAAGCCAACACGGTCTATGGCAAGATCGGAGTGAAATGTTGGATGTGTAAAAAGGAAGAAGCGCCAGCGCAACCGCCTGCATCAGCGCCACCACCGCCGCCGTTGCCAATCCCTGAGCAAGTTTAAGGAGAAATTGCCATGCCATTGATGCCGAAACGTGTGAAGTATCGCAAGTCCCAGCGAGGAAGTCGCAAGGGGACAGCCTCGCGCAATCTCAGAATCGATTTCGGTGAGTTCGGTTTACAGACACTCGAGCGCGCCTGGATCACAAACACGCAGTTGGAAGCAGCGCGTGTGGCTCTCACCCGCAACATGAAGCGCAAAGGCAAATTGTGGATCCGTATTTTCCCTGATAAATCGGTGACCTCGCGCCCGCCGGAAACGCGTATGGGCAAGGGTAAAGGTCAACCGGAATACTGGGTTGCCACCGTGCGGCCAGGCAACATTTTGTTTGAGCTGGACGGCGTGCCCGAGTCGGTCGCCCGTGAATCGCTTCGGCTGGCAGCGGACAAGTTACCAGTGCGCACGAAATTTTTGAGCCGGCACCATGTTGCCGCTGCCTAGCGACTATGAAAATTAAGGAAATTATCGAGCTAAGTACGGACGAGTTGCTGACCAAGCGGCGCGATCTCCGCCAGGAGAGTCTGCATCTGCGTTTGCAACAGCAGAGCGGCCAGCTCGAGCAGCCAAGCCGGCTGCGTTCGCTGCGGCGCGATGTCGCCCGGATTGAAACAGCCCTCTCGCAGCGCGCGAAACAGACTGAGAAAAAGTAAATTTATGGCCGACCAAGACGAACAATCGCTTCCCAAACCACCACCGCTGCCGGCGTCCGTGACGCGCGGTTCGCGGAAGACGCGCACTGGCAAAGTGATTTCAAGCAGCATGAACAAGACGATCGTCGTGAGGACGGTCACGCGTGTTCCCCACCCGAAATTCGGTAAAATCGTCAACCAAATGAGAAAGTTTTACGCGCATGACGAGGAGAACAAGGCGAAAACTGGCGACACGGTTCGCATCATGGAGACCCGGCCGCTGAGCAAACTGAAGCGCTGGCGATTGGTGGAAGTTGTCCAGAAGTAACTCCGAAAATGATTCGCGAGTAAACTGTCGATTTTATGGTGCAAATTCGATCCAGACTTGATGTGGCCGACAATAGCGGCGCCCGGATGGCGACGATGATTGGTGTGATCGGCAAATCCACGTTTTACGCCCGGATCGGCGATGTGATCACGGCGAACGTAAAAGAAGCGAGCGCGACCGGAACAGTAAAAAAAGGCGAGGTGGTGCGTGCTGTTCTGGTTCGAACGAAGCAACCGATCCGGCGCCAGGACGGCTCTCTCTTGCGCTTCGACAATAATGCGATCGTGATTATCGATAAAGATTTGAACCCGCGCGGCACGCGCATTTTCGGGCCGGTAGCGCGCGAATTGCGCGAGCGCAACTTCATGAAAATTGTCTCGCTTGCGCCGGAGGTTTTATGAACCGGATCAAGTGTCACGTAAGGAAAGGCGACCACGTCGAAGTGATCTCGGGAAATTTTCGAGGTTCCTCGGGGAAAATCCTGGCCGTGCTTCCTCAGAAGCAGCGTGTGCTGGTTGAAGGAGTGCGAATTATCAAGAAACACCTTCGGAAATCGCAAGACAACCCGAGTGGCAAGATCGCAGAGCGCGAAGGTCCGATTCACATTTCCAACGTCAAATTAATCGAGCGGGACGGAAAGCCGGTGAAAGGCGCCGAATCGAAAGCGAAAAAAGAGAAGAAAAGCCAGTCGACTGCGAAATGAATAACGAATTTTATCGCGATTACAAAGAGCGTGTGATGCCGGCGCTGCAAAATCAGCACGGCTACAAAAACGTTCATCAAGTTCCGAAGGTCGAGAAAGTAGTGATTAACACTTCGGTCGGGTCGCAGTCGGACGTGAAGCAGGCCCTGGAGGAAGCCAAGGCGGAACTGGCCTTGATCACAGGCCAGCGCCCGGTGGAAACGCTTGCCAAGAAAAGCATTTCCAATTTCAAACTGCGAAAATCGCAGGCGATCGGCGCGAAAGTAACCCTGCGTGGTGAGCATATGTATGAATTTCTCGAGCGCTTCATTAAAGCTGCGCTGCCGCGGATTCGCGATTTTCGCGGTGTGTCGCCCCGCTGTTTTGACAAGCATGGCAACTACACTCTCGGCATCTCTGATCAGTCGATTTTTCCCGAAGTCGAGCTCGATAAAATCAAGCGCAACATCGGATTTGATGTTACAATTGTCACCACGGCACGAACGGATGAAGAAGCCAAATCGCTCTTGAGCGAAATGGGTATGCCGTTCAGCGACCGGGCGCGAAAGCCCGCCGCGCAAGCTGCCTGACTCACATGAGCACTGTTACTGATCCCATCGCCGATTTTTTGGCGCGCGTCCGCAACGGCACGCGTGCGCAAAAGACCGAGATGTTTGTTCCGTACTCGAAGATCAAGGCGGAGATTGCCCGCATCTTGAAGGATGAAGGCTACATTTCCGAGTATTCGATCGACACGAGCGCCGCGCATCCCCGCATTAAAATCACCAACAAATTGGCCAACCGGACCAGCGCGATTGCCGGCTTGCGACGAGTGAGCCGGCCGGGATTGCGCCGCTATGTTGGCGCGGATGAAATCCCACGGGTACTCGGTGGAATGGGATTGGCGATTCTGTCCACGTCGCGCGGCGTTTTATCGGGGCGCGAAGCGAAAAAACAAAAAGTTGGCGGCGAATTGCTCGCCTACGTTTGGTAATTTTATGTCACGAATCGGAAATAAAGCGGTCGAGATTCCCGAAAAAGTCAAAGTCAACATCGACAATGACGGAGCGATCTCAGTCGAAGGCCCAAAAGGGAAGCTGAACTGGAGACTCCCGCGCGAGATCAGGGCGAGCGTGAAGGACAATCGCGTTTCAGTCGTGCGCGAAGCAGAGACGCGCGGCGTGAAAGCGTTGCACGGACTTTCACGAAGTCTCGTGCACAACATGGTGCAGGGCGTTAGCGAAGGGTTCTCCAAACAGCTTGAGATCGAAGGCGTCGGATTTAAGGCCGCGGTGCAAGGGTCCACACTTAATTTGAGCCTCGGGTTTTCGCACCCGATTCCATTTTCGATTCCGAATGAGATTAAAATTACTGTTACAGATAACACCAAAATCAACGTCCAGGGCATCGATAAGAAGTTAGTTGGCCAGGTGGCGGCGGACATACGCCGTTTCTATCCACCGGAACCTTACAAGGGCAAAGGTGTCCGTTACGCGGGCGAGCAGGTTCGTCGCAAGGAAGGCAAAACCGTCCAGTAATATGGTGACGACTCGTAAGCTCGCGCGTCAGCGCGTCCATCAGCGGATCAGAAAAAGAGTCGCCGGCACAGCGGAACGACCCCGGCTCGCGGTTCATTTTTCCGGCAAACATGTTTACGCGCAGGTGATCGACGATGACGCTGGTCGCACGCTGGCTGCGGCATCGACGGCTGCGGATGCCTCAACCGAAAACAATAAATCCGCGGCCAATCGCGCCGCCGCAGAACAAATCGGGAAGCTAATTGCCGAGCGTTTGCTGGCGAAGAAAGTCGATCGAGTCGTTTTTGATCGAGGCGGGTTTCTTTATCACGGAAAAGTGAAAGCTTTGGCGGATGCAGCGCGAGCGGGCGGTTTAAAGTTTTAATTCATGGCACAGACATCTTCAGGCAGGCGACCAGACTCACGTAATCTCGACAGAACTCCCGCAGCAAGGGGCGACACGACTGAGAAAGTCGTTTTCATCAATCGCTGCGCGAAAGTCGTGAAAGGCGGCCGACGGTTTAGTTTCAGCGCTTTAATCGTGGCGGGCGATCACGATGGAAAAGTCGGCTGCGGATTTGGCAAGGCGAACGAAGTCTCCGAGGCCATTCGCAAAGCTTCTGAGGCGGCACGCAAATCGATGGAAAAGGTTTCGTTGCGCGAAAACACCATTCCGCACGAGACGATCGGCGAATACGGCGGTGGTCGCGTTTTGTTGCGACCCGCTTCGCCGGGCACAGGTGTGATTGCTGGCGGCGGAGTGCGCGCGGTGGTCGAAGCAGC
>WNGK01012777.1_pt1 | contig 11566 bp, 5 predicted proteins | sample 5400601 | NCBI WGS metagenome assembly WNGK01 (sample SAMN13153376, study PRJNA577476) | soil metagenome | isolation source: 60 cm soil or saprolite under Garry oak tree replicate 1 | place: USA:California | collected 2016-06-15
TGACGTTGATGCTCTACATGCCGCCGGAACCGGGCATCCGGTTCACCGACTACTCCGTGCTGGGCTGCGGCATCGTGACCGGCGGCCCCTATCGCGTCCTCGGAATCCAGTGGCCGGACAACCCGATCTGCGACGCGTGGCCGCGGCGCTGGCTGCGACAGCTGCGGGCCGGCCACCCCGATGAGGTGCTGCTCATGGTCGGCCGCTGGGAGACGATGGACCACTACTACCAGGGCCGGTGGCAGCATCTCGGCGACCCTGCCTACGACCTTCACCTGGCCGCTCTGCTCGGTAAGGCGATTACCCTGCTGGGTTCGACCGGCGCGCGCGTCGTCGTAGCCACCGCGCCGTACAGCCGAGGCGGTGAGCAGCCGGACGGCAGCCTGTATCCGGAGGACAACCCGATCCGGGTGACCGTGTGGAATCGGCTGCTGCGCGCGGTCGTCGCCGCGCATCCCGGCACCCGAGTGCTGGACCTCAACCGCAAGCTGTGCCCCAACGGCACCTTCACCTGGACCGTGGACGGCGTGCAGGTGCGCAGCGACGGCATCCACCTGACTCAGCAAGGAGTGCGGTGGCTGGCGCCCTGGCTGGTGCGCGAGCTTCACCATGCCGCCCGCGGATGAGGCTATCGAGCCTGGATCCAGATGCGCGACCAATCCCGCGCCCTTGGCGACGCAGCGGACGAGATCATGGTGCTCCGTCATGAGGTCGGAGTGTGACCACCGGCCACGGGGACCAGGCTGGCCCGCCGCTGGACCTGCCGGTCCAGCGGCGCAAGATGCCCAGGCGGCGTGATCAACGAGTACTACCGGAACCGGGGGGCGTAGCTGGTCGTATGAGCGCATGTCCGGCGGCATGCGATCGGTTTGAAGCGCCACAGGCCGCCCTGATCCGGTGCGCTCGCCAGGACACGTCCGAGTGCGCCACCTCGGACGCGCGGTGAGAAGGGATTAAGGTCGGCGCTGTCGCCCACCTCACCGGGGCTGGCTGTTATCGCGGTGGGATTCGTGAAGAGGGGCGTTGAGCCAGCCGCGGCGGGCAGCCTCAGCGCCGGCCTGGAACGGGCTGATTGCGCCGAGTTGCATCATCAGTGCGGCGATCCGGCGGCGGACGGTTCGGAGCGGGATCTCGAGGCGGTGAGCCACAGTCTGGTGAGTTGCGCCGGTGGCAAGGAGTCGCAGCACCTCGCGCTCGACGGTGGTCAGGCTATCGGAGCAGTGGATCTGGATCTGGTCGTATCCGGAGCGGTGAGCCTCGGCCCTGAAGGTCTCGGTCACATCGACTCACTTTCCGTTTCACACCGGCAGCGGCCCGCTGCACATACCGGAGTAGAAATCGCTTGGCATCTGAATAGACCTGACAAGCCGATGATTACCTCTCGCAGGCTCCTCGTCCAGTCTCGATGCCAGGGAGTTAAGGATCTGCCGCCGTCGTCAAGGGCCGCTTGCGGCGTGTCGGTTCCTGCTGGTGGTCCCGGCGGGTCGCGGTGGTGATGTTGCTGGCTTTCAGGCATGTGGCGGGCTTGCCGGGCGGCCGCTTGGCCCCAGCGTGCCAGCGGGGACTTGACCCGGCGGGCGCAGATCCGGGCCGGCGCGGGCCGTGCAGGCTGGCCAGGACGGCCCGGCCGATGCCGCCGGGCGCGGGCGGCAACTCCCGCCACGCCCACGATGGTGAGCGCCGCCATGACCAAGGATGCAAGCGGCGGCGTGATCAGCCCACAGGCGCCTCAGTTTCGGTGCGCGCAGCATTTCCGGGCACCGCGCTTTCGGCATGATGCCGGTACCGCGACGATGAAGATCAACGTGCTCCTCGCGCCATGGCTGGTCGGGATCCCTTTCCCTTATGGGCGGGCCGTTCGCGCTCACGGCGATGATGACAGCCAGCGTTGGGGCGGGGCCAGGCTCGGAGTCGTTCACCGGCTGGCAGCTTGCTGCCACCCGGCGCCTCGGCAGCTAGCTGCGCATTGGCAGCTTGCTGCCGCTGGGTCTCTCTTGTTCCTGGCACGGCGAGTTCGCACTGTTTGGGCTAGGTGTGTGCGTGCCTGCTCGCTCGCTCGGTGAGCCGGGCGGCGCGTGGGCCATCGATGCGGTGCCGTTGTGAGGGGTTGTCGTGACCTGGTTGCGCATGCTGGCGAGAGTCGGTGACGACACCGCGGTCGCAGCGGCGCGGCCGCGCTCCGCGCGAGGCGCAGGACGGGCCGCATAATGCGGCGCGCTCTGGCGGCGATGATGGTCCGGGTGCTTGGCACGGCGACCTGGCTGGCCCGCGTGACCGCCACGCGGTTCCTGCGGGTGATCATAATCTGCGCGGCCGTGACGACCGGCCTGCAGTTGTTGCCGCCGGGGCTGCCGGTGCCGGGTTCGGCCGCGGTGTCGGCGTTCGCGTCGACGCCCGTGCCGCCGCCCGCGCCGCAGAATCCGGCGCCGAAGGTGGTGGATGTCACGACGCCGGGGCCGACTCAGGTGACCGGGACGCTGACGTCGGACACGGTCTGGAGCCCGCAGGGGTCTCCGTACATGGTGACCGGTCAGCTGACCGTGCCTATGGGCGTGGAGCTGACCATGCTGCCGGGGACCGTCGTGAAGATGGGGGGCTCGCAGAGCACCATCGTGGTCTGGGGCACCCTGCTCGCGCTCGGTGACCCGAGCAACCACGTGGTGATCACGTCATCCCGTGACGACTCGGTCATGGGCGACAGCAACGGCGACGGCAACGCCACAAGCCCGGCACCGGGCGACTGGTACAGCATACAAGTCAGCAGGTGGGCTCAGGGCGCGACCACGAACGGCGACGCGGTGTTCGACTACGCCGATGTCAAGTACGGGGGATCAGGCAGCGCGTGCTACGCATACGGCGAGATCAGCGACTCCTCTTACGGCACCCTGGTGGTATCCAACTCGTCGATCACGCGGAGTCAGAATGCCGCCATTACGGTCGGGACGGGAAACACCGCCTCGGGCGGCATTTACAACAACTACATCGCCAGCTCGTGCATGGGCGTGGCAGCAACGCAGCCCGGCCATCTCGACGTAATAGGCAACACGTTCGACATGCCTGCGGGCAACACGGCCCTGTTCTTGCTGTACCCGCAGAAGACGCGTGTGTGGTTCAACACGGTGAACGGCTTGTCTACGGCCTGCGGGGCGAGCCCGACGACGCGAGCGATGGCCGATGTCCGGTTCAACCAGCTGGGCGGTGTCTACGACTACTGCATCGCGAGCCAGTCGCTGAATGACTGGTCGGATAACTGGTGGGGCAGCGATGCGAACCAGGCGCTGCCGGCCTGCATGGATCCGAACGTCGCCGCCAATTCAACGCCTCAGGTCTCGGTGTCGAACTCCAGCACCGGCTGCCCGTCGGGCCAGGACCAGGTGACCGGCTACACCTACCCGGTGCTGCCAGCCCTGTCGGCGTCGCCGCAGGTGCTGCCAGCGTCGCTGCGGGAGGCGGAGGCGCCGCGGTTCGGGCCGGTTGACACGTACAGCGGAGCGCTGACGTACCAGGTCGACGACGTGGCCGTGCAAGATGCGGGTAAGACCATCACGGCCGGCCGCACCTACCGGTCCGACCGGCTGTCGGGCGGGGACGCCGGGACCGGCTGGCGCACGTCGTTCGACGAGGCCGTGTCGGCCAGCGGGAACACGTCGACGCTGAGCCTGCCCGACGGGTCCAGCCTCGATTTCGCCACGGACCCGGCGGCGGGTTACACACCGGCGCCGGGTGTCTCGGCGGACTTCAGCAGCGGCGCGAACGGCTCGACGGTGACCTCGCCGAACCAGGTCAGCTACCAGTTCGACGCCGGCGGCCAGTTGACCGGCATTGACCTCGGCGACTCCGGTCACCACCTCACGATCGACCATTCCGGCGGACAGGTCTCGAAGGTGACCGGGATATCCGGGCGGTACCTGTCCTACGCGCACAGTAACGGGAACCTCACCTCCGTCACCGATCAGGGCGGCCGCGAGGTGGACCTGAGCTATGGCGGGGGCCGGCTGAGCTCGGTCACCGGCGTGGACGGAAAGACCGAGACCTACGGCTACGACTCGGACGGCCATCTCACCCAGGTGACCGCGCCGGACGGGCTGGTCAAGCTCGCCGCCGGCTACAACTCCGACGGCCGGGTCGCATGGATCCAGCGGGCGGGCGGCGGGAGAACCACGTTCACCTACGACGACGCTAACGGCAAGCGCCAGATCACCCTCGCCGACGGCACCGTCATCACCCAGCGCTACGACTGGGCCGGCCGGCTGGTTTCGGAGCGGCTCGGCGACACCGGCACGCACGTGGTCTACGACGGCGAGGGGCACGTCGTCGCGGATATCACGGGTGTCCCCGATGTCGCGATGACGGGCTACGGGCCGTCGGCCAACGTCAGCATGTACGACGGGCACGGCGACTCCTACCTGACCATCGACCCGATGGGCAACGCCACCTCGACCACGTTCAACTCCAAGCATGAGCCGCTGGTGACGACCCGGCCGGACGGCACGACCGTTTCCCGCACCTACGACGACAGCGGCCGCCTGACGGCCCTGGCCGACCCGCGCGGGAAGACTTGGACGTACACCTACAACAGCTCCGGTCAGGTGACCAGCCAGACTGACCCGCTCGGCCGGGTCAGAACGATCGGCTACGCCGGCAACGGCGACGCGACCTCGCTCACTGACGAGACCGGCGCGACGACGCATTTCGGGTACGACGGCCAGGGGCTCCGTACGTCGGTAACCGACCCGCTCGGCAACGAAACCGACGCTGCCTACACGCCCTGGGGCGCGCTGAAGACGGTCACCTCGCCACGCGGCGGCGTCACGTCGGCAGCCTTCGACGATGACCGGCGGCAGACATCGGTGACCGATCCGCTCGGCGTGACCCAATACGGCTACGGCACGGAAGGAAGGCTGCACTCCGTCACCGACCCGCTGGGCGGCGTCACGGTGACCGGCTATGACGTGCTTGGTCGGCCGGTCCAGGTCACCGACGCCCGCGGCTCGATTCGCCAGCGCACCTACACGCCCGAGGGCTGGGTCGCGACCAGCACCGATCCGGACGGCAAGGTCACCAAATACGCCTACGACCCGGCCGGGCGCCCGATCCGGGTCACCGATCCGATGGGCGCGGTGACGCAGACCGTCTACGACCGCAACGGGAACGTGGTCGAAGTCGACCGGCCCGACGGCTCGGTCCAGGCCTGGAAGTACGACCCGCTGAACCGGCTGGTCCAGTACACGCTGCCGCGCGGCGGCGTGCAGAAGACCACCTACGACGCGTCCGGGAACGTAACCTCCGTCCTCGGTCCCCGCGCGCTGGCCACGTACCCGTACACGATGTACGGGGTCACGGCGACGTATGACGCCGCAGGCCGGCTGGCCACGCGGACCGACGCACAGGGCAGCACCACCAGCTACGCCTACGACGACAACGCCCGCACGGTCACCGCCACCGACTCGCTCGGCACGGTGTCGGTGGTCACCTACGACGCGGCCGGCCGGGTGGCGTCGCGGACCGACGGCTCGGGCAAGGTCACCGCGTACGGCTACAACGCCGACGGCGAAGTGAAGTCGGTGACCGACCCGACCAGCCGGGAAACCGACTACGGCTACAACCTCGCCCGTGAGCTGACCTCGCAGACCGACCCTGCCGGGCGGCAGACGACCTACGACTACGACGCGGACAGGCGGCTCACCACCATCACTTACCCGGTCGGCGATACCGACGGCTACGGCTATGACGCCACGGGGAACGTCACCAGCCACCAGGACCGCAACGGCAAGACCTGGAAGTACACCTTCGACCCCGCCGGGCACGTGGTGACCGCCACCGACCCACTCGGCCACGACACCAAGTACGTGTACGACGACGACGGCCGGCAGGTCCAGGTCACCGACTCGGCGTCGAGACCCACACCGCCTACGACCCGGCCGGGCGGCCCGCGGTCACCTGGGACAACACCGGCGCCAGCTCGGTGACCAGCTACGACCTCGACGGCAACATCAGCTCAACCGCCGATCCCGACGGCGTGACCTGGCAGTACACCTACGACAAGGCCGACCAGCTCGCCACCGCCAACTGGGTCGGCGTCGGCAGCTACAGCTACAGCTATGACCACGCCGGCAATCTCACGCAGAAGAACGACCCGTACACCACCAATTACACGTACACCATCCGCGGACAGCTCAAGACCGTGACCGACGCCCTCAGCAACGCCACCACGTACGGCTATAACGGCGCGGGCCTGCCGACCTCGGTGACGCCTCCGAGCGGCCCCGCGAGCACCGCCAGCTACGACAACGCCGGGCGGATCACCTCGGCCACGGACGGCGCCGGCGACACCACCCAGTACGGCTACGACAACGCCGGCCAGCTCGGCACGATCACGCTGCCGCGCGGCGGGACGTACGGCTACACCTACGACCTGGATGGCCGGCTGGCCAGCCAGACCAACCCGCTGACCGCCACCACCGGCTACACGTTCGACGGCGTCGGCCATCCCGCCAGCATCACCTACCCGTCCGGCAAGACCGTGACCATGCGCTACGACGACGCTGGGCGGCAAACCAGCGTCTCAGACGGCACCGTCACCCGGAGCTACGGCTACGACGACGCCGGCCGGATGACCAGCGCCAGCGTCACCGGCCAGCCCGTCAACCCGGCATCGCTGAGCTGGGCCTACGACAACCGCGGGCTGATGCAAAGCAGCACCGATGCACTGGGCACCACCACCTACAGCTACGACGCCGCCCACCGGCTGACCACCCGCGCCCCGCCCAGCGGAACCGCGACCACCATTGCGTATAACAGCGGCGGCCTGCCCTCGACCATCAGCGGGCCGGTCAGCGTCTCGCTGTACTACAACCACGCGGCCCAGATCACCAGTGAGGCAGGCGGCTCTGACAGCCCGAGCTTCAGCTACGACGGCGACGGCCGCCTGACGGGGATCGACGGCAGCACCGCCACCTACAACGCCAACGGCCAGATCGCCACGCTGAAGCAGAACCCGCCAGGAAATTCGGCCGATAACACCACCACGTTCGGTTACGACAACGCCGGGCGTCTGGTGTCGGCGGCGCTGGCCCGGAACGGCACCACGGTCTCCACCACGACCTACGGCTGGGACTCCGACAGCAACCGTGCCCGCGTGTCGGTCTCGGGCGCGCCCGACCTCACCTCCAGCTACAACCTCGCCGACCAGCTCACCGGCGACTCGGCCGGCACCAGTTACGGCTACGGCCCCGACGGCAACCTCACGACGTCGGGGGCGAACTCGTACAGCTACGACCCGTTCGGCGACCTGACCGGCGCCTCCACCGCCGCCGGCTCGGTCAGCTACGCGCCCGACGCGCTGGGCCGCCTGGCCAGCCGCACCGCCGGCGGGAGCACGCAGACTTCCTCCTACGACGGCACCAGCGCCGCGCTGGCCGCCCAGCAGTCCGGCGGCACTACCACCAACCTGGTCCGCGACCCGGGCGGGATGCTGCTCGCCGAGGTGCCCGTGGGCGGCGCCGCGCTGCGGGTGAACCCGACGATCCACGGCGATATCGGCCGGCTGGTCAACCCCAGCGGCGGGGCGACCGCGTGGTCGGCGGTCTACGACCCGTTCGGCTCGGCGATCACCACCGGGTCGGCGCCGGTCAGCCTGGGCTTCCAGTCGATGTACACCGACCCGGGGACCGGGCTGGTGGACATGGGCGCCCGGTCCTACAACCCGTCGACCGGGACGTTCACCGCGGCCGACTCGGTGGCCGGCGCGCCGTTGTCGCCGGTGACGTTCAACCGGTACCTGTACGGCGACGGCGACCCGGCCGACGCGTTCGACCCCACCGGCCAGTGGTCACTGTTCAGCACGCTGTCGGACCTGTGGAACAGCTTCACCAGCTTCGTCAGCGACGTGGGCACGGCGATCAGCCAGGCCGGCCAGGGCCTGTCCCAGGCGGCGAGCCAGGTCGCGCAGACCGTCACCTCGGCCGCCGCCCAGGCCTACGACGCCGCCAAGGCCGTCGCGGCCGACGCCGTGCACGCGGTCAGCCAGGTCGCGCACAACCTCGGCCCGAGCCTTGGCGCCGCCGTGGCCTCGGTCGTCGCGGGCGGGCTGGTGTTCCTCGGCTGCGAGGCCGTCACCGCCGGCGTCGGATCGGTCGGCTGCCTGGCCGCGGCCGGGGCCGCCGGAGGCGCCCTGTACGGCGCGCTCAACTGCCCCGCTCACACCTCGACGCTCACCTGCGCCGGCATCGGCGCCCTCTCCGGCGCCGCCGCCGGGGCGACCGCGGGCCTCGGCTCCGCGCTCGGCCTCAGCGCCGCGGGCGCCGGCACGCTGGCCGGCGTCGGCGGGAACGTAACGAGCCAGCTCCTCACCAGCGGGCACATCAACCTCGCCCAGCTTGCTGTCGCAGGGCTCGAAGGCGGCTTGCTCGGCGGCGCGGCCAAAGTCCTGGGCCCCCGCCTCGGCGCCAGCGACCCCGGCTTCGGCGACCCCGCCGTCCCGCCCGGCGAAACCACCCCCGCCGCCGACACCGCAACCGCGGACCAGCCGCGCGAGCTGGCACCAGCCAGGACACCGCCGCTCCCAACGGCCACGCCCAGGACACGGCCACCAGCACGGCCGTTGCCCCAGAAGCAGCACCACAACTGTCGGATGCAGGACCGTCGGTCTTCCGGACTCCGCGCCTGGGATCTGGTCCTTCGGAACTGCGTGGTGGATTGAACCCCGCCAGTCACGTAGAAGGCGATCAGAGCGCGTATGTTGGGACGGAGAATGTTGCCCGTGACTATGCGAGTCCCAAAATCGGCGGCTATGAGAACGGGTATGTCAAGTACGATATGGCGCAGGGGTTCGGGAATGAATTCGCTCAATACCGGTTCCCCTACGTCACGACTTCCGGCGGGGCCGGGTTTGAGTGGCAGATTCCCCTGAATATGATCGACAGATTCAATGAGCTGACCGTGAACCGAACCTGGATCAAATGGTGATGTCTCAATCTCTTCCGGTAGGGTCCCTGGTGGGCGCCCGGGTGACGGGTCACCAGCCCTGGGGCGTCGAGGTTAGGCTTCTGGCGCCCTCGCCTGATGTCCAGGGCGTGATCGATGTCATGTATGTTACTGACGATCGTCCGTTCGAGCCTTTTCGGGACTATCCGGAGATTGGGCGCACTGTTAAAGCTGTTATTATGCCCTATCCGCCCAATGGGCAATTGCGCCTCAGTACGCGCGATTCTGACGTTGATCGTGTTCTTGAAGGTGGCTAAGCGTTCTTGAGGGCCGCCCGGTTCCCGGTTCGCCCGGTCGGAGGACTTGCGTGCCTCACGTTCGGGTTCTGCGCGTCTTAGTCCGCGTGGCGGGCTCGAGTCAGCCTGCCCGGGCTGTCCAGCTCGGGATGTCATGCTGCCACACCAGCATGTTACTACTGCCCGTTCTGCCCGTTTTCCGTTCACTGGTTCTTCCATAGCTCACTGGTTCTTCCGCAGCACACCTATGCACGTCGCTGGTGATCTCCCCGGTGAGGAACCTGTGGCACTGCATGGGGGCGTGCCAGGCGGGCGGGTCGGTGATCGACTGGGTGATGCGGGCGCAGGGGCAGGGGTGTCGTTCCACGCGGTGGAGCTTTTGCGCGATGGCCCGCCCGCGGTCTCTCCCGCCGGGGCGGGGCCGAAACGGTCCACGGTGCGCAGGCTGGCCCGGCCGGTGGAGCGGGACGCCGGGGACGCCGAGCTGCTGGGTCAGGTGACCGGCTACTACGAGGAACGCCCCGCTCCCGGAGCCGCCGGCCGGGCCGGAGCCGGAGCCGGTTCTTTCTCAGCCGCCTTCCCTGCCCCGGCCGGGCCGCCGCTGCCCGCTCTCGCCCCGCCTGAGCCGGCACCGGCCCCGGCCCCGGCCGTGGTCTCGCCAGTCCCGGCGGCTGTCGCTGAGCCGGTGCCGGCGGTGGCCAGCGGGGAGGCGTCGTGGCGGTTCGGGGAGCGGCGCTGGCGGGTGCGGGGCCTGGCCAAGGCGTCCAGCTTCGAGGCGCTGCGGGTCAACGTCATAGCATCGGCCGGCGGGTTACTCCAACACCTCTGGTGGCGTGACGCAGGGGTTCGTGGCGGTCGAGCGGGACGGCCGCTGGGCCAGGCGATCGAGGTGCCCGGTCTGAGGGCACTGAACAAGGACGGGGACGTCGGCGTCGGTTCGGTGTCGTGCGCCCCGGCGGGCAGTTGCTCGGCCGGCGGGTCCTACACCGGTCGCCGCGGTCGCTCCCAGGGGTTCGTCGTGAGCCAGACCGGACAAGGCGGGTAGCGTGACCGCCGAGCCCGGTCACCGAACCGGCTGTTCTGCGCGCGGCGATCGGCAAAAGCCCACCGAATAGTAGGCATTCCTAGTCGGCGCTCGGCTCATTCTGGTCAGGGATTGGTGGACACGGCGTGTAGCCGGCGAAGGGTCGATGGCTGCGTCAGGAGTTTTGCGGCCGGGTGGACGAATCGCGCCTGGGTTGCCTGCCCCGGCCCGCAGGCGGGCTGTCCCGGCGATGCGCTGCCGTGGCGGTATCGGCGGCCTCAGCTGCGGTAGGCAACGGTGACGTAGCCGCCGTCGCCGGACCCGGTCACGAACACCGTGGTCCCGTCCGGGCTCACCGCTACCGACCAGGCGTCGCTGTTGCAGCGCCTGGCCCACAGCTGGGTCCCGTCAGCGGCGCTGTAGGCGACCGTGGCGAACTCATTCCCCGTCCGCCTCTGGATGGACCCGGTCACGTACACCGTGGTCCCGCCCGGGCTCACCGCCACCGACTCGGCGGCGCCGTCGGGACCGTTGTAGTGGCTGACCCACAGCTGCCGGCCGGTGGCGGCGTCGAAGGCGACCGTGACGTAGTTTTGCGTGGCGGTCCGGCTGTAGCTGTACCCGGTCACGAACACTCTGGCCCCGTCCGGGCTCACCGCCATCGACAGGGCGCCGTCGCCCTGGTTCGCCGCGTCGTTGTAGCGGCTGGCCCACAACTGGTTGCCGGTGGCAGCGCTGTAGGCGACCGTGGCGTAGTCGGTTGAGGTCGCCCGGCTCCAGCTGTCCCCGGTCGCGAACACCGTGGCCCCGTCCGGGCTCACCGCCACCGATGAGCCGCCGGCGTCGTCGGGATCGCGGTAGTGCCTGACCCACAGCTGCCGGCCGGCCGTGGCGCTGTACGCCACCGTCGCCATGTACCCGCTCGACCCGCCCTGGCTGCCCCCGGTCACGAACACCGCGGTCCCGTCCGGGCTCACCGCCACCGACGAGGCGTCGTCGTCACGGTTCGCCGGGCCATGACGCCTGACCCACAGCCGCCGCCCGGTGGCGGCGCTGTAGGCGACCGTCGCATAGTCCCCGCTGCTGTTGCCGGTCACGTACACCGTGGTGCCGTCCGGGCTCACCGCTACGGCGTTGGCGAAGTCGTCGCCGCTCCCAGCGAAGTTGTAGCGCCTGACCCACAGCCGCCGGCCGGTGGCGGCGTCATAACCCACGGTCGCGTAGTCATAGCCGGTCCCCCGGCCGTGGGAGTACCCGGTTACGAACACCCTCCTCCCGCCCGGGCTCACCGCCATCGAGGTCGGGATGTCATCGCGGTTCC
>WNGK01007350.1_pt1 | contig 11565 bp, 10 predicted proteins | sample 5400601 | NCBI WGS metagenome assembly WNGK01 (sample SAMN13153376, study PRJNA577476) | soil metagenome | isolation source: 60 cm soil or saprolite under Garry oak tree replicate 1 | place: USA:California | collected 2016-06-15
ACCATCGCCACCGGGTGCGCCTCGGATGGTAGCCCGCGTTCACGTCGACGAACACCGTCCCCGAGGCGGTGATCGGCTCCGAGGGCCCCACCGCGACCCGGGCGGTGGCCTTCACGCAGAGCTGCTTCCGGGACCAGATGTAGGCCCGGCGTTCCGGGCGGTACACGGCGAACTCGTCGTCGGGCTCGAACGGCAGGTCGACCGAGACGTCGCCGTCGCGGATGGTCAGGCGGTTCGGGTCGAGCCTCACCCGCCGGCGAAGGTAGTGGCTGCGCTGGAGGAGCCGTCGCCCCCGGCGGTCCCACACTCCCCAGTACTCCTGGGGGAGCGGCCCCACCCGAACGTCCGCCGCGCACAGGATGAGCTCCGGGCTCCAGAACGTCAGGTAGTGCCAGCGCTTGCGGAGGGTCCATGCCCGAACCAGCGGCATCCGGTCCGGCGGGAAGGGCACGCCGCGCGGGAGGCCCCCGGCGGGCCCCCGGTAGGGTCGATCCGGGGCGGCGGCGTCGCTCATCGCGCCCTCTCCCGGCCTGGCCTCTCGGGGCGACGGCGCCGCGGGCCCGAACGCGCTAGGCTTGGGAACGGCCCCTGCGGCGGTCCTGAGCCGAACGGATCGCGGGCCGAGCCGGAGGCGGCGAAATCCCCCTCCGGCGGCAGGGCGGTGATCCCCTCAGGATCGGACACCGTCGCTGGGGCCATTCTCGCCGGGCCCTTCAGCCGCCCTGGGCGTCCAGTCGGTCCTGCACCTCCCGCAGCCGGGCCACCACGCCGTTCAGGATGGCCAGGGCCAGGCTGGGGTTCTTGATCAGAAACGGCCCGAAGTGCATGGCCTCGATGGTGAGCGCCTCGACCTCCGTCTCCGCGGTGACCGTGGCCGAGCGGGGCCGGCGTTCGAGCAGCGCCATCTCCCCGACGAAGTTGCCGGCCTTGAGCTCGTGTGCCTTGCCCCCGGTCTCCACCCGGGCCGTGCCCGAGAGGATGACGAACAGCCCGCCCCCGACCTCGCCTCGGGTCACGATGTCCTGCCCGGCCTGGTACCGGCGACGCTCGCCGATGCGCACCATGCGCTCCAGGTCCTCGTCGGTCAGGTCCTCGAAGAACGGAACGTTCCGCAGGGCCCGCGCCTCCGGTGTGAGCTCGTCCATTGCGTCCTCCCGCAAAGCGTGTCATTCGTCTGGGTTCGCCTCAATCTACAGGCGGCCATGAGCGGACGCGACCCGGGCCTCGCGCAGCAACGAGGACGGACCGCGCTCTGATCTCCCTCTCTTACCATCCAGCCACCGGCGAGGCTCAAGGCTGGTTGTGATCTCCAGTCAACGCATCCCCGTCTCTTGCCGGCGTCTCGGCCAGGAACAGGTCCACCGGGTCGGGCAGGCCCCGCAGCGTGACCTGGCCGATCTCCTCGAAGGCCAGCCCGGCGTCGGGCGGGCAGGCCTCGCGCACCGCTGCCGTCACCAGGACCTCCCCGGGCCGGGCGTACTCGCCGATCCGTCGCGCCGCGTTCACGGTCTTGCCGAAGTACTCGCCGTCGCGAACCACCAGCGGCCCGGCGTGCAATCCAACGCGAGCCGTGGGTAGGCCCTCCTGGCGGATACGTTCGATCAGCCCGAGAGCGCACCGGACGCCCTCACATGGGTCGGTGAAGTGCAGCAGCACCACGTCGGCCAGGATGCTCACCGGCCGGCCGTGGTACGACAGCGCCTCCTGCACGATGTCGCCGAGCCGCACCGGGTAGTCGGCCGGCCGGTCCTCGCCCTCCTCCATCGACCTGGTGTAGCCGGAAACCTCGAGGTAGGCGATGGCCGGCGGCCGGGCCTCCCGACGCCGGGCGATGCCCGCCGTGTCCAGGGCCCGTTCGACGTGTTCGATCACGTCCTGGAAGAAGGCGTGCTCCTCGTGTCGCCGGTGCAGGAGCTGGACCAGGCGGCCGCTGGCCGGTTCGAGCTGTCCCCGCAGCGCCGCCATCTGGTCGAGCATCTGCTGCTCGGTCATCCCCTCGAGCAGCAGCGGCTCCTCGATCTCGGTTCGGAACAGCTCCAGCTCGAAATCGACCACCCGCAGGAGGTTCTCGCTGACCACCCGGAGCGTTCGGAGCATCACGTCCTCGGTGAAGCCCATCGCCGAGCCGAACGCGGCGATCCGCAACAGCTCGGCGTCGTCCTCGCGGGCCGCCGCGTTCGACGGTGCCCGGGAGGCCCCCAGGGCCGAACGGACCCGCTCCAGGAAGGGCCGGGAGATGCCCAGCTCGTCGGCCAGCTCCTCGTAGCTCTGCGAGATCAAGCCGATCGGCGCCTCCACCGCGTAGTCGGCGAAGTCCAGCGACACGCAGCCCTCGGCGATCCCCCGCCCCAGCTCCTCCGGCGAGATCCCCGAGCCCTGCAGCGCCAGCGCCAGGCGCGCCCGGAGGACGTCCGACTCCGAATACGAGCCGTCCGCCCCCCGCCGCCTGACGATGCCGAGCTCGGTGAACCGGAGAACCCGTTCCACCGAGAGCCCGGCCCGCCCGGCCACCTCCTGTTCGCTGAGCCCCACCGTGAGCCGAGGGTATCGAAACGGGCAGCCATAGGCACCGCGCGCAGCGTGTTCGCCACACGAACAGCCGGAGGCCGGCCCTCAGCCGGGGGAACCCTACGGCGTGGCCCCCCAGTTCCACGTCCGCCACGTGGCGGCCAGGGGGTCGGTGTCGCCGTCGGCCCACATGTTCGAGAACCAGACCTTGCCCACGCTGCCGGAGGACGGCGCGGCGGGGTCCGGGAACGCCCCCGAGTAATCGCCCCACCGGCACTTGCCCAGCTCCCAGCAGTCGAACCCTTCGTCTGGCCCGGGCGACTGCTGGATCATCACGAACGCCGACTGCGGGTTGCCCCGGACCTTCGACACCATCTGGATCGCCGGGAAGTCGTTCGGTGAGGAGGTATTGAACCCCAGGCCCATGCTGTCGCCGAAGTGGCGCTTCGACATCTTCCTGCCCTGGACGGCCCGGTCGGGTGCGACGGCCCCGTTGAACGCGAACAGGCTGGGGTCGGTCACCGAACCGTTCTGCAGCAGCGCCGCTGCGTCCGGGTCGATCTCGTACCAGCGCACCTCGGCTCCGGCGCCGCCGAACACCGTGTGCGAGGTCCACACGCCCAGCTTGCCGCCGTGGGATGGGTCGATGGCCGAGACCGCCTTGATCAACCGGCCGTCCAGGGTGTCCACGGTGTGCACCCCGTTCTTCTGCGGGGCCGGTGCCGGGGGCGAGTACATGGCCACCGTGACCGCGTGGCCGGTGGTCTCGATGTTCGGCGTGCCGTCGGGGTTCGTGGTCACCTTGTACAGCTCCAGCTTGGTGCCGCTTGCGCCCGAGTTCGTGCTGTCGGGCACGGCCACGATCCATCCCGTCGAGGAGGGGTCGGTCTCCACGGCCGGCTCGGGAGTCGAGGCGAGCGTCACCCCGTCGTCGTTCAGCAGCGGCCCCACCTTCCCGTGCTTCACCGCCGAGGCCGGCGGACACGTGGTGACCGGCTTGCGGGAGTGGCTCTTCCTGATCCAGCCCACGTCCGAGCCGGTGAAGGTGGCCAGCGTGGGGTAGTCGTTCACACCGATCAGGATGAAGTCGGTGGTGGTGCCCATCTTCGGGTAGTCGGCGATGAGGCCGCCCCAGCCAAAGTCCAGCTCGTAGCTGCAGAAGCTCCCGGGGAGGCTGGTGGGAGCGTTCGTCTTGCTGAAGCCGAAGATCATGGTCGACTTCGGGGCCGTCTCGCTGCCCACATCGAGGACGTTGTAGTAGAAGCGGTTCGAGCGCGGGTCGAACAGGACCTGCGGGTCGGACAGGAAGTCGCCACTCTCTCCGCCCATGGCGGAGAACGGCGCCTTGGCCACGAGGTTCCCGGCCCGGTCGTACAGGGCGATCTGCAGGTTGATCGTCTCGACGTAGCCGTGCGGGCCGATGGCGCCGGTGGGGTCGGGGGGCGACGGGTCGTTCTCGTCGACCCCCTGCCAGCTCGGGCCGACCACCGGGCCATGTGGGCCGGCGGGAGTCACGCCACCGGACCCGCCGTGGAGCCGGGCCGCCCTGGCGGCCGCGGCGGCCGAGTATCGCTCGTAGGCGGCGGGGCCACCGATCGGGATGTAGCCGTGCGACATCTTGTACCGAACGGCCTGCTGGATCGGCGTCAGGCTCCCGCGGCCTGGGGCCCCGGAAGCGGGCGTCGCCGGGAGTCCGAACGCGAGCGTGAGCGTCACCGCTCCCGCCGCCACAGCGAGCCGGCGGATCATGGCGCATCCCTCCTTCGTGTCGCGCGCGCATGCCACGCGCGACGAGGGGGGCGCCACCGTCTTGACCTTCCGAATGGTACTCGCCAGGCTTCTCCTGCGTGAGCGGCGTTCGACTGGTGCGGGGGCGGAGGTCACCGGGAGCCCGGGTCCTCCTGGCGATGCTCCTGGCGGGCTCGTCCGGTGTCCTGCGCGGCGCCTCTGCCGGGGCGGCATCCGCCGGCGACCCGAAGGCCGGGGATGTTCGGGTGCGTCTCGCACCCGAGGCGAGCACGTCCGCCGCCCAGGGCACGCCGTTCGCCTTCCGGGCCACCATCTGGAACCCGGGGTCGAGCGTCGTGGACGCCGATGTGACGTTCTCGCTGGCTCCGGCCGGTTCCGGCCACGGCGTCGACTTCACCTCGTGGGCCGGTTCGTTGGCGGCGGGAGAGCGGGTCCCCCTGGACGAGGTGGCCGTGTCGGCCACGTGGTTCGCCGGCACGGGAACGTTCGCCGTCAGGGCCTCGCTCCTGGGGCAGCCCACGCCGGCGGCGCGGCTCGACTACCAGGTCCTCCCGCCGACCCGAACCCCTCCGCGGTTCGAGGACGTCACCGCGGCCTCCGGGATCGACGCGCCGATCCCGAAGTTCACCGCCTGCATGTGGGCGGCGGGGGCGGCGTGGGGCGACATCGAGGGGGACGGCGACCTCGACCTGTTCGTCCCCTCGCCGGACGGCCCCTCGACGCTGTGGGTGAACGACGGCACCGGGCACTTCACCGAGCAGGCCGCGGCCCGCGGCGTGGCCGGCGACGGCACCCCCAGCATCGGGGCGGTGTTCGTCGACTACAACCGCGACGGGCACGAGGACCTCTACGTGACGAACGGGGGCCCGAACTTCCTGTATCGAAACGACGGCACCGGCCACTTCACCGACGTGGCCGTCGCCGCCGGGGTGGCCGACGGCCACCAGAGCTTCAGCGCCTCGTGGGGCGACTACGACGGCGACGGCTACCCGGACCTGTACGTGACGGACTACCAGCAGTGCTTCGGCCGGGGCGGCCCACGGCGGCCTGGCCGTGGCGGCGGCCGCCTGCCGAACACCGCCGACCACCTCTACCACAACGACGGCGACGGCACGTTCACCGACGTCACCGACCAGCTCCCTCCAGCGGCCTCCACCGAGGGAGCGGGGTTCGAGGCGTCGTGGTTCGACTACAACGGGGACGGCCGGCCGGACCTGTACCTGGCCAACGATTCGCTCACCGAGATCCTCCCCAGCCGCAACCACCTGTGGCGCAACGACGGACCGGGCGTGGGCGGCGCATGGCGGTTCACCGACGTCTCGATGTCCTCGGGCACGAACTTCGACATGCACTCGATGGGCATCGCCGTCGGCGACTACGACCGCGACCTTCGACTGGACTTCGCCGTGTCGAACATCGCCGGAAACGTGCTGGCCCGAAACAACGGCGACGGGACCTTCACCGACATGGGGCGGCCCGCCCAGGTGGCCCGGCCCTTCCAGGACGCGGAGCACAACTCCATCACGTGGGGTCTCGCCTTCGCCGACCTGAACCTCGATGGGTGGGAGGACCTCTACGTGAACGCCGGCGCGTTGACGGTGAACCAACCACAGCCGAACGAGGTGTTCGTCAACGCGGGAGACGGAACGGGGACCTTCCTCGATCTCTCCGCGCTGAGCGGCGCCAACGACTCCGGCGCCAGCAAGGGCCTGTCGCTGGCCGACTTCGACCGCGACGGCCGCATGGACCTGGTGGTGGTCGATCAGGCCGGAAGGGTCCGTCTGTTCCGAAACGTCACCCCTCGGCTCGGGAGGCATTGGCTGGAGCTGAAGCTCTTGGGCACCGCATCGAACCCCGACGCCTGCGGCGCCCGGGTGATGGCGACCACGACAGAAGGTTCGATGCTCCGCGAAGTCTTCTGCGGCTCCGTGGGATTGTCGGGAGGTTCCGACCCGACGCTGCACTTCGGACTGGACGCAGCGTCGCAGGTCGACCAGCTGACCATCGACTGGCCGTCGGGGCAGCGCCAGGTGTTCACCGGGGTCGCCGTGGACCGGGTTCTGGACGTGGTCGAGCCGGCTTCTGCAAGGGTTCGCTCGTGAGGGCCTGCCGATCGCTGATGGGAATCCGCAGCACGGTCTCGACGACGCGGTGTCGGTGGCGGCGAGCCCGGACGGAACGCGCGTCTACGTCACCGGGCAGACCAGGGGCATCGGGCGGGGGAGGGACTACTCAACGGTCGCCTACGAGGCGACCAATGGCATGGTGCTGTGGGCGGCGCGTGCGAGGACCGCTCGAGGGGAACGACATCCCCGTGGCCGTGGCGGTCAGCCCGGACGGATCCGCCGTCTTCGTCACGGGCGAGAGCCAGGACGAAACCGGCGAGGACGACATCATGACCCTGGCCTACGACGCCTCCTCGTCCGTCGTGACGCAGGCGACCTCCCCAGCTCCGTCCTCGAAGCAGTAGAGCCGGTAGGCGCGCTGGATCACCGGCTGGGCCACGTTTCGGACCTGGATCCCTCCGGGCGTGATGCCGCGCTCCGAGCCCCGGTGGGCGTGGCCGTGCAGGATGAGGTCGCAGCCGGCCCGGTCGGCGGCCTCGCCCAGGAGGTAGCTCCCCAGGAACGCCCATATCTCGGGGGGCTCGCCCTCCAGGGTCTCCTTGATCGGCGAGTAGTGCATGAGCGCCACCCGGTAGTCCGCGCCGCTCTCGCCCAGGTCCTCCAGGGCCTCCTCCAGTTGCCCGGCGAGCTCCTTCGTCTTGCGCACGAACGCCTTCATCTCGGGTTCGCCGAAGTCCGTCACGTTCGCCCCGGCGAACCCTCCGCCGAACCCCTTCGTCCCGGCCACGCCCAAGCGGCTCCCGTCGATCTCCAGCACCGTGCCCTCGCCCTCCAGCACCGTCAGCGCCGCGTCCTCCAGCGTCTCCCGGATCGCCGCCTCCTGGTCGCCGTGGTAGTCGTGGTTGCCGAGCACGGTCACCACCGGCACCGGGAGCCCTCGCAGCTCCTCCGCCAGGACCTTGGCCTCCTCCACCTCGCCGTGGCGCGTGAGGTCGCCGGTGAGCAGCAGGACGTCGGCCCGCTCCGGGAGGTGTTCGAGCTGCGGCCTCAGCGAGCCCGCCGAGTCCAGGCCGAAGTGCACGTCCCCGGCCGCGGCGATCCGGATCACAGCTTCTCCACCTCCACGGGCTCGGGGAACGAGGCCACCGTGGTGTGGTTGTGCACCTCGACCCCGGGCAGCACCTCCCCCACGACGTCGGTGACGGCGGTTCGAACCTCCTCCGTGGGCACCGTTCCCGAGACCATGGCCTTGCCCGAACGGATGGTCACCTGGAGCTCGAGCTCGCCCACCCGGTGGTCGTGCGCCAGGGCCTCCCGGACCCGCTGCACCTGGTAGTGGGGCGGCTCTGGTTCGGGGTCCTCGCGGCGCGCGGCGCGTTCGACCTCCTGCGGGCCGCCCTCCTCACCCATAGATCGACTCCCACAGCTTTCGGATCGGCGCGTCCGGGACGGGAAGGTCCTCGCCCTGCGCGTAGACCAGCAGCGAGAGGATGCGCCGGGGGCCGTGCCGGGCCCGCCGGAGCAGGTACTCCCAGTCCATCTCCGTGTACGCGAGCAGGTCGAGCGCCTCGTACCAGTACCCCGTGTCGCGCCCGTGCGCCAGGGCCTTCATCACGAACAGGTCCTCGGCCGAGACGATCCGCAGGCGCTGCCGCCGGTACTCCCCGACGGTCGTCCGGCCGATCATCTCGTCGTCCAGGTAGATCTCACCGGTCGACCGGAACAGGATGTCCACCAGCACGCCGTTCTTCGTCGCCTTCAGCAGCCACGAGGGGTCGTGGACCTTCGTGTCGAACCCCCGCCCGGCCAGCTCCTTCAGCAGCTTGGGGGCGTCCTGGGGCCGAACGAAGAAGTCGATGTCGTTGGTTCGGCTGGGTGGGCCGAGCAGGATCGCCGCCAGGCCTCCCACGAAGGCGTAGGGGATGTCGAGGCTCTCGATGGCGTCGACGGCCTCGCCGAGGACCTTCAGGAGGTCGTCCTCGTCGACATCGTCGCGCTTCTCGAACCGGTCGTCCGAGTCCGTCGCGTCCTTGATCTCGTCGAGGTCCTGGGTGGTCACGTGGTCGGACATGCCGAACAGCCTTTATCCCGAGGAGGCCGGGCGGAAACCCTCGCTAACCCCGAGCGGTGCGGGCGGCGGCCTCCTCCGACAGCCGATGCTGGAGCAGGGCGAGCACGGCCGCCTCCTCCGGCTCCAGGCCGTGCAGCTCGTGGGCCATGTCCTGGGCCCGGGTCCGGAGCGCGCCCAGCATCGAACCCTCCAGGTAGGCGTCCAGCACGGCCGGGTGGACGTAGCACTTGCGGCACACCGCCGGGGTGTTGCCCAGGCGGGCCGCCACCCTCTCGATCGCCTGCACCACGTTCCGCTTGGCCTGGGCCTCCGAGTCGAACCCCTCGAACTCCTCCAGGGCCCACGCCGCGGCCACGGTCCCGGCCCAGGTTCGGAAGTCCTTGGCCGTGAAGTCCTGCCCGGTGATCTCTCGGAGGTAGTGGTTCACGTCGGCCGAGTCGACGTCCTGGACGGTCCCGTCGTCGTCGACGTACTGGAACAGCTCCTGGCCGGGGAGGTCCTGGCACCGCTTCACGATCCGGGCCACCCGGGCGTCCGTGACCTTCGAGGTGGTGAGCTTGCCGCCCTTGCCCCGGAACCGGAACTCGATGGTCGAGCCGGTCACATCGGCGTGGCGGTCTCGCAGGGTGGTCAGGCCGAACGAGTTGTTGTCGCGCGCGTACTCGTCGTTGCCCACCCGGATCAGCGTGGCCTCGAGGAGCCTCACCACGGTGGCCAGGACCTTCTCCCTCGGAAGGCCCGGCATGGCCAGGTGCTGTTCGGTTCGATCCCGGATCAGGGGCAGGGCCAGGCCGAACGCCACCGTGCGGTCGTACTTGGTGGCGTCGCGGACCTCCCGCCACCTGGGGTGGTAGCGGTACTGCTTGCGGCCCCGCGAGTCGCGCCCGGTGGCCTGGATGTGGCCCTTGGGACTGGGGCAGATCCACACCTGGGTCCAGGCCGGAGGGACGGCCAGCAAGCGGATCCGGAGGAGGGTCTCGGGGTCGCGCAGGGGCATGCCGTCGGGGCCCGTGTATCCGAACCCCTTGCCGCGGCGGCGCCTGAGGATTCCGGGCCGGTCGTCGGAGACGTAGCGGAGGCCCGCAGCCCGGGCCGAGTCCTCCGGATCCTCGGGAGGGGATACCGGGACCTCTTCGAGCACCGCCGCCTGCGCTTGAGCCGCCATCGTGCCTCGCTTGTTCCCCTCCCGGGGCGGGCTCGCACCTGGAGCGTTGGTGACATCCCGCGCGAGTCAGAATGACACGGCCGTGTCGTGGACCGAAGCAGACGAACGCCTGATGGGGCTGGCCCTGGACGAGGCCAGGCGGTGCCTATCGTGGGGCGACGTCCCCATCGGGGCGGTTGTGGCCCGGGGGGACGAGGTCCTGGCCGCGGCGGGGAACGAACGCGAACGCCGGGGCGACCCCACGGCACACGCCGAGGTACTCGCCCTGCGGGCGGCCTCGGAGGTCGCGGGGTCGTGGCGCCTGGAGGAGTGTTCGATCTACGTGACTCTGGAGCCATGTGCCATGTGCGCCGGCGCGCTGGTTCTGGCGAGGATCGATCGCCTGGTCTACGGCGCCCCCGACCCGAAAGCCGGCTTCGCCGGCTCGCTGGGAGACCTGGTGAGAGACCCGAGGCTGAACCACCGGCTCGACGTCGCCGCCGGTCTCCGGGCAGATGAATCGAGCGCCCTGCTGAAGGAGTTCTTCGCCGGCAGGCGCCCAAAGCCGGTTCGGTAGACTGGTGTCCGTTCCGGTGGGGTCGCCTAGTCCGGCCGAGGGCGGCGGTCTCGAAAACCGCTAGGGTGGCAACACCCTCGTGGGTTCAAATCCCACCCCCACCGCTGCTGGCTGGCTGCGGGATGCTCGAGTGCTGGTGTTCAGGAAACCGGACCGCGCAGATCGGTCTGCGTTACAGGCTCAAGAAGCATCGGCGAGCGCTTTGCCGAAGGCTCGCGAGTTGAAGCAGAGATCGGCCACCTCGTTCCCTTCGAATCCGGATCCCGCACAATCGTGCGCTGCGAAGATCGCAGATCCGCCGCCGTGAGCGCGGGGCTCAATCGCCGGGGCCGGTCGACTTCGGTTCGGGGGCGGCAACGGGGATCCGGCCCGTGATTTTCGTTCCGGCGCCGGGGGATGAGGTGACGACGAGGTCGCCGCCCAGGGCGGCGAGGCGGTCGGCCATCCCCCGCGTCCCGGTGCCGTAGCCCTTGGCCTGCGGGTCGAAGCCGATGCCATCGTCGGTGACCTCGAAGTCGAGGTGGCCGGCTGTCCGGGAGAGGTGGACCGTGACCCTGCTCGCCCCGGCGTACTTGGCCACGTTCTGAAGGGCTTCCAGCGTGCAGAAGTAGACCGCGGCCTCCGCGTCCTGCGAGAATCGGCCGATCCCGTCCGCCTCCACGCTCACCGGGACCGCGCTCTTGCGGGCCTGCGCGGTGAGGGCGGCCACCAGCCCCTGGTCGGCCAGGAGCGGCGGGTAGATCCCGCGGGCCAGGTCCCGGAGGTTCTCCAGGGCGTCCTGCGCTTCCGCCTTGAGCTGGGAAAGCATCTCCTCCGCCCTCTCGGGGTCCTTGCGTGCCAGCGACTGAGCCAGGTTCGCCTTCACCGCCAGGGCCACCAGTTGTTGCTGGGCGCCATCGTGGATGTTGCGCTCCAGCCGGCGGGCCGCGGCGTCCTGCGCGGCCACGATGCGCTGGCGGGAAGCGCGAAGCTCCTCGATCAGCCGGACGTTGCGCAGGACCAGACCGGCCTGGGAGGCCACGTCGGAGACCAGGCGTTCGCCGGCCGGCGTCAGCGTCTCGCCCCGCGGCATCCGGATCGAGATGGTTCCCAGGAGCTCCCCATCATGCGTGACGGGCACGCCCGTCTCGCCCTGCGGCAGGCCTGGCGAGGTGTCGCCCTCGATCCGCAGGACGGCCATCTCCGGGATACCGTTCGACGAGGCTTCGGCGCGGAGCTCGTCCCCCACCCGGAGCCACACCACCGCCCGCTCGGCCCCGGTCCCGGCCGCCACGATCTGGGCCATCCGGGGCAGGACGTCCTCGGAGGAGTAGGTGCCCGCGATGCGTCCCGCGAAGTCCGACAGCACCTCATAGGGGGTGGCCCGCTTGCCGTACACCACGCGGTTGGCCAGCCTCCCGGCGCGCTGCCGGACCGGCTGGAACGCCACGGCGACCAGCGCGGCGGCCAG
>WNGK01010979.1_pt1 | contig 11565 bp, 10 predicted proteins | sample 5400601 | NCBI WGS metagenome assembly WNGK01 (sample SAMN13153376, study PRJNA577476) | soil metagenome | isolation source: 60 cm soil or saprolite under Garry oak tree replicate 1 | place: USA:California | collected 2016-06-15
CCGAGCAGGCCGAACCCGAGGCCGCCGAGCAGGCCGAACCCGCAGAGACCGAAGGCGCCGACGACCACGCCGGTGCCGCACACGACATGGCCGGCGGAGGGGCGGCCGCATCGCTCGGCCGGGGGAGCGTGCCCGCCGCTTCCCCGGACGAGGTCTCGGCGCTGGACCAGATCTGGCGGGACGACGAGGGCGAGCCGGAAGCCGCCCGCGAGGTCTCGCTGCGCGAGATGCTCGGCCGGAGGCCAGGCAAGCCCCGCGAGGGCGACGAGAGCGACCAAGCCGACGAGGTCGGTGCGCGGTGGGAGGAAGCCTGACCGATGGCCACTCGACTGGCCGCTCCCCGCAAGGCCATCGGCTTCCTGGAAGAGGCCGGGAAGATGTATTCGATCGGCCTGGAGGCGCTGCACACATCCTTTCGCCGACCCTGGCCGTTCGAGGAGTTCATCAACCAGATGTGGTTCCTGATCAAGGTGACCACCGTCCCGGTCATCCTGATCTCGATCCCATTCGGAATGGTCATCTCGCTGCACGTGGGGTCGTTCGTCCGCCAACTCGGGGCGCAGGCCCACATGGGCGCGGCCATGGTGCTGGCCGTGGTCCGTGAGGAGGCGCCCGTGGCCACGGCGCTCCTGATCGCCGGGGCCGGCGGTTCGGCCATGTGCGCCGACCTGGGGAGCCGCCGCATCCGGGACGAGATCGACGCGTTGGAGGTCCTGGGCATCGACCCCGTGCATCGGCTGATCATGCCGAGGGTCATCGCCGCGTCCATCGTGGCCATCCTGCTCGATGCCATCGTGTCGGTGGCGGGCATCGCCGGCGGATGGTTCTTCGCCGTGATCGTCCAGCACGGCACGACCTCCTCCTACTTCGCCAGCTTCAACGAGCTCTCCCAGATGCCCGACCTGTTCATGGCCCTGTTCAAGGCGGCCATCTTCGGGTTCGTCGGAGGCACCGTGGCCTGCTACAAGGGCTACTTCGCCAAGGGTGGCCCCAAGGGCGTCGGCGACGCCGTGAACCAGGCCGTGGTGATCACGTTCCTGATGCTGTTCTTCCTGAACTTCATCCTGACCGCCCTGTACTTCAACTTCGTCCCACAGAAGCTGTAGGAGGCCGAGCCGGACATGGCCACCGCCGAATTCCCCGCCGGACACGGATCCAGGATCCCGGCCGAGCCGGGTGGCCTGGGCCAGGTCCTGGAACGGGTGGGCCGACCGTTCGAGGGCCTGATCAAGCAGCTCAGGTTCGACGGCGCGGCGATCAAGGCGATGCCGAAGGCCCTGCACTACTGGAAGGTCATCGGCTCGACGGTCTCCGACATCACCATCGGCGTGGGCGCGCTGGTGGTCGGCGCGGGGACCTTCTTCGTCATCTTCTCGATGGCGTTCTTCACCGGCACCCAGGTGGGGCTGGAGGGTTTCCAGGGGCTGTCGCAGATCGGGGCCCAGGCCTTCACCGGCCTGGTGTCCTCGTGGGCGAACACCCGCGAGATCACTCCGCTGGTGGCCGGGGTGGCCCTGGCCGCGCAGGTGGGGACGTCGTTCACGGCGGAGCTTGGGGCCGCCCGGATCTCCGAGGAGATCGACGCGCTCGAGGTGATGGCCATCCCGTCGCTCACCTACATGGTCTCCACCCGGATCTGGGCGGCCATCTTCACGATCATCCCCTTGTACCTGGCGGCCCTGTTCTCCTCCTACATCGCCACCGCGGCCATCGTCACGAAGTTCTTCGCCCTGTCCTCCGGCACGTACACGCACTACTTCCACCTGTTCCTGCCGCCCATCGACATCCTCTACAGCCTGATCAAGGCGGTGATCTTCGCCATCGTGGTCACGCTGATCCACTGCTACTACGGCTACAACGCATCGGGCGGGCCGGCCGGCGTGGGCGTGGCTTCGGGCCGGGCCATCCGGCTCTCCATCGTCACGGTCGTGGTGCTGAACCTGTTCCTCTCGCTCCTGTTCTGGGGCGGCGGCGACACCGTGAGGCTGGCGTGATCACCGCCGAACGTCCTCGTACCGGCGGAGTTCCACCCCCGTCGTCGCCCCCCCCGGCGCCGCCACCTCGTCCGGTCCGGTGGGTCCCCGCGGTGGTGGGGCCGCTGGTGGTGCTCCTGGTGGCATCGGCCATGTTCGTCGGTCTGAAGGCTGCCTACGGAGGGTACGGCCACTACTACGACGTGAGCGTCACACTGCCCCGAACCGGCCAGCAGCTCACGGTGGGCTCCGACGTCCGGATGCGCGGCGTGATCGTGGGCAAGGTCAAGCAGGTCCAACTGGTGGACCGGAAGGCCGAGCTGACCCTGCAGATCGACCAGCAGTACAAGGTCCCCGCCGCGGCCGACGCCCAGGTCGACCTGACCACCCTGCTGGGGGCGAAGTTCGTCAACCTCACGTACCGTTCGTACGGGGGGCCGTGGCTGCGGAACGGCGGCCGCATCGCCCACGGACAGGTGGGGCCGGAGCTCGAGGATGCCCTCTCCGACGGCGTGTCGGTTCTGAAGGCCATCCGGCCGACCGACCTGGGGACCATCGTGGGCGAGCTCACCACGGCCTCCCGGGGCCACGGCGACGACGTCGCCCGGGGGCTTCGGGCCAACGGCGAGCTCTCGACGCTGTTCGTCCGGACGCTCGATCCGCAGCTCCGATCGCTGAACGACTTCGAAGTGGTGTTCACCGCCCTGCGGAACTCGGGGGCGGACCTCAACCGGCTGGCCGACGCGATCAACCAGGGCGTCCCGGTGTACGCGTCGAAGTCGGCCCAGAAGAACCTGGACAAGGCGCTGCGGGCCCTGACCCCGTTCGCCGACAACCTGGGCGACCTGCTGATCCTGAACAAGTCCGACTGGGACCGAATGATCTCCTCGGGGGACACGGTCCTGCAGGCCATCGCCGACCGTCCCGACGGGCTCCACGACCTGGTCCAGGGGCTGTACCGGTACATGTACAAGCTGAGCGGCGACCCGTGCACCAGCGTGTGCAGCCTCACCGACGGCAGCGGCGCGGCCGGGTTCACCAACTTCATGGGCGGGAACGACCAGAAGGAGTTCCTCGCCCAGGTCTGCGGCGCGATCCCCGTCGAGCTGCGGCAGCACATCCCGGCCTGCCGGGGAGGGTCCTGAGGTGCGGTTCCTTCGGGTCCCCGGGCGAACCCTGCTCAAGGTGGTGGTGTTCGCCGTGTTCTCCGCGGTCATGACCATCGGTCTGGCCCAGAAGATCGGGAACCTCCGGTGGTTCAACCACAGCTACTCGCTCTCCGCGCAGTTCACCGACGCCAGCGGCGTGTTCAAGGGCGACGCGGTGAAGCTGGCCGGCGTCGACGTGGGCCGGGTGAAGAAGGCCTACATCGACCACGGTCTGGCCGTGGTGCGGTTCGACGTGAACGACTCGGTGAAGCTCACCACCGACAGCACGGTGGCCATCCGGTGGCGAAACGTCCTCGGCCAGCGGTTCCTGTACGTGTATCCGGGCCGAGGGCAGGGCAAGCCCCTCGAGGACGGAGCGGTCATCCCGGTCAGCCACACCGAGGACGCCGGCGACATCGGCGCGTTCCTCAACAAGCTGGGACCGATCCTCCAGGCCATCAACCCGGACAAGGCGAACGCGTTCCTGGACTCGCTGAACGCGGCCCTGGCCGGCAACGAGACCTCGGTGCGGGGGCTCCTGGACAACGCGGCCGTGCTCGGGTCGAAGCTCGGCAACCAGGACCAGCAGATCAAGACGCTGATCAGCTCCTCGGACACCGTCATGTCCACCTACGCGGCGCAGAACGACGCCATCGCGAAGATCATCGACGACCTGGATTCGGTGGGCGGGCGTCTCCAGAGCATGACCGGCGACATCAACACGTTCGTCACCGACTTCGCCGACGTCCAGCAGCAGCTCGACAAGCTGATGACCGACAACAAGTCGAACATCGACTTCGACCTCCAGGCGCTGAGCTCGGTGAGCGGCACCCTGAACAAGGACAAGAGCAACCTCGCCACCACCCTGTGCTCGCTGCCTCCCGGGCTGGCCCCCTACTTCCAGACCACCAGTTGGGGCGAGTGGTTCAACGTCAGGATCGTCGAGTTCACCGTCAAGGACCAGACCGGGAAGACCCTGGCCAGCGCGAACGAGCTCAACGGGAGCCGGTCCAACCACGACCCGAATCCGGTGTTCGGCTGCTCCGGGAGCCCCTCGCTGCCCAAGGGAGGCAAGGGGGCTTCGGAGACGATCAAGAGCGGCGTCTCGGGTTCGAGCTCCTCCGGGAGGGCGAAGGGCGGGTCGTCGAATCCCGGCGGCACGACGTCGGGGGGGTCGTCGGGTTCGTCATCACAGAGCTTCCAGGACCTGCAGCAGTACGTCGACTCGCTGCTCGGGCAGATGCCGGCGTCGACCCAGCCCAAGAAGAAGGGGCGGACGCGTGGCTAGGTTCCAGATGCCCCGCCTCCTCGACAAGTCGTTCCTCGAGAGGAACCAGAAGGTCATCGGCGTCCTCGGGATCGGGGCCCTGCTGGCCGGTTCGGCCTTCGCCCTGCTGCTGTCCGGCGGGGTGTTCGCCCGGACCTACCACGTGACCGCCTACTTCACCGACGCCGCCGGCATCCAGCCGGGCGACGCCGTCACCGTGGCCGGGCTGAAGGCCGGGACCGTGAAGGGCATGCACATCGAACGCGGCCAGGTGGCCGTGGACCTCGCCGTCGGCAAGAGCGTCGACCTCCCCAGGGACTCCAGCGCCGACATCGTGATCCAGACATTGCTGGGCAAGCGGGCGGTGAACCTGGTTGCCGGGCACTCCAAGACGCCGCTGCAGGGCGGCGACACCATCCCGGCCAGCCGAACCACCACCCCGGTGGACATCACCGAGTTGAACGACATCTCGGTTCGCCTGATGAACCAGTCCGACGCGCAGTCCCTGAACAACGTGCTGAAGGAGGTCACCGACGTCACCGAGGGCAAGCGGCAGGAGGTCACCCAGCTCATCGACGGCCTGAACAAGGTGGTGGCGGCGGTGGACGCCCGCCGAACCCAGTTGGGCGGGCTGATCGACGCGCTGAACACGCTGTCAGGGACGCTGGCCGGCAAGGACCAGACGATCGTCTCGCTGATCGACCGGCTGAACGCCGTCCTGGGCAATCTGGCCGCCCATCAGCAGGATCTGCAGACCCTGCTGGTGGCGACGGATTCGGCCTCCCACGACACCGCCGACCTGGTGTCGCGGAACCGGGCCACCCTGGACAGCGCGCTGACCTCGCTGCACGGCGTGTTGAACGTCCTGGCCGACCATCAGCTGGACCTGGCCGCCACCGTCGACTACCTCGATCAGTCGGTCCAGGGGTATTCGAGCGTCGGCTACAGCTGCACGGGAACGAGGACCGCGAGCAGCTGCTCGGGCGAAGAGTTCCCCAACCGCTGGGCGAACATCTTCGTGCAATCGCTGGGGCCTCTGGGCGTGGACGAGATGCTCGGCCAGTGCGGGGTGGTCGACCAGATCGTCGACCAGATCCTCGGGCTGAACTGTCTGGACGAGCCGGCCTCCGGGAGCACGCCGGGCGCGGGTGGCTCCGTGGGAGGTCCCGGGGGCAAGGGCGGCGGGGGACCCCTGCCGCTCCCGTCGCTGCCCCTGCCGACGCCGACCATCGGGCTGGGCGGGGGCTCCACCGGGCAGGACCTTCCGGGGAACGTGGGCGATCTGATCGATTCGGCGCTGGGCGGCCTCGGAGGAGGGGGAGGGCATTGAGGCCACGGGTCCTCTCCCGGTTGGCGGCGGCGGCGCTGGTGGCCGGTCTGGCCCTCTCCGGGTGCTCCTTCGGCGGCGGGGGCGGCCGCACCTACCACGCCGTGTTCTCCCGGGCCGTCCAGTTGTTCCCGGCGGGCCGGGTCCGGGTGCTCGGGGTGAACGTTGGGCACATCGTTTCGATCCAAAACGCCAAGGACGGCGTCGAGGTGACGTTCCAGGTCGACGACTCGAGCATCGACCTCCCGGCGGACGTGCAGGCCGCCATCGTGCCGGCCTCACTCCTTGGGGAACGCTACGTGCAGCTATTTCCGGCGTACTCCAGCGGGCCCAAGCTCGCCGACGGGGCCACCATCCCGCAGAGCAGAACGGCCGTGCCGGCCGAGCCGGACGAGCTGCTCCGTTCGCTCCAGAACTACCTGGGGGCGCTCGACCCGAACACCGTCACGAAGTTCGTCGAGAACGCCGCCTCCATCCTGAACGGCAACGGCCAGACGCTGAACTCGCTCATCCAGAACGCGGCGGGGGTCATTGACACCCTGGCGTCGAAGAAGGACGAGCTGGCCTCGCTGATCACCGAGCTGAACACGTTGACCCAGGCCCTGGCCACCCGCCAGCAGGGCCTGGGCCAGCTCATCCAGACCTACGACACGGTCGCCGGGACGCTGAACGACAACCGTTCGGCCCTGGAGGGCACGATCACCGGGCTGAACGCCGCCGCCGCTCAGCTCGCCGGGCTGCTGACCGATCACAAGGCCACGCTGGAGACCGACATCGAAACGCTCACCCGGACGGGACGGACGCTCGACAAGAACATCGGGCAGCTCACCGGCTCGGCCGGCTACGCGTCGCTGCTGTTCCACGCGGCCTCGCGAGCGGTCGACTACGACCACAACTGGCTCCGCCTGAACAACCAGGGCCAGGAGCTCGGTGCGCTGATCCTGCTCCGAACCGAAGAGCGCCTCCAGATGCTGTGCGTGCAACTGGGGCTTCCCCAGTGCGTCACGGCGAACTTCTGGTCCACCCACGTTCCGCAGCTCTTCTGCTTCACCGGCAAGTGCAAGGGCAAGAACCCGAACGGAAGCGCCGCCGCGGCCCTGGCGGCGGCCATCTCCAACCTGCCCCGGATGAAGGACTCGATCATGCAGACTTCCAGGGTCAACGGGGCCGATGGTCAGCCCGCGACACTGCAGGAGATCGTGGACCAGTTGCTCGCGGGGACCGTGGGCAACTCCGACCTGGCCACGGGGGCGGGCGGATGAGGAAGCGCGTGCTGCTCCTCGTGCTGGCGCTGGGCCTGGCGGCAGGCCTGACCGCGTGCGGGGGCTCGCCCACCATCAAGGCCACGGCGAGGTTCGACGACATCGGCGACCTGGCCGGCGGGGCCCCGGTGATGATGTCCGACATCCAGGTGGGACGGGTCGCCGGGATCCAGTTGAGGGGCTACCAGGCCCTGGTTACCCTCTCCATCGAGCAGTCGGCCAGGGTGCCGAAGGCCGTCACGGCCCGGGTTCGCCGGACCAGCCTGTTGGGCGAGCGCATCGTCGACCTCCTTCCCGCGCCGAACCTTCCGGCCGACGCCCCCTTGCTGGCGGACGGCGACGCCATCCGCCGAACCCAGACTCGGCCCGACCTGGAGGATCTGGTCAGCGAGGGCACCCAGGTGCTGCAGCCCATCACGGCCAGCGAAGTGGCGACCCTGGTGAACGAGGGTTACAAGGGGTTCGCCGGGAACGGCGACACGCTGAGGACGCTGCTGGACAACTACGCCCAGATCACCCACGCCTACGCCGGCGAGGCCGACACCATCACGAACCTCATCGATTCGCTCAACCAGCTCAACACCACCGTGGCCGCCAACGCGGACGCCCAAGGGCTTTCGGTGCAGAACAGCCAGAAGGCGCTGGACGTGCTCAACGAGGAGGGCGCCCAGCTCCAGGCGGCCATCAAGAGCCTGGCCCGGCTGGCCGGCGGGGCCCGGAACATCCTGGATGCCCACGAGACCGAGATGAGCCGGTTCTTCGTCCAGATGCGGACGATCCTGGGCATCCTCCAGGCGCAGGAGAACGACCTCACCGGCTTCCTGAAGTACGCGCCGTTCCACGACCGCAACACCCAGATGGTGGAGTACCTCCAGTTCAACCAGGTGCTCCAGGACTTCGTGCTCTGCGGGCTCAACGAGGACAAGTCGGATCCCGCCCGGACCTGCACGCCGAACTCATGATCACGCGGCGAACCATCATCAACCTCATCGCCTTCCTGGCCTTGACGTTCCTGCTGGTCTCGATCGGGATGAACCGGTTCATCCTGTCCGGCGCCAGCGGGCGCAACCTGACCGTCCAGTTCACCGACGCCACCGGGGTGGCCGCCCGCAACGACGTGACCATGCGGGGCGTGCCGGTGGGGATCGTGAGCGACGTCCGGATGGCGCCCACCGGACTGGTCGACGTGCGGGTCCAGCTCGATCCCGGCGAAACCGTGCCGGGAGGAACGAAGGCCCAACTGACCCGTCGCAGCGCCATCGGCGACATCACGCTGGAGCTGACCCCGGGACGGGGCCAGGCGTTGCCGAGCGGCGCCACCATCCCGGTGAAGGACACGTCCACGCCGCCCGACCCGGAGAAGACCATCGAGATCCTGGCCCGGGTGCTGCACGCCGTCCCCTCGACGGACCTCAGCACGCTGGTGGGCGAGCTTGCCAACGCCCTGCGTGGCCGGGGGGAGGACCTGGCCTCCCTGTCCGTGAATACGGCCGATCTCCCCCAGCGGATCCTGGAGGTGAAGCAGCAGCTCGACGACCTGATCACCACGGGGCCCCAGGTCACGGGGGTCCTGGCCTCGAACGCGAACGCGCTGGCGGACGACATCGCCCAGACGGCGGACCTGGCAGACATCCTTCGGGACGAACGGAACAACCTGGTGGACCTGTCGAAGAACGGGGCCAGCTTCGCCACGGTGGCGAACGACATCATCTCCAAGGAGAAGGCCAACCTGGCCTGCCTGGTCCAGGACTTCGGCGGGGTGAACGCGCAGATCGCCGAACCCGGGAACCTGCAGAGCCTGAAAGACACCCTCGACCTGAACCACTACTTCTTCGACGGGGTGTGGGCGCTGGTGATGCCGGGGAAGGACGGCCTGGACTGGTTCCGGGTCCAGCTCCTGCCGATGCAACAGCCGGCCGGGCAGGCCTACCCGCAGCTTCGGAATCCGCCCGACGTGTTCGGGGCCGACTCGTGCCAGTCGATCTACGGCAAGGGCGTGGGGGCCGGGAGCCAGCCCGGCGGGCTGTACCTGGCGCCGGGTTCGAACTACGTGCCGGGGCACTAGCGCGTAGGCTTCCCGCTCAGCGATGAACAACCGGGCCGTGCCGTGGGTGTTGCTCGCGGTGGCCATTGCCACGGCGGGGTTCTTCGGCTGGAAGTGGCGCCAGGCCTCGGCGGGCGACCGCGACGAGGCCCAGGTGAAGGCGGTGGCGGCGCGGGTGCTGGTGGCGCTGACGAACTTCGACTCGACCACCATCGACGGCGACGTGAAGACGCTGCAGGGCCTGGCGGTGGAAGGTGACCAGCACGGGCAAGATCCGCTCGGTGTTCATCCAGACGCTGTCGGGCGGCAACGCCTCGGTGTTCGGCGTGGTGGACGAGGTCACCGACAACTCGACGACCCAGCCGAAGTCCGAAACCGTACGGTTCGACATCTCGATGATCGACACGAAGGACGGCTGGAAGATCGAGAACGTGGAGATCCTCCAGTCCCCCGGCGCGACGCCCGGCTTCGGGGGCTGACGGGCCCCGGGCGCTACCGCAGGCAGCGGTGAGCCTCTAGGCTTGTCGTCCGTGGCGACCTGCCCTTCCTGCGGGAGCGAGAACCGATCGGGCGCGCGGTTCTGCGACGTCTGCGGAAGCCCTCTGGCCGCGGGACCGCGCCGGGCAGAGGTCCGCAAGACCGTGACCATCCTGTTCGCCGACGTCACCGGGTCGACGGCCCTCGGCGAGCGGCTGGACCCGGAGGCGATGCGCCACGTGATGGGCCGCTATTTCGATCGGGCCAGGGAGGTCGTCGAGCGCCATGGCGGGACCGTCGAGAAGTTCATCGGCGACGCCGTGATGGCGGTGTTCGGGATCCCGCAGGTGCACGAGGACGACGCGGTCCGGGCGTGCCGAGCGGCCTGCCAGATCCGCAAGGCCCTCCAGGAGCTGAACGAGGAGCTCGAGCGAACCCGCGGCGTGGCCGTCCTCGTCCGCATGGGCCTCATGACCGGGCAGGTCGTGGCGGGCGATCCATCGACCGGCGAGCGCCTCGTCACCGGGGACGCGGTGAACGTGGCGGCCCGGCTCGAATAGGCCGCCGGTCCGGGCGAGATCCTGATCGGGGAGCCGACGATGCGCCTGGTGCGCGACCTGGCCGTTGCGGACGACGCCGGGGCTCTCGACCTGAAGGGCAAGCAGCTTCCCGTTCGGGCCTTCCGCCTCGTGGACGTGGCCGCGACCGGAGAGGGGCCCCGTCGGCGCCTCGACTCCCCCATGATCGGGCGCGAACGGGAGCGCCGGCTGCTCCAGGAAGGGTTCGACCGGGCGGTGTCGAACCGGTCGTGCCACCTGTTCACGTTGATCGGGCCGGCCGGGGTGGGGAAGTCCCGGCTCGTCCGGGACTTTGTGGACGGGCTGGCCGGACGGGCTCGCGTCCTTGGGGGGCGGTGCCTGTCCTACGGCGAGGGCATCACGTTCCGGCCGGTGGTCGAGGTCGTCCAGGCCGCCGCCGGGATCGAAGAATCCGACTCCGCGGAGCAGGCCCGGCGGCGGATCGAGGCCCTCGTGGACGGCCTGCCGGCGCAGGAGCAGATCGCCGAGCGGCTGGCCCAGGTGCTCGGACTCGGTTCGGCCTCGGCGTCGAGCGAAGAGGTGTTCTGGGCCATCCGGAGGACCCTGGAAGCCCTGGCCGAGCCCGGCCCGCTGGTGGTCGTGTTCGACGACATCCATTGGGCGGAACCCGCCCTCCTCGACCTGATCGATCACGTCGCCGACTGGACGCGGGACGCGCCCCTGCTCCTGGTGTGCCTGGCCCGCCACGAGCTGCTCGACCAGCGACCGACGTGGGCGGGAGGGAAGCTGAACGCCACGACCCTGCTGCTCGAACCGCTCGACGAAACGGAGAGCGCGGGCCTGATCGAAGGGCTGCTGGGCGGCGCGAGCCTGTCCCAGGACGTCCGCCGGAAGATCGTGGAGGCGGCAGACGGGAATCCGCTGTTCGTCGAGGAGATGCTGGCGATGCTCATCGACGATGGCTTCCTCGGCCTCGACGGCGGGCGATGGGTCCCTTCGGCGGACCTCTCGGCCATCGCCGTCCCCGCCTCGATCCACGCCCTGATCTCGGCCCGCCTCGACCGCCTGATGCCGGAGGAGCGGGAGGTGATCGAACGCGGGGCGGTGGAAGGCAAGGTGTTCCATCGAGGCGCCGTGGCCGCCCTGTGTCCGGAGGAGCGTCGGTCGGGCGTGCCGGCGCACCTGATGGGCCTCGCCCGGAAGGACTTGATCCGGCCGCAGCGGCCGGACTTCGCCGGCGAGGACGCGTTCCGGTTCCGCCACCTGTTGATCCGGGACGCCGCATACGAGGCGCTGCCCAAGGAGACCAGGGCCGAGCTCCACGAGCGGTTCGCCCAGTGGCTGGAAACCGTGGCAGGGGATCGTCTCCCCGAGTACGAGGAGATCGTGGGCTATCACCTGGAGCAGGCCGTGAGGTACCGCGAGGAACTGGGCGTGCTCGACGAACAGCACCACGCCGTTGCCGGGCGGGCCGCCGGGCTGCTGCTGACGGCGGGGCGCCGGGCCCTCGACCGAAGCGACTTGAACG
>WNGK01007351.1_pt1 | contig 11564 bp, 8 predicted proteins | sample 5400601 | NCBI WGS metagenome assembly WNGK01 (sample SAMN13153376, study PRJNA577476) | soil metagenome | isolation source: 60 cm soil or saprolite under Garry oak tree replicate 1 | place: USA:California | collected 2016-06-15
CTCCATCAGCTTGCGTCCCGGATGCGGCCCGCAAGCTGATGGAGGCCTTCTGGCCCGGCCCGCTCACACTGCTCTTGCCCCGATCCGCCGTCGTGGGGGACGCCGTTACCGCCGGCCGGCCCCTTGTGGGTATCCGTATGCCCGCACATCCGGTCGCCCTGAGAGTCATCGAGAAGGCGGGCGTGCCGGTGGCCGCTCCCAGCGCTAACCTCTTCAGCCACACCAGCCCGACCACCGCCGAGCATGTTCTCCAGGATCTCGACGGCCGAATCGACGCGATCCTCGACGCGGGCCCAGCGCGGCACGGCGTCGAGTCCACAGTCCTTGATCCAACTCGAAATCCCATGATGATCTATCGCCCGGGAGCTGTGACCGCCGACCAGATCCGCGAGGTCGCCGGCGAGGTAGAGGTCTTCCAACCCTCCGACCAGCAAGCTGGAGAACCGCAGGAATCCCTTCCCTCGCCCGGAGTTGGCATCCGCCACTACGCACCCAAGGCCCGGCTTGTCTTGATCGAGGCACCTCTCGCCGACCTGCCCCAGCGCCTGGCTGCAGCGTTCGCGCAGCACGCGGCGGGCCGGGTCGGCCTCATGCTCCCCACGGAACTAGCCGCCGCGGCCCCGAAAGGCGCAATCGTCTTCGCGTGGGGCCGGTGGGCCGTTCCCGAAGAACTCGCACACACCCTCTACGCCGGCTTGCGGAGTCTTGATATCCAGAATTGCTCGGTGATTCTCTGCCCGGTTCCAGCGGCCGAAGGGATCGGCGCGGCCATTCGCGACCGGCTCCGCAAGGCCGCCTGGGCCGCGGAACCGGAAGCCCCCGGGCACACGGAGGCTTGAAAGACAGCGCCCTCTACGAGCCCATCTCCCCCTGCTTGTACATGTACTTGATGGCAGACTTGAATACCAGCATTCGCGAACGCCCGCGCACCTTCAGCGTGTGCCGGTCGTACCACTCAATGCAGCCTTCCACCTGCTCCCCGTCTTCCAGCACGATTACCATCGGTGTCTGCGATTGAATCTGCTTCTGGAGATAAAAGAGTTCCGCCTGCCGCTGCGCCTCCTCCTCGCCATAGTGCATCGCTGGCACTCGGAACGGCGCCGCAGGAATACCGAATCTGGTCTTGCGAGGAACGGGTCGGGCCGTCGCCAGGGTAACGCCTGGTTCCGGAATCGGGGGTATTAAAATTTGTCCGCTCATCTTGCCTTCTTCCTCAGTCCTATGTGTCTCAAGGTCTAGCGTTTCTAAATCTGCTGCTCCACGCACGAAAGCTGCTCCAAACCGGGGATTGACCCATTAAGATGCGCCAGCCCACGAAACGGCTACCAATAAAACGATCCATGGTTTTGGGTTCCGGGGCCTGGAATGTGATCCGACAACAATAGACAGACTCCGCCCGAAGGGCGCACGATCTTCCCAAAATGGGACGGTCGATGATTATGCTTGTACTCGCTAAAAAAGATGCGGGCAAGCTATAGGAAGTTGCCCTATTGTAGAACGGTTCCGGTCGCAGCCGCTATCGAATCGAGACTCAATCCCGCCGTGCATTTGTAAATTTTTCTAGTCAATTGGATGGAATTACGCTGAAGGAATTTGGAGCAGGATCAAGAAGATCCGGTTACCTTCCTTCCAGGCTCACCGCCATTGCATCCAGCGACAAAGACCGCAGCAGGTTGCGCCGCATCCCCGACTCGACTTGCGCAAGGGCTCGCGCCGCGCCGTCAATCCAATCCACGCTCAGTCCCTGCCCCAGCTTTTCGAGTTCGCTCGAGAGATCCACATTCCGCGCCAAGTGGGACGCCTCTGCCACGACCAGCAAAAGGTCCTCGACCAGGCTACCCATCGCCCGCAGCAGGTTGATAGTCTTCTCCTGCCCGTCCGCCCCGGCGCGATAGGTCTCCGTAGCGCGAAAGAGCGCGGAGTAGTCAGGATCCCGCAATGCCGTGCGCAGAATGACCAGTGCATCCTGACGGCCAGCCAGGTAGACTCCCAGATCCAGCGTCAGCGCCCGCCCGATGGCTCCTTCCGCCAGGCGTGCGACCAGCTTCCGGTCCTGCGGCTTCAGCTCGGGACGCCGTGTCGCGAGCAGCGGCTCGATCTCCTCCGCCGGCAGCGCTCCGATTCGATGCAGCACTGCACGTGAACGAATGGTCGGCAGCAGCTCCTGCGGGTTCTCCGCGAGCAGGATCAGGGACGTGTTGGCCGGCGGCTCCTCCAGCACCTTCAGCAGGCTGTTTGCCGCCTCCTTCATGAACGCCGAGCAGGTGAAGATCGAAAACGAGCGCCGCGCCTGGGTGGGGGGGCGGTAGTACGCGTTATGAATGACCTGCCGCACCTGCCCCATCTTGATCATCAATTGCGGCGGATCCGGCGGTACTACCAGCACATCTGGATGCGTCTGGATCAGGATGCGCGTCTCGCGCTTGTCGGCATCGCGCATCTCCTCGCGCGCCGCCAGAGCTTCCGCCACCCGCTCTTCCAGATTCTTCGCCTCGGCGATGCGCACGCAATTCTCACATCGTCCGCAGAAGTCCGGCAGCCCGTCTGATTCCGTGGGCTGCAGGCAGTTCACAGCTTGTGCCAGCATGAGCGCCAGCGTGTATTTCCCCGCGCCCTTCGGCCCAGTCAGGATCATTGCCTGCGGGAAATGCCCGCTCCGCACGCTTTCGCGCAGCCGGCTCACCGTTGCCGTATTGCCCAGGAAATCGCAAAAGCTCACACGTCGAGTCTATCGCGTCATCGCTCAGCCGTTTCACCCCTGCACCTAACACATTGCAGCGAATCCATTTGCTGAAACTGGCTCTTCCGCCTATTCTGACAGCGATCCAGTCCAGTTCAATACGTGTGAACCGAGGTGTCATGGGGCGCGCAATCTTTATCAGCTATCGAAGGGACGACACGGAAGGCGAAGCAGGACGCCTGTTTGACGACCTGACGCGTTCCTTCGGAGAGAACTCCGTGTTCATGGACGTGGACGGCATCAACCCCGGCATGGACTTCCGCAAGGCCATCGACGACAACGTCTCTTCATGCGGCGTTCTCCTCGCCATGATCGGGCCCACGTGGTCCACCATCAAAAATAACGCCGGCGAGCGCCGTCTCGACGATGCCAACGACTTCGTCCGCCTGGAGATCGCCTCGGCTCTCGCCCGCAACATCGCCGTCATTCCCGTTCTCGTTCACGACGCCAAGATGCCGCATCCCGGCGATCTGCCCGAGAATCTGAAAGACCTTGCCTATCGCAACAGCGTCGAGATCACCCACGCGCGCTGGAACTCCGACGTGCAGCTTCTGATTGCCGCACTCGCCAAGTACGTGGCTCCATCCGCCGCTAGTGACACCAAGCCAGTCCACGCCACTGTCTCCGTCCAGTTGCCTCCACCCAATGCGCCCGCGGAAGCCGCTCCCCGCCCGCGTTCAAGCAGTCTCCCGCTCATTCTTGGCGTGGTGGCCGCCATTGTTGTTGCACTGGGGATCGTGTTGTACTTGTTTCTCAAGCCCACACCCGACGAGCTTACCGGTACCTGGACCAATCCCGCACCCGAAGGGCAGAACGGCATCAACAAGATCGAAATCTCATCGAGCGGGAATCAGATCACCCTGCACGCGTGGGGCAAATGCGCTCCCACCGACTGCGACTGGGGCACACAGGCCGCTCAGAAGAATGGACCCGAAGCGAAAGCTAGTTGGAGCTTCATGCAGCAAAATGCCGGTCAGGAGAGGGGTCGCGTTGCCACCGTCACCGTCAAGCCTGACAATGGTCACCTCAGCGTGGACGTGGTCAATACCTACGCCCAACGTCCCGCAACCACGCGGCAGTTCGAGTTCGTCCGCGCCCAGTAAAGAGTAAGAGCTACTCCTTCGCGTCCGACTTCCCAGCCTGCTGCTGGAACGAGTTCCACTGCGCGTGTTCCTGCGAAACCAGCGACTCCACTCGCTCCGCCAGCATTGCATGCGCATCGGCCGCCTTTGCGTACGGTCCAGCCTTCGCCAGGTAGACGTACTTCTCGTGTTTCAATGCCTCGCACGTTGAGCGGTACGTGCCCCAGAGCTGCTGGTACTGGTTCAGGTGCAGAAAGCCTTCGAGGATGGTGATCATCACGCCGAGCCCCGCGATGATCAGCTTGTCGTAGGGGAGGGTGATGCCGGCAAGAAACGGGATTACCGCCGCCGCCAGGATCTCCGCCACCTTGATCCGCTTGAACATGCGCTGCGCCGCGCGGCTCTTGCGGTCGTACCAATCGATCTGCTCTTCGAGCCGCGTGTAAATCGGGTCGCTGCCGGGCAGCAGATCCGTCATCTCAGGCATTCACAATTCCTCCGGTCAACCCACCAAATCACGCTGGCGCCGTTTTCAGTCATGGAGATCGGTCTTTGACAGCATATCCAGAAATTGCCTCCGCGTCCGCTGATCGATTGCAACCGCCAACAGCTTGCCATCCCGATTGAACAAGTAGGTTCTCGGAATGCCATCCACATGGAATTGCTGATGGATCTTCTGGCTCGGATCGAACAGCACGGTAGGGTGGTAGGTGCTGGGCGCGAGAAACTGACCCACCTTGAATAGATCCTCATCGGTGATGGAGAGTATCACCAACCCCTGCTTCTGAAAATAAGTGGAGAGGGCGTCGAGGTCCCGCATCTCCAACCGGCAGGGTCCGCACCACGTGGCCCAGAAGTTCACCATCACAATCTTCCCGCGCAGCTCGGAGAGAGTAACCTTTTTCCCCTTCAGATCGCGCAGTGTGAAGTCAGCCTTGGCGATCTCCGCTTCGTCGTCGACCAGCTTCTGCGCGGCCTTGGCGTACAGCGGATCGTCGAGCTTGGCGGTCACATTCTCATAGCGAACAAGCTGGGCCAGGTCCACGTACGGCATCGGTGTCTGGTCCTTTTTGGGTGCCACGGGTGACTCTGCCAGTGACTTAGCGAGCGTATCGGCAACCGCCTGCCGTGCGTCGTTCCCCTGGTCTCCCTCCGTCACCAAGTGCGCCAGGCCATCAGCGAGTCTCACCTTCTTCTCTCCTGGCGGAAGAGTGCCAATCTCGCCCGCAATCTTGATGACCTGCGCAGGCTTCTGCGCTTCGGCAACGGCACGCAGCCCCTTGAGCTGATCAATGATGGCGGATTCTTTTGCCTGCGCAAAAAGAAAGGGCGCAGCCAGCAGCAGGCCAGCAGCCAGCAGAGTGCAACGGATGGGGTCCATAGGGTTCTCGCCTTGAATGAGATTGAAAACCGAAAAAACGGAAAGCTGGTTTTGCGGAATTATAGCGCCGGGGCTGGGAAATGGCTGAAATCCCACGCGTGATAGGTCACCTTCAAACGCGCATCTCGTTTGATTACGAAACCGAGCTCGTTTTCCGGGCGGGCTGCCTCTGGTCAACTCACAGCTCCCGGTGCTAGTGTTCCTGCGTGCAATTTCCGGCACGCCCCGATCTCCCGGAATCGCACCAGGTTCTTGCCACTTTCCCGAACGTAAAAAAGGCGCTCCGGCGCCAGTCGAGGTCCAATTATGGCAACTCTCTCCATCGACCCCCGCGTCAGCGGCCACACCGCAGACTTCGTCGCCACCGACCACCGCATGCTCATCGACGGCCGCTTCGTCGCCGCCGCCTCCGGCAAGACCTTCCCTGTCTACAACCCCGCCACCGGCGACGTCCTCACCCACGTGCCGGAAGGCGAAGCAGAGGACGTGAACCAAGCCGTTCAGGCTGCGCGCCGCGCTTTCGATGAAGGCCCGTGGCCGCGCATGTCTCCCTCCGAGCGCGGCCGCATCTTGTGGAAGATCGCCGACCTGCTCGAGCAGCATACCGACGAGTTTGCCGAGCTCGAGTCACTCGACAACGGCAAGCCCTTCTCGGTCGCCCGCGTCGCCGATGTCCCGCTGGCCGTCGACATGTTCCGCTACATGGCCGGATGGGCCACCAAGATCTCAGGCAAAACACTGCCCCTCTCCGCTGGCTACGACTTCCACTCCTATACGCTCCGCGAGCCCATCGGGGTGGTCGCCCAGATCATTCCGTGGAACTTCCCGCTACTGATGGCCGCCTGGAAGCTGGCCCCCGCCCTGGCCTGCGGCTGCACCGTCGTGCTCAAGCTAGCCGAGCAGACGCCGCTCTCCGGCCTTCGCCTCGCGCAGATCATGAACGATGCCGGCGTGCCTGCCGGCGCCGTCAACGTGCTCACCGGCTACGGCGAAGGCGCTGGCGCTCCGCTGGCCGCGCACGAACTGGTCGACAAGGTTGCCTTTACCGGCTCGACAGAAGTTGGCAAGCTCATTGTGAAGGCCGCCGTTGGCAACCTGAAGAAGGTCACACTGGAGCTCGGCGGCAAATCGCCGGCCATGGTCTTCCCTGACGCCAAGATCGACCAGGCGGTTTCCGGCACGGCGAGCGCCATCTTCTTCAACCACGGCCAGTGTTGCTGCGCCGGCTCCCGCCTCTACATCCACGAGAAGGTCTTCGACCAGGTTGTCGAAGGCGTCAGCAACATCGCCTCCGACATCAAGCTCGCGCCGGGCCTCGATCCCTCCTGCCAGATGGGACCGCTGGTCTCCGACGAGCAGTACCGCAAAGTCGTCGGCTACATCGAGTCAGGCATCGCCGAGGGCGCGCGCGTCGCCGCCGGCGGCCCAATCTCCGGCGTCGAGCGCGGCTACTTCGTTCGCCCCACCGTGCTCACCAACACCAACCCGCGCATGAAGGTGGTGCAGGAGGAGATATTCGGCCCCGTCGTGTGCGCCGTCCCCTTCACGGACAAGGACGTGGACGCCATCGTCAAACGGGCCAATGACACGGTCTACGGCCTCGCCGCCTCGGTGTGGACACAGAACCTGAGCATGGCTCACAAGGTCGCCCGCGGCATTCGCGCCGGCACCGTCTGGGTCAACTGCCACAACGTGTTCGACGCCTCGCTGCCCTTCGGCGGATACAAGCAATCAGGCTGGGGACGCGAGATGGGCGAAGAGGTGCTGAACAACTACCTCGAAACAAAAGCCGTCACCGTAGCACTGTAATCCTTGGAGCCGCAAGCACAAAGATATCGGCCCTGCTCTTAACGGAGCAGGGCCGTTCGCATTTCACCGCACCTTCACTGCGAAAAGCGCGTGATGCGCAAGGATGAACAGCATCTTGCGATCCGCGCCGCCAAACACCAGTTGCAGCGGCCGCTCCGGCACATCGATCCGCTCCACCTGCTTCCCCGCCGCGTCGTAGACGAACACCTGCCCGTTCGCCACATACACATTGCCGTTCGCGTCTACCGCAACGCTCTCACCGCCGCGCTCCACAAACGGCCTCAACTCGCCCAGCGTTCCATCCGCGTTCACCCGCGCCGAATACGTCACGTCCTCCGACTCGCTGCTCACGAAAATCCGCTCGCCCACATTCGCGGTGATGAATCCATACGTGTCGAGATTGTCGGAGAATCGCCATCCCGACGTGTCGTTCGCCGGTCCCTGCTGAAACACGCGCCCCGCGAGCAGAAACACACTGCCATCCGCTGAAACATACTCGCGCTTCTTCGGCGTCGTTGCGTCTTCGGCGAACATCTGTGCCAGCGTTTTAAACTGCATCGTGTTCAGGTCGAACTGATCCTTGAACTCGCCGTTGTTCCACCAGTTCACCGGCACAATCGCCGCCGCCCCCGCATGCGCCTTCGCGTCCTGCGGCTCCAACACTTTCAACTCCTCCGCAGACGAACCCGGCTTGAATGTGAACACCGTTCCTTCCGGCCCCGCCGACGACAGCACCAACAAATTCCCCGACTTGTCGAACGCCAGGTTCACCGGATCGAGCGGATTGTCGCGCTCGATCGTGAGGCCTTCCTTCGCCGACCACCCGTAGATGCGCTGTTCGTGATGATCCACGAAGTAGAGCTTGCCCTTTGCATCTACAGCCGCCCCTGAGATCGAGAAGAACCCATCCTCCAGCTTCTCCACCTTCGCGCCCGGCGCAATCACGGCAGAAGCATCCGCGACCACCGGCCGCGCAGGCTCAGCAGGCACATCGAGCACCGCAAACTCCCGCTCTCTTTCCTGCAAATGATGCGTCACATCCTCAATCGCGTTTTCGTACGGAAATTTACTCAGCCGCAGAAACGTCCCGCACCCGTTCGCGTCGCACACCCCGTACCCGCTCTCCGCGTTCACATGCACGTTGCGAAAGTGAATGTCCGACGACTGATAAATCCGCACCGCCGCGGGAAACGGCGCCCTCGACCGCGTCACGCGATACCCGTGGTAGTTTGCAATCGTGATGTTGCGGCACCAGCCAAGTTCCAGCGACAGCGCCTCGGGGCTCTCGCCCGCCTCTTCCTCGGTCTGCGGCGCGTTCACATCCCAGTTCTCCACGTGGTCGAACTTGATTTCGTCGCGCAGGTGATGCTCGTTCGACAGCTCGTACACGTGTCCCGGCGTCTTCGTGTTCGAAACTAGAAAACCCGCCTGCGCAAAAGTGTTCGGCGTCCAGATATCGGCAAACGTTCCTCCCCCGCCATCCGCTACCCACAGGCTGGGATACTGCCCATCCCACCGTTTGCGCAGATCGGAATCGGAGGTGTGGTTGTTGTTGTAAGGATTCGTGCCGCTCCCATGTCCGCCCAGAAACCGCACATCGTCAATCAGCGATCTCTCGCCCGCCTTCCACAACACCGGCACCGCGCGTGGATTGATCCCTCCCGCAAACAGCCCGATTCCGCTCAGAATATTTGCCCCTCCCGCGGGCGCCAGAATGACAGCCTTGGGCGCGCCAACGCCTTCGTAACTCGGAGTGGAGTCCAGCAGATCGATCTGCGTCAGCGTCGGATGCAATCCAATGAAAACCGTGTCCGGCTTTAGTTCCAGCGTGTCGCGCACAACGTAGTGGCCGCCCGGAAAATACAGAACGCGATGCACCGCAATCGCCGCCCGCAGCGCCGCCGTGTCGTCGGTCTCGCCATCGCCCTTCACGCCCAGCGTATGCACGTTCACCCAGTCATCTGTCGGTGACAGCGAAGGAATCGCTGGATCCTTCGGTGCAGGCATCGCATCCAGCGCGGCAGCCTCGTAGTGCATGCCCATCTCGCCCATCTGCCCGAGTCCCGGCACCATCAGCCCATAGTTGAACGCGCTCACACGATACGTCGCACCCTTGCCGGCGACAGACTTGCCGCTCTCGCGAAACTTCGCAAACGTCGGCACATCCTTCAGTACCGCATTCTCAAATCCGATCTCCGTGAGCGGGCTCTTCTCCTTGCTGATCACGATCGCAGCCTGCGACACACCTTCAAACCGGCAATCCTTCACCCACAGCTCATCGGGATAGCCGGCATCGATGTCGATCGCCGTCGGCACATTGCGAATCGCGTCCCGCACCAATGTGAGTTGCGCTTCGTGCTCCCGAATTGCGGCCTCGCGCTGCCCCTCAAATGTCGAGTCCAGTAGCGTGAACTGCCACGCCGGCGACGTCTTTTCGGTCAGGATCCCGTAGCGCCCGCCAAAAAAATGCAGGTCCTCCGCCTCGTTGCCCACCTGGTAAAGTGCCGCAAGACCCGAGCCCATGTGGAAGTCAATATGGGTGAGAAACGCATGCTGCGCCACGTGAAATCTCACCGCGACCGCCCCCGCGTTGCCCTCGCCAATCTCAAAGTCGATGTTGCTCATCGCGGAGTAAAACGTGTTCGGGTTCGCGTCGGCGATGTTCTCGTTCGGCGGCACTTGTCCCGGCGGCGGAAACGCGATGCGGACGCCCGCGCGCGGTTGCTCGCCCGGCCGCAGGCCGGTAAACATCACCATCACGCCCATCCCGCTCCGGAACCCCGGCGTGTTCGCCGCCAGCACAAACACCGGCCGCGTCGCGCCATACCCGATCACCCGCACCCCCGGCCAGATGTAGACGGTGCGCGCCAGCAGGTAACGCCCCGCCGGCACAAATACGATTCCCTCGCGCGCGTGCCCCTCAGCCTTGTCGATCGCCGCCTGGATCGCCGTCGAATCATCCGCCGCTCCATCGGCATGCGCGCCGAACTCCGGAGTATCCAGATAGACAGCCTTAGGATCGTCCGGCCGAATAGTGTAGACAGACGACGCACACGCTGCGGGAACAACGCACAGCAGCAGCGCAGACAGCAGAATCTTATTCATGAATTTCTCCGCGGGAGATCGTCAACCTCGACAGCGCCATCCAGCATATCGGAAGCGCCCGCGCCAGCCCGCCAGACCCACCTATCTACAATTCACTAGTTCGTAGTTCCTAGCCCCTAGTCCCTTCCTCTAGTCAAACACCACCGTCTTGTTCCCATAGCTGAGAATCCGCCGCTCCAGGTGCCACCGCACCGCGCGCGACAACACCACGCGCTCCAGGTCGCGCCCGCGCGCCACCAGGTCCTCCACCTGATCGCGATGCGAGATGCGAGCCACGTCCTGCTCGATGATCGGCCCATCGTCGAGGACCTCGGTGACGTAATGGCTTGTCGCCCCAATCAGCTTCACGCCGCGCCCGTGCGCCGCGTGGTAGGGCCGGGCCCCAGTGAACGCAGGCAGGAACGAATGATGCACATTGATGATCTGCGCCGGATAGCGCGCCACAAACTCCGCCGACAACACCTGCATGTACCGCGCCAGCACCACCAACTCCACTCCGTGCCCGGCGAGGATCGCCAGTTGTCCCGCCTCCGCCTCTGCGCGCGCCTCCGGCCTTGTAGGCACGTGCACAAACTCGATCCCGTAAAAGCCCGCCAGTCCCTCCACGTCGCGATGGTTCGACACGATCACCGGAATCTCGCACCGCAGCTCGCCCGAGTGCCATCGTTGCAGCAGGTCGGCCACGCAATGCAGGGTGCGCGAACAGAACAGCGCCACGCGCGTGCGATGCGCGCTCGCCGTCAGCGTCCAGCGCATCTCCAGTTCGGTCGCCAACGGCTCAAACGCTTGCTGGAATCGCTCCAGGTCGAATCGCGTGCCGCCACCGGCCGTCCCGTCCAGCGCCCATTCCACGCGCATGAAAAACAGCCCCAGCGCCTCGTCGCGGTGCTGGTCGGCGTGCAGAATGTTGGCGCCCTGCTCGTAGAGAAGCGACGAGACGCGCGCCACCAGCCCTCGCCGATCGGGGCAGTCTATTAAGAGCACCGCTGAGTCCTGCATACAAGAAGACTACGGCAGATTGGGCGGCAGGCAGCGAGGCATGGATCAAGGAACAGAAAGGAATGCGTGCCTTTGACTGCTTCTGCTCGCGTACCGCGCCAGCCCCCGCGAAAAAACGGCCGGGGCTTCAATCGAAACCCCGGCCAACGCCAAACCGGACACCCGGCTTTCAAGCCTTGATCACATCGCGGAATCCCGGCGACTCGACGTCGGAGCACCAAGCTTGGTGCGCAGACTTCCCGCCAGATCGGCCACCATGCGCAGCCGCTCCGCCACCGGCGAGCCCGCTTCGCTGTTCGACAGCGCCAGCTCCGATTGCAACAGCAGCCCCGCCACGGTGCTCTTCAACTCCGACTCAATGGCGGCAGCCGCGGCCTGGCGCGCCAGCATCTGCTCCCGATCGCGCCGCCGCAGCGCCGCGCGAATCTCGCGAATCAGTCGCGCCGTC